>Ga0255096_1000857_pt1 | contig 13622 bp, 12 predicted proteins | sample Colum_Atlam_RepA_2_FD_188563 | JGI IMG/M metagenome (GOLD analysis project Ga0255096, IMG submission 188563) | Freshwater microbial communities from Columbia River, Oregon, United States - Colum_Atlam_RepA_8d | ecosystem: Environmental > Aquatic > Freshwater > River | place: USA: Oregon...
ATTTTAATCTCCTATACGTTATAAGTTTTCAACAATTTAAAATTAAGTGGTAAAAAGTGGTAAAATCTCTCTATTTTTACCCATTATTACGCTATGGCAGGATTAGTAGGAGAATTTGAAGTAAAGATGGACTCGAAAGGGCGCTTTCTTTTTCCTTCCGGTTTAAGGAAGCAACTTCCTCCTACGTCTCAGCGAGACTTCATGTTGAATAAGGGATTTGAGGATTGTTTGACGCTTTACCCGTTAACGGAATGGGAAAAAATAAGTGAAAAACTTTCTAGGATGAACTTGTTCAAGCCGAAGAATCGAATGTTCTACCGTTTATTTCACCAGGGTGCAAAACAGGTAGCATTAGACAATGCCGGTCGAATTTTGGTTCCAACTTCTCACATGGAGCGAGTAGGTTTGAATCAAGATGTTATGCTAATCGCATATAATGATCGCATTGAAATCTGGGATAAATCCAAATACTTCGCAATGATCGAAGGAAGCATGGCGGATTTCGCTGATTTAGCGGATGAAGTAATGGGTAATTTGGATGATGGAGAATAGTACGACTTATCACATACCAGTTTTGTTAGAGGATTGTATTCAGGGTTTGAATATTAATCCAAATGGCGTCTATGTTGACGTTACCTTCGGTGGTGGTGGGCATTCTCGAGAAATATTTTCAAGATTAAGTGAGCATGGAAAACTAATTGTTTTTGATCAAGATCCAGATGCAAAAAATAACGCATGGATAGCTGGAAATTTTCATTTTGTCCCTTCTAATTTTTCTTATTTAACCAATCATTTAAGCGCTTTAGGTATTTCAAAGGTTGATGGAATTTTGGCTGATCTTGGTGTGTCTTCTCATCAATTTGATCAATCAGAACGTGGTTTTTCGTTCCGTGCTGATGCTGAATTGGATATGAGGATGAATCAGCGTTCTGAAAAGTCTGCTAAGGAAATAGTTAATCAATATGATGAGGATCAATTGTATTATTTGTTCAAGGAATATGGGGAATTGAATCAGGCTCGAAGAATTGCTCAAACCCTTGTTTTGGAACGCAATAATAAGGAGATTAGAACGACAACTGAACTTTGCGATATCTTGAGTCATTTTGCTCCAAAATTCAAAGATTACAAGTTCTACGCACAAGTATTTCAGGCTCTTCGTATTGAAGCGAATGATGAACTTGGAGTCTTAAAGAAGTTGTTGTTTTCTGCTGCAGATATATTGGCTGATCACGGTCGATTGGTTGTAATGTCGTATCATTCGCTCGAAGATCGATTGGTTAAAAATTTCTTCAAACATGGTTCCATGGATGGAAAAGAAGAGAAAGACTTCTTTGGAAATTTAATCAAGCCTTTTCGCGAAATAAATAGACATCCAATCGTGCCTTCAGAAAATGAAGTGTTAAATAATCCTCGGGCTAGAAGTGTGCGTTTAAGAATTGCTGAAAGAAATGAAAGATAACGAGTATATAGATAAAGATCAATCCAAGGAGGCATCTGCATCCAAGGGTAATAAGTCTACTCGTAAACCGAGGAAGAGCGCCTTCGCAATGATTTTAAATGGAGAATTTTTAACGAAAGGTTTTGTGCTTGACAATCTTGGTTACATCTTTTTCTTGATTTTTTTGCTATTGGTGTTAGTGGCCAAAAGTTATTATGGAAAGCAGCTTTCAAAAGATATCAATCAGGCTCAGAGGGAGGTTGATCAGACAACTGCGGATTATGTTGAATCCAAAGCGCAAGTAGAAGAAGAAGGCTTGAGGTATAAACTGGTTGAAAAACTTGATAGTACACTGAAAGAGAATCAAAATGAGACCAGGGTAATTCGAATAAAGAAAAAGGAAACAACAGATATTGAAAAATGAAAAGTGAAGACAAACATATTTTGTTAAAAGCTTATGCCATTTACATAGGATTTATCATTCTTATGGTTGTTGTTTTATATAAAACAATTTCTATTCAATTTGAAGGGGCTTCTAAAATATTGTCCTTTGGGGAAGATCGGTTGCCGGTTCGAATGGTGAGTAAGGTTCCAAGAAGTGGTGAAATTCTAGACATGAATATGATACCATTGGTTACCTCTGTTTCATTTTTTGATATCCGAATGGATCCTACTGTAATTGATGAAAAGGTTTTCGAGAGTGAGCTCTCAGATTTGTGTGAAGGATTAGCAAAAATGTATCCGGATAAATCAGCAAGGGAATATTACGATGAAATTAGGACTGCTCGAGAAAAAGGTAATCGGTATTTATTGATCCGCAAAAGAGTTACTAATGAGGAAAGAAAGAAAATTGCTGCTCTGCCCATTTTTAAACTTGGAAAATTAAAAGGAGGTTTGATTGATTCTATTGAAATTATTGAACGTAAACGGCCAAATGGAGATATGATGAGTCGAACTTTGGGTTATTTTAATGCTCAAGGGAAAAGCGTTGTTAAAGTAGGGATAGAAGGAGCTTTTTACGATTATTTAAAAGGAAGTCCAGGTCAGGAAATAGAGCAACGAATTTCAACGGGATGGAAAAAAACGGGGAAAGTTGTAAAAGAAGCAGTCGAGGGTGCTGATGTTGTGACATCTTTTGATAAAGAAATTCAGGAAGTTGCTCATTCTGAACTCGAAAGACAATTGAAAAGTCAAAATGCCCAAAGTGGTTGTGTCGTAGTAATGGATGTTAAAACGGGATTTGTTAGAGCAATGTCTAATTTGACGCGAGACAAAGAGGGCAATTATTCCGAAAAGTTGAATTACGCAATCGGTGTGACAGAGGTTCCTGGATCCACATTCAAATTAGCTTCTTTAATGGCAGCTTTGGAGGATGAAAAAGTCAAGATTACAGATTCTGTTTGGGCGGTTGGTAAATATAAATTTCCAGGTAAAACCTTTGAAGATGCCAATGAAGGCAAGGGTTATGGGCGAATTTCTGTAAAAAACGCATTTGAAAAATCATCGAATGTATTTTCCTCAATCATTTTTAATGCTTATCGTTCGGAACCTGATGCTTTTTTAGAGAAATTAGATAAGTTTGGATTAACCAAACCTCTTGGAATTGATTTGCCGGGTGAAGGAACCCCAAGATTCAATAGGCCTGGTGATAAAAAAGGTTGGTCTAGATTGTCTCTTCCATCTATGGGAATAGGGTACGAAGTATTGATGACCCCTCTTCAAATTTTAAATCTTTATAATTCCGTTGCTAATAATGGTAAAATGATGAAGCCTCAGTTTGTGACTGAGATTCGAAGAAATGGCGAAATCGTCAAAAAGTTTGATCCAATCGTTGTGAACAATCAAATCTGTTCACAAGAGACTGTGCGCCATTTAAAAGATTGTATGGAAGGGGTAATGGTAGACGGTACAGGTAAAAAAATTACTTCCTCTTTATTTACGATTGCTGGTAAAACTGGTACGGCTAGGCTATTAGATAGTAAAAAAGGATATAATTCTGAAGCCAAAACCTATCAAGCCTCTTTTGTAGGGTATTTTCCTGCAGATAATCCTATTTATTCTTGCATAGTTGTAGTAACGAATCCAAAAGTTGAAATATACGGTGCAGTTGTGGCAGGGACTGTTTTCGGTGCAATCGCAAATAAAGTTTATTCGAAGACTTTGAAGTATCACAAAGCGATAAATGAGAATAGACCTAGAAGTCTTGATTTACCTTCTGTTAAAAATGGAAATCGAAATGAAATCTTATCTCTTTTCAAATTTTTTCAAGTACGTCCATCATTCCTGGATGGTTCAGATTGGTTGGTTGGCATTTTAGAAGAAAACAAGTTGACTTTGAAAAATATGCCAGTAAATAAGGATCAAATTCCAAATTTGATTGGCATGAACGCAAAAGATGCAGTGTATTTAATTGAATCACAGGGAATGATTGCTCGCGTCAAGGGATTTGGAAAGGTTGTTTCACAATCTTTAAAGGCAGGAAGCCCTGTATTTAAAGGTGGTGTAATAGAAATTGTATTGCAATAATGACGAAGAATCTTCAACATATATTAAACGTAGTGCCTGCGAAAGTTCTTTCAGGAAACATAGATTTAGTAATCAAAGATCTAGTATTTGATTCCCGAAAAGCGAGTGCTCATTCACTGTTTTTTGCAATAAAAGGAACTTTTAAGGATGGTCATGAATACATATCCCAAGTAATAGAGCAAGGATGTACTGCAATTGTTGTCGAAGCATATAGCGAGATAAATTCTTTCCCAAATGTGACCTTTATTCAAGTTGACAACACCTTGGAGGCCTTAGCATTGATTGCAACTGAATTTTTTGATAATCCCTCCAAGTCTCTAAAGTTAATAGGAGTAACCGGAACAAATGGCAAAACTACTACGGCAACACTACTCTACAGATCATTTACTGCATTAGGTTATGCATGTGGTTTAATTTCTACCGTTGTGAATAAAATAGCAGAGAAAGAAATTCCTTCCACTCACACTACACCAGACCCAGTTTCTTTGAATAAACTATTACATGAAATGGTTGAGGCTGGATGTGAATTTGCATTCATGGAGGTCAGCTCGCATGCAATTCATCAATATCGAATAGGGGGCATTCAATTTACTGGGGCTATATTCTCTAACATAACACATGATCACTTAGATTATCACAAAACGTTTGCAGAATATATTCAGGTGAAAAAAAGATTGTTCGATGAACTTCCTTCAACGGCATTTGCACTAACGAACATAGATGATAAAAATGGATTGGTTATGTTTCAAAACACCAAAGCCAAAACATATACTTATGCCTTAAAATCACCTGCTGATTATAAGGTGAAAGTACTTGAAAATCAGTTTTCTGGAATGCTTTTACAAATAAATGGAACGGAAGTTTGGTCAAAATTAATTGGAGAATTCAATGCTTACAATCTTCTTGCTGTTTATGCAACGGGTATTTTGTTGAATCAACAAGAGGATGAAATGCTTCAAGTAATTAGTTCATTAGAATCAGTTGATGGACGTTTTCAATATTTGAAAAGTCGAGAAGGAATTACTGCAATCGTTGATTATGCACATACACCTGATGCATTAGAAAATGTATTATCTACTATTTCAGCGATTCGCAAAAAAGACGAGCGTGTATTTACTTTAATTGGATGTGGCGGTGACAGAGACGCTGCAAAGAGACCCGAAATGGCCAGAATTGCTTGTGAAATGAGTGATCAGGTAATACTCACATCAGATAACCCAAGAACCGAAGATCCACAAGAAATATTGAACCAAATGATAGAAGGGGTTCCCTTGAATTTATCGGGTAAAGTTCTTAATATTTTGGATCGAACACAAGCAATTAAAACGGCTGTTTCATTGGCTCAAAAAGGGGATATAATCCTAGTAGCTGGAAAGGGTCATGAAAAATATCAAGAAATCAATGGGGTGAAATACGATTTCGATGATTATCAGGTGACAAAAAATATGTTTGAATTAATTGGAAAATAATGCTATACTATTTATTTAACTATCTAGATGAATTTAATTTTCCCGGAGCGGGATTATTCGATTACATTTCTTTTAGAGCATCAATGGCTCTGATTTCTTCCTTGATAATTTCCATTCTTTTTGGAAAGAAAATCATCAATTTATTGAGAAGACAACAAATTGGAGAAACGGTTCGCGATTTAGGACTTGCTGGTCAAATTGAAAAGTCAGGTACGCCGACTATGGGTGGATTAATCATTTTGGGAGCCATACTTATTCCAACCATCTTATTTGCTAAGCTGCACAACATCTATGTTATTACAATGATATTGGCAACTATCTGGTTGGGAATGATTGGATTTTTAGATGATTACATTAAGGTATTTAAAAAAAACAAGGAAGGATTAAAAGGGAAATTTAAAGTTGTTGGTCAGATTGGTGTGGGATTAATCGTAGGATGCATTTTATATTTCTCTGAAGATGTTGTGGTACACAAACGAGTTTCAGCTGATTATAAATTAAATGTTGGAGAAGAATTCGTTACTCACCAGCATGTGAATGATACTAATGAAAATTACAAGTGGATTCGTACGGATGATATGACCACGACTATTCCCTTTTTTAAAGGAAATGAATTCAATTACAACTGGCTAATTGGGGACTGGGAGAAAAGCTATGGATGGTTGATTTTTATACCAATTATCATTTTTATTGTGATTGCCGTTTCCAATGGTGCAAATATGACCGATGGCTTGGATGGATTGGCAACTGGAACATCAGCCATAATTGGAATTGCGCTAGCTGTATTGGCATATGTTAGTTCAAATGCTCGATTCGCAGATTACTTGAATGTAATGTATATACCAAATGCAGAAGAACTGGTGATTTTTAGTGCTGCGTTTGTAGGAGCTTGTGTTGGATTCTTATGGTATAATTCTTTTCCAGCTCAAATTTTCATGGGAGACACTGGTAGTTTAGCACTAGGTGGAATTATCGCGGTATTTGCAATCTCTATCCGAAAGGAATTATTGATTCCAGTGTTGTGTGGTGTATTCCTGATAGAAAATCTTTCTGTGATTCTTCAAGTAGGTTATTTCAAATATACCAAAAGGAAGTTTGGTGAAGGCAGGCGAATCTTCAAAATGGCTCCTCTGCATCATCATTTTCAAAAAGTAGGACTTCATGAAGCGAAGATTGTTTCTCGTTTCTGGATTGTGGGGGTTCTATTAGCTGTAATTGCTATCGTAACCTTGAAATTGAGATAATGAAGATCCAGCCAGGAAATATAGCCATACTGGGCGCCGGTGAAAGCGGTGTCGGTACAGCAATTTTAGCTAAAAAAATGGGCTGGAATGTTTTCGTATCTGATCGTGGTGAGATTAAATCAGATTTTCAGGAGAAATTAAATGATATTGGTGTAGATTGGGAGCAAGGTAATCATGATGAAGAAAGGATTTTAAACTCGGATTTAGTTGTTAAATCACCGGGAATACCGGAAAAAGCGCCATTAATTGTTGCTTTACGAAATAAACAGATAAAAATCATTTCTGAAATTGAATTTGCCGGATATTATTCTACAGCAAAAAACATTTGTATTACAGGTAGCAATGGCAAAACAACTACCACTCTTTGGGTTTATCACATTTTAACAAAAGCTGGACTCAATGTAGGATTAGCGGGAAATATAGGACAAAGCTTCGCAAAGCAAGTGGCAGAAAATGACTTTGATTATTATGTATTGGAAATCAGTTCATTTCAATTAGATGACATGTTCGATTTCCATGTAGATATTGCCATTTTGACAAATATTACTCCTGATCATTTGGATCGATATAATTATGAAATGCAAAATTATGTTGATTCCAAATTTCGGATAATTCAAAATTTAACAGCTGACGATTGGTTCATTTACAATCAAGATGATCCTATTATTTCGGCTGAGGTTAACAAGAAAAATCTACAGATGAAATTAGCTCCTTTTTCAATGAAAGAAGAGATGGAAATCGGCGGATATGCAACTGATAAACAATTAATAATAAACATAAACAAACAATTTAACATGTCAATTCATGAATTAGCTCTAAAGGGTAAGCACAATACCCAGAATGCTTTGGCTGCAGGAATCGCGGCTAAAATACTCGAAATCAGAAAAGATGTTGTGCGTGAAAGTCTTCAAGATTTTACTAATGTGGAACATCGATTGGAGTTTGTTGCAAAAGTCAATGGTATAGAATTCATCAATGACTCGAAAGCAACAAATGTGAACTCAACTTGGTTTGCATTGGAAAGTATGGATAAACCAACTGTTTGGATTGTTGGTGGGGTAGACAAAGGCAACGATTATTCTGAATTAACTGATTTAGTGAAGGATAAAGTTAAAGCAATCATTTGCTTAGGACTTCAAAACCAAAAAATAATCGATGAATTTCAAGGCAAGGTAGACACAATTGTTGAAGCTCAATCTGCAAAAGAGGCTGTGGCTTACGCGTCTAGACTTGCCAAAAAAGATGAAACAGTATTGCTTTCTCCGGCATGTGCAAGTTTTGATTTGTTTGATAATTACGAAGACCGCGGAAATCAATTCAAACAAGCTGTTAGAGCACTTTAACAAAAAATAATCGAATGAGCGAGAAAGAAATTGAAAAAATTGAAGAGACCATTGTTCAAGCCAGGAAGGAAGGTTTACTGAAAGTAACCGATACTTCTATGCAATCCCATGGTAAATTATGGGGAATGGATGTTTTTTCATGGATTAATCCAAAGCCGAATGTTCTTTCCGAAACGATGAAATCTTTTCCTTTTCCGATTATTTGGATTGCATCTTACCAGGAAAGAGATGAGGTACTTCAACTAAATATTGATTTAATCGAAAAAATACATCATACCATTCTTTTGGAAAATGAAATTGAATTGGTTGCCAATTCTTCTTCGAATGATTTTTCGATTGTCTTTAAAGTTTCAGAAGCTTTTCATCGAATTGAAAAAATGAAAATCAAACCTTCAATTCTTCTTTTTAGCTATTCAAAATCGGATTGGGAGTTTCAGAGAAAACAATTTAATGACTATTTGACACTATTACAAGTGAAATGAAAGCTTATTTGAAATATCTCAAAGGTGACCCAGCAATTTGGGTGATATCATTGTTATTACTTTCATTTTCATTAGTAACGGTCTATAGCTTTGTTCCCATTCTTGTTAAAATGGAAGGAGGATCACCAATTCAGTACTTGTACAAGCACTTTGTTTATGTTTTAATTGGTTTTTTTGCTATGTACTGGATTCATTTGAGGGATTCAAAATATATTTCACAGTTATCCAAGTTTGCTTTTTATTTGGCGATAGGATTGTTGATTTACACCTTGCTTTTTGGTTCTAAAATTAACGATGCAGGTAGATGGATACGAATACCATTTATTGGATTGACTTTTCAGTCATCAGATTTTGCAAAAGTTGCAATCATCATACATTTATCGAAATTACTTGTCAAATACCAAGATGATTTAAACGATTGGCGCGAGGGAATTTTACCCATTTTTTGGCCGGTTGGATTGATTTGTGGGTTGATTGTAAAAGACAATTTTTCAACTGCTGCTTTGTTATTCATGATTTGTATAACACTTATGTTTATTGGACGGGTTCCATTTAAAAAGTTGTTAATCATTTTTTGCGGAATTATACTTTTGGGAATAATGGCAGTAGGTGTCCATAAAGCAGCACCAGCATTGAATCTTTTGCCGCGATATCAAACTTGGGAGAATCGAATATTTAATAAATTGGAGGACGATAAGGATGTTCTTTCAAATGCTCAAGCTTTAAATGCTCGACTGGCTATTCATAATGGGCAAATTACAGGACAAGGAGTTGGCGATGGTAAGTTGAAAGAATACATTCCAGAAGCATATGCCGATTTTTACTATGCCAGCTTTGTTGAGGAATTCGGGTCAATATCCGCAATATTATTGATATTGGCTTACTTAATTTTATTATATCGAATTATTCGTATTGCACTAAATGCCGAGAAAGTATTTGAAACTTATGTTTGTCTCGGTATCGGAATTTTATTACTAACCCAAGCCTCTGTTAATATGCTTGTATGTACGGGTGTTTTCCCGGTTACTGGGCAAAATATGCCTCTTCTTGCGATGGGTGGCTCTGCACTAATTATGGCTTGTGTATCAATCGGTATTATTCAATCTATTGCATACAATCAACAAAAAAAATCAAAGTCAAAAACAGTAAATTCTTTTGAAGAACTATGAAACTTGAAAGGATAATAATTTCCGGAGGTGGAACAGGCGGACATATTTTTCCAGCAATTGCGATTGCTGATGAGATAAAATTAAGATTTCCTAATTGCCACATACTTTTTGTTGGAGCAGAAGGAAAAATGGAAATGGAGAGAGTTCCGAGAGCAGGTTATAAAATAAAAGCGCTCCCGATACAAGGTTTTCAGAGAAAATTGACACTATCTAATCTAAAATTACCATTTAAAATACTATCAAGTTTATTAAAGGCACGAAAAGTAATTAAAAATTTCAAGCCTCAATTAGTAATAGGTGTTGGTGGATATGCTAGTGGTCCTACTTTAAAAATGGCTAATTGGTTAGGTGTTCCAACTTTGATTCAAGAGCAAAATTCATTTCCCGGTAAAACCAATAAATTGCTGGCAAAAAAAGCAAATGCTATTTGTACGGCATATCCAAATATGGATAAGTTTTTTCCGAAAGAATCCATTGTCTATACCGGAAATCCTGTTAGGGCCGATATGGTTCAAATCGGTGGTAAGAGAAATCAAGCAATAGAACATTTTAAATTAGATTCCAACAAAAAGACGATTTTAGTAATCGGAGGTTCGTTGGGGGCAAAAACGTTGAATCGTGCCATTAAACATGGAATGGAAAAATTAGATTCATCAGGTGTTCAAGTGTTATGGCAATGTGGAAGATTATATCATTCAGATATGTCTGTATCCGTAAAAAAAAGAAAACTTCCATCAATCCATTTGTTCCAATTTATCGATCGGATGGATTTGGCTTATGCTGCGGCAGATATTGTTATTTCAAGAGCAGGGGCGATTTCGGTATCGGAGCTTTCCATTGTTGGCAAACCTACCATATTGGTTCCATCGCCCAATGTAGCAGAGGATCATCAAACAAAAAATGCCATGACCTTGGTGAATGATTCTGCAGCTTTATTAATTAAGGATGTTGATGCTAAAGCAAAGCTTGTTGAAAGTGCGCTTAATTTATTGAATAATTCGAATGAAATGAATGAGTTGGGCTCAAACATTTTAAAGTTTGGTAAGCCCTTGGCAACGAAAGATATTGTGGATGTTTGTATCTCAAATGCAATGAGTAAATGGAAGTGAAATTTGACGAAAATATTCGTTTGTCCGATTTTAAATCAGTGTATTTCATTGGTATCGGTGGTATCGGTATGTCTGCGCTTGCAAGATACTTTATGACATGTGGATATAACGTTGGCGGCTATGATAAAACTCCATCATCTTTGACGGAGGAATTGATTCGGGAAGGATGTTTGATTCATTACGAAGATTTGAAAAATGAAATTCCATTCCAGTTCGCGGATAAAAATTCGACGTTAGTTATTCTTACTCCTGCCATTCCAAAGGAACACGGGGAATTGAATTATTTAATCCACCAAGGATTTACAATTTTGAAAAGATCTGAAGTTCTTGGTTTGATTACGAAAAGTTTGAAGGGTTTATGCGTAGCAGGGACACATGGTAAAACGACAACAAGCACGTTGCTAGCTCATATTTTGAATTCAAGCATATGGAAATGCAATGCTTTTTTGGGTGGTATTTCTACCAATTTCAATTCAAACTTACTTGTCAACAAACAAAGTGAATTTGCGGTTATTGAGGCGGATGAATTTGATCGCTCGTTTTTAAGGCTTTCTCCCTTAGCTTCTATAATAACTTCAGCTGATCCTGATCATTTAGACATTTATGGGACAGATTCGCAATTTCAGGAGGGATTTCAATTATATGCCAATAAGATTAATGAAAATGGTTTTCTTATTTTAAAAGAAGGATTGAAATTTCGAAGTTTTGCCCCAATCAAAACATACTCTGTTAATAGCGAAACAGCAGACTACAAGGGTAAGAACCTAAGAGTAGAAAATGGAAATTTTTTGATGGATGTATATTTTGAAACGAAATGTTGGAAGGATGTGGAATTAGGTGTTCCTGGGATTCACAATGCTGAGAATGCATTGGCCTGTATTGCACTTCTAAATTTGTTGGGTTTGGATGAATTACAAATAAGGGCGGGATTAAAATCTTTCTTAGGCGTTAAACGTCGATTCGAATATATTGTTCGAAATGAAAGTCAAATTTACATTGATGATTATGCGCATCATCCAAAGGAAATTAAAGCGCTGATAGATTCTATTCGTTTGATGTATCCAGGAAAAAAGATAACAGGAATATTTCAGCCCCATTTATTTTCAAGAACAAGAGATTTTTTGGATGAATTCGCTGTTGAATTGGAAAAACTAGATGAAGTAATATTACTCCCGATTTATCCTGCCAGAGAGTTACCAATTCCTGGGATAACATCAGACTTACTTTTATCAAAAATTGATAACGACAATAAAAAGCTTTTAGAACCAAGTGAAGTTTTAAATCATCTAAAACTCCAAAAGAATGAAGTTTTGTTAACGATCGGTGCAGGTGATATTGATCGAATTGTTCTTGAAATAAAAACTATTTTAAACAATCCTGAAATTAAATGAATCGTTGGATAAAAATAACGGCAGTGGTTTCTTTCCTAATAGGATTGATTGTGTTAATTGTTTTTGTCAGGATAGAGGAAAAATCTCAAGTTTTAGACATACCGGAGATTTTAATTAAAGTGGAAGGAGAAAGTGCTTTTTTAACCAAGCAAGAACTTCAAACAAGGTTATTACGTGGAGGATTGCTTCCGAAAGGATTAACAACTGAGAAATTTTCGCCTGAAAAAGTAGAGAGTTTCATTGAGAAAATGTCCGAGGTAAAGTCAGTGAAAGTGTATAAAAATATCGGAAAAACATGGAACATAGATGTTGTATTAAGGGTTCCTATTGCTCGCGTTTTTAATGCATATAACGAGAGTTTTTACATAGACGCAGAGGGATACAAAATCGGCACTTCCAATTTTCATACTGCTCGAGTTATTGTGTTTAATGGAACTATTTTAGATCGTTTGAACACGGAAAATGTCACTCAAATTATTAACAACAACTCCTTGAAAAGTATTCGAAAATTGGACGACATGTATCGAATTTCGAATTATGTTTGTAAGGATCCCTTATTCCGTTCGTTGATAGGTCAAGTATTTGTAAATGAATTGAATGAGTATGTGTTAATTCCAATTATTGGAGACCAAATTATTGAATTTGGTACGGCTAATTCAGACGGAGAAGTGAAGGAGAAATTTGAGAAGTTAAAAATCTTTTATGAAAAGGCCATTCCATTCGAAGGTTGGAATAAGTACAGTGTAATAACAATAAAGTATAACGGACAAATAGTCTGCAAGAAAAAGGAACTATGAAAAATTCAGTTGTTGTTGGTTTAGACATTGGGACGACGAAGATTGCTTGTTTTGTTGGAAAGCAAAATGAGCACGGGAAAATTGAAATTATTTCAATGGGAAAAAGTGAGTCCCTTGGCGTTGTAAGAGGAGATGTAAGAAATATTGATCGAACTGTAGAGTCAATAATGGCAGCTGTGCAAGAGGCTCAATCACGTGTGCCTGGTCAATTAAATATACGTTCTGTATATGTTGGAATAGCTGGACAACACATTAAAAGTATTCAACATAGTGGTTTAATTACTCGAAAAGATGCAGAATCATTAATTCGTCAAGTTGATATTGATGCTTTGATTGACGATATGTACAAATTGGTGATGAAGCCCGGAGAGGAAATCATTTCCGTTTTTCCTCAAGAATATATTATTGACAATGATCCCGGTTTTAAAGACCCAATAGGAGTTACCGGTAGTAGATTAGAATCTAATTGTCATATAATTACGGGTAATGTAGCTGCCGTTCGCAATATTAAAAAATGCATTGAAATGGCGAATTTAGAAGTCAAAGAGATCATTTTAGAACCAATTGCATCATCCCATTCTGTTTTGAGTGATGAAGAGAAAGAGGCTGGAGTAGTTTTAGTCGATATTGGCGGTGGAACAACGGATGTTGCTA
>Ga0255096_1000859_pt1 | contig 13596 bp, 6 predicted proteins | sample Colum_Atlam_RepA_2_FD_188563 | JGI IMG/M metagenome (GOLD analysis project Ga0255096, IMG submission 188563) | Freshwater microbial communities from Columbia River, Oregon, United States - Colum_Atlam_RepA_8d | ecosystem: Environmental > Aquatic > Freshwater > River | place: USA: Oregon...
CAGTGCTGGTGCGCCTAGATGAACGCACGGCCACCCAGTACCCATCGCCACTGCAAGGCCTGCATAGCACGGCGTTGCTTCACGATCGCGATGGCAACCTGTGGGTCGGCAGCCAGACCAGCGGTCTGATGAAATTGGTGCGCAGTTTCTCATGGCCATTTGAAGGCAGTACCTTGCGCCTCAAGGAAGGACAGCTGCTGTTTGCGCCTGCCGATCGTGATGATGCCTGGGTTGCATCGAGCGAAGCAGAGCAAGTGCTGCGCTTTCACACTCCCACAGCCACCGTACAAGAGATTGCTCCGCTGCCGACAGGACTTGGCCGGGTGCAAGCACTTTTGACAGGCCGCGATGGCACCTTGCATGTGCTGTTCGCACAGGGTCTCGTCTCTGCCAAGGGCGGAGTCGAACGGCGTGTCGCCCTTGCCAGTCAGATCTACACAGGCTCACTCTGCGAAGATGCGGAAGGCTACATTTGGGTTGGGGATCGCGGCCGAGTCCACCGCGTCGGTGGCACCAGCGCTCAACCCGAACTCACCACCTATGGTGCGGAAGTAGGTCTGCCTGACGACGCAGAGATCGCGGCCTTGCGTAGCGATGCGGCGAACCGCGTCTGGTTAGGTACATCACGCGGCCTAGCCTGTTGGAGCGCGGGGCGCATCACCATGCTGGGTGCGGCGGAAGGCTACAGCGGTGGCTCCGTGCGAGCCATTCTGCCTCTGGAGGATGGAACCATCTGGGCGGGGCTTTACGGCGGTGGCTTGGTACGACTGCGCAACTCACAAGCGGTGCGTGTGGATGCAAGCCAAGGGCTGTATGACAACTTCGTCTCCAACATCCAGATGGATGACGAGGGTGCGCTGTGGATCAACAGCAACCGCGGTGTCTTCCGTGTGCGGCTCGCCGATTTGGAAGCCGTTGCGGATGGCCGTTTGGATGCGGTTCCGTGCTTGGCTGGACGCACCAACGAAGGCAATGGCATGAGCGGAGTGCGGCTTGCATCTGGCCGCCTGCTGTTCCCCACCGTACGTGGGTTCGCCATGGTGGATCCGGCGCGCATGACCGAGACCAACCAACCACCAGGCATCGAGTTGCGCGAAGTTGTCGCCGATGGTCACAGCCATCGCACGCGTGCCGACATCACAGTTCCCCCTGGACCGCGTGAGCTTGTCTTTCGGTTCGCAGCACTCGCGTTGACGGAGCCACAGGCAGTGCGCTACCGCTACCGCTTGCAGGGCTTCGATACCGACTGGCGCGCGGCGGGGAGTGAAGCGTTTGCGCGCTACACCAACGTCCCTCCGGGGCGTTACCGCTTTGAAGTGTACGCGCGCAGCTATGACGGTTCCTCTAGCCCCGAACCCGCGGGTATCGGTTTGTATCTGGAGCCGTACATGCATGAAACTTGGTGGTTCCGCATGAGTGCGCTTGGTGCCGTACTTGTGGGCATCGGGTACGCCTTTCGCAGGCGCGCGCAGACTGCTCGCAAGCGCCACAAAGAGCTGCAACACGAGGTTCACCTGCGTCAAACGGCTGAAGACTCCTTGCGAGGGTTGCATTCCCGATTGGTACGTGCCCAAGAAGAGGAGCGACGACGCATTGCGCGCGACTTGCACGACGATCTGGGACAGCGCTTGGCTCTGGTAGGCGTGCGCTTGGATGTGTTGGAGCGCAGCGCCCAGACCAAAGGAACCACGCCCATGGTCAGCGAGCTGGCTGCCCTGAGTCAGTCAGTGAAGTCAATCTCGTCCGATGTGCACGGACTCTCTGTCCAACTGCACTCGACGCAACTGGACACGCTCGGTCTGCGCAGTGCCTTGCGCAGTTTGTGCAAGGAAGTCAGCCAGCAGCACCAGTTGGCGATCGAGTATGAGGTAACGGGAGAGGGCGCCGAGCCTCGGGAAGACTTGGCTCTAGGCTTGTACCGCATCGCGCAAGAAGCACTGAGGAACGCCCTGCGGCACAGTGAGGCGTCCAGCATTCGACTTGAGCTGCAATTGGAGTCGCGCTTCGCACGCTTGGTAGTGGTGGACGACGGCTGCGGCTTTGATCCGCAGCAAGTCACCAGTTCCAAGAGTCTGGGACTACGCGGCATGCAAGAGCGCCTGCGCATCCTCGGCGGTCAATTGTATTTGACAAGCACCTCTGGCCGCGGCACACGCTTGGAGGCTATCGTACCGCTGGAAGCCTCCCCTGCCGCATGAAAGCCGCCCCCGATATGCGTCCGAAGGTTCTATTGGCAGATGACCACTCCATCTTGCTGGAAGCCTTCCAAAAGCTTCTAGAGCCGGATTGCCTCGTGATTGGCACTGCTACCGATGGAGAGCAAGTGCTCACCCTGGCCACTCAGTTCCTGCCCGATGTCGTGGTGCTCGACATCTCGATGCCGCGTCTCAGTGGCATCGAAGCGGCGCGCCTCTTGCGCCAACAAGTTCCCTCTGTGCGCATTGTGTTCCTGACGGTCAACGAAGATCCTGGGCTGGCTGCATCGCTCCTCCGCGAAGGCGCAGCGGGCTACTTGCTGAAGACATCGGCCGCTCATGACCTCTTCGAAGCCATCCGCGCGGCAATGGAGGGACGCACGTATGTGACCCCCTCGATCGCGGAAGCCGTACACAAGGCTCTACGCCTGCCGGCGACGAAGGCCGGGCTGGAGCGTTTGTCCGAGCGCCAACGCGAGATCCTGCAGCTTGTGGTCGAAGGCCGGACCATGAAGGAGATCGCAGCGCGCTTGGACATCACCCCCCGCACCGTCGCCTTCCACAAGTACCGCATGATGGAGCTACTGGGCTTTGAAACCACGGCGGAGCTGATCCAATACGGCATCCGCCATGGCTTAGGGGACTAGACGCGACAGCTATGGGATGACGGGGTATCATCTTTCACCTCGCTGCTATGAACATCGCCCTCACCGGAGCTACCGGGTTCATCGGAACCCATTTGATGCATGGTCTGCTGGGTGCAGGCCATCAAGTACGCGTGTTGGTACGCCCAGGCCGTGCAGGCGCCCTTGTCAAGCCCGCTGGACACGAGATCGAAGTGCACGAGGGCGACTTGACCCAACCGGAATCGCTGCGCGGATTCCTCGCCGGCTGTGAGCTCTTGGTGCATGTGGCCAGTGCCCACGACCACCTCGGCGAAGCCGAAATGCGCTCGGTCAACATCCAGGGCACCGAAGCGTTGGTGAATGAAGCCAAGGCCACAGGCAATCGCGACTTCCGCTTGTGGATCGTTAGCTCGGCCGTCATCGGTGCACCGGTGTACAGCTACTATCGCGACAGTAAGCGCGTGCAAGAGAAGATCGTGCGTGGCTCAGGACTGCCATGGGCTAGCTTCCGCCCGACGCTCGTCTACGGCACCGGAGACATGCGCCACACCGCGCCTTTCCTGCGTCGCTGTGCGCGTCAGTCTGGCACGATCTGGGTCCCGCACAGTGGCGCATCCAAGGTCAATCCCGTGCACGTGGATGACCTGGTCGATGCCGTCTTGAGGTACTTCAACTTCGATCGCGGCATCGACTGTGTGTATGAACTCGCTGGACCGGCAGGCATCCCCTACAACGAGTTCCTTGACCTCACCATCCGCGCCGTAGGTGGCAAGATCAAGCGCCGCAACCTGAACAAGCGTTGGGCTGACGCAGCGATCTTCCTCAAGGGTCTCTTCACCGATGTAACGGAAGATCGCCGCGCCAGCGCCTATTTCAACCTGCACCACGAGCACGACATCAGCAACGCCGTGCACGAGTTGGGTTGGAAGCCGCGCACCTATGCCGAGGGCATTCAGCAGGTGGCGGCTGGTGATTGGTGGCGCTAGCCCCCTATTGACCGTCACCTGCGACGGGGTTGGGCCCATCGCCCAGCGGCCCCTTCGGTAGCAGGTCACCATGACGTTGGCAGCGCTCGAACGGCAAGTCTGCCGCAGCAAAGCCATCGACACGCTCGACTAGCACCGCGTAGATCGCCGGACCTTGAATGGTCTCCATGACAGAGGCTGCCGTTTGCCCGCGCAAGGTGAGCCACCCTGTTTCGCGGCTCGTCATGCCAAAGATCTCTTGGGGATCATCCCCCAAGGACCTCAAGCCATTCTCTGTGGTGATGGATGCCAGCTGCGTCAACAGCGGCTCTGCCCAGCACACAAAGCTGTAGGTGCTGGAGAACGACTGCTCATTGTCGTTCCAACCACGCACGCTCACTGTCGTGGTGAAGGAACTACCACCAGACAACGCCAAGAGAATCACACGCGAGGTGTCGGCTGTGCGCTGCCCCATGAAGCGCGGGATGTGCAGTTCCTCCGGTGCCATTTCGTACTCGGAAAGTTGCCCATCACCGAAGCGCCAGTTGAGGTCGCGTACCCCGTCCTGATCGTCATCGTTAGGTCCACCATGGCGACCGATGCCTTTGAAGGCGACGGCATTCACGGACCAGTCGATCGCCGCGGCTCCATCCAAGTGCAGTTCTTGACCTGCCAGTCGGTTGAACACGATGGGTTCACCGCCTGGGTTGGCTGCCGTAGGGACCGTCGACTTGGCATAGGCATAGACATACCCGAGTTGGCCTACAGGAGCTTGCGACGAAGCGACCATCGTCAAAGTGTCGTTCGGCGTCAGCGTGAAGGTGCGCGAGGTCGCTTGGCATGCCTGAGCTTCCACGAACCGTAGTTCGACCTTGGTCGAGGCCTGCGTGTCGGTGTTGACAAGCGTCAAGAGTGTCAAGGAACCTGGACGGGTGTCGTACTTGGGGTACACCAACAAGGAAGCCGGCTGCAGACGGTTGAAGGTCGGGCACTCGCCACCCAAGTACACGCGCGCACGCACACAGCACGGAGTCGTGCAGGTGATGCCACAGCCTGTTTCATTCGGACAGCTTTGGCATAGGTCGTAGTCAAAGCTGATGTTGGCGCTCGCACCCGCAGCAGGCACGAACCGGAAGCTGCTCGATGCAGGTTGCCACGTCACGACTCCACTATTCGGCGGATACAGTGAGCCAGGAACCAGAGTCGGTACCCCCAGAGTGCAGCCCGAGCTCGCTGCATCATTGGCGAGCACGGGGATCAACACCTCGGTCATGGAAGCGCGATCCCACGCAACAGTGTCATCCTGCGCCGTCGGCGCGCCTTGCACCTGCACACACACCACGGCCTCCGTCCCACACGGCGCGCCACAGACTTGATAGCCCGCGCGGTAGGTAAAGGAAACCGGACCAGCCGGTGCCACGGGGCTCGTCGTGATGCGCAAGCGACCTGCTTCCACAGAGACCGTAACCCCACTATTCGGCGGCGGCAGCGAGCTCAAGTACAAGGTGGAAGGATCCGTTGGACCACAGGTGCCCGGCAAGTCATTGGCAAGCACGTCAAGTAACGTGGACGAGCCCGGGCACAGGCACAGGTTGTCCCGCACGGCAGTGGGCGGTCCACAGATTTCCACACGCACCAAGGTCTCGGCTGACAAACAACCATCCGTATCTGCGACACGGTAGCGGAACTGATCCAAGCCGGAAGCCCCGGGATTCGCTGTGTAGATCACCGTGCCATTCGCTTGGGGAAGTGCCGTTCCCAGAAGCGGCGGTACGGACACCACAACGGATGCCGGATTCAAAGGCGCACAGCCACTACCCGCGGCGTCATTGGCCAACACCGGTGCTGGGCACGACGAGCCGCTGCACACGCGCACAGTGTCCTCCGCCGTTGTAGGCCTGCACACACGCACATCCACGCGCGCGGTATTCGAGGTGCGGCCTTCGCCATCACCCACGCGGTAGGTGAAGCTCGTGGTACCCACGAATCCTGCAGGCGGTGTGTACACCAAACGACAGGTCGGGCAAGGCTGATTGCCAGCGCACCCCACCACCGACACACTACCTTCACCGAGCGGCGGCTGGTTCACTACCACCACCGATCCGCACACCAAGCCATTCGGCTCCGGCGCACCACACGAGTCACGATCGTAATCGTTCGCCAGAACATCGACGGAAACGGGCACACCAGTACAGGTGCGCGCAACATCATCATTGGCGACCGGCGGCAAGTTCACGCAGTACACATAGCTGACTTCGACTTCGTACTGGGCAAGGGCGCGGAAGTCGATGTCAAATTTACCACACCCCAATGGAGTCGAACCCGTGGTCGAGGTGGTGTTGTTGAAGGTGAAATTGACATTGCCACCACCAACCCAAGTGTTCCAGCAACTAGAGCCGGGAGCACCCACCTCCTTGCAGATGAGCGCAGTCATCGCGGGAGCTGGATCGACGCAGCGACAGCGTTCATCACCGTAGTCAATGCCTCCAGTACTGGCAGTGCCACACAGCACTTGGGTCAGATTCGCCGGATTCGGACAGCGCCCCAGTTGTTCGATGGTGCTGCCGGCGTGAAAGGGAAATTCATCGATGAAGTCATTGATGCTAAAGACCACTCCAGGCAACACCAGCGTGGCCCCACTCGTATCGATGGAGAGCGGAGTGAGCGTGTTGCCATCGGGAGCTTGGACACCCACCGTCCATTGCACACTGAAAACATCATTCACCGTGCAAGTGGAGCTGGTGGAGTTGTTCCGCACGTGGATGGACACATTGGTATAGTCCGCAATGAAGCGATACTGGACACGCTTGAGCGTGCCGAGCGCCGGATCGAATTGCGGTACGGCCAGATTCGTCGCAGCTAAAGGCGGCGAACCGATCTTGTCCTGCCCCAAGAACGGGGTCGGCAAGCGGTATTGGCGCACGAGAGTTTGCGTCTGTGCACAGCCTCCGCAGATGGGAGTCGTAGCACAGTCTGTCGTGCAGGTTTGGGCCGTTGCAACTGCAACGAGATGCAACGGAATCGCCAAGGCAGCAAGGCGCGTCAGCAAGTAAGTCATGGCAAGGTCCTAACGAACGGTCAACTAGTACGGGAGACTCCATGCGATCCGCGCAGCGGACTGCAGTTGTCATGTGTGTATGATCGTGTCTGGCTCAGCTGCGGCAAGTGCGCTGAGTGCGAAGACAGCCTGAACTCGTGCGGATCCTTGACTACGCAGCTTGCGGTGTTGACGCTCTGCACATGCACTTAGGCGACTGCCGTATCTCTACTGCTCTCATGGTGGGCTTCTCTGTGCTGGCACACACAGCCTGCACGGTCGAAGCCACACCACCCATGACCTCGACGCAGTTGTCCTTCGGGCAAGTGACGCGCCTCACCATCCGACCCGAGCAGGGCGACTCGGTGCAGGCCATGTGCGTGATCCCGCCCGATGCAGTGGCTGTCGAATGGCATGTGCGCGGCGCTCCCGTCGAGCTGGAGTGCGGCGCGCAACCTTTCGAAGCGATCCGTTCCGCTCACGAAGCCGCCGCGGGCACGCTGACGGAGTTAGGCACAAGAGTGCTGCGTATCGATCGCTGGTCGGAACCGCCGCTAATCGCGGGAGTCTGGCACGCCGCATGGTCGGTACATGGTTGGTCCTTGCCGCGGAGTCCAGATGGCGTCTTGACTTCCGTTTCCTTCGATATTGAGCCGCGTTTGCTCTTACCGCCGCCGCCTGTTGCGCTTGCCTATGGCACGCCTGTCAACGGAACTGTACAGGCCTCGGCCGGTCATACATGGCGCGCTGTGATCACGGTGCCTGTGGACGCCGAGGTGCTGCGCGTGGACATCTTGGAAGCAGAGCAGGATCTTGATCTGCTGGCCTATCCAGGACGCGAACTGCGCGGGCTCGATGCCCAAGTACGGATGCGCAGTCGGCCGTATGGACGCGAACATCTGGTGGTTACCAAGCCTGCAGCCGGTGAATGGACCATCGAGGTCGTCGATCCTCTGGCGCTGCCGATGGACGCTGCGTTCCGTGTACTCGCGACCGCAGCGGACACTCCGCCCCCGCTGAGTCTGGAGCCCCTGACTCACCCCACAAGGCTAGGCAGCCAAACGCCCTGGCTGGCCAGTGTGGTCGAGGTGTGTACACCCGATGGGACAGGGAGCGCCGTAGGCATTCACCCTTCGGGTGTGTACCTGACGAATGCACACGTCGTCAGCCGGATGGGTGGTGGTGTAGCCACAGATATCGTGTTGTGCGTCACGCACGAGCTGGGCACGGCGCCGCGCGAGACCTATCAAGCAGAGGTGCTGGAGTATGACGGCGCAATGGACCTCGCTCTGCTGCGCATCAGCGGCGACCGGCATGGACGACCGCTGCCCGTGGATTGGCGCGTGCCGAGTGTCGAGCTTAGGGAAACTGCACTACCAGAGTTGAGCAGCGAGCTCTACATCGTGGGCTATCCAGGTGTAGGCACGCAGCGTTCGCGTCCTACTCTGACGCTCACTCGCGGCATCGTTGCGGGCTTTGAACGAGCGTCCAACGGCGGCTGGACCATCAAGTCTGATGCCGAAATCACATCCGGCCATTCCGGAGGAGCCGCCTTCACTAGCGCGGGCCTCTTCATCGGCACACCAACCTCGCGTGTGGAAGATGGCGCCAGCCAATTGGGTTGGATTCACACGCCTTCGATGCTAACGCCCGCCATGCGAGCACGCTTGACGGCTCTCAAATGAAGACTGGGGCTGTCTAGTTTACTTGACGGGTGCGGCCGGCCCAGTGAGGCTCGCGCAAGACAGCCTTCTGGATCTTTCCTGAGCCCGTGCGCGGCAAGGCTTCCAAGAACTCCAGTACCTTAGGGGCCTTGTAGCGGGCAATACGCGCCTTGACCCACTCCACGAGTTCACCCTCCGTGGCAGTACGCCCCGCACGCAACACGACAGCGGCACGCACAGCTTCGCCGAGATGCGCATCAGGCACGCCGTACACCGCACACTCCAACACCGCAGGGTGTGCCGCCAGCGCATGCTCGACTTCGGTGGAATAGACGTTCTCGCCACCGGACAGGATCATGTCTTTGGCCCTATCCACGATCGTGACATAGCCCTCGCTGTCGACCACAGCCAGATCACCCGTCTTCAGCCATCCACTAGCAAAGACACGAGCGGTCTCCTCGGGCTTGTTCCAATACCCCTTCATCACGGTCGAGCCGCGCACACGAATCTCGCCAACTTCGACCTCATCCGCGCGCACGGCTGTGCCGTCTTCACGACACACCTGCAGCTCTACGGTTGCAAAGGGGCGACCGGTCTTGGCGCGCAAGGCGAGCTGCTGCTCCAGCGGCAGAGCACGATGGTGATGCGCCAACAAGGACATGGTCAAGTACGGAGAGGTCTCCGTCATGCCGTAGGTGTTCACATACTCGCAGCCATACACCGCTACGATCTCAGCCACGAGTGCGGGTGCGATCGGTGCCCCGCCCGACAACACGGCGCGCAAGGCTTCCCAGTTGCGCCCACGCGCCGACTCATCACGAGTCATCGCATTCAGCATGGTCGGAATCAGGTTGGTGATGGTGGCGCGCTCCTGTTCCAACAGATCTAGGGCAGCTCGCGCCTCAAAACGCGGCAAAAACAGGTGCGTAGCCCCCACCCAAGTGAAGGCGAAGGTGGCCCAAGCATCAGCAAGGTGGAACATCGCCGCGATGTGAGCCCAGCGATCACGATCGGTAAGCGACAACTCCGCGATAGCACCCAACGAATGTGCCAGCACATTGGCGTGTGTCAGCATCACGCCTTTGGGCACCCCTGTAGTACCGCTGGTGTAGTAGAGGTGTGCAGTATCATCACCACCACGCGGGCTGCACACAAAACTCTGCTGCTGGCCTTGACGCAGTGCCTCTTGCAGCGTGATCCCGGTGGCCGAGGTCTCTACTAGGCGGTCGGTCCACACAATCAAACGCCACGGTGCGCCTGCAGCCAAGGCCGCCATCACCTGCGGAGCGAACGAGCTGTCCGTGATCAACAAGCGCGACTCGCAATCGCGCGCAATCGCCGCGAATTCCTGCGCGGAAAGACGCGTGTTGAGAGGATTGAGGATTGCACCAGCTCCCGCGGCGGCGAAGTACACGCAGGCGTAGTCGATGCCGTTCCACAGCAAGGCCGAAACGCGTTCGCCTTCGCCGGCACCTGCACTGCGCACAAAGCTGGCCAGCGCGCGCGCGCGGACTGCATGCGCCGCATAGGTTTCGCGGCGCTCACCTTCTACGAAACCTACCGTCTCGGGATGCAGGCGAGCTGCTCGTTCAATCAAGCTCCACAGGTGCTGCACAGCAGTGCTTACTCCTCATCGGAACGCAGCTTGGCGAGAATGGAGTAGTCCTCCAAGGTCGTCGTGTCCTGCGTGGTCTCTTTGCCAGCGGCAATGTCGCGCAACAGTCTCCGCATGATCTTGCCCGAGCGCGTCTTCGGCAAGGTGTCCGTGAAGCGGATCTCGGCCGGGCGCGCGAGCTTGCCAATCTCCTTGGCCACATGCTCCATCAGCTCGGTCTTGAGAGCAGCATCCGCCTGATAAGCGCGCTCAACCGTGACAAAGGCGCAGATGGCTTGGCCTGTCAAATCGTCTGGACGTCCCACCACGGCGGCCTCGACCACCTTGGCATGACTGACGAGCGCGGACTCGACCTCCATCGTCGATAAGCGATGCCCTGAAACATTGATCACGTCATCCACGCGGCCCAAGATCCAGAAGTAGCCACGCTCATCGCGGCGCGCACCGTCACCTGCAAAGTACATCGAACCGTACTTGCCCCAATACCCGTGCTTGTAGCGCTCGGGATCACCCCAGATGCCGCGCAGCATGGACGGCCATGGCTTGCGGATGACGAGGTAGCCGCCTTGGTTCGGCCCCATCTCCTTGCCCTGCTCATCCACGACGGCCGCATCCACACCAAAGAAGGGCCTCGTGGCCGAACCAGGTTGCGTGGCCGTCACACCCGGCAAAGGCGTGATCATGATGGAGCCCGTCTCGGTCTGCCACCACGTGTCCACGATCGGACAACGACCGCGTCCAATCTGCTCGTGGTACCAGATCCACGCTTCGGGATTGATGGGCTCGCCCACTGTCCCCAACAAGCGCAGTGTCGACAGCGAGTACTTCTTCGGATGCTCTTCGCCCCACTTCATGAAGGTGCGAATCGCGGTCGGCGCCGTGTAGAAGATCGTCACCTTGTGCTTGTCGATCAACTCCCAGAAGCGTCCCTCGTGCGGCGCATTCGGAGCGCCCTCATACATGACGATCGTCGCGCAGTTCGCCAACGGACCGTACACGATGTAGCTGTGTCCCGTGATCCAGCCCACATCGGCTGTGCACCAGAACACATCCTCATCGCGCAGATCAAACACGTACTGCGTCGAGAGGTACGCACCAACCAAGTAACCACCCGTGGTGTGCACGATGCCTTTGGGCTTGCCGGTGGAGCCCGAGGTGTAGAGCAAGAACAACAGGTCCTCGCTATCCATCGGCTCCGGCGGGCAATCGGACGACACGCCAGCCGAAGCCTCATGCATCCACACATCGCGCGTGGCATTCCACTCCACCGGGTTCTTGGCGCGCTGCACCGTGAACACTGTGTGCACTTGCGGCAACTGGCGCACGGCCTCATCCACTTGTGGCTTGAGCGCCAACAACGAGCCGCGACGCCACGAACCATCCGCCGTGATGACCGCGGTGCAGCCGCCATCGAGGATGCGATCGACCAAGGCTTGCGCGCTGAAACCGCCAAACACCACCGAATGCGCCACACCGATGCGCGCGCACGCAAGCATGGCGATCGCTGCTTCAGGAATCATCGGCATGTAGACCGCCACGCGGTCGCCCTTCTTCAGGCCGCGGCTCTTGAGCACATTGGCAAAGCGCGCGACCTCGACGGCCAGCTCGGCGTATGTCAACGTGCGCACATCACCGGGTTCGCCTTCAAAGATCAACGCCCGCTTGTTGCCGCGGCCTTCGCGCACATGCCGGTCGACGCAGGCATCGGACACATTGATGCGACCGTTGACGAACCACTTGGCAAACGGCGCGCCCGACCAATCCAGCACCTTGTCAAAAGGTCTTGACCACGGCAGCTCGCGCGCGACACGACCAAAGAACTTCTCCGGATCGTCAACCGACTCTTTCCACATGCGCTGGTAAGTGGCTTCGTCCCCTACGCGCGCCTTGGCGCTGAAGTCGCGGGACGGCGGAAAGAAGCGGTTCTCCTGCAGGACGTTCTCGATCTGGCTCATAGGTGGCTTGCGGCCGCGCCGCATAGGCCACAAGGATAGAGGAGCCCCGAGCTCAGCGCGAGCGGAAGAGTGTGGCGTAGCGCGCCAGCTTGCCGGCAAACCGCAAAGGATGGCGCAGTTCGCGCACCAAGCGCTTGGGGCGCCGGTAGAAACGACGGTAGCCCTCGCGGATCTTCTCCTCGATCCGCGCCGCACTCATGTGCTCATTGCCTTCCAGCGCCTTGAACCCCGTCATGGTCGCGTAGTCAAACTCACGCGTCCCGTGCAGCATCTTGAACAAAGGCGTACCGGGGTATGCGGTAACTGCACAGAACTGCACCTGATCGGGATCGCAGCGCTCGACCAACGCAAAGGTCTCCTCGACCATGGCCTCCGTCTCTTCGGGGAAGCCCACCATGCAGAAGGCACGCGTCTCTACGCCGTGCCGGCGTGCAGCCTCGAACACCTCGACACAGCGCGCAGTATCGAGCTGCTTCTTGCCATCCAAGAGCTTCGAGCCGCAGTGCTTCTTCTGGATCTCCACATTGCCCGACTCCACACCCAGCGAGATATGTGTGCAACCCGCGCCCGCCATGGCCTCGACCAGCTCGGCATCCAAGGTCTTCACCGCTGTCTCGCATTGCCACTGCACATCGAGCTGTTCACGCCGGATGCCGGCGCACAGGGCGAGCACACGATCCTTGCGTGTCGAGAAGATGGGATCACGGAACACCACCTGCTTGACGCCGTGCACGCGCACGATGTCGATCAACTCGGCCAGCACGTGCTCTGGTGTACGGAAACGAAAGCGCAGCCCCTGCGCCAGTGTGTAGCCACAAAAGCTGCAGTTCAGCGGACAGCCACGCGAACTCTTGATGGTCGTGACAGGACCTTCAATGCCCGGAAAGCGATAGGCCTGGTTGTCCAACAGATGACGGGCGGGCAAAGGCAAATCATCCAGGCGTTCGATCTTCTCGCGCTCGGCCTCGTGCACGATGCCCGTGCTGTCCTTGCGCGAGGTGCCCAACACGCCAGCAAAGCCGGTGTGCGCGCGCACGGCACGCGCCAGATCGCGCACCGTGTACTCCGGCTCTCCACGCACCACCACATCGACGGCATCGCGCTCGAAGATCTCGCCCGGTGTGTAGGTGACTTGCGAGCCCAAGATGGCCACGGGCACGCGCATGTGCGTGCGCACGTCACGGCACAGCGCCAAGTCCAGATCTAGCGAAGTGGACGATGAGTCCACACATACGAAGTCAGGTTGCTCGGCCTGAATCGCAGCCAGCGAACCGGCTGCATCCAAGCCGCGTGCATCAGCATCGAGGATCGCCACCTGCATCTCGTCCGCGAGCAGCACCGCAGCAATGTGCGCCAGCTCAATCGGCGGGTAGAGCAGACCCGGATTGACCGCCATGCCAAAGCCCCCCATCAGCCCGCGACTTACGCGGTACTGGCTGGGCGAGGGCGGATTGACGAGGACGACCTTCACGCGGCTTCTAGTATCGGTCAGTATGGCACCAAAGTGTCGAGATCGCTCCAGCGCGCACGGTGCCACCT
>Ga0255096_1000862_pt1 | contig 13580 bp, 8 predicted proteins | sample Colum_Atlam_RepA_2_FD_188563 | JGI IMG/M metagenome (GOLD analysis project Ga0255096, IMG submission 188563) | Freshwater microbial communities from Columbia River, Oregon, United States - Colum_Atlam_RepA_8d | ecosystem: Environmental > Aquatic > Freshwater > River | place: USA: Oregon...
TTCTGGCCGTCCTCTGCCATGACGAAGCCGTGCGTCAGCACGCCGTCATAGGGAGCGCGGCCGCGCGTGCCGCAGGATTCCAGCAGCGAGGAATGGAACCAGCCGCGATGCTGATCGGAGCCTTCCAGGTACAGCGACGCCGGCCATTTGAGGTCCGGGCGCTGTTCGAGCACGAAGGAATGCGTGGCGCCCGAATCGAACCAGACGTCGAGAATGTCGGTGACCTGCGTGTAATCGGCGCTGTTGTAAGTATTGCCAAGGAAACGTTCCGGATCGGACGCGAACCAGGCATCCGCCCCTTCGGCCTCGATCGCTTTCACGATGCGCTCATTCACGCCCCTGTCGCGCAGCAACGAGCCGTCGTCCTTTTTCACGAATACAGCGATCGGCACGCCCCAGGCGCGCTGGCGCGACACGACCCAGTCGGGCCGCCCCTCGATCATGCCGTGCAGGCGGTTATAGCCGGTCTTGGGATAAAACGCCGTCCCATCGACCGAGCGCAGCGCTACCGTGCGCAAGGATTCATTGGTCGCGCCGAACGGCTTGTCCATCGCGATGAACCATTGCGGCGTATTGCGGAAGATCAGCGGCTTCTTCGAGCGCCACGAATGAGGATATTGGTGCGTCAGACGCGAGCGCGCGATGATCGCGTTCGTTTCGCGCAACGCCGCGATGACGGCTTCGTTCGCCTCGCCCTTCTTGCCGTCATCGGTGATGACGCGCTTGCCGGTGAAGCCGGGTGCTTCATTTGTGAAGGCGCCCGCCTCGTCGACCGTGTAGGGGATGCGCGTCTCGATGCCGCGCGCGATCAGCATCGCACTGCTCGACATCCAGATCTCGAAGTCCTCGCGGCCATGGCTGGGCGCGGTATGAACAAAACCCGTTCCGGTATCGGCGGTGACGTGATCGCCGTCGAGCAACGGCACGTGGAATTCGTAGCCGCCGCCGACGCCTTTTAGCGGGTGCGCGCAGATCAAACGTGCAAGCGTTTCTGACGAAATCTTGCTCAGTTTCTTGAATTCGGTGACGCGCGCCTGCTTCATCACTGCGTCAGCGAGTGCGTCGGCCAACACCAATTTTTCGTTGGCTTTCACCCAATTGTCGTCAGGCGCTGAAATTACTTCATAAATGCTGTATTCGATGCGCGACGAAAAAGAGATCGCCCGGTTGCCTGGGATCGTCCACGGCGTCGTCGTCCAAATGACGACGTTGGAATTCAGAAGCTGATCCCATTCTTTCAGGAACTCTGCTTCGCCTCGCGCGAGAGCGTCCGGATCGCCACTGTCAGCTTTAGCGGTAAAATTGCGAACGGGGAATTTCACCCAGATCGTATCCGACACATGATCGTCATATTCGACTTCGGCTTCCGCCAAGGCCGTGCGTTCGACCACCGACCACATCACCGGCTTGGAGCCGAGATAGAGCAGGCCGTTATCCAGGAACTTCAAGATCTCGCGCGTGATCTGCGCCTCGGAGGCGAAGCTCATCGTCGTGTAGGGATTGTTCCAATCGCCGATCACGCCCATGCGTTTGAATTCTTCGCGCTGCACGTCGACCCATTTCTGCGCGAACTCGCGGCATTCGCGGCGGAACTCGACGATCGGTACGCTGTCCTTGTCGGCACCCTTTTCGCGGTACTGCTCCTCGATCTTCCACTCGATGGGCAGGCCATGGCAGTCCCAGCCGGGCACGTAATTGGCGTCCTTGCCCATCATCTGCTGGGTGCGGTTGATGACGTCCTTCAGGATCTTGTTGAGCGCGTGGCCGATATGCAGGTTGCCGTTGGCATAAGGAGGGCCGTCGTGCAGCACAAACTTCTCGCGTCCCTTCGATTGCTCGCGCAGACGCTTGTACAGGTCGATCTTTTCCCACCGGGCGAGCAGCTTGGGCTCAAGCGCGTTCAGTCCGGCGTTCATCGGAAAGTCGGTCTTGGGCAGATACACGGTCGATTTCAGATCAACGCTCATCACACTTAAACTCTGTTCCGGCGCTTTTATTTCGCGTTTTGCGCGAGCAGTGCCCGGGCTTGGTCGCTGTCTTTCCTGATCTGCTCGGTCAATGACGTTATGCCGTCGAATTTCCGTTCGGGCCTGAGGAATTCGATCAAGGCCACGCGCAGATGTTTGCCGTAGATATCGTCGGCAAAATCAAAAATATGAGTTTCGAGGACGGGGGTCGTTCCGCCGAAGGTGGGTCTATAACCCAAATTGGCCACTCCGTCATGCCAAACCGTGGTCTCGCCGGTCTCGAGTCCGGCCCGGATGGCATAGACGCCGAGTGCCGGCTGCGTGGTCGCGGCCAGCATCAGATTGGCGGTTGGAAAGCCGATGGTGCGCCCGCGCTGGTCACCCCCGGATACCCGGCCCGAGATTTCGAAGGGGCGGCCGAGCAGCCGTGCCGCTTCGCGCGGTTTGCCTTCGGCGAGGAAGGCTCGGATGCGGGTGGAGGAAATGACCTCGCCGGTCTCATCGACGACCTTGCCGGCTCCGGTCGCACCGAAGCCGAACTTTTTGCCTTCCGACTCCAGGAATTGCGCGGTGCCCCCGCGCTTGTGGCCGAAGACGAAATCGAAACCCGACACGATATGGCGGGCCTGCAACCCGGTGACCAGTACGGTCGCGATGAATTCGTCGGCCGGCAGGCGAGATAGCGCCTCGTCGAAATGCAGCACCACCAGGAAATCGACGCCCATCTCCTCGATGATACGGGTCTTGTCGACGAAGGGCGTGAGGCGGAACGGCGGTGTTTCGGGTGTAAACATCATGCGCGGATGCGGCTCGAAGGTGAGCACGCCCCATGGTGCGCCGTTCGCCTTGGCAATGCGCCCAGCCTCGCCGATCACGGCGCGGTGGCCCCGATGCACGCCATCGAAATTGCCGATGGCGATGACACCGCCCTTATGTTCGGGCGCGATGGCGTCGTAATGTCGATAGATGCGCATGGGCCGGGAAAGTGACGTCCGCCGGGGGGAGGGTCAAGCGTTGGGGGAAAAACAGCCCCTGAGATAGCGCTCTAGGAGTAACGAATGCCGTCAATCAGGCCGGGGGGCGGGTTGGGATCGATCGGCGTCAGACGATGGATGCCATAAATCTCCTCGGCGGCGGCCGCGGCGGAAATGAGGGCCGCTTCGCCCCCATTGGGCGCGATCATCTGCAAACCGACCGGCTTGCGGTCGGCGGTAAATCCGCAGGGCAGGGATAGCGCGGGGCAGGCCGCAACCGTGATCGCGAAGGTGATGGCGATCCACTCTATATAATTGTCGAATTTCGTACCGGCGACCTGATCGACCCAGCGGATATCGACGTCGAAGGGTGCGACGGGCGCGGCCGGGCACAGCAGGAGGTCGTAATCGGTAAAAAACCGCGCCATGCGCTTATACAGATTTGCGCGCGCGACCTCCGCCTCGCCGATCTCGACCGCCGAAAGCTTGAGGCCCTCTTCGATATTCCAGATGACCTCGGGTTTCAGCTTGTCGCGCTGGCTCTCGTAAAGCGGCTTGAAGCGTGCCGCGAAGGAACCCGCTCGCAAGGTCTGGAAGATGGCGATGGCATTGCTGAGATCGGGCGAGGCTTCCTCGACGACTACGCCGGCTTCGGACAATCGAAGGGCGGCGCGGCGGCACCGTTCGGCGATGTCCGCCTCGACCGGCAGGAAGCCAAGATTCGGCGAAAAGGCGACGCGTTTTGGCAAGACCTTGCCTGCTGCGGCGCGGGTAAAACTCAGCCCTGGCGCATCCCAGGCCAAAGGATCGCCCGGGTGGCGGCCAACCATCGCATCCAAAAACAGGGCGAGATCCGGCACGTCGCGCGCCATCGGGCCCGCGACCGACAGCGTGTCGAACGGATTGGCCGCCGAGCGTGCGACACGGCCGGGCGACGGGCGCAGACCGACGACCGAACAAAAGCTCGCGGGCGTGCGCAGCGATCCGCCGAGATCGGTGCCAGTGGCGAGCCAGACCTCACCGGCGGCAAGTGCTGCGGCCGATCCGCCGCTCGATCCGCCCACGGTTAAGGCCGTGTTCCAGGGATTGCGCGTCTTGCCGAAGACCTCGTTGAAGGTATTGGCGCCCGCGCCGAATTCCGGCGTATTGGATTTGGCGAGCACGATGGCCCCGCGATTTTCCACAAGTTCGACGGTGATGTCGGTCTGGGTCGAAATATTGTCGGCGAAGATGGGCGAGCCGAATGTGGTGCGTATGCCTTTGACGTCGCTCAAATCCTTAACCGCGATGGGCAGGCCGGCCAGCCAGCCGGGATGGGCCTTGGCGGTCGTCGTGTCGGCCATGATGGCTTCGGCGGCGGCGCGGGCGCGCTCCTCGCACACTGTCGGCAGAGCATTGATCGCGGGCTCGACGTCGGCAATGCGGGCCAGTGCCGCGTCGATGAGGTCCAAGGGCGTGATCTCGCGCGCTTTCAGACGCTGGACAACTTCGCGGGCGGATAGGCGGATCAAATCGGTCATCGCGGGCTCCGTATATTCGCCTATCTATGCCTTGAAGATAACGCACTGTTAGCGTTAACCGATTCGCGGTAAGCGTCTAGACGTGCCAGAACATCACGAAGAACATTATAAACTGAGCGAAGCGCAGGAACTGCATGCCCGGGGAGACCGTGCCGGGGCTGCGGCGCTGTGCCGCGTCATCCTCAGTGTCACGCCCGACGCAGCGGGCGCCCTTCATTTGCTCGGCGTCATCATGAGCGAGGTCGGGCTGCACAGCCAGGCTTTGCCGATTTTCGAACGGGCAATCGCCAAGGGCGGGGTCGAGCCGACGCTGCTTTACAATTACGGCATGACGCTGCGCGCGCTCGGCAATCCGGCGCTGGCGGCGCGGGCCTTCCATCTTGCTGCCGACGGCGATGCGCGGGACATCGAAGCCTGGAACGCGCTCGGCGTGACACGCCTGACGCTCAAACAATTCGAGCCGGCTGTCACGGCATTACAGAGGGCAACGGATCTCGATCCGGCGCGGAGCGATATCCGCACCACTCTGGCCATCGCCCAAATCGGACTCGGTCTCGCGCAACAGCGCGCGCGCGCCTTCGCGGCGGCGTATGAAGTGCTCGTCGATGCCACGCGCAATGCGCCCGGCAACGCGCAAACCCATGCGAGCCTTGCCAATGTGCTGCGCGATATGGGGCGGTTCGCCGAATCGCAGGCCGCGTTCGCGCGCGCCTTGGCATTGGCGCCGGATGATAGCGGCATTATCGCGAACCAAGCCTTGTCGCATCTGCACGCCGGTGACGTCGATGCCGCGATTGCCGGTTATCGGCGCGCCGCCGCATTGGCGCCGAAGGACGAGCCGATCCGATCCAGTCTCGCGCAGGCACTCCTCATGGCAGGTCGTTTCGCGGAAGGCTGGGCCGAATTCGAACATCGCCTCGCCGATCCGGCGATTGCCCAGCGATTAATTGGCATGCCGGGCAAACGATGGTGCGGCGAGAATATTGCAGGGCGCACACTTTTATTGCGCTGCGAACAGGGTTTGGGCGATACGATCCAGTTCGCGCGTTATGTGCCGATCCTCGCGGCGAGCGGCGCGAAGGTGTATCTGGTCGGGCCGGCTCGACTGGCGCGCCTGATGTCGAGGGTCGCGGGGCTCGCCGGATATATAGCGGACGATGCGCTGCCGCCGTCGGCGGATTTTTACGCGCCGCTGCTCAGTGTTCCGCATCTTCTGAAAGAGGATGCGATTGCATCGGTCGCACCATATCTGTCGGCCGAACCGTGGCTGGCGACCCAGTGGCGAAAAGCAATGGACGTCGTAGCGAAGACGCCGCGCATCGGCATCGCATGGCAAGGCAATCCTGCTTACGAAATGGATTACTTGCGTTCCGTTCCCGCCGAACACATGGCCGATCTGATCCGCGGAATGGATGCGCGTTTCCTTATTTTGCAGCGCGGCGAAGTTGCGCAATCGCTGCGCGATGCCGGGGCCTCGGACTTGGGTCCCGATGTCGACCGCGATGATGCCTTCATCGACACCGCCGCGATCATGGCCAATCTCGATCTTGTGATCACAAGCGATACGGCGATTGCGCATCTCGCTGGGGCACTTGGGCGACCCGCTTGGGTCTTTTTGCCGTCCGCGCCCGATTGGCGCTGGCGGTTGAACAGTGCCGACTGCGACTGGTATCCATCCGTGCGCCTGATTCGTCAGCCTACACCCGGCGATTGGGCTGGCGTCGTCGCGCAGGCTCGCGCAATGCTGATCGCCGAGGCATGAGACCGTTTCGCTGATCGTCTTGTGGATTGTGCGGTGGTTGTCCTGTCACAGCGGCTCCACTAGACTCGATCATTACATTAGGAATCGCTGCCGCGCGCCGTGACAGCGCGGTAGAACAAGGAACAGGACGTGGACGCGACGCCGACGGCATCGCCGCAATCTCAGAACAAGTCCCCGGCGACGTCTCCTCCCAGCCACACTGCAACCCTGGTAGGCTCGATGGAGGGCCGCTACAGCGAAGGTGCGATGGCATTGCTGCGCATCCTGCGCATGGCGTGTCGTTACTGGGTCCGTTTCCCGCTCGCAATCGCCTCGGTCATCGCGGCCGGTGTGTTTCAGTTGCTGATCCCGCGTTATCTTGGCCAGGCGGTCGACCATGCGACCGGGCTGCTCGCAAGCGGCTCCAGCGCTGAGGTGCAGGCGGCACTTTGGAATGCCGCCTTCCTCGTCATCGCCGTCACGGTTCTGCGCGGCCTGTTCACTCTGGCTCACAACCATTTCGGCGAAGCCATCGGCCAGAGCCTCGGCTATGATCTGCGTCTCGCCTTTTTCGAGAAATTGCAGCGCCTCTCGTTCAGCTATCACGATCGCATGCATTCGGGCGATCTGATCACGCGCGGCATGCTGGATATCGAGGGTGTGAAGCGCTTTATCGACGCCGGCGTGCTACGCGTCATCCTGTTGGCGGTTCTGGTCATCGTTGGGGCCTGGATGTATATGGGTCGCGACCCGGTGATCGGGTTGCTCTGCGTCAGCTTCGTGCCCTTCGCACTTTGGCGCGGCATGGTGTTCCGCCTGCGCGTGCGCGCCCTTTGGCGCGAATTGCAGGAACGCATGAGCGTCCTGACGCGCATCATGGAGGAAAATCTCGGCGGGACACGCGTCGTGCGCGCCTTCTCGGCGCAGAAATACGAGATGAAGAAGTTCGAGGAGTGGCAAAAGCGCTGTCTCGACGTGTCGCTGCAACGTGCCGACGTGCGCTACGTCAACACGTCCTTGATGACCTTGTCTTATTATATCTCGATGACCCTAGTCCTGTGGTTTGGCGGACAGCGTGTGCTGTCGGGCGCCCTCACCGTTGGCGAGTTGACCCAGTTCCTCGCGTTCATGACGGTATTGCAGATGCCGATCCGTCAGATCGGCATGGTGGTCAGCGGCATCGCGCGCGGCTCCGTGTCGGGCGTGCGCATGTTCGAAATCCTCGATCTCGAGCCCGCGATCCGCGACGCAGCCGATGCCAAGGAGTTGGTCGTCAGCGACGCATGCCTTGCCTTCGACAATGTCTCGTTCTCCTACACGGGCTTTGCCGGCGAACACACGATCGCCAATATTTCCTTCAAGGTGAAGGCGGGGGAAACCCTCGGCATCGTCGGCCCGCCGGGTAGCGGAAAATCGACCATCGCCCATTTGATTCCGCGTTTTTATGACGTGACCGACGGCTGCGTTTCCATCGACGGCCAAGATGTTCGCGCGGTGACGCTCGATTCACTCCGCGCGCATGTCGGTGTGGTGCAGCAGGACACTTTCATGTTCACCACCGAGATCCGCAATAATGTCGCTTACGGCGATCCATGGGCGGAACAGGACAGCATCGAGGATGCGACCGGTACTGCGCAATTGCACGATTACATTGCCGGCCTGCCGGACAATTACCAGACGATGGTGGGCGAACGCGGCGTGTCGCTGTCGGGTGGTCAGCGCCAGCGTCTGTCGATCGCGCGCAGTGTGATCCTGACGCCGCGCGTCATGGTGTTCGACGATTCGCGAGGCACTCAAGGAAGTCACCAAGACACGCGCCACGGTGATCATCTCGCATCGCCTTTCGTCGCTGATGCATGCCGACGAAATCCTGTTCCTGGATGCCGGCACCATCGTCGAGCGCGGCACGCATGCTGAGCTGTTAGCAAAGAACGGCCGCTATCGTGCGCTGTTCGATCTGCAAATGGGCGCTGCGCGCGACGGGGTGAAGGAGGGCGTGGATGCCTGATAGCGCGCCGTCACCGGACGATTCGAAAGGCGCTCTGCCGCTACGCAAGCGACGGGTGCAGACCCTATCGAGCGAGGATACCTTCGGCAAAGTGTTCGACGGCCATGTCGTGCGCCGCTTCGTCGCGTTTCTGAAACCCTATCGCCGCCGTATCTATCTGGCGATCGGCGCGGTCGTGATTTTTACGCTCACCCAGCTCTCGGTGCCGCTCATCATCCGCCATATCGTCGACAAGGCGTTGACCGCCGGTGCGGATGCCGAGCGCCTGCTGCTGATCGCGGTGGCGGGATTTTTCGGCGTCGCCCTCGTCAATTACGTCTCCAACTATGTCCAGACCATCGTGGTCGCGCGGATCGCCGAACATATCCTGCAAGATCTGCGCGCCGCGATGTACGGGCATCTTCAAAAAGTGTCGCTCGCCTTCATGGACCGCACGCAGGTTGGCCGCCTGATGAGTCGGCTGCAAGGCGATGTCGGCTCGCTCCAGGAATTCCTTGAAAGTTCGATTTACGCCGTCGGCGATTTCGTTCTTCTGTTCGGTATCATCTTCGTTCTGCTGATGCTGGATTTGCAACTCGGTCTGCTCACCTTGTCGGTGCTGCCGATCCTCGCCATCGTGCGCGCCGTCTGGCAGCCGATCGCGCGGCGCGCGTTTTCTCGTGCGCGCGCGACCAACTCGATCGTCAATTCGGCTCTAGCCGAAAACATCAATGGCGTGCGAACCGTTCAGGAAATGGGCCGCCAGGGCGTCAATTTCGACGATTTCGAGGACAAGGCGCGCGAGAATTACGACGCGCATATCCGCGCGACCAAGATCGCCAACGTGATGATCCCGACGGTCGATACCCTGACCGGGCTGGCGATGGCGATCGTCATCGTGGTCGGCGGCAACATGGTGCTCGATAAGTCGCTCGATCTCGGAATCATGGTCGCGTTCTTGTTCTATGTGCAGCGCTTCTTCGATCCGATCCGCTCGCTCACGCAGCAATATACGGTGTCGCAACGCGCCATGGCGTCGGGCACGCGTATCTTCGAAGTGCTCGACGTTCCCATCGAGGTCGTCGATAAGCCGGATGCGGGGGAATTGGGCAAAATCGACGGCTCCATCGAATTCCGCAATGTAACCTTCGGCTATGTCGAAGGTTTGCCGGTGCTCAAGAATATCAGCTTCAAGGTGGCACCCGGCGAGACCGTCGCTCTGGTTGGCCCGACCGGGTCGGGCAAGACATCGACCATGGCCCTGCTGCATCGTTTCTACGATGTGTGGGACGGCCAGATATTGATCGGCGGGCGCGACGTGCGTGACGTCACGCAAGAATCGCTTGGCCGGCATATCGCGATGGTCCTGCAAGAGCCGTTCCTGTTCACGGGCACGGTTTTGGAGAACATCCGCTATCATTGCGAAGATGTGACGCGCGACGAGGTGATCCAAGCGGCCAAAACAGTCGGCGCGCATGACTTCATCGAGCGTCTGTCGGATGGATACGACACCATCCTTGGCCAGCGCGGCGTGAATATTTCCATCGGCCAGCGCCAACTATTGAGTTTCGCCCGCGCCATCGTGGCGGATGCGAGCATCCTGGTGCTCGACGAGGCGACCGCGAATATCGACAGTTTCACCGAACGCGAAATCCAGACGGCGCTCGCGCGGACCTTGAGCGGGCGGACTGGTGTCGTCATCGCGCACCGATTGGCGACCGTGCGCAACGCCGACCGCATCATCGTATTGCAGGACGGCCAGATCATCGAGCAGGGCAACCACGCAGATCTGATCGCCAAACGCGGGCTTTATCATCGCCTTCATTCGATGAATTATGCTTCGTTCGACGACGCACCCGGGGAAGTTGGGCGCCTCAATCCCCAGAGTGCGACCTGAGGGGCACGACATCATGACGCAAGACGCGATCTATCTGCGCCCGCATCTGCGCGGGCTCGACACCTGGAATCCGACCGCGACCTCGGCCGGCGAGCATCTTCAGAAGGTGCGCCGCATGGATCTCAACGAGTGTCCTTATCCGCCGTCGCCGAAGGTCGAAGCGGCGATAGGAGGCGTGTTTCAGCGGCTCAACCGCTATGCCGACGGCTCCTGTCCCGAGCTGGCCGCGCGCATTTCGGCACAGACCGGCGTGCCGTCGCCCAATATCTGTTTCGGCCCAGGCTCGACCCAGCTTCTCAAATGCATCATCGAGGTCGCCATCGGGCCGGGCGCCAATCTCGTTTCGCCGTCTCTGTTGTGGCATCGCTTTCACGGCATCTATGAGGCGCTGGAGGCGGACGCGACCCTGGTGCCCAACCGCGCCGACGGTTCCATCGATGTCGAACGCCTGACGGCGGCCATCGGCAACAACACGCGCATAGCGGTGGTTATCACGCCCAACAATCCGACAGGCCTGATGCTGTCGGAAACGGAACTCATGCACGTCATCCGCAATACGCCGGACAACGTACTGCTGTTTATCGACGAGGCCTATTTTGAATTCGCGATTCATGCGGGCGGGCCGGATGCCTTGAAACTGTTGCAAGCCCATCGCGCGGGGCCTTGGATCGTCAGCAGGACATTTTCCAAGGCATATGCGCTCGCCGGATTGCGGCTTGGCTACGCCATGTGTTCGAGCCAGGAAATCGCAAACGCGGTGCGCCTGATGAGCAGCACCTTCGTGGTTTCGGCTTTTGCCGAAGCCGCTGCGCTCGGAGCACTCGACGATCCGGATTATTCGCGCTTCATCGTCGAGGACACCGCGCGCGAACGGGCCCGAATCATTGCGGGCTTCCAGGCACTGGGCTGCAAACCGATGAATTCCGTGACGAATTTCGTCTCGGCCGATGTCGGCCGGCCGGGGGTCGATATGGTGGCTGCAATGCGTACCCGGGGCATCCGAATCGCGCGCTGGTCCTATCCGGATTACGCCAATTACATTCGGGTTTCGATGGGTACGTCCGACGATACGGACGCTTTTCTGGAGACCCTGAAGGATCTCCTCGGCAGGTCATGAACCGAAGCGCGGATACGAGCGCTTGCGATTCACGAGATGCTGAAGATTAACCTGAACTGCCTGAAAGCTATCCCAGGTTGAAGCAAACGCGATGCTTAGATCGCGATGCCAGTCTGACGCCAAGTCGAAGTCGATTTGCAGTCGGGGCAAACGCGCTCCCCCATGTGGTGGGACTGGAAATCGTCCGCGCACATAAGGCAACGACGCAGCTTGGGCTGCAGATTCTCGGCTTGCGGCTTTTTGTTCATTTCCGAACGAGAGGCCATTTTGTCCTCCTTTTTCCTCCGTGGACGCCCGAACCGTCTCCGCCGTACCCCCCGGTCATGCGGCAAAAGAGAGCGTGAGCGTGCGCTCTTTTGAAATCGGGCAACTGATCGCTGGAAAGTTAAGGAGGGTTTTATAGCCGGACTCCGTTCGGAATCAGCCATGCAAATTTAGCTTGGCTGATATGAATATTCCGACGTCCCATTCTAATAGATTGAAATATGAAGACTTTTTAAGATGATCTGGCGATTAAATGTATACAACGCCCGCAAAATGACTCTCGCGCAGACTTAATTCTGGTGGTTTTCCGCCATTCGGAATGGGTTCAATAGTTAACATGAATGCCCTATTATGGGGCTTGTTGATTTTTCAATTTCATAAAATGAACGTTTCGGGAGGTTCCATGTCAAAATCATTCCGTTTCAAGACATCCATGCCGCGCACGGTTCTCAGCGCCCTGCTGGGGGCGGTTTCCCTGGTTGCCTTGGCAGACGGTGCCAGCGCGCAGAAGGCCAAGGATACCGGCCGTATCGCGCTGAACCAGCCGATCCGCTTGGTTGACGCGTTACATAACCCCAATCCCGAATCCAACCTGCTCGACCGCGTGGTGATGGATGCGCTGCTGTCCTACGATACGGTCAACCGCAAGATCGCGGGCCAATTGGCCGATTCCTGGAAGCAGGTGGACGACAAAACGATCGAGCTGACGCTTCGTCAGGGCGTGAAATGGCACGACGGCCAGCCGGTGACGATCGACGACGTGATGTACACGTTCGACTACGTCATGGACCCGAAGGTCACCTTCCTGTTCAAGGATTCGCGCTTCGGTTGGCTCGACAAGGTCGAGAAGGTGAACGACCGTACTGTCCGCATCATCGCGAAAGACGTGATCGCGACCGGGATGACGCGCCTGACCTCGACACCGCCGATCCTGCCCGCGCATGTTCACGGCAAGCTAGAAACCAAGGCCGAGTTCGGCCGCAAGCCGATCGGCACAGGTTCCTATAAGGTCGCTTCGCTCGAATCCAACAGTCTCGTTTTACAGAAGAACCCCGACTACAACTGGGGCGGCAACGAGCCGGTCGGCAAGATCGGGCGATTCGAAGTCACCTCTATCCCGGATGCGCAGACCCAGATCGCCAAGATCATGGTCGGCGAGCTAGATCTCGTGTTCCATCTCGATTTCGAGCAGGCCAAGAGCCTGCAAGCCAATCCGAACGTGATCCTCACCAGCGCGCCGTCGATCTCGTTCTCCTATATCCATTTCGACGTGGCCGACCGCTCGGGCATCAAGGTGTTCAAGGACAAGCGGGTGCGCGAAGCCCTGCTGAGGGGCATCGATCGCGAAGGCATGCGTAAGGCCTTCCTCCCGAAGGAATTTTCGGACAAGCCGCCGCAGGAGGCCATGTGCCATTCGTGGCATATCGGATGCGTTTCGACCCTCAAGGCGCCGCCCTACGATCCGGTACGCGCCAAGGCACTCCTGAAGGAAGCCGGACTTGAAAACGGATTCGATGTCGAGCTGCTCACCTGGGGTCAGTCGCGCCCGGTGGCGGAAGCGGTCGCCGGCGATTTGCGCAAGATCGGCGTGCGCGCGACCGTCGATTCCGGCACCGTCAACGTCTTTCAGAAAAAGCGCGGCGACGGGAAGGCGCAGATCGTGTTGACCCTATGGGACAATGGCGGCGGCCAGCCCGATGTCGATAACACCACACAGTTCCTGTTTTCCGATTCTTCGCGCAACTATGCGGGTGATCCGGAACTGATCAAATGGACCGACGAAGGTCAGCGCTCGCTCGATATCAAGAAGCGCGAAGGTATCTACCAACAGCTCTTTGACAAAGTGATCCGCGAGCACTACGCCATGCCGCTTGTCGAGTTGCCGGCGATCAACGTTCAAAGCAAGGATCTGGTGATCGATTACAATCATACGAAGCCCGAAGGCTTCATGTTCAATCGCCTCTCATGGAAGTAAGAACGGCCAGGAAATAGGCATTGAGTTCAAGAACCTCCTCGCCAATCCAGGCGGGGAGGTTTTTTTATGCCTTGGCTTTGGCCTTGATGGGTTGCCCGGCCGCCTGGAGTTTCAGATCGTGGTCCTGCACGCCGAGGA
>Ga0255096_1000863_pt1 | contig 13571 bp, 9 predicted proteins | sample Colum_Atlam_RepA_2_FD_188563 | JGI IMG/M metagenome (GOLD analysis project Ga0255096, IMG submission 188563) | Freshwater microbial communities from Columbia River, Oregon, United States - Colum_Atlam_RepA_8d | ecosystem: Environmental > Aquatic > Freshwater > River | place: USA: Oregon...
ATTCTAAGTATATGCGTTCCATATTATTTTATGTCATTCTCCTATCATTAACTGAAATGAGCTATGCGCAAAAAAAAGAATCCAAATTATCTCCATTAGATACAATGATTGATTATTGGCACCTTCAAGCTTCTAAAGCCAATTTTGAAGAATATTTTGAAATGACAACAGATAATTTTGTTTTTTTAGGAACTGCACCCGGTGAAAGATGGAATAAAAACCAATTTAAAGAGTTTTCAAAACCATATTTCGATAAAGGAAAAGCATGGGATTTTAAGCCAAAGAGTCGAATCTGGATTTTTTCGGAGGATAAAAAAACAGCTTGGTTTGATGAAGATTTAGATACTTGGATGAATACTTGTCGAGGGAGTGGAATTATGGTAAAATCAAAAGGTAGATGGAAATTGGCTTATTACAATTTGACCGTACTAATTGAGAACGAGAAAATCAAAGAATTCATTCAATTACGTAAAGAATAATGTTTGTTCAAACAAATACGGTTAATTCATTATTTCAATATGTACAAAAGAAATTGGAATGTGATTTTACTCAATCGGAAATTAGAGTGATTTTCAAATCATTTGTTTGCAAAAGACTTAATTGGACCGATACAGATTTTATTTTGAAGAAAGACTTCAGACTTTCTGAATCTGATTTACTTTTTGTGAGAGCACTCACTAATCGTGTGATTCAAGGTGAACCTTATCAATATGTTGTTGGTGAAACGGAGTTTTTTGGAAACTCATTTATATGTACTCCAGACGCTTTAATTCCAAGACCAGAAACGGAAGAATTGGTTTCTTTGATCGTTGATTCCTTTCCTGAAAATCAAGAATTGAACATTGTTGATCTTTGCACTGGATCTGGTTGCATTGGAATTTCATTAGCCAAGTATTTTTCAAGAGCTAAAGTTACGTTAACAGATGTATCTGAAGAAGCATTAAATCTTGCTAATCAGAACGCCAAAAGAAATGAAGTAGAAGTGAAATTTTTAAGTCACAACCTTTTAAATGATAATTGTTTCAATTCTTTCGTTTCAAATTCATACGATTTGTGGATTTCTAATCCACCTTATATTTCTCGTTATGAAATACTAGAAATTGATCATAATGTTCTAAGTCATGAACCGCATATAGCTCTTTTTGTTGAACATGAAAATCCTTTGCTTTTTTATGAGCGAATAGCTGAAAAAGCAAGAATTTTTCTTCGTTCTGGTGGGTTTTTGTTTTTCGAAATAAACCCAAAATACTCTTTTGAATTAAAAGAGAAAATGAAATCACTGGGTTTTGTTAACATTGAATTGATGAAAGATTTGCAAGGTAAGTATCGAATGCTTAAGGCTCAAAATGCTTAAATTTACCTTGTGAATTCTGAAGAAGCAAAAAAAGAAATTTTTCGATTAACGGAGCTGATTAATCACCATAATCATATGTATTATGTGGAAAGTCGTTCCGAAATTTCAGATTTTGAATTTGACGGTTTATTGCGTAAATTGCAAGAATTAGAGCAAGAATTTCCTGAATTTTCATTTGATAACAGTCCCACCAAAAGAGTAGGTGGAGATCTAACAAAAAAATTCGAAACAGTTATCCATCGCTTTCCAATGCTTTCACTCTCAAATACTTATTCCGAAGAGGAAATAGTTGATTGGGAAAACCGTATTAAAAAATTGGTTGATGGACAAATAGAATATGTGTGTGAATTAAAATACGATGGAGTTGCAATCGGTATTCGTTACGAAAAAGGACAATTAACACAAGCCGTTACAAGGGGTGATGGTGAAAAAGGAGAGGATGTTACAACGAATGTGAAAACCATTCGTACGATTCCGCTTGCTTTAAGAAATGATTTTCCTGCTGATTTTGAAATTCGAGGAGAAATATTCATGCCTTCTGCAACTTTTGAAAAGTTGAATGCGGATAGGTCTGAAAGGGGAGAGGCCTTGTTTGCAAATCCAAGAAATACAGCGTCTGGAACCTTGAAAATGCAAGATTCAAAAATTGTTGCAACCCGAGGTTTGGATTCGTATTTATATGGTTTGTACGGGGGTGATTTATTAGCAAAAGGTCATTTTGAATCTGTTCAAAAAGCAGGAGAATGGGGGTTTAAAATTCCTCTAGTTTCTAGCAGATATATTGAGAAAACGAATTCCATTGAAGGAATTATGAATTTTATTTCTTTTTGGGATAAACATCGGTTTAAATTACCTTTTGAGATTGATGGCGTTGTGATAAAAGTGAATGACTATAATCAACAAAAAGTATTGGGATTCACTGCTAAATCCCCACGTTGGGCAATTGCATATAAATTCAAAGCTCATCGAGTTGAGACACAATTGATAAGTGTAGATTATCAAGTTGGACGAACAGGAGCGGTTACCCCTGTGGCAAATTTGAAGCCTATTCAATTGGGAGGAACAACAGTGAAAAGGGCATCGCTACATAACCAGGATCAAATTGAAAAATACAGTTTACATTTAGGCGATTTTGTTTATGTCGAAAAAGGAGGAGAAATAATCCCAAAAATTGTAGGTGTAAATGAAGAAAAACGCTTGCAAACTTCAATACCAATTGAATTTATTCAAAATTGTCCGGTTTGTCAATCAATATTAATTCGAAAAGAAGGAGAAGCAGGTCATTTTTGTACAAATGACAAAGGTTGTCCGCCACAGGTAAAAGGAAAAATTGATCATTTTATTGCTCGTAAAGCATTGAATATTGACGGTTTAGGTGAAGAAACAGTGGATTTACTATTTGAAAACAACCTTGTTCGGAATGTCGCAGATTTATACAGTTTGACCTTTGATCAAATTGTAGGCTTGGATCGAATGGCAGAAAAGTCAGCGAATAATCTATTAAAGAGCATTGAAGATTCGAAAAATATTCCATTTGAAAGAGTTTTATTTGGTTTAGGAATTCGTTTTGTGGGCGAAACTGTTGCCAAGAAATTAGCGCATCATTTTGGATCTATTAAGGAATTGATGAAGGCAACCTACGAGGAGTTAGTTGAGGTTGAAGAAATTGGAGATAAAATCGCTCTATCCGTAATCGAATATTTCAAAGAACCAATGAATATTCAACTGATCGAAAGATTGCAACATATAGGTTTACAATTTGAAGGTCTTAAAAAAGAAGTGATTCAAGGAGTTTTGACCGGAAAAACCATAGTAGTTTCTGGAGTGTTCTCCTCTTTTTCAAGAGATGAAATGAAAGAATTAATCGAGCAAAACGGCGGCAAAAATGGTTCTTCTATTAGCTCAAAAACCGATTTTTTAGTCGCAGGAGAAAATATGGGACCTTCGAAATTAAAAAAAGCAGTAGATTTAGGCATTCAAATTCTTAGTGAAGATGAATTTGTTAAACTTTTAATAAAATAAATTTTGAACGAAAAAAGTATTTGGAGTACAACCGACGCACTTTTAATTGTTTTGAATTGTGATAACGATGATCAATTAAAAGGATATAAAAAAGCGTTGGATTCAGCATTGAACGATAGTAATGTCGAAAAATTAACGATTGTCGTTCTTTTGCCAAAAGAGGTGGATAAAAACTCCATGACTCCACATTTTGTAATATATTATGTTTCGCCTACGGATTTCAATTTTTTTGGCAAATTGAAGGATATTCAATTGTTGGATGAATTTAAATTACATTACGATACATTAATTTGGTTCGGGGATGATTCGCATAGAATTTTCTCTTACATTAAGAAAATTAGATATACGAATAGAATTGGTGTGAATGCAACAAGATCTTATTTTGAAATGCATCTTACAGCCGATCTCGAAAATCCGACTCATGCTGTTGAATTTGTGCATGAAGTGTTAGCAAAATCTTACTCAGAATAATTTTTGATATTTATGAAAAATATTTTTACAGGATCTGGAGTGGCGCTCGTTACTCCTTTTCATCCAGATTACTCAATCGATTTTGAGGCTTTGAGAAAATTAGTTCGCTACCAAATTGATGGAGGGACAGATTTCTTAGTGGTACAAGGAACAACGGGAGAATCTCCAACTTTGTCACAAGAAGAAAAAATGCAGATACTCGAAACAGTGATTGATGAAAATAAAGGTAGATTAAAAATTGTATACGGTATAGGTGGTAACAATACTGTTGAAGTGGGAGAAAAGTTAAAAAAAGTTCCGCAAGGGGTGGATGGAATACTTTCGGTTTCTCCTTATTATAATAAACCTACTCAACAAGGAATAATTGAACATTTTACTTATTTAGCTTCTTGTACAAATCTACCTATTATTCTGTATAATGTTCCCGGAAGAACGGGTTCTAATATGTTACCATCAACGACTCTAAAATTAGCGGAAATTAGTAATGTTGTTGCAGTGAAAGAAGCATCAGGAAATATGGAACAAATCATGGAAATTATTCACTTAAAACCTGAAGGATTTGGTGTTTTGTCCGGAGATGATGCTATCACTTTGCCTTTGATTGTAGCTGGTGCAGCTGGAGTGATTTCTGTTGTTGCTAATGCATTTCCAAAGCGTTTTGCAGAAATGGTACATGAATCAGTGAATGAAAATCTTCCACAAGCCAGAAAAGCTCATTATGATTTATTGAGTATAACGAAAATGTTTTTTGAAGAAGGTAATCCTGGGGGAGTTAAAGTTTCGTTAGCTCATCAAGGTATTATGCAAGAAATAATGAGACGTCCGTTACACGTTGTATCTGATAATTTACGTCATCGAATTCAGAATGAGTCTGATAGAATTTTGAAATCATAATGAACGTTCGGTTCATTAAAAAGACATAGTGTAATAAAGACATTAACTAAACTTTTTTAGATTACTTTTGTATATTTGTATATTGATTTAAAAATAATTCAACAATGGCAGTGAAATCAGCAGCTGAGAGCAAGAAAAAATCAGTGGCAATCAAACCAAAATTTTCTAAAGAAACGTACATAAAATGGTATAAGGATATGCTGTTGATTCGAAAGTTTGAGGAAAAAACGGGTCAATTATACATTCAACAAAAATTTGGTGGATTTTGTCACTTATATATTGGCCAGGAAGCAATTGCTGTTGGAACGGCTAGTGCCTGCAGACCGGATGATAAACACATGACGGCATATAGGGACCATGCTCATCCAATCGCCTTTGGTTCAGATCCTCGGGTTTTAATGGCTGAACTTTTCGGTCGTAAAACGGGTTGTTCAAAAGGAAAGGGAGGATCGATGCATTTTTTTGATAAAAGTAAAAATTTTGCAGGTGGACATGGAATAGTGGGTGCACAAATCCCTATGGGAACTGGATTAGGATTCGCTGAGAAATACAACGGAACGGATAACGTAGCTTTTGTTTCTATGGGAGATGGAGCAGTCCGTCAAGGTGCACTTCATGAGACGTTTAATATGGCTATGATTTGGAAACTTCCTGTTATTTACATTATTGAAAACAATAATTATGCGATGGGAACTTCCGTAGAGCGTACAACAAATGTTACTGATCTTTCGAAAATAGGCCTTTCGTATGAAATGCCCTCAAGAATTGTAAATGGAATGAGACCGGAAGATGTTCATGAGGCTATTGAAGAGGCCGCTGCTCGCGCAAGAAGAGGTGATGGTCCAACCTTATTGGATATACGAACATACCGATATAAAGGCCATTCGATGTCTGATCCTCAAAAGTATCGTACGAAAGAAGAGGTGAATGATTGGATTGATAAAGATCCAATTGATCATTGTTTGGAAGTCATTAACAAGAATAAATGGCTAACAGAGAAAGAGATAAAAGATATCGATGCTTGGGTGAAAAAGGAGGTAGATGAGTCAGTTGAGTTTGCTGAAAATTCACCTTACCCAGAAGCCCATGAAATTTACGAAGACGTTTATACACAGACAGATTATCCTTACATTAAAGAATTTTTAGCATAAAAGATATTATGGCAGAAGTAGTGTACATGCCCAAGCTGAGCGACACCATGACAGAAGGTGTTGTTGCTACTTGGAATAAAAAAGTGGGAGATACAGTTAAAGAAGGTGAGATATTAGCGGAAATCGAAACTGATAAAGCAACAATGGAGTTTGAGTCATTTTATGACGGAACGTTATTGCACATTGGTGTGGAAACAGGTAAGTCAGCCCCTGTTAATTCAGTTTTGGCAATCATTGGGAATGCCGGTGAGGATATTTCTTCACTCTTAAATTCGTCAGCATCGGTTGTTGCGGAAGAGCCAAAAAACGAAATCCCAAGTGAACCTGTGATAAATCCAGTTCCAGTTGCTGCACCGACTGAATCTAAAAATTCTATTCCAGTGAGTCAACAACCAGCAACTACAATAACTCAAAGTAGTTCAAACGGAAGGGTATTCGCTTCTCCGTTGGCCAAACGTATAGCTGAAGAAAAAGGTGTTGATATTGCAACAATTGCGGGGACAGGTGATGGAGGTCGCGTGACAAAAAGAGATGTTGACCATTATGTACCATATACTCCGGCTCAAAAATCGTTTGTTCCTTCTGTAAGTGGAATAGAATCATTTACGGATGAGCCAGTTTCTCAAATGCGTAAAACCATTGCACGCAGATTGGCTGAAAGTAAATTTACAGCTCCACATTTTTATCTGACTTTGGATATTGAAATGGATAATGCAATAGCTGCAAGAAAATCATTGAATTCAATGGAAGGTGTTAAAGTATCTTTCAATGATATGGTCATTAAATCTGTTGCTGTAGCTTTAAAACAAAATCCAAATGTGAATAGTGCATGGATGGGAGACTTCATTCGTCGAAATCAACATGTTCATGTTGGAGTTGCTGTTGCTGTTGATGAAGGGCTTTTAGTCCCTGTTATTCGCTTTGCAGATACCAAAGGATTACTTGAAATTTCATCTGAAGTTAGAGAATATGCGAGAAAGGCAAAAGAAAAGAAACTTCAACCATCTGATTGGGAAGGAAATACTTTTACAATTTCTAATCTCGGAATGTTTGGAATTGAATCATTTACGGCAATCGTAAATCCTCCAGATAGTTGTATACTAGCTGTTGGTGGTATCAAAGAAGTTCCTGTTGTGAAAAACGGTCAAGTTGTTCCTGGAAATGTTATGAAAGTAACTTTGTCTTGCGATCATCGAGTTGTCGATGGAGCAACAGGAGCAGCATTTTTACAAACGTTCAAACAATACATGGAAAATCCTGTATCAATGTTGTTGTAATTAACAATCCAACTTCTTTATTAACATTTTTTTAGACTTCATCTTTTTTATTGTATTTTAGCCTGTTTTTGAAAAACGGAATTAAAATACAACTATGAGAAAGGATTACAAATTGTATAATTGGCTTTTTATATGCTTGATTTCTAGCATATCTACTACCTTATTTTCCCAGGCAACAATAAAAATAACTGTTACCTCTGTTCAGACATCGGGTAGTGTAGATTGTGATGGGTTGTTCTTAGGAAATAGTGACTTTGTGTGGGAATACCAGGCAACTGATAACACGCTTGGATATAGCAACAATAACCCGGCTTTGTTTGGAGTTTATGACTTCAACTATTCCAATATTAATGATAATAACGGACCGTTTACCAGTAATGTAAATAGTCTATTTTTTGACCGTCAATACATTTGTCCGTTAGATGTTCCTACATCAATAAACTTAGCTTGGGAGGCATACGAAAATGATGATATTACAAACTATGCAATTGTTGGTTCTACTGATGGCGAAACGGGGCTTCAGAATGTTACAATGGCTATTCCTGCTGCTACTGGGATTGCGAATTATTCATTTTCTGCAAATGGTTCAGCCGGATGTCCATCAACCCAAACATACACAATCAATCTTTCAGTTGAGAGAATCGATTTTGCACCGACAGTAATTATTCTTCCAGATAATATTTGTGATGCCACCTTAATTAATACAAACACATCATACAATGTGGCTCTTTGTCAATCAAATACTTTGGAAAACAACGAGCCTAGAGCAGGTGATGTGAATGGAAATCAATCCTCAGCATGGTTTAGATTTGTAGCTCCTGCAAGCGGGGAAGTTGAGATTTCTACTGATAATGGAGCAACAGAAATTGGAACTTATTTCCAAATTTATCACTCCGCAGATGGTAGTGCTTGTAATACAGGACTCCAACCATTAACCGGAACAGTAATTAAAGATAAATTTGAATACCTTTCACATATCGAATTTTCAGATGGAATAGATTTTTTAGGTGTTGATCCTGAAGCTCAGTTAACCCTTGATGCTTGTGATCCATTTCCAGGTATTAGTTATCAGAAACTCATCGCTGGTCAAACGTATTATGTCCAGCTTACAGGTGATGATGATGCAGCCGGTATAGTTGAAATTCGCGTTAATGATTTGGGAGGAGGCCCATCGGGAGATACAGAAGATGTTCCATGTTTATCGACACCAGTTGCTTTCGGTCAAACTGCTATTTCGACAAGTGACCCAGAATCTGTGATATTAGATTTTGGTTGTGCGTACGATGGTGGAAATAATTACGCCGAAACAGGCGCCCCACATACTGACAATAATCCGATTCATTATCATGCTTACGATTATGATCATGTTGCAGCTAATAATCCAGTGGTTAATGAATCAGTTTGGTTGAATTTTGTAGCTCCGAATAGTGGTCGAATTGTTTTAGAAACAGATTATTTAGATGCACTTTATGGTGAAAATAATGCTTTATTTGGTTATGATAAACGGTTTTCACCGGGAATACCAAGTGATTATTCTTGTGCAAATCTAGAATTCATTGCTGAAGACGAAGGAGGAACAAATAGCTTTTTAGGTGGAGATCCAAGCGCAAGAATAGATCAACGATGTCTGGAACCAGGTTACACATATTATGGAATGGTTGATCCATCGGATAACCTTACTCCGTTCAGTTCGCAAAGTATCAAATCATGGTTGCATGATCCAAGTATTGCAGATCCAAATTTAAATTCACCAGGTAACGATATTTTATGTATCGCCATGCAAAATACTTTATATGAAGTTCCAGTTATTTTAGCTGGAACAAATCCAACCTTTCAGGCAGTAGCAGGGTCAAATGTATTTGCTTGTCAGGAATATCTTGCTGGAGAACCTAATGTAGATTCGAATCCAAGCAACTGCGCTAATCAAACGGTATGGCATTATTTTACTGCTCCGCCTTCAGGAGCCGTAGAATTAAGTATTCGTGCATATATTGGTATGAATACTTTGCGCTTTAATGTATACGAATTACTAAACGGTGTAGATTGTTATGGTGGATTAAACCCTGCAACTTATACAAATGATGGAACCCGAAATACGCCAATCATTGCACCAATAATTAGTGGTACAGCTGGATTTACTGGAACACAAACATCTGCCTGCTGTCTTCAGCCAGGTAAAAAATACGCGATTCAAATAGATGGTGGTTCACCAGGAGATGAGGGGCAATATATTATAGAGTATATTCAGGAAATAGACAGTGATGCGGGTGATATTTTTGTTGAATTAGCAAATGGAGATAGTTTGACGAATGCTCAGCAAGATACTGCTTTTGTTTGCTTTGGAGAAGCAATTGTTCCAGGAATAACAGTAAATGGAATAGGTGAATCAACTCAAACTTTACCAGATTGTTTATCACCTGGATTTGTGATACATCAAGTTCAGTCTTTACCAGTTCCAATTGCAAATACAGGGTTTAATAATGCATACATTGATACAATTATTGGAACTACTAGTTCATACTTAAATAACGGCGATGGAAGCGGCTCGTTTGGTAACCCAATGTTCAATACCCTATATTATATTTCTCCTGCAGGTGATATTACTGCTGATTGGGGAGATTTTACTTGTGGTACTTCTACTGTTTCTCAAGGATTACCAATTGTGTTCTTGCAACAATTGAATGCTAACTTTAACTACGATAACACTTCTTGTACTGCTACTTTCTCTGCTACGGGAGGATTGAATGGATACTATTCAAATCCATATTCTTATTCTATTACTAGTCCATCCGGTGCTATTGTTTCAAGCGGCTCATTAGCTCCTGGAGTATCAACTTCTTATGTTGGATCTGAAGTGGGAATTTATACAGTAGAAATTAATGATGGGGCTTGTCCACAAACTTTTACTTTTGATGCTACCAATTGTAATAATCCATGTACACCTACCACAACTAATGTAAATTTGGCCATTTGTGAAGGCGAATCTGTAGTTCTTGCGGGCGCTCCTCAAACTGATTCGGGAATTTACACAGACGTGTTTATCACATCTCAAGGATGCGATAGTACAGTTATCACCAATCTTTCCATCAATCCTGTGGACAAAGTAACGAAAGAACATGATTTATGCCCGGGTGGTTCTATTCAAATTGGAGCTAGTACATATACGAGTCAAGGTGTATATGTTGATACATTACAGGCAATAACAGGTTGTGATTCCATTGTAACGTCTGTTATTTTTATGTTGCCAACAATTACAACGAATATTGAAGCGACTATATGTTCTGGTGCAACATATGATTTTAATGGTACATCATTAACGACCGAAGGAGTTTATAATTCAATACTTGCTACCTCTGAAGGATGTGACTCTATAGTAATTCTTTCTTTATTTGTAACATCTCCACAATCAAGTTATGAGGTCGTTGAAATTTGTACAGGAGAAAACTACTTATTTGCAAACCAAAATTATTCATCAAGTGGAATTTACTATGATACGATTTCAACTGCTAATGGATGTGATTCAGTTTTAATTTTAGAGCTATCAGTTGTTGATTGTGAATTTCAAATTAGTAATATTCTAACTCCAAATGATGATGGTCAAAATGATACATGGAAAGTAAATGATATTAATCAAATTACTGGATGTGATGTGAAAATTTATAATCGTTGGGGTGAAATGGTTTTTCAAACTAATGACTATAATAATGATTGGGGTGGTACCAGGAATAATGAGCCGCTTCCTGACGGAGTTTATTTCTATTCGATTAAATGTTCGGATAAGGAATTTACTGGTGAAATAAACTTATTAAGATTTAAAAAATAAGAGAAGTCATGAGAAAAATAGTTATCGCAATTGCATCTTTAGTTTCGTTGGCTTCTTTCGCTCAACAAACCCCACAAAGTAACGTATATTCCTACAATAGATTTTCAATTAATCCTGCCTATTCTGGTGCAAGTGGATGTACTGAGATTAATTTCTCGCACCTAAATCAATGGTTAAAGGTAGAAGGAGCACCTCTTACTAGCTATTTAGGTGTAAATACTAGACTAGGAAAATCATTTGGAATTGGCGGTCAAGTTTTAGTTGATAAAATTGGAATGATTAATCAAGTTACCGGAATGGGTGCAATCTCTTACGGTTTAACATTTGCCCAAGTACATAATCTGAGAATAGGTGTTGGTTTTGGATATAATCAATACCGTGTAAATCCGTCTTCAGCAATTGCTTTTGATAATCAAGATCCCATAATTAACGGAGGAAGTCAGTCTTCAGGAACTTTAAATTCGGAAATTGGTATTTTTTATCAATGGAAAAATTTGGAGATTTCGGTTGCGTCTAAACAATTACTTCAAACCTACACCAATTTTGGATATACTAGTTTAGATGGATATGGTTTAAGAAGGCATTATAATGGACTTGTTTCCTATAATATCAAAGCAAATGACACTTGGTCAATCAAACCTAGTATATTTTTGAAAGGAATTAACACCGGAATGCAAACAGATATCAATACGGATATTATTTACAAGGGGTTTGTTCAAGCCGGTTTGGGTTATAGAACTCAAGTTGGTTTAATTGCAAGAGCCGGTATAAATATTCAAGATTTGTTTTTTATTGGATATGCCTATGAAGCACCAATGCGAAATATTGCCTCATACAGTTCAGGTTCACATGAAGTTGTTTTAAGTTTGAAATTATGTAGAAAGAAAAAATACCAAGATGACATCATAGTTGAAAAAAAGGATACTGCTGATTTAGTAGTAAGGAAAAAAGATCAGCCGATTGTTCAAGATACCGTATTCGTTCAAAAAACAGATACTGTGTTTATAAATAACAATTCTGGGGTTTCTGATGATGAGGTAAATAAAATTTTATTGACTGTAGAGAGAAATTTACTATTTGAAAAATTGAAGTCTACGATTCAAACGAAATCATTTGATGAATTGAAATCTTTGGTAGATGTTCTTGCATTAAGAAAAGATATCATGATTGAAGTTGAAGGTCATACAGATGACAAAGGAGAGGATACAGAAAATATGCAATTATCAAAAGAAAGAGCGAATGAGGTTAAAGCATATTTGGTTAAAAACGGAATTGATGGTAATCGAGTGAAAGTAAGTTATTACGGTGAAACTCGTCCTATCGGAAATAATGAAACAGAGTCTGGACGTCAAATGAATCGTAGGGTTAGAATAAAAGTTATCAAGAAGGATTAGAAAATAATGTTAACTTTTCATATTGAAAAGAATGTTTTTGATTTCATTATTCCTGCCGGTACTTCTAGAGGTGTTTTAAATCATAAGTCTTCTTGGTTTGTAAAAGTATACAAACCAAAGGATCCTATTCCAGGATTGGGAGAATGTAGTGTTATTCCAGGATTATCGCCAGATTTTATTTCTGATGAGGATTATGAAAAACGCATTTTAAAGTTGTGTAAAATCCTTTCAGATTTTGAATTCGATGATCTGCTTTGGTGTTTTGAAAATCAATTTGATGATCAATTTTTAGAGTCTTTTTTTCAAGAGAATCCATCCATTCGATTCGGTTTTGAAATTGCACTACTTGATTTAAAGAATGGAAGTAGAGGGATTTATTTTAGGAATGACTTTGTGAATGGAAAAATTCGTATTCCGATCAATGGATTGATTTGGATGGGAAATGAGGATTTTATGAAATCCCAAATTAACGACAAGTTAAAAATGGGATTCACAACATTGAAAATGAAAGTAGGTGCCATTGATTTTAATACGGAAATCGGTATTCTCAAATTCATTCGCCAGGAGTACAATTCAGAGAATATAACTTTGAGAGTAGATGCAAATGGAGCATTCAATAACGGAAATGTTTATGAAAAGCTCTTGGCACTGTCAGAATTGAACATACATTCCATCGAACAACCGATTATGCCCGGAAACATAGAACTTATGAAAAATCTATGCCTTGATAGGATTGTTCCAATTGCTCTCGATGAAGAGTTAATTGGGGTTCATGAATTCGCCCAAAAAATATCATTGTTAACGATTTTAAAACCACAGTACATTATCTTGAAACCCAGCTTGCATGGAGGAATAAAAGGTTCAAAAGAGTGGATAACTGTTGCAGAACAATTAGGTATTTCGTGGTGGATTACTTCTGCATTGGAATCAAATGTTGGACTTTCTGCTCTTTGTCAATTTGTTGCCGAATATAAAACTTCATTACCACAAGGACTTGGAACTGGATCCTTGTATTCAAATAATCGGGATTCTCATCTTCATGTAAGTGAAGGTTATATCATGAATGGTCATTTTTAGTTGGATTTAATACAATTATTTTGAAAAAATAGATAAATTGTGGAAAACAAGTCAATTAATTTTGCTTCAACTTCAGAAAAAAAACTATTTTTGTTACCCTAAAAAAAA
>Ga0255096_1000867_pt1 | contig 13540 bp, 9 predicted proteins | sample Colum_Atlam_RepA_2_FD_188563 | JGI IMG/M metagenome (GOLD analysis project Ga0255096, IMG submission 188563) | Freshwater microbial communities from Columbia River, Oregon, United States - Colum_Atlam_RepA_8d | ecosystem: Environmental > Aquatic > Freshwater > River | place: USA: Oregon...
CGCGATAGCTATGCGGGCTGCTGGCGAAGATGCGGATGTGGTGCGGGCAGTTCATCGGCTTGAGCAGATAGCCATCGACCAACTTGTCGTCGGGCATCACCTTCTCAGGCCCGATCACCTCACGCCCCGCACGCGAGTTCAGTTGCGACGCAAAGTGCGCCGACACGCCATCGAGACGCGCCGTCAGTTCGGCACAGGAGCACCCCTCCGCCGACAACTTGGCCAGCGAGTCAGCTTCCACAATGGCAGGGAACTGCGACTCCTTGTAATACGGGAAGTGGCCACTCGTCTTGTAGAGGTCGAGCTTGCCGATGTGCGGCGTGTAGACCTGCATGTAGCCTTGCTTGCGCAGCTCTTCACTAATGAAGGCTTGCAGCTCGCCACGCACGATCGAGCCGTGCGGAGTCCACAACACCAGTCCTTGCCCCACCATCTCGTCGATGTGGAACAGGCGCAGTTGCTTGCCAATGACGCGGTGATCGCGCTCCTTGATCTCTTCAAGCCACTTGAGGTGCTTGTCCAGATCTTCGAACGACCAGAACGCGGTGCCATAGACGCGCTTCATCTGCGGGCGCTTTTCATCGCCGCGCCAGTACGCACCGGCAACATTCAGCAACTTGAAGTGGAAGTCGCGCCCGAAGTGATCGATGTGCGGACCTTCGCACAAGTCTTCCCAATCCGCGTGCTGGTAGAACGTGATGCGCTCGTCGGCTGGAATCAGATCCACCGCTTCTACCTTGTAGCTCTGGCCTTTGGCCGCCAAACGGCGCTTGGCCTCCTCGCGATCAACGCTTACGCACACCAACTTGGGAGCGGTCTTCGCGATGCGCCGCATCTCCTTCTCGATGGCGCGCAGGTCCTCGTCGGACAACGGATCTTTGAGATCGAAGTCGTAGTAGAAGCCGTGCTCAATCGAGGGCCCGAAGCCGAACTGCACATTCGGAAAGAGGCGAGCAACGGCCGAAGCCATGAGGTGCGACACAGAGTGACGCAGAGTCGAGAGCGGGAAGGGCCCCGCGACCTGCGGAGCGGCTTGCGTGGACATGTAGGGTCCTCTGCGACGAGGGTTCACACAGCGAACCGACCTGGTGCGGAGTGCGCCTGCACCGGTCGCATCGGTGTCAGGAGTGTCTAGAGTCTAGCGCGCTGCGCGCCAGACCTTGGCTTCCATCTCGAGTTGCACGCCGAAACGTTCGAACACGGTTTCTTGCGCGATGCGCACCAGTTCGAGCACATCCGTTGCCGTCGCATGCCCCTTGTTGACGATGAAGTTGCCGTGCTTGGGCGAGATCTCGGCCCCGCCCACGCAGCGGCCCTTCAAGCCGGCTTGATCAACCAGTTGTCCCGTGGTGCGACCACACGACTGCGTCTTGTCCGGATTCTTGAACACACAACCGGCCGACCACTCGGTGACGGGTTGCACCGCGTTCTTCTCTTTCAAGAAGGTCTTGGTGCGTTCTTTGACGGCGAGGACTTCGTCGAGTTGGAACTTCAGCAGCGCAGCGGCCACAACTTGCGTACCCAAATTGCCATTGCGGTACGTAGGCGCACACTGCTCGCGACGCAAGATGCGCAAGCAGCCATCCTCGGCGACCACCATGATGGCCTCGACGACGCTCCACATCTCGCCCCACTTGCCGCCGGCGTTCATCGCCACACCGCCGCCCACATGTCCAGGCACGCCGACCAAACCTTCCAAGCCGCTCCATCCGAGCTCTTGGACTGTGGAGACGAGGCGTTGGTGCGTGGCACCGCACAACGCCAACAGACGCAAGCCATCCGTGCGCGCTTGCGGTGCGAGACGAGCTTCGGGCATCTGACCGCTGCCCAGCTCGGACAACAGCGCTTCCAGCGCTTCTCCGCCGAGTTGAGCCTCTGGACGCCACATCAAGTTGAGACGATCCGTGGCGATCGTCACACCCGGAACGGTGCCGTCTTCGACGATCAAATTGGCACCCTTGCCGAGGATGCGCACAGGCATGCCAGACTCGCGAGCAGCGCTCACCGCTTTGGCGAGCTCTGCAAGTGTCTTGGGTTCGAGCAGCCATTCCGCTGCTCCACCCACATGCATCGTGGTGCGATCAGCGAGTGACGCGTGTTGGAGCGCCGCGCAAGGCCAGCTCATGGAGGAGATCATGTTGCGAGAGGTCGATATCGCCGGCACCAAGGACGAGAGCGGCGCCGCCGACGGGCACGCGCTCGGCAAAGGACTTCACTGCTGTACTGCGCTCGCCACCAACTTCCGCGTCGATGCCGGCGCGGCGTAGCTTGGCCACCAACTCAGGTGCGCCCGCCGACTCACGGTCGATGTGAGCACGGGCACCATAGACATCGGTAACCACAACGCGATCGGCAGCCCGCAACGACTCGACGAAATCATCGAGGAAGCGCGCTGTGCGGCTGTGCTGGTGAGGTTGGAAGAGCACATGCAACGGACGCCCAGGCAACGCACGACGCGCAGCCTCCAGCGTCACGCGCACTTCGGTCGGATGATGCGCGTAGTCGTGCACCACTTCGATCCCTCCGACCGTGCCCCACGGCTCGAAGCGCCGCTTCGCACCGATGTAGCGCGCGACTCCTTGCGCAGCAGCATCGGCCACACGATTCGGCTCGAGCTTGCCACCACGCGACAAGAGGCCCACAACAAGTGCAATCGCAAGCGTGGCATTCTCGACATTGAACGCGCCAGGGATCTGCAAGCTCGTCTCACACGACAACCAACCCGGACCGCGCACGCGGAAGCGGAAGCGACCACTGCGCTCGCCCAACAACTCGGCGTGAATCTCGCGGCCCAAACGCCAGACAGGGCACGGTGCAGCAGCCTCGACTGCTTCGGCCACATCGCGTCCCACCACCAGCAGGCCTTCCGGATGGATGAGATCAGCAAAGCGCGAGAAGCTCTGCACGATGGCTTCCAAGGAACCGTAGTAGTCCAGGTGGTCTGCTTCGATGTTCGTGATGATCGCGCCTTCCGAGTGGATGTTCAGGAAGGAGCGGTCGTACTCGCAGGCCTCACACGCAAACCAACCGTGCGCGTCACCGATGGCAGCGTTCGAACCCACCACACGACAGGTGCCACCTACGAGTGCCGATGGTTGCGACAGACCACACGAAGCTGAGGCCGCTGCAAGCGCGTGGTACACAAGCCACGAAGTCGTGGTCTTGCCGTGCGTGCCGGCGACACCAATGGTGTGGCGTGCAGGACCAAGACGACCGAGTACCTCTGCGTACTTGTACACGGGCAAGCCACGCTGACGCGCTGCTTGCACTTGCGGATCCGTATCGGGAATCGCCGCGCTGCGCAGCACCGCTTGAGCTGTGACGGGCAAGTGCTCAGCCTTAGTGTCATCAATGACTACCGGCACACCGAGTTGGACCAACTTCTGCACAAAGCTCGAGTCACTGCGATCTTGACCTGTGATCAAGTGACCACGATCGAGCAGGATCTCGCCTGCAGCAGAGACTCCGGCGCCACCAGCGCCGAGTAGGTGGATGTTGCGAGGAAGTTGTGCCGTGCGGTCGTCGTGCATGGAGTGCGTCGCGGTGTGCTTGGTGTGGAACCTACTGGGAGATGAACCAATCCGAGGCTCGAAGTCCACGGCTCATCCTGCAGTTTTCCACATGTGGTGGACAACTCTGTGGACAGTCAGTTGGCTGCAGCAGCGCGCGCGATGGCGCACAACTGGGCCAAGATGCGGCGCGAGGAACCATGCGGCATCGCTGCGGCGAGTGCCTGCGCCATCGCAGCGTGCTGCGCTTGGCCTTCGGCACTGCACAACTGCACCAACGCTGCACGGCAACTGTGATCGAGCTGCACATCGGGCACCAGCCGCACCCCTTCGCCTAACTCGCGTGCGTTGCGTTCTTGATGGCGGTCCGCGTGGTGCGGGTATGGCGCCACAAAGGCTGGCACTCGCATGGCTGCGACTTCGGCCAAGGTCGAGGCTCCTCCGCGGCACAGCACCACGGTTGCTGCAGCCAATGCAGGACGCACAGGATCGACATACTCACTCTTCCTGTAGCCAGCAAAGGGAGCCGCACCTTCGTCGAGCTTCTTGGGGCCGGTTTGGTGCAGGATTTGCAGCCCTTCTGCAGCCATGGCGGGGCCATGCGTACGCACGAAGGTGTTCAGTGCACTTGACCCCTGACTACCACCGAGCACGACAAGCAACGGTCGTTGAGGATCGAAGCCCAAGGCCGCGCGCGCCGCAGCAGCCCCATGCGGATCCGGCACGAAGTCCGGTGCCAACGGCGGCCCCACATGCACATCGCGCGCGTTCGGCGTGGCAGGCATAGTCCCCTGCCAAGCGTGCACCACGCGCGTGGCGAAGCGCGAAAGCCACTTCGTCGCCGTGCCAGCATGAGCATTGATCTCCAGCAGCGCGACGGGGATACCCAAGCGCCGCGCTGCCAGCACAGCCGGCAACGAAGTGAAGCCACCCAGGCCGATCAACACCTCAGGACGGTGACGGCGCAGCGCACGCACCGAGGTGAGGTAGCTGGCGGGCAGTTGCGTAGCCAAGCGCAAGCGCGAAGGCGCACCGCCGCCTGGCGGCTCGATGGGCAGCACCACGCGCTCCCAAGGCACATCGCCGGCACGCTCGGCCAGAGTGGCCAGTACGCGGTCCTCGACGGCGCGACCACTGGTGAACCACACCAGATCGAGCGGCGCCACACCTGCCTCACGCGCCGCCGCCAGAATGTGCAAGCCGGGCACAATGTGGCCTCCGGTCCCCCCGCCTGCGAATGCAAGGCGTAGCGGACGGAGGCCTACATCAACAGCAGTCATGCGCGTGGAATCAGCGCGTCAAGCGCTCTTGACGCACCACGAGAGGAGTCACTTGGACCGGCTGCGCCCGAGCCACGACGGCGGCTTGCACCACCGGCTTGGCTTGCGTGCGGTACGGTCCACCGAGGCCGTTGCCCACGCACTCGGCTGCGCGCGGGGCAGACAGCGCAACCACCAGCGCACAGCCCGCTAGGAACCACTTGCGTAGCGCTGGACTCATGTCACTGAACCTTCGACTTGGACGAGCGGGAGCTAGCCGGAGCAGCGGCGGCGACGAGCGACTTCTCGCTGGTAGCAGGCAGAACCAACTTGTCGCCCACCTTGATGCGATCAGGATTGATGTTCGGGTTGAGGGCCGCGATTTGCGTAGCGGCCTTCGACGTACCGCACTCACGCGCCGCGATCTTCGCCAGCGTGTCGCCGCTCTTGACGACATAGGTGCGACCACCCTTGCTCTTGGGTGCAGCAGCCGGCTTGGCCGCAGAAGGCTTCGCGACAACCGGCTTCGGCGCAGCCGCAGTAACCGGCGCGGTCTGCGTGCTGTCGGCAACAACCGTGTTCGCAGTTGCGGTGCCCGTCGGCAGCAGGATCGACTGACCGACCTTGAGGTTCTTGGCATTCAAGCCGGGGTTCAGCTGCGCGATCTCATTCCAGCGCGTCTCGCTGCCCAGCTCCTTGCGCGCGATCTTGGCCAAGCTGTCGCCCGACTTGACCGTGTAGGTCGTCTCTTGGCCCTTGTTGGTCGGCGCGGTCCACGCCACCGGATTGCCCTGTGCGTCGAAGGCATTGCCGATGGTGACTTCACCCGGCGCGGTCAGTTCATTCGACTTGAGGAACGGATCGTTGGTCACGGGCGCATCCGCGTTGACCACTGCACCACCGCCCACGAGCACGCCAGGCTCACCGGCTGCGTTGACCGGCTGCTCGGGCGTTTGCGCGACTTCGGTCTTCGAGCCGCCCGTGAGGCGCGACCAGAAGCCGGGCGACTTGCTGTCACCCCAAAAGGACACGGCGACGATGGTGACGAGCAAGAACACAAGGGCGATGACGCCGTACTTTTCGATCTGTTGCATGGACTGGATTCCTAACGGTGGTGTGATTCAGGCTGCGGTCGTAGGTTCCGCAACCGTGGACGATGTGGTTTCCGGCCGCACTTCGCGCCGAGCAGCACCAAGCGCTACTCCGATCGCGAACGACGACACGATGAGCGAGGTGCCGCCATGGCTCAAGAAAGGCAACGGCATGCCCTTGGGCGGCGCAAGTTGCACGACGACTTGCATGTGGATCATGGCCTGCACAATCACCGTGAGGATCAAGCCGAAGGCAGCCAAGGCTGCGTAGCGATCCTTGATGCACAGCGCATAGCGCAAACCGTAGACGAGCAACGTCATGAAGAGCCCTGTCACAAGCAGCATGCCGAACAGGCCGAACTCCTCACCCACCAGCGCGTAGATGTAGTCAGTCTCCAGGTACGGCACGCGCGCATTGCGCCACAAGCCTTGGCCGAAGCCGTTGCCGAAGGCATCGCCAGAAGCAATGGCCTGCAAGGAGTCGGTGACCTGAGCATTGCTCGAGTTGCCGAGCCACATGGCGATGCGCTCACGCACATAGCTCACGAAGGTCAAAGCCCCGGCGAGCGCCAGCAACATGACCACCAGCACTGGGCCGGCGATCTTCTTGAACTCGGCGCCGCCCACCCACAACAGCAGGCTGAAGCAGGCCATGAACAGCATCGCGCCGCCGGTATCCGTCTCGAACAGGATCAAACCGGCGATCAGCGCCCCGACCAACAAGAGCGGCAGAATGTCGCGCTTGAAGTCCTTGAGCGGCGGCTCGAGCAGCGACAAGCGATGGGCCAGCCATAGCAAGCCAACGACGCGCGCGACTTCGCTGGGCTGGAACGACACGAAGCCCAACGAGACCCAGCGCTTGGCACCGTTGATGGTGGCGCCTACACCGGGCACATAGACCAAGATCAGCGCGATGATGGCCAGTGCCAGCAGCACCGGCAACGCGCGCCGCAGGCCTTGCGGCCCCAATTGCAAGCCCGCGAGCAAGGCACCCAAGCCCAGCATGCGGAAGACCAGCTGACCAAAGGTCGCGCGCCAGAAGTCCTCTTCCCCCATCGTGGTTGAAGAGTGCGACAACTGCAGCATCAAGCCGATGGCCGACAAGGCCAGCACCACAAAGAAGATGCGCGTCGACAACTCGCGCGGATCGTCCTTGCCACGCGCCGCATCGACACGGTGGCAGGCGCGATCGAAGGTGGAGCGGAAGAGTCCACCCATCGACAACTGCGCTTCCTTGGGCAGTGTCCCATCAACTGCAGGTGCGGAGCGACGGAAGCGTGCCATGTCAGCGCACCTTCAAAAGGGCTAGGGAGGCCATGGCGCAGACAGCAGCCACGATCCAGGCACGCACCACGATCTTGGTCTCATGCCAGGGCTCGGGGCCCTTCTTGAAGACACCGCCATGGAGCTGCAAACCGTGATGCAAGGGCGCGCAGGTGAAGATGCGGGTCTTTGTGCGCTTGTACCACTGCGTCTGCAAGAAGCTCGACGCCATGTCGACAAAGAAGACGAGGCCCACGAGCGGCAGCACCAGCTCTTGCTTGGACACGATCGCCATCCAAGCCAACAGCCCGCCGAGCGGCAGCGAGCCGGAGTCGCCCATGAAGACCTTGGCGGGATACGCGTTGAACCACAGGAAGCCCATGCAGGCTCCGATCAAGGCTCCGCCCACCACGGCCATCTCGCCCGCAGCGGCCACATGCGGCAAGCCCAAGTACGGTGCCCAGTCGGCACGCCCCGTTACATAGCACAGCACGGCGAGTGCAAGGCCGGCGATGATCATGCAGCCCGAGGCCAGACCATCAAGACCATCGGTGATGTTGCAGGCGTTCGATGTCGCCACCACCCAGAACCACTGGAAGGCGACGAACAAGGCGATGCCCACGAGGCCCAAAGCCGCGAGACCAATGCGCGCGTCCTTGAGGATAGGCGGGAAGATGTCCAGCAACGCGAAGCGACCGCTGGTCCAGGCGTACCACGCATACACGCCCACAGCGAACAGTGCTGCGGCTGTCTGACCGAGCATCTTCGCGCGCGGCGAGATGCCCTTCTTCGTGGAGGACAACTTGCCGAAGTCGTCGACGAAACCGACCGCTCCAAGGATGGCCGTCAACAAGACCGCCAACACAACCGAGATGTTGTCAAGACGGCCCCACAGGATCACCGCCACCAACAACGAACCGACCAAGAAGCTACCGCCCATGGTCGGCGTGTTCGCCTTACCCGTGCGCTTGGACAACTCGTCCAGCAGCGCGAGATCACCCTTGGCCGTTTCCCGCAGCTTGTGGCTGGTGAGCCAACGGATGACCGGTCCACCCGTGATCAGCGCCAGCGCAAAGGCAGTCAGCGCCGCCATTGCCATGCGGAAGCTGATGTAGCCGAAGAGCTGCACGCCCAGCAGATCATCAAAAATGCCGGGGAACATTAGGCTGCGTTCCCCCCGCTGCGCACGAGGTCTTGCGCGCGCTCGGTATCCAAGATGACCTGAGCGAGACGATCCAGGCCACTGCTGCGACTAGCCTTCAACAGCACCACATCGCCACCTTGCAGCAAGGCCGGCACGAGCTTGTTCGCTTCATCGACATCGCTCACATGCACGATGCGCTCACGCGGCAAGCCCGCTTCCAGCGCACCTGCAGCTGTGGCGCGCGACAACTCGCCCACGAGCACCAACAGGTCAGGCTGCGACTTGGCGGCGTGTGCGCCAACCTCGTAGTGCAACTCACCTGCAGCTGTGCCGAGCTCGGCCATGTCGCCCAGCACCAGCACACGACGACGATGGCCCGTCATACCAGCCAAGGTTGCGATTGCACCCCGCATGGATTCAGGGTTGGCGTTGTAGCTGTCGTCAATCAGCGTCAAGCGGCCGGCTTGGATCACATTCAAGCGACCCTTGGTCGGTGTCAGGTTCTCAATCGCACCCGCGATCTCATCCAAGCCGATGCCAAAGCCATGACACGCCGCAATGGCGGCCATGACATTCTGCACATTGTGCAAGCCCAGCAACGGCGAGCGCAGCCGACGACCATAGACCTGGAAGCTCGTACCGCCGCGATCAAAGACGATGTCGGTAGCCGTGAAGTCGCCCACGCCATCCAAGCCAAAGGTCAACACCTTGGCCTGCGTCTCACGCGCCATGCGCACGGTGTGCGGATTGTCCGCGTTCAGCACCACAAAGCCAGAAGCCGGGACTGCACGCGGCAGAGCCCCCTTCTCGTGAGCCACGCCCTCGATGGAACCCAAGCCTTCCAAGTGCGAGGCGCCCACCGTGGTGACGATCGCTGCTTCAGGAGCTGCAATCTCCGCAAGGCGCGCGATCTCACCGTGGTGATTGGTGCCCATCTCGACCACGAGAGCTTGCGTGCTCTCATCGGCCATGAAGATCGTCTGCGGCACACCAACATCGTTGTTGTACGAAGCCGGCGAACCGATGGTCTTCCAACGCGTGGACAACAGCTCGGCCAGCACATTCTTCGTGGTGGTCTTGCCACAACTGCCGGTGATGCCAATCACGCGCGTGGCCAAGCTGCGGCGATAGCGCGCGGCCCAGTCACCCATCGCACGACGCGTATCGGCGGCCACCAGCACCAAGGCTTCCGGCGGCAAGGCAGCGGCGATCTCGTAGGCAGAGGCGCGATCTTCCAACACCACCGCACAAGCGCCCTTGTTCCAAGCGTCCAGTGCAAAGCGGTTGCCATCGTGGTTGAGACCCGACAAGGCAAAGAACGCATCGCCGCGCTGGATCTTGCGTGTGTCGGTGTTCGTTCCACCAGCCACAGCACCCAAATCACCGCGCAGCACGCGTGCGCCCGTGGCATCCATCAAGTCCGAGATGCGGAAGCTCTTCATGCTTGCACCGCCAGTGCCAGGCACTCAGCGACGACCTTGCGGTCATCGAATTCGTGCGCCGTTGTGCCAATCGTTTGCGTTGTTTCGTGACCTTTGCCGGCGATCAACACCACATCACCACGGCGTGCCAACTCGCACGCCAGCGCAATGGCGCTGCGGCGGTCGACAACGACATGGCGCTCGGCGCGCTCACCGGTCATACCTTCGACCACCTCTGCGACGATGCGCTCGGGGTCTTCACTGCGCGGGTTGTCACTGGTGACGATGGCCACATCCGCCAAAGCGTCCACAGCGCGCCCCATCGGTGCGCGCTTGCCGCGATCGCGATCGCCGCCACATCCAAACACCACGATCAAACGCCCCGGCGCATCGGAAACAGTAGGAGCATCCGCTGCTGCGGCGGCTCCATCCAACGCAGAGCGCAGAGTGCCCAACACATTGCGCAACGCGTCTTCCGTGTGGGCATAGTCCACCAGCACAGTGAAGCCGCGGCCATCGGTGGCCACAGGCTCCAACCGTCCCGGTGCAGACGATGCGGTGGCGAGCCCCTCCACAACCGTGGAAGGACTCGCCCCCGTGATAAGCGCCGCAGCGGCGGCGGCCAATGCGTTCTCGACGTTGTAGCGACCGGCCAGAGGCAGCCAGAGTCTGGTGCGTGAGATCCCCATCCCCGACAAGACCAGATGCGTGCCGCGAAGGTCGCTTCGCAGTTGAGAAGCGCAAAGGCCGAAGCCGGCCCCGACGCCATACGTAACGAGCTCAGCGCCGCGCGCACGCGCAGCAGCGGCCATGCGTTCGTGTTGCGGATCGTTGCCATTGACGATCGCAAACGAAGAGGCGCTCAAGCCCTCGAACAACTTCTGCTTCGCTTTGGCGTAGCTCTCGAAGTCGCCGTGATAGTCCAAGTGATCGCGCGTCAAGTTCGTGAAGATCGCGGCATGGAAGGCCACACCCGCGGTGCGCTCCTGTTCCAACGCATGCGAACTCACTTCCATCGCCACGCAGTCACCACCCAAGTCGCGATGGCGCGCCAGCAAACGCTGCAACGAAGGCGCATCCGGAGTCGTGTGCGTAGCAGGTTGGAACACGCCATCAGCCAAGCGATTGCCGGCAGTACCCAGCACCGCGGCGCGCTTACCGGCCTTGTCGAGCAATTGCCCCGTGAGGTGTGCAACCGTGGTCTTGCCATTGGTGCCGGTGACACCAATCAGCTTCATGTCGCGCGAAGGCTCGCCGTACACGAATGAAGCAGCGCGTCCCGCCATCGCACGCGCCTGCGGATGCACCCACACCGGCACGCGCAAGATCACATCCAATGCGCGCGGCGACAGAATGGCGGCTGCGCCGCGCTTGACCGCATCGTGCACATAGCGCGTGCCGTCAAGCTGCGTGCCCGCCATGGCGCAGAACAAATCACCCGTCACCACGGCGCGGCTGTCCAGCTGCACGCCGGTGATCATGGGACCTGCGCCAGGCAAGCCCGGCAACAGCGATCCACCCAGTTGCGATACGAGTTCAGCGAGACGCACGCACATCCTCCGCCCACGGGTGATCGTGAGCTCCTTCACGCGTCCGACGACGATCCTCCCCCTTGGGATCGACGACATTGAATCCATCTGCGTCGAGCACTTGCGCCACGACACCGCCGCGCGTGAGACCGAGAGCTTCGCGCAACACAGCGAGACCCGCAGGACCTGCGATCTCCGAGCCGTAGCGTCCGCCCTTCTTGGCCTCTTCGACAACGACCAACACCATCACTTCGCGTTCGCCTTGTGGGCGACGACCAAAGATGCAGATCGATGAGGTGTAGCAACTCTTGGCGCCGTGATCGGTCTTGCCCTTGAGTTGCTCACGGCATGCACGGGCCCCGCGACAACCGTGCTCACGGTTGTGCTTGAGCTCGAGATGCAAACAGATTTCGCCGGGTACCTTCTGCGCGGTACCGGTCTTGGTCCCCATCACCATGTCTTCGCGGAACAGCTTCTTGCCGGTGCCTTCACGAGCACCCAGATTCATCATTTCTCGAACCTGGTTGCAAGCTTCCGGCGAGAGCGAATCGCGCTCTTGCAAGGGATGGTCTGCGACGAGCGGGATCTCACGGCGCGCGCCGTACTGTTCTACCGCGCGCACAAGGCGCAAAGGACGGTACTGACCTCCACGCAACATGGTCGCGAGCGCCGTCGCGTGCTGCCACAAAGTCACGCTCATCTCGTGACCAAAGCAGGTCGACGCATGCGACCACTTCTTGGTGCGCGGGTGCCGCAAAGTCGGTACGAAGCCCTTGCGCTCGTAGCCCAAGCCGACGCCCGGCACGCGCTCGTAGCCAAGGTCCAGGAAGTGCTTCTCGAGCACATCGCTGTCCATGCGCGTGCCGATCTGGACCATGACGGCGTTCAACGAGTGCGCCAGCGCCTGCGAAGCCGTCACCACACCGAACTTGTCGCCGCCTTCGGCCTCGCGAATCAGTCGTCCGTCGTAGCTGTAACGACCATGGCGCGCATCAAAGGTCGAGGTCGGCCCGACCACACCTTCGGTCAGCGCAGCGGCCATCACGATCGCCTTCATCGTCGAGCCGGGCGTGAAGGTGTGCTGCGTGGGAGCGAAGCCACCCATCTCGTAGGGGTCGATGTAGTCACAGGCGAGCACATCGCCGGTCGCCACATCGATGGCAATGCCCATGGCCAGGGCGGGCTCATGCTTGCTCTGGATCAGCTCCAGCTCCGCCTTGAGCACGGCTTGCACGGGCAGCTCGAGCGTCGTCTCCACCTGAACCGGCTCATCGGCCGGATCCAGGGCCACGAAGTGCCGGTGCATCGCTTGGCGTGCAGCCGAACGCTTCTCGGCCAGGTAGCGCTCACCCTCGCGGCGCACCCAGGTCACGTACGGCTCGCTTTGCAGCAAGCGCTCGACATACAGCTCGAGGCCGTTCATCGGGCGCGGCACATAGACCAACGCGCGACGCAGGGCGTCGTAATCGCGACGATCCTGCGCGCTCCAGCGCGACTCGTCAGCCGGCAGAGACAACTGCTCGGCGGCGCGCGCATCGGCTTCATCCTTTTCGAAGGTCCCCCAGCGGCCCACAATCGCCATGCTCTGCGCATCGCTGCGAGCCGGGTAAGCGCGCTTCTTGTGGCGCACCAACTCCATCTGGTGCGACTGGATGGCTTCCTTCTTGAGCAGCTCATGCACCGCCTGCACATGCGAGGGCGGCACTTCCTTCAGCACGCTCTTGAAGCCGGTAGGCATGAGAGCGGCCCAGATCGTGTTCCGGAAGCGATCGCGCGCCACATCATCGGGCAACACCGCTTCCAAGTTGTCGCCGAGGATGCAGAAGGCCAGGTCATCCGCGAAGCGTCGCGTCCACTTGACAGCCTTCTCTTGGCCTTGACGCTCGCGCTCGGCGGCGGACAAGAGCGCCAGCGGTTGCCAGCGCAAGGTCCAGCCACCATGACGCGGGTCGGCTACCAGCTGCACGCCGGCAATCGGCGCACCCAGTTCATCTTGCGGGCTAACGCGCCCGCTGCGGATCCAGCCCTGCACGCGCTCGGCGGCATCCGCTCCGATGGGGAAAGGCTTACCGTCGGCCACCACCCAGCCATCCGCGCCCAGATCCGGCATCAAGCGTTCGCGCAGCTGGGCCTCGTCCATCACCAAGGCCTGTGCCAGCTTCGGCAACAAGCGCTGGGGCGTGTGGGCTTGCCACAAAGCCGTCGGCGAGGCCGTCAGCTCGAGGTACTCGACCGTCGTACCGAGCGGCACGCCGGATGCATCGCGCAAGTCGAACGGCACCGGCTCGACCTTGGGGTCCAAGGCCAGGTCCGGTTGCTCGCCC
>Ga0255096_1000869_pt1 | contig 13521 bp, 7 predicted proteins | sample Colum_Atlam_RepA_2_FD_188563 | JGI IMG/M metagenome (GOLD analysis project Ga0255096, IMG submission 188563) | Freshwater microbial communities from Columbia River, Oregon, United States - Colum_Atlam_RepA_8d | ecosystem: Environmental > Aquatic > Freshwater > River | place: USA: Oregon...
TTGTACGGCTGGATCTGGATGAAGAACATGTCGGTGCGAATTGTCTGACTGCGATCGCTCGCTTCGGCGTAGAACGAAATCAGATCGCCTGGTTGCAGCGGAATCTGCTGCGGTGCAGCGGGAGCCTGGGTGTTGGCAGCAGCATCCGGTGCGGCGTCAGTCGCTGCATCAGTTGCAACATCAGCAGTCGCAGCGTCTTCGTCGAGCACGATGTTGAACTGGCCGACATTGGCGGTGACAGCCTGCGTTGCCGTTGTACGCATTTCCTCCAGCATGAACATGTATTCGGCTGTAACTTCGCGTACCGGTTCTTTCAGCAGATCAACTTTCTGGAATGCACCACCGTTGACCGAATACTGCATGGCGAGCGTCTGCAGGCCGTAATCGTCCTTGGCGTCGATGCGGGTCAGCACTTCTTCAATGCTGCTGGCGTTGTAATCGCCGCCGGGCTTGGTGATCTTGAGTTCTGGCTTGGCGTCTTCGGTGAGGCGGATGAAATAGTCGTCTGACAACCGCACTGATTCGCCACCCACAACTGCGGCGATGTAGTACTCGCCGTCTGCCGTCACGGTGAATTCACCGCGGGCATCGTTGCCGCTCAGAGCAAGCGTTTGATTCACACTGTTAAGTATCAACTGTCCTTCGGAAAGCGGTGAGGTCGTTGTTACTTTCAGGCCGATGCGGGTATCCGGCAAGGTGTTGATATCGCCGATCGTCGAAGTCTCGGGCGCGCGTGCTGTCCAGTCAGGAAAGAAATAGGTCAGTTCGAGTTTGTCTATGCCGGGAACATCCACCACGCTGATGTCGAACTCCGGGCTGCGCAGCCCGGAGGTGCCAATGTAGTAGTGCGTGTCCTGTTGCAGCGAGAAGAAGGTGAATTCATATCCGAGCGGGCCTTCCACCATGCCCACTTCCTGCCATTCGCCGTCAGTGTCCTGGATGTGGATCAGCGCTTCATCGGGATCAAAGCCTTCCATCAATGCAGTGACGCGCACGTTGCTGCCGCGACGCACACTCTGGTCGCCGGGCGTTACCACGATGCTTTGCGGCGGCAGCAGATCGCTGAAGGCCCAGCCGGCCAGCAGGTTGCGCAGTGAATAATTCAAAAAGCCGGGCGCTGCGATCAGCAGATAGAGCATCAGCAGCACGCTGGCGGCGAGCACGCCGCCTGCCACATTCAGTTCCTTCTGCGGTACTTGCAGCGCTACCGGATGGGTGTCGCTGATTTTCAGTGCGTCTTCTGCCAGCAGATCGAGGAACGGATTGTTCTCGGCCTTCAGCTGGCTGTAGGTTTCAACACGGCCGTTGAATTCTGGAACGCGTTTCTCGACCAGCTGACTGAGGCCGTCCTTCAGTTTCTGCAGCGGATCCACCACGAAGCGCAGGGTGGCGAACGCCAATGCCAACACCAGCAAAATGCGGAACGCATTGGTGGTGGTAGAGGCGAAACCGCTCTCGGCCGAGAACCATGCCCCGACACCGCCAACAACCAGCAGCACAGCTGCCAGCACAGCCGAGCCTTGCAGCAGCCGCAGTTTGCGCAGACGCTGATTGAACGATTCGAGATAAAGGTCGAGCTTGCGCGTCGCGTTCATCAGAAGGTTCCTGTCTTGAGGTTCAGGTAACGATTGCCGAGCAGTGATTCTGCCAATACCAACAGTGCCATCAGCAGCAGAAAGAAACCCCAGATTTCGATTTCGTCGCCATCATCGGTCCGGGTGGCGGCGAGCTCTACATCAGTGGCGACGGTATTGCCGTTGCCGGAGGCGCCGGCGACACTGGCCTGCCAACTCTGCAGAGTGTCGGTTGTCATCAGCGCCAGATCGGATTCGCGGCTGTCTGGATTCACAGCAACCAGCACTTCGCCAGCGGGAGTGAATACCTTGTAATAGCCGGTGAGGTTCAGCAGCACATCCTGCGCTTGCGTGGTGTCTTGCAGCGACAGCAGGCTCTTGCCGGATGGGTCGACCACCTGGCCGGAGCCGCCACCGCTCTGTGTCAGTTGCAGATAGCTGTCGGCAGTCTGTGCTTTCACCAGCAATTTTTCATTCGACAGATACTGCGCTACTTCAGCCATGAAACTGACGAACACCGGCTTCACCGGCAGATCAGAAGTGGAGTTGTCGAGACCACTGGCATAGAGCATGAAGCGGCCAGCACCGATGTTGCGTTCGATCAGCACGGGCGTATCGCTGTCCTGTGCAATAAGTATTTTGTCATCACCGGCAGGCACGACTTTCATCGCATGCACATTGACGTTGTTCCAGCCGCTGCTTTTGTTGAGAGAGGGATGACTGGTATCAATCTGTGAAATGGCAGACGGCACAGCATCCTGACCCAGTACGGGCGCTGACATCGGAATATCAAGTACCGGCACGCTCGTGAGGCTACTGCTGCGTGGACCGAGCGCAGCAAACACAGAGCCTCCACCGCGGACATAGTCTGTCAGGGCTGCAGCCAGCGTAGCGTTCACGGCGCCAAGGTCTTCGATGATCAGCCAAGGATAGCGTTGCAGCACACGTGCATCGAAATCAGCGACGGCATTTGGCTCCACGACATAGCGGCGGGGTGCGGTCGCGAGCGCTGCTGACATGTACGTGATGCCGAGCGATGAGGTATCCGGCGTCAGTAGCAAGACCGGCGCCGGTGGCGAATTGTCGAACACTGTGTAACGGATGTCGTCATTGGCTAGCGTGTCGTTGGGCGTAAGACTAATGTCGACGCGATTGTCGCCATCGCCGAACAGTACGTCCTTGAACACTACCAACGCTGAACCATTGCCGGTGGCTGGCAGGTCGAGTAACTGTTGCTCAATGCCGTTGATACTCAGGTGAACCTGCCGCTCGCCTGCTGCCAACTCGGTATTAAAGCTGCGGATTGCCGCGCTGACGCTGTTGCGGTTCTCGATGATGACCGATTCGACCATTGCATTCGGCGTTGCAGTGTTGACCACGTTCTGCACATCAAGTGTTACCGGCCGACCATTGATGACATCCGGAATCATGTCGGCAAAACGCACGGCCTGGCCGCTCAGCTGGAAGTCGCCGATCACATGCAACATCACTGCGGCCGGGCTGTCTTCAAGCAGGCCATTGAGTGAGGCGATCATGGCCCCGAGGTCGAGACGGCCGTTGTCGGCGGCAAGTGCTGGCAGCAATTCCTTGATGTCGTCGGCTGAATCGGTGGCTTCGCTGAGCGTAGTGACACGGGTGCTGGCGCCGAACAGGCTGGCAACATCGCCGGATTCCATGCCGTCGACTATCGTACCTGCGCGCGCACGCGCGTCCTGCAGCCGTCTACCTTCATGCATTGAGAACGAGGTATCGATCACGATTACGTGGTGCACATTGTCATCGTTGGCCACGACTTCTGGATCATCAAACAGAATCGGCCGCGCAAACGCGAAGGCGAGCAATGCAAGGAATGCCATGCGCAGCGCCATCAACAGCAGGTACTTCAGTTTTCGCTGCACGTGAATGCGCTTTTTCGACGCTTCAAGGAAACGTGTGGTCGCGAATTTTTCGCGCTCAGTGGTCTGCATTTCGAGGCGATGCAACCACCACGGCAACGCAATACCCAACAGGCCGAGCAGGAACAGCGGGGTAATCAGGCTCATCCGCGTTTCTCCCGGAACGTCAGGTAGCTGTGCAACGCTTTCTCCAGCGGCTCGGCGGTGTTGATCAGCACATGGTCGCAATTCATGCCGCTGGCAGCTTTCTGGATTGCTGCGATATGGGCATTGATGCGCTCGCGGTATTCTTTCTGCATAAAGGCCGGCGCGACTTCGATGGCGTGGCCGGTTTCCATGTCTTCATACAGGGTGGACTGCTTGATGTCTGGGGCAAGCTCGGCAGGGTCGAGCAGGTGGAACAGGATCACATCTTGTCCTTGCACGGCCAGCGGACGCACGTTGTCGAGCAGTTCCTGGGTGTCGCAATAGAAATCGGAGATTACCGCTACCAGGCCGCGGCGGCGTATGTGTTCCTGGAAGCGTGTCATCGGTTTGTTGATCGCGGTGCCTTGCTGTGCCTGCGCCTGATCGATGGTGTGGATCACACCCTGCAGCGAGCCGCTGCGCGAGGCCGGCGGACGATAGGCCAGCACTTCATCGGCAAATACCATGACGCCAACCGCATCATGCTGGCGCGAAGACATGTAGGCGAGCGCTGCTGCGAGAAACTTGCCCACCTGCAGTTTCGACAATCCCTGCGAACCGAAACCCATCGAGGCCGAGCTGTCGAGCAGGATCATCAGGTGGCTATTGGTCTCGCCAAGGAAACGCTTGATGTAGGTCTTGTCGGTGCGTGCGTAGACGTTCCAGTCGATATAACGTGGGTCGTCACCTTCACCATAGGCGCGGTACTCGACGAACTCCTGACTGAAGCCGAACTTCGGCGAGCGGTGCAGGCCGATGACAAAGCCTTCCACGGCAGCCTTCGCCACCAATTCGAGATTGGACAGCGAGGCCAGCACCCTCGGGTCCAGCAGGTGCATTGGCGAGCGTGGTTGGGCGACAGCGGCCATCGGCATGCTTCCTGTGGTTATTCAGCTGCCGGGATGGGCAGTGACTCGAGCATTTCACCGAGGATCTTGTCGATGGTCACACCATCGGATTCGGCGAAATAGTTCGGCAGCACACGGTGGCGCAGAATAGGCGGTGCCAGTTTCTTCAAGTCATCGGCAGTCACGTGGTAACGGCCTTCCATCAGCGCACGTGCCTTGGCAGCCAACACCAGGTTCATGGTGGCGCGGATCGACGAGCCGAAGTTGGCGTACTTGCGTATGATCTCCGGTGCAATCGGATCCGACGGACGCGTGGCGCGCACGATGTCGACAGCATACCGGCTAAGCGAAGCCGAGATTGGCACCTGCCGCACAAGCGCCTGGAACTTTACGATTTCTTCAGCATTGGTGCAGGCTTCTACCTTCGGCATTTCGACGCTCTTGGTGAAGCGTTCGATGACTTTTACTTCTTCGTCGGCGCTGAGGTAATCCAGCAGTACGTTGAACAGGAAGCGATCCAGCTGTGCTTCAGGCAGTGGATAGGTGCCTTCGAGTTCTATCGGGTTCTGCGTGGCCAATACGAAGAATGGTTTGGCGAGCTTGTGATTGATGCCGCGCACCGTCACAGTTTTTTCCTGCATGGCTTCGAGCAATGCAGCTTGGGTTTTCGGCGGCGTACGGTTGATCTCGTCAGCCAGCAGAACATTGGTGAAGACGGGGCCTGGAATGAAGCGCCATTCGCGCTTGCCGGTGCTCTGGTCTTCTTCAACCATGTCGGTACCGGTGATGTCGGTCGGCATCAGGTCGGGTGTGAACTGGATGCGTTTGAAGGTGAGGCCAAGTGCGCTGGCCAGCGTATGTACCAACAAGGTTTTTGCGGTGCCGGGCATGCCGGTGATCAGGCAGTGGCCGCCGACGAACAGCGTAATCAGCAGGTTGTCGACCACGTCGTCCTGGCCCACGATGGTGCCGCGCACCTGCTCACGTATCTTCGTGGTAGCGCTCTGGAAGCGCTGTACCAGTTCGCGGGTGGCGTCGCTGTTGTTCTGGTCTGCTACTGCTTCACTCATGGTCTCTTCCTGTCGGTCGGTGGTCGGGATTCATTGGGATTTGGTAGTGCGATTCAATTCAAGCAACAACATCTGCGCCGGACGGTACTGCGGTGCGATATCCAGTGCCGTCATCAGATATTGCATGGCGTTGGTGGTGTCGTTCAGTGCCTTGTATGCAGTGGCGATTTTCAGATTGGCATCGGCCTTGTCGGCCGGATCAAGTGCCAGCAATACCTGATATTCGCGCAGCGCCTTCGCGGGATCGTCATGGGCCATGTACAGATCCCCCAGCTGCACATGCAGGTCCTGTGCGAAAGGGTCTGACCACACAACATCCTTCAAAACTTCAAACGCCTGCTCGGTATTGCCGGCACCGGTATAGTCGGCTGCCAGTGCCAACAAGGCACGTGGGGCATAACCGCCTTTCTGCCAGAAGGTTTCCAGTGTCTTGAATTCGTTTTCCTTGTCTTCGAGGCGTGAATACGCACGCGCCATCGCGATATAGGGGCTGTCGGCTTCAACATAACCGGGGAAGGTGAAAGTGGCGCGAGTGCCTGCAGCAATCGCCGCCTGCCAATCTTCCTGCTCAAGCGCGTCGAACGCTGCCTTCTGGTCTTCCTGCCACACCGCCATCTGCTTCAACAGATCACCGTATTCAATATCGATGAACTGCTTGAACTGCTTGTCGAAGTCGTCCGCACTGATACCAAGCGTCTGTTGGATGGCATCAGCCAGCTTCACGCCGTCACCAAATAGATAGAGCATGTCGACAATCTTGTCGAAGCCGTACTCGAGATCGATGAACTCCATCACGAGCCCGCCCTGCATATAGGACACGATCACTTGGTCGTCGTAAGTGGGGCGCATGAAGCCGTCATCAAGCTTGGTAACCGGCAGGAATTTGTCTTCTGCCATGGCCTTATAAACGTTGAGAGGAATCTTGCGGCCGGGGATAGGACCTGTGCGCCATTCTTCAAATACGGCGATCCCTTCTGTGTACCAGCGGGGCACAAGGTGATTGCTGGCCTCAACCGTGTACACGTGCGCCATCTCATGCCACAGCGTAGTACCCCAGTGGTAGCTCTCGCCTTTTGGGTGTGCGGTTGGTGAATCCATCGCCAGCAAGTAGCCGAAGGTCACACCTAGCAAACCCACACCTGGCATACCGATCGAGCGCACGACAAAGTCTTCGTGATTCGGATACACCTCGATCACCACCGGCTCTTTCGGCGTGAAGCGATAGCGCTCCTTGTAGTTGGCCATGCTGGCTTCAGCCAGCTCACGCACATAGTCCTTCAGCACATGCGATTCGGAATTGTTGAGGCGCAGGCTCAGCTCGGGGAAGGCGCCTTGTGGCGGATCGGGGAAACTGAATACTTCCATGTCGTCGAGGAAGACATCCAACATGCGCATCAGGTTGATGGTAGTCGGATTGAATTTGTCGCCGGCAAAAGAAGTGCGGATATGGTCAACACCCTTCGTTACCTGATTGAGGCGCAGATAGTTCTGGCCGAGTTCAAGATGCGCCTGCCAGTGCTTCGGCTCGATCTCGACTGCCTTTTCATAGAAGGCGCCGGATTCGCGGTAGCGGCGTGTGATCATCGCGTAGTAACCGGGGATTGCCCAGGCATCGCCGTAGGCAGGATTTTCTGCCAACGTCTGGTCGATGAAGCTCTGGTACGGCTGCAGCGTCATGAAAGCCAACGCCGCTTCGAGCGAGTGCAGTTCAAGCTGCAGCAATTTACCTTCATCGGCTACTTTGTGTGCCTCGGCGAGAATTTCGCGCGCCTGGTCGAACTGGTCTTTCTCCAGCGCGTTGTGCAGCAGCATCAACACGCCGCGATAGCGTGCACCGGCCGGAGCCAGCGGATTCTCGACTACTTCGCCTAGTAGCCCGTTGAGTTCTTCGGGATCGCCGCCGCCTTTCGAAAGTGCGATGGCGGCGCCGATCTTTGCCCACGCGTTGTCGGCATCAATGCCGAGCGCTTCTGTGAACAGCGTGTGGGCTTCGTTGTACTGGTAGGTCTGCAAATAGAGTTCGCCCCAGCGCACGCGCAGCAGGGCATTCTGTTCGTCGGCATTCACGGCCTGCTGGAACGCAGAGTTGGCGCCTTGCAGATCGCCCAGCGCCCAAGTGGCTTCAGCGCGAACGGCGACAGGTTTGTCGCTGCCCAACAAGCCGCGATAGCAGTTGTCGGCAGCGGCAGTCTGGCCGCTCCAGAAACTGCTTTCACATTGCAGCAGGTCACTGTTGTCGAGCACGCCATAAAGAGGTTCGCGCGCAGCCGCACCGGCAATGCCTGCCAGCACACCGGCTGCGACTGCAGCCAGCCGCCACATGCTGCGCCGCAGCGGGCTAGAACGCATTGCCGCCTCCGGGTGCTGGTGCGGCAGGAATATCGATATTGATTTCGGGCTTGATGACACGCGCGCCTTGCTTCTGCGCGGTGTCGATCTGCTCACTCAGTTCGGCCGACTGCAGGATCAGTGTTTGCAGCTGTGCCAGGTACTCGGCGTTATCCAGTTGCCCACGACGCACTTGCAGGTCTTCGATCTGTGCGTCCAGTTCGGCGCGACGCTTGAGCAACGCCGCCAGACTGTCGTCGGCATTGGCGAGCTCTTCTTTTATCTCCAGTGCATTGAGCCGCGAAAGATTGAACTGGGCCGCGCCCTCGCCGCGCAGCTGCGCATGCTCAGTCGCCAGTTTGCCTTCGTCTTCAAAGTAGGAGCCAACGCGCTGCTCGGCATAATCGAAGGCTTCCTGAATGCTGATGCTGTTGTTCTTGTTGAGATCGGCGTCCTTGCTGGTGAGGGCATCCGCAAAATAGCGGCCGAATTGGGTGGCATTACGCTCGTTACCGTTGCGGGTACCGGAGATCAGCAGATACGGCGATTCTTTTACTGCCGCTGACGTCGGTGCCGCAGTGCGTCCGGGAACATCATCACGGGGAGCAGGTACGCCGGTGATTGCTTCCAGCAATGCGCCGCTTGTGCTGCCGGGGCTCACGAGCAAATGGTTGCGTCCTGGCAATGCCTCCAACACTTTCTTGAAATCGGGGCCGGTCAGGTCTGGGCCGGAAATATTGAATTTGTACACCTCGCCATCGAAGCTGCCGTGGCCCACCAGATAGATGGCTGCGCGATCGTCAGCCGTCATCTTCTTGCCGAGATCTGCGAAGTGTTTCATCAAGGCATCGCGGTTGGCAGCAGTATCGGCAAAGCGGAATACCTTGTCCTTGTCGGTCATTGATTCGGAAGCTGCGGCAATCTTTTCGCTGGCGGCCACGAATTCCGAGTCGTACTGGGGCTGGCCGCCAAGACCCTGCACGATCGTCACGTACAGCGCGGCGTGCGCAAGGCCCGGCAACAGTCCGAGCGCGAGGATGGATGCAGCAAGGGGGCTGAGGCGGCGCAGTGTCATTGTCGTGTCCTAGATCACGCGCCAGTAGCGGCGCAACAGCCACTCGGCGGATTTGAGCAGGATCAGCAGCAGGAAGAAGAATGGCGCATCCCACAGATAACTGATCTGTTGTTCGGTGATGCCGGCCGTGGAGTAGCTGATGGCTTGTGCCATATCGCCCCACTGAGCCGGTGTCCAGTATTGCCCGCCTGTCATCTGGCTCAGGCGCTCCAGCAGAGCACGGTTCTGGCGGATGTTGAAAGCTTCTTCCGCCTGTTCGAAACGGGTGGCAGTGCGAACCGAGCTGGAGACTTCATCACCTTTGCGCGAAATGGCTTCGATGCTGTACAGGCCTTCACTGGCGGGAGTGAAGCTTGCCTCGTACACGCCACTTTGGCCGGGTACCGGCCGTAGTTCCAGGTTGACCACTTCACCGTTACTGCTGGCGACTGCGGTGATTGCTAGGCCCTGATTTTCTTCGGCCGATGGATCACGCAGTTCGGCACGCACAGTGATCGTCTGGTTTTCTACTGCTGCGCTCAATTCAAACGGACGCGGCGAGTTGGCAACAAGATTGCGAGCCAGCTGACGCCAGAAGGTTTCATGCCGCATGTCGGCGAGCGGCAGGTTCATCTGCCAGCGCCAGGTGCCGCCAGTGGCAAGGATGAAGCTCTGGCCGCGCCCGTAGGGCTGCGTTACCAGCAAGGGCTGGTTCTGGCCATCGACATTCACTTCCAGCAGCGTGGTGGCGGCTGGGCGCAACGGGCCAAGATTCTGGTAGTCGGCAACGGCTGGCAGTTCGGACCACTGCTGGGTGTTTTCAGTATCGTTGTCACTGAATTTGAGCATCGGGGCAGCGCGACCATTGCTGGTCAGTACCACCGGTACTTGCTGGCGTACGAAGGCAGCGTCCTGCAGCGAGAGACGTGAGGGCAGCACTTCGCCGACGACAGATTCTCCCCAGCCACCCAGACCAAGACCGTGTAGGCCGCCCAGCATCAGCAAGGAGCCGCCGCGTTCGCTGACGAAATCGCGGATCAATCCCTGCTGCTCCGGCGTGAACTCGGCAACATTCATGCTGCCGACAATGAGGGCGTCGTACTGGAACAGCTCGCTGCTTGTGGTCGGGAAGCCGTTTTCAAGTTGCTCAGGGCTGTCGATGCCTTGGCGGTAGTACTTGTTCGGAGTCACTTTCAGTAGCGTGGTCAGTTGGATACTCGGGTCATCAGCCAGCGCGCGCTGCATGAACTTGTACTCCCAGCGCGGTTCTCCTTCTATATATAAGACGCGATACTTGCCTTCCGGCACATCGACTACGCGGGAGCGGCTGTTGTTGGCCAGACTGCTTTCGCCATTGATTGGATCGAGCGTGAAGCGGAGGTCGAGCTGGCCAGGCTCGGGTACGTCAATGTCGATGAAGGCAAGCGTCGACTTCTGTGCCGGATCGAGCGGCACTTCCTTGGTAGTGAGGAATGTGTCGCCGTTGTAAACCTTAATACGCGCAGTGCCGCCGGCATCGTGGCGTATATTCACGCGTGCAGTCAGCGTAGTGCCGGCCAGGGCTTTGTCAGGCAATTGCACGCTATCGAGTTCGAGGTCTTCCGGAATGACTTCGCGGCCCATCCCAATGGTGTGGATTGGTACGCCGAAGCTGGTGATTTCACCGAGTTCGGCCTGGCTGATACTGCCGCTGTTGTCGGCCCCGTCGCTGATGAGTATCAGGGCGCCAAGCGAGGAGGTGCTGGCTTCGCGCAAGGTCTGCAGGATGGATTGGCCCAGCACGGAGGCAGCACCGGGGGGTGGGATGTTGGCTTCATCGAACGACGGCAGCGAGTCGGCACGGCCGGCAAAGCCGTAGGGCATGAGCTTGTAGTTGGCGCTAAGGTCGTCGAGGTTGTCCGGTGTCAGCAAGGCGCGGGCTTGCGCCATGCGGGTGGTCTCGCCCTCGCGTATGGCCATGCTGGCCGAGGTGTCGAGCATGATGGCAACGGCATTTTCGCCAGGCAGCAAGCGCTCGTTCACGAGTGCCGGCTGCCACAAGACAAACAGTACCAGCGCCAGCATCAGCGCCTGCAGTACACCCAGGGTGCCTAGCTGCCACCAGCGAAGCGCGGAGCGTTGCAGATACAAGGCAATGCCGATTACCAGCGCACAACCGGCACCTAGAATGAGCAATAGCCACAGGGGCCAGCCGCTTGCCAGCACGAAGTCGCTTTCGGCAAACGCCTGCTCAGGATATTTGAATAGGAATTCGAGCATAACACTGTCGACTATAGGGGTTGGGCGCTGCCCCACACCTTGGTCTGCCGGAAGGTATCACCATTGATTGACACCTCCAAGCTGGCCGGAATCGGGGTTTTGGCTTTCCTTTTTTCTGCCTTGTTATTACGAAAGCACCCGAGCGTCAGACGTGCGTCGGTAATCCCAACAGGCGTGCCTACCAGGCCAATGGGCCGTTGCTGTGGCCATCTTGCAAAAAGTTATCGATAAAAACATTTAAATGCCTGGAATTTGGCGGCTACGTCGGCTAATTCCTGCGAAAAATGCTCAACATGGTGCTAGCAGGCTGATTTGCGCCTGATTCCGGTCAGAACAGACCTTTTACGCAGCGCTGTAATGACCGCCAGCGAATTGGGGTGCGCTGGCCCCGTCAGGACGAACCAAATGCGTCTTGGGGCGTGTGTGTCAAAGGTGCCAGAATGGTTTCGCCGACCGTTCAAACTCTGCACAGACAGGAGTAGTCCCATGCTCGCCCCCGAAGCCATCGCGCGCATCCTCAAGGCCGAAGGCGTCAAATACCTGTTCTGTTACCCGCTCAATCCCATCATTGAGGCTGCCGCGGCCGTCGACATCCGGCCGATCGTGGTGCGGCAGGAGCGCACCGGCGCCCACATGGCGGATGCCTTCAGCCGCATGACCTCGGGTGACGATATCGGTGTATTCGTGATGCAGCATGGTCCTGGCGCCGAAAATACCTTTGGCGGCGTGGCTCAGTGCTATGGCGAATCGGTGCCGGTGCTGTTCATGCCGGCAGGCTACAACCGCAACGTGGCCAATTACTTTCCCAATTTCAATTCCACCCTGAACATGCAGCACATCACCAAGTGGGCTGAACCGCTGACCAGGGGTGCCGAAGTGGTGAATGTCATGCGGCGTGCGTTTACCCAATTGCGCAACGGCAGGCCTGGCCCGGTATTGGTCGAGGTTCCCTGGGATGTGTGCAGTGAAGCTGCCGACATCAGCAACTACAAGCCGGTGTTCAAGACGCGCACCGCGCCCGATCCCGAACATGTAAAGACGGCTGCGCGTGAACTTGCCGCCGCCAGCAAGCCAGTGATCTACGCCGGGCAGGGGATCCACTACAGCAAGGCGTGGCCCGAGTTGAAGGAAATAGCCGAGCTGCTGAACGCACCGGTCACCACCTCCATCGCCGGCAAGAGTGCATTCGATGAAACGCATCCGCTTGCTCTCGGCTCAGGCGGTCATGCCACTTCACGCATGGTGTACGACTTCCTCTACGACGCCGACCTCATCTTCGGCATCGGCTGCAGCTTTGCGATTTCATCGTTCGCCACCCGTATGCCGCAAAACAAACGCTACATCCACGCCACGCTCGATCCGGTTGATCTCAACAAGGATATCCAGGCCGAGATCGGCATGGCCGGTGACGCCAAGCTGACACTGCAGGCCTTGATTGCCGAATTGAAAACGCTCGATTTGAATAAAGCGAAAGGCCGCAAGGATTCAACACCTGCCGCCATTGCCAAGGTGCGCAGCGAATGGATGGCCGAGTGGTTACCGAAACTGACATCCAATCAAAGCCCGATGACACCGTATCGCGTCATTCACGAACTCAATCAACTGGTGGACAAGAGCAAGGTCGTCATCACGCACGATGCCGGCAGCCCGCGCGATCAACTGGTTCCGTTCTGGCAGGCCACGCACCCGCTGACGTACATCGGTTGGGGCAAGACCACGCAGCTTGGTTATGGATTGCCGCTGGCGATGGGAGCCAAACTCGCGAAACCTGATCATCTCTGCATCAATGTGTGGGGCGATGCTGCTATCGGCTTCACCGGCATGGATTTCGAAACCGCAGTGCGCGAACGTATTCCGATTCTCTCCATCCTGTTCAACAACTTCAGCATGGCCATGGAGATTCCGATCATGAAAGTCTCCGACGGCAAGTACAACACCTGCGACATCAGTGGCAACTACGCCGACATGGCGAAAGCTTTTGGTGGTTATGCTGAGCGCATCACCGATCCGAACGACATCGTCAATGCGCTCAAGCGTGGCATTGCTGCTACCGAGCGTGGAGAAGCAGTCCTGCTGGAGTTCATCACCTGCAAAGAACTGGCAATGTCGTTGATTTATTCGAGCTATGGCGGGAGAAAATGATAGTCATGTATAGCCGTAATCCACAAAGCAGCTGGCGTCGACCGCTGCGATTGAGTTTGATGATTGGCGTATTGCTGAGCAGCGGATTTTCCATCACGTCAGGCATAGCGGCTGAAGCGCCCACCGATACCATTGATATGTCAGTGCACGTGGGCCAAGCCCTGA
>Ga0255096_1000871_pt1 | contig 13493 bp, 11 predicted proteins | sample Colum_Atlam_RepA_2_FD_188563 | JGI IMG/M metagenome (GOLD analysis project Ga0255096, IMG submission 188563) | Freshwater microbial communities from Columbia River, Oregon, United States - Colum_Atlam_RepA_8d | ecosystem: Environmental > Aquatic > Freshwater > River | place: USA: Oregon...
GCTGTGGTATCGGCAAGGAAGCTGTCGAGATCGCTGTCGAACGCTTCAACCTGGTGGACACGATCACGGAACACATGCACAGCCTTCGCAACCACCTGGCCGGTCACTGATTTGAGAATGCGGATCGCCAGGATGCTGTCATAGCGGTAACGGGCCGACGCCTGTCGGAGCGTGGGCTCGTCGAGGGTCCACAGCAGTTCAGGACGCATCAGACTAAGGTCTTCGAAATCCCATAGCGGGCCCAGCACTGGCAAACCATGTTTTACAGCAATCGCCTGCAATGCCTGCATCTCGGCGACGCCGGTACCGGCGTTCTGATCGGCTGTTGCACGCTGACCAGGCTCATCCTGCACGATCAGCCACACCAGCGTTTCCGGTCGCGAGGAAGGCCACACCGGAATACCGGCATTGTCCAGCAACCGCTGGATTTCAGCTTGATAGAAGCCAATGTCGATCATCAATTGCGGGGCCGCACCATCGGGCTGAGTCACCGTGCGATATGTCCAGCTTTCGACATACGACTGTGGTACGGACAATGCACCCTGTACCGCTGCCACGGTGGCGATATCGTCGTGACCGGTAAGCCGCACCAGCATGTCCTGCATACCCGCGGCAAAGGCACGGATGCGCTGACGCTCGTTGTCACGTGATTCCGCAGGCACCGACGCCTGGTAAAGGCCTGTTACCTCTGCAGCCACGGCAACCGTGGCCATCCCGCCGAACAGCAGGAAGACCAGTGGCACCAATACGCGCAGCAACAGGGGTTTCATGGCCGAATCATAACTGATAGGGGGCGGGGCTTCACTCGCAACACCACTCAGCAACCATTCAGGCACCGGCTTCAGACTACCTCACGGCTGCTGTTACCATGGAATTGTGATTTCACTGCTGTCATACCCCATGCCGATATTGCTGTGCCTCTTTGTCTCCCTGTTGCCTGCCGCGGTTCTCGCTGCCGAGCCACAGCCTTTCGATCTGCACTATGCCGCCAGTTACGGCAACTTCGCGGCAGCGGCAGAACGCACGTTGCAGGCCGACCCCGCCGGCGGGTGGTACATGCATTCGCTGGTGAGCGTGCAGTTACTGGGCCGGGTTGTCAGCAGTATCGACGAAAACAGCCATTTCATTTGGCAGGATGACCTGCCGCTGGCGCGTGACTACCAATTCGAACAAAAAGGCATTGGCAGCCGCAGTCGGTCGCTTGGCTTCGCCACCGATGGCACCAGTGCCACCTACAATATCAACGATGACAGCGGCTCGATTGCCCTCGCCGGCCGGACCTTCGATGTGCTGAACAGCGGACTGGTGCTGCGTGCACGGGTCGCCGCAGGTGAAATCGACGTCAACTTCAATGTCGCCGATCGCAGCGAGGTGAAGTCCTACCACTACCATGTAGTGGGAAATGAAACCGTCATACTGCCGGCAGGCAGTTTCGCCACCGTGCATGTTGAACGCGTGCGTGATGTAGACAGCGACCGCACGACTGACCTGTGGCTGGCACGTGAGCATGACTTTGTGCTGGTGAAACTGCTGCAAAGCGAGCCTGACGGCGACACCATCACGCTCGAACTCAAGGAAGGTCTTGTGGGTGGCGTTGCAATCAACCCGGCAGCAGACCGCACACCTGCAGTCGCGCCTTGAAGCTCTGCACATCAAGCTGTACGCGCTCCGCGGCGTAATCAATCAATCCAGCAGAGTCGTCGAGTGCTACTGCCAGCAATTGCCGTTCGAAGTTGTCAAGGTACTGCTGAAGCCTCTCTTCATTGAGAGGGAGCATGGTTGACATGTCGACCACTGTACCGTGAGTGGGCACCAGTGTTGCGGCATTTTTTTCGAGACCCGCAATGACAGCCTCGGCAGGAGATGCCTCAATCTTGTAGCGATACTGTGGCGGCAGATCATTGCTCCCGATGATGGCATTCGGTTGCATGATGCACAGCCGTTCCACCAGATTGGCAAGCTCACGCACATTGCCCGGCCAGTCATGCTGCTGTAGCGACTGGATTGCGGAACTGTTGAAGCGCAATGATTCATAACCATCGCTTTCCAGGCGTGCAGTCAATTCATTGATCAGCACCGGGATGTCCTCACGGCGATCCCGCAGCGAAGGCAGCTCGATCGGCACCACACTGAGACGGTAATACAGGTCTTCGCGGAAGCTGCCCTTGCGCGCGAGCTCGTGCAGTGGATGCTGGGTCCCTGCAACCACCCTTACATCGACCACGATCTGCTCACTACCACCGATGCGCTGCAGAGTTTTGTCCTCAAGAAAGCGAAGCAGTTTTCCCTGCACAGGCAACGGCAACTCACTGACCTCATCGAGCAACAGCGTGCCGCCGTCGGCTTTCTCCAGCAAGCCGATGAAATTTCCCGGTATGCCATTGAAGCCTTTTTCGTGGCCGAACAACTCAATGTCGAAGCGCTCTGGTGATATCGCCGCGCAGTTGAGGACGACGAAAGATTTTTCGGCACGACCGGCGTGGTAATGCAGGTTGCGAGCAACAATCTCCTTGCCGGTACCGGATTCACCAGTGACCAACACAGTGACCGGCCGCTTCGCCACCTGCATCATCAACTGTCGCACCTGCTGGATTTTTTCACTGTCGCCGCGGAGGCTGCGGAACAGTGGCGTCCCAGTGGCCGAGACAATACGACTTTGCTGGCTCGGATGATCATTGCCGGTGAGGCGGCGTGCGTTTTGCAGCGCAACCGACAAACCCTGATAGTTCAATACTTTGTCACCGAGTGGCATCAGACAAGCACGCAACGTTTCTGGCAACTGGTCTAGTTGCTGCGGGTCGGCTGCAGTCAGCAGCAGGATAGGCAATTGCGGGTAGTGAAGATGGAGCTGCAGCAACAGATCAGGGAGACCATCACCCTTGATCACTCCGATCGCGATAGCCAGCACGTTGCCAAGCTCATTGCGCTGCCCCAGCATGCTGAACATCTGCTGCCAGTTGTCCGACGTTGCCAGCATCGGCGTTTCGCCGAAAAACTTCAGCTGTATGCTGATGTTGTGCGACGACAGCCTGTCATCATCGATAACAATGATTTTGAGATGATCGACTTTATCCGGGACGGCGGGTTTGTTGGACATCAGGTCTACCGTGATGGGGGCAACACCTGTTCCATGGCATCGGCTCGCACGGATTATAGCGGGCAACGGCGTCAGGGACAGGTCGTTCACCAGAGCTTCCAGCATTCCTGTGTGAGGCTCGTCACAGCCTGCGGCAGTCGCACCGGTTTGGCCGCCAGCAGCAGGCGACGGCTTGGCACCGACGCGGTATCGAAACCCTTCACCCGCTCGAAGTACTGGCGCCTGGCAAACAGGCCCTGCTCGAAAATGGCAGCACCGCTGTGGCTGGCGCGCCGGTTGATCAGCATGGCCAATGCGCGTCCCACCAGCCCGCCGTGTGCAATCTGCAAACCGAAATGACCCCATTGTGCGTCATTACTGTCGAGGGCATTTGCAACGTCGATATCGGCTTGCGCTGGCAGGCGACAGTCGTGCGGCAGAAACAGCAGTATCTCGTGCGAGGCATATTCGCTGCCGGCATTCATTTGCAGCGCGCAGCCAGTGCCGCTGAGCAGGACACGGTCAGCCAGCTTGCGGGCAAGTGTCACGCTACCATCACGACTGCCGCCATCCACCACCAGCACCTCGTGGCCACGCTGGCGCAAGGGCTGCAACGGGGCCAAGCCGGCTTCCAGGGTAGCGGCATTGTTGTAGACCGGAATGATGATACTGAGAGGAACAGAAGCTGGCATGAGGCGTTTACGATTGAGATACAGCCCTCAGTATAGCCGCAGCCGGATTCCTGCTTATACTGGCAGCCTAACGCCTGCTACCCGCCTCCGATGAATCCTGCCGCTCCGCCGATCCAGCTCGACAACCACTTCGTGCGTCACCTGCCCGCCGACCCCGAACAGCGCAACCTGCGGCGCCAAGTCAGTAAGGCCTGTTATTCGCGGGTGGAGCCGCTGCAGTTCCCGCGCGCCACGCTGCTGGGCTGGTCACATGATCTTGCGGCGCAGCTGGGCCTGGCGCCACCACGGCCGGGCGATGACCGTTACGCCCGCATTTTTTCCGGCAGCGAACTGCTGCCCGGCTCTGAACCTTTTGCCCTGTGCTATGGTGGCCACCAATTCGGCAACTGGGCAGGCCAGCTTGGCGATGGCCGCGCCATCAATCTCGGCGAAATCCGTGATGTGAACGGTAGTCACCAAATGCTGCAGCTGAAAGGCGCCGGCCCCACGCCGTACTCACGCACCGCCGACGGCCTCGCCGTGCTGCGCTCCAGTCTGCGGGAATACCTGTGCAGTGAAGCGATGCATCATCTGGGCATTCCCACCACGCGGGCACTGAGCCTCGTTGCCACCGGGGAAACCGTGGTGCGCGACATGTTCTACGACGGCAACCAGAAAGCAGAACCCGGGGCCGTGGTGTGCCGCGTAGCGCCTTCGTTCCTGCGCTTCGGCTCCTATGAAATCTTCACAGCACGCAATGACATCGACTCCTTGCGCACGCTGGCCAACTACACGATACAGCGCGACTTTACCGATCTTCCCGGTGCTGCCGCCCCAACTGCCGACACCTACATTGCGTGGTTCGACATCATCTGCCAGCGCACTGCTCGACTGCTTGTGCACTGGATGCGGGTGGGTTTTGTGCACGGCGTGATGAACACCGACAACATGTCGATACTTGGCCTCACCATCGACTATGGCCCCTACGGCTGGCTTGAACCGCATGATGCCCACTGGACTCCGAACACCACCGACGCCGAAGGCCGCCGCTACCGTTTCGGCCAGCAGCCGCAAATTGCGCTGTGGAATCTGGTGCAGCTGGCCAATGCGCTGTATCCGTTGATCAACGACGTCAAGCCGCTGGAAGATTCACTCGGCCGCTATCGCAGCACCTATGAGCAAGAATGGCTGGCGATGATGCGTCGCAAGCTGGGGCTTGCGCAGCCGCAGCACGACGACCAGCAACTGGTGGAAGCCCTGCTGCAATCGTTCACGCTGGTGGAAACCGACTACACGCTATTCTTCCGCGCACTGTCAGGCTTCGATGCTGCTGCCGATGTGGACACCGTGCCCACTGCACTGCGTGCCTGCTGGTACGACAATACGCCCGGCACCAACGCCGAACAGGCGCTGGTCGACTGGCTGCAACGCTATCGCAGCCGACTGCTGGACGAACATTCAGAGCCAACAGCGCATCAAACTCTTATGGATGCCACCAATCCGCTCTATGTGCTGCGCAACTGGCTGGCACAGCAGGCGATCGACGATGCCGAACAGGGTGACCTCGGCAAATTGCACGAGCTTGAACAGATGATCCTGCAGCCGTACAGCGTGCAACCCGGCAGGGAACATCTCGCGCAGAAACGCCCCGAGTGGGCACGCCAGCGTGCCGGTTGTTCGATGCTGTCCTGCAGCTCCTGAGCAAGCACTGCAAATAAACTGGCAGATTCCGTTGCTTGCACTATGTTGTGGTTACCCCACAACAAGGCAAAGGAGCTGCCATGATCATCCGCCCCCTCTTCCCTTCCCTCCGCATTTCCTCGCTGCGGCAGCTACAGCAGTATGTTGTGCCCTTTGCTGTCAGCGCCCTGCTGTGGACACTCGGCCTCTGGTGGAGTCAAAGCAGCAACGCCGCTGTGCTGGACGACCACCCACTGCTGCCGGCAAGCAACACCACGATCCCATGGGTTGAACCGCTTGCCGTCCGCACGGTTCCACCGGCTTCCACTCGGTGGGTCGATCTCGGTTACATGTTGCTGGAAGCAGAAAGTTGTACCTCACTCGGCCCTGCCGCCGACCGCATCAATGCCCTGCTGTTCAGCAACGTCCCGGCACTTGCCACCCGGGAAGCCGCTACGCTCAGCCATCACTGGCGGCAGGTACAGCATCACAAGGCCGGCAGGCTTGAAAGCGGTCATACACAGCAGTGCTACTACATTGCCCAATGAGAAAGCCGCGCCACAGCCATTCTTCGCTGTGGCCTGACACCGGGGCAGCAAAGTAGAATGCGGACATTGCACAGCACCCTCTCACCGCCCCGGTGGCACAGTGGATAGCGCGGCCCCCTCCTAAGGGGCAGGTCGCAGGTTCGATTCCTGCCCGGGGCACCAATTCAAAGTCAGTAAGCGGCCCGGCGTGAATAGCCGATGTTGCGATTACCGCGACAAACAACACACTAGGCTTCAATCAAGAATTCCGCGCTCTACCACCTCCCGCTGCCATGGCAGTTGCGCCTAAAATGGATCCAGTTCACTTCGGAGCCCAGCCAGGCATGAGCGCCAGCATCCTGCCCTTTGTTCGCCCTCCCCAGGACGCCATGATGGCGGTCCGCAGCATTGTTCCCGAATCAGCACTGACAGCCGAACTGCTGGGCACTGAGCGCAGCAGCCATGCGGTGCAGGTCAATGCCGACGGTCTGCTGCTGACCGTAGGCTATGCGGTGCTGGAGGCCACTGAAGTGTGGTTGACCAACCGCAAGGGCCAGACCAGTGAAGCCATAGTCCTTGCCCAGGACTACGAGAGCGGAATTGCCCTGTTGAAACCGATGACTCCGCTTGGCCTGCATCATCTCCCCACTGCCGGTATCGGTGAACTGAAAGTGGGTGACGGCATGCACATCCTCGCCTCCAACGACAAGGACATGCACAGCGTCGAGGTGTTCGCGCTGGACGAGTTCGCCGGCCGCTGGGAATACTTGCTGGAAACTGCCATCTACACGCAGCCGTTGTTTGAACGCTGGTCGGGTGCTGCCCTGCTGGATGCCGACGGAGCGCTGGCAGGAATCGGGTCGCTCGCTCTTGGCTTGCGTGGCCCGGGCGGGCAGATGGAGCCGGGCAACCTGTTCATTCCGGTGGAACTGGTGATGCCTCACATTGAACACATGACCCTGCACGGCCAGCGGCCCGGCACAGTGCGGCCGTGGCTGGGAGCGATGGTGGAGGAACACAACCGGGAGGTGTATGTGGTTGGCATTTATCACGATGCACCGGCAGCCAAAGCCGGACTGCAACCTGGCGATATCATCGTTTCGGTGGACCAAAAACCAGTGCACAGTATGGCGTCGTTCTTCCGCACCGTATGGCAGCATGGACCGGCCGGCTCACCGCTGCCGCTGACACTGAGCGACGGCAAGGAGGTACGCGAAGTCGTGCTGTCCACCACCGATCGGGAAAGCTTTTTCCTGCAATACACCGCCAACCTTATCAACTGAATTACCACTTTTCTCGACCAAGGAAACTCCATGCGTCTTCTCTCCTGGAACGTCAACGGCATCCGCGCCTGCGTGAAGAAGGACTTTGTCCCTGCCATGCAAAAGGTTGATGCAGACGTGATCTGTCTGCAGGAAACCAAGGCAACCCCTGACCAGGTCAAGGAAGCGCTGGCGGATTTGGCTGGCTACCACATTCATTGCAACAGCGCCCAAAAAGCCGGCTATTCGGGCACGGCGATTTTGACCCGGCACGCCCCTTTATCAGTAGCCAATGACATCGGCATCGATGTGCACGATCAGGAAGGCCGCGTGATTGCCGCCGAATATCCGGATTTCTTCCTGGTAACCGTTTACACCCCCAACTCCGGCAGTGAACTCAAACGGCTGGGCTATCGCCAGCTGTGGGACCGTGATTTCCTGCACTATCTGAAAAAGCTGGAAAAGAAAAAGCCGGTAGTAGTATGCGGCGATCTCAACGTGGCCAACACCGATGTTGACCTGGCGCGCCCGAAGGAGAACTACAACAAGAGCGCCGGCTTTATGCAGGAAGAAATCGATGGCATCAATGCGTTGCTCACCGCCGACTTTGTCGACAGCTTCCGCCACCTGTTTCCGGCCACGAAAAAATATTCTTGGTGGAGTTATCGCGCCGGCGCCCGTGAGCGTGACATCGGCTGGAGGATCGATTACTTCCTGACTTCAGCGAAACTGAAGACGCGTATCAAGCATGCCGACATCCTGAAGCATGTGGAAGGTTCGGATCATTGCCCGGTGTTGCTGGAGCTAGGCGGTAACTAGCGCAAACCGTGGCACTGACTTGCCGTCCACCACCACGCTTTCGGTGAACATGGTCAGCGGCCTCACCCAGTAACCGCCTTCGCCATACAGCGGAACATACAGCACCATCACTTCTTCTGTTTCTGAATGGCGCGCAAAACCTACCACGCTGTAATCCCTGCCCTTGTAGTGACGGTAGCGGCCCAGTGGAATGGTGTGCATTGGATCTCCCTATGAATACTGACTAGCTGAGTAGCCGTGCGCGGCGAACCTGACGCTTGAATTGTTTCAGCCTTTCAGGATCCGGCTCGGTCGTGGTGTAGGCCAGTGCCATGAATTCGCGGGTGATGGCTTCCAGCTCGCGTTGCCACTGCGGCTGCTGGTGGCGGATGCGTTCACGCTGGCGGGCAAAACCCAGACTGGCCATGTAATCGCAAAAATGCAGGTAATGCCGGATCGCCGGCTGTAGTTGGGCACGCGATGATTGACGGAATACCGTCAGCGCCACGAACAATGTCACCACCAGCATGAAGCCGACCACCGCCAGCACGATCTTCAATTTGGTCACCGTGCCAAACAGGCGATTGAATAGCTGGAACTGCATATCCTGATTGTAGTTCAACACAAAGCGGTTCCAGGCGTAATCGATCATCTCCAGCTGCAGGCGCAGGTCATTGATCAACCGGCTGTCGCGGAAGCGCATCAGCGTGAACACTTCGTCATCCATGAAGTCCTCCTGCTGCTGCAGCACGCTGTTGCTGCCACGCTGCACCCGCGCCGGCGCCACCGCCGCCGTCGGATCGATACGCAGCCAACCCTCGCCCGGCAACCATACTTCCGACCATGCATGGGCGTCGTACTGGCGTACCGTCAAGGTACCGTCGTAGGGATTGAACTCGCCGCCCATGTAGCCTGTGACAACACGCGCCGGAATTCCCGCTGCCCGCATCAGGAACGTGAAAGCACTGGCAAAGTGCTCACAAAAACCCTGGCGGGTGTCGAACAGGAATTCATCCACCGGATTCGGGCCGAGCACCGGCGGGCTCAGTGTGTAGTTTAATTGCTCTGTACTGAAATGCTTGAGTACAGCGGCGATATAGGCCGTATCACTGTCGACACCGGCACGCAGATCCGTGGCAAAGCGGTACGCCCGCTGGTTGCTGTCGAGCGGCACCGAGCGGGCACGTCGGCGGGTGGCGGGATTCAACTCGCTGGTGTCAGCGTCAAAATCCAGCCACGAGCGCACATCATAGGTATAGCGCTGGGTGATGCGGCGTGTGGCATCGACCTGGAAGTCGCGCCGCATCAGCATACCGTCATCGACAATCTGCGGCATCTGCAGGGTGTAGACCCAGCTCTGGTAAGTCGGTTCGAGGATCACGTTGTATTCGTAGGGGCGTCCTTCGTAACCGATCCGGGTGTACCAGGTAGTTACTTCGTTGGGGTTTACCCCGAGTGACTGCGGACGTTCGGTGAAGAAGCCACGGCGCCAGCGGCGACCATTGAATTCATCGAGCGTGATCGCCCGCCAATACAGCTCGCTGTAGTCAGGTGCTTCGCCGCTGAACTTGACACGAAACGCCACTTCGGCCGAACGCGCCAGCTCGCCGATATCACCGGGCGACATGTTGTCGCTGAGGCCGGTAGTGCCGTTGTTGGCCTGCAGCGGCACCGACCACAACGGGCTGATGCGCGGAAACAGCAGGAAGAATGCCGCCATGAGCGGGATGCTCTGCGCCATGATCAGCGCCGACAATTTGAATGTGCGCAACGGCTGTTGCGCTTCCCGACTCTGGTTCAATGACATCAACGCTGAGGTGACAACCAGCGCTGCCAGCGTCATGTAAAGCGCAATCGGTATCGACTGTGAATAGATGAACTCTGCCACCATCGTGAAGTAGCACAGATACAACACCGTCAACACATCGCGCCGCTGTTGCATCTCGAGTAGTTTCAGCGTGATCCCAACCAGCAACACTCCCACGGTAGCATCGGTGGAAAACACATCGCGGCCGTACTGGATGACAACCAGCACCACCATCGACAGCACAATGGCGAGCTTGATGCGGTTACCAGGCAAGGACATGCGCCCTTGGTAAATCAACACCCGGCCGAGCAGGCACATCAAGCAGGTGCCGGTGAGCCACAATGGCATGCGGCTGATATGCGGCAGGATCACCGCCACCACAGAGGCCAGCAGCCATGCAAACGCGACACGCGGAATCTGATAACTGTCTGCGACTGGCGGTTTTACAGCAGCTTTACGCCACCAGGAAGACTTGAGCGAGAGCAATGCCATCAGCCTCTTCCCCCCGGGAAGCCGAAGAGTGCCAATGCTTGCAATGCTGCGGCATAGTGCCCCTGTCCCTTCGCCGGCGGCATTCGTAAAGCAGGGAGTTCAAGACCGTAGTCGATGCCGGCGGCATCGAGCGAAATAACGCACCAGCACAAGCGTGAGAGTCTGTCTTCTGCGCCCATGTCGCCGAACATGTCCCAGCGCAGCCAGACTTTCTCGTCCATGTTGCTGGAATATTCCTTGGTGTGCATTCCCTGCCCGCGTGCAAAAATCTTCCATGCCACATGCTTGAGCGAATCTCCTTCACGGTAACCGCGCAGACCGTGGTAATCATCGTTGCCGCGTGCCACCGTGGTATTCCCACTGTGTTGCTGGTTGCTGAGTAGCCAATCAAGATCACACGCCACCGGTCGCGGAAACACCAGAGCACGCAGATCCAGATCGGGCAGCGACCACGCCCGGCAGATGCCAAACGGAAATACTGTCTCCACCACCAGCCGACCCGGATTGAACCAGCCGCGTTGCGTGGTCGGCACGTAGAGTCGCAACCTGGCTTCACGGGTGTCGATCAGGTCGGCCAGCTGTTTGCGTGATCCGGCATAACCGACCTGCACACTTTCGTAGCTGCGTTCGCCGTGGCGATTGAGGATGACGGTGATTTCCGCTTTTTCACCAGCGAATACCGATGAACCCGGCACAGCCGATACGTGCAGTCCTGCAAGGTTGCGGAAGGTGTAGAAGATAGACAGTACGAACACGCCAAGCAGCAGGAACACCAGCGCAAATGCCAGGCTCGCCTCGTAATTGATCGCTCCGATGAACATCAATGCCAGCACAATCAGGAAACCAAGACCCTGCTGGTTGGGAATGATGAAGATATTGCGATGACCGAGCACGATGCTGCGTGCCGGCGGCATGCGACGTTCCACCCAGAAGGCAAAACGCGCCCGCCACCTGTGTAGCAGCGCATCTTTGAGCGAGAGATCGGCGCTGGCGGCAGTGGTCATGCCTTCGCCTCTTTCAGAAGACGTCGACTTCGGTCAACAGACGCTGCGAATAGGCCTCGGCATTGCGGCCGGAACTGTCAGAGACCGAACGCAAACGATGGTCAACCACCGACGGCAACACCATCTGTATGTCTTCAGGCAGCACATACTTGCGGTTGTGCATCAGCGCCCACGTGCGTGCGCTGCGCATCAGTGCCTGGGCTCCCCGTGGCGACAGTCCGAACGAGAATTTGTCGTCCTGCCGGGTATAGGCCACCAGCCGCTGGACATAGTCGAGCAAGGTATCAGTGGCTTGCACTTCGGTGACGCTCTGCTGTACTGACCGCACATCATCACCCGACAGTGTCTGACGGATGAATTCGAGGTTGGCACGCTGGTCGATGTTCACCAGCAACTGGCGCTCGGCCACCGGATCGGGATAGCCGATTGTCAGTCGCATCAGGAACCGGTCGAGCTGCGATTCAGGCAACGGGTAGGTGCCGGAGAAACTTACTGGATTCTGGGTGGCAATCACAAAAAACGGCTGCGGCAATATACGGGTATTGCCATCCATCGACACGCGGCCTTCTTCCATTGCTTCCAAGAGCGCGCTCTGTGTTTTCGGTGTGGTGCGGTTGATCTCGTCGGCCAGCACCAGATTGCTGAAGATTGGCCCCTGGTGGAACGTGAATGAACTCTTGTTCTGGTCGTAGATGGATACCCCGAGGATGTCAGCGGGCAGCAGGTCACTGGTGAACTGGATACGGCTGTAAACCAGACCGAAGGTGCGGGCCAATGCCTGAGACAACGTGGTCTTGCCCATGCCGGGCTTGTCTTCCATCAGCAAATGGCCGCCGGAGAAGAGACAGCACAGTGCAAGACGTATCTGTTTATCCTTGCCGAGAACAACTTTGCCGATTTCGGCGACGGCCTGCTCGACTTTTTCCTGCAGGTTGCTGGTCGAATCCATCGACATGTTCATCTGCTCATCGCTGATTGTTGCTATGCAGGGCCAACTGACCCTCCTCTTCATCGCTGCCTGACTGGTCAAAACCTTCAGTGTCCCTTTCGTGCTTCTGCTTGGCAGCATCGTTTCGACGCGCTTCCAAGCCTGCAAGGTAATCTTCTGTGACGTCACCGGTGACATAGATACCATCGAATACCGAACATTCAAAATCCATCGGCAGGATTTCTGCAGTACAGGAATCAATCAAGTCCGGCAGGTCCTGAAACAGCAACCAATCAGCTCCGATCTGTTCCTGTACCTCTGCCACTGTCTTGCCGTGGGCAATCAGTTCGCTTACTGCAGGCATGTCGATGCCATAAACATTGGGAAACTTTACCGGCGGTGATGCCGAACAGAAGAAGACCCGGCGGGCACCGGCATCGCGAGCCATTTCGATGATCTGCTTGCAGGTAGTACCGCGCACGATCGAATCATCGACCAGAAGCACTGTCTTGTCCTGGAATTCCTGCGGAATCGCATTCAGCTTCTGCCGCACTGATTTCTTCCGCTGGCTCTGGCCCGGCATGATGAACGTGCGGCCGATATAGCGGTTCTTGACGAAGCCTTCGCGGAACTTCACGCCCAGTGCATTGGCAAGTTCGACGGCAGCGGTACGACTGGTATCAGGAATCGGGATCACTACATCGATACCGTGTTCGGGCCTCTCACGCATGATTTTCTTGGCCAGTTTCTCGCCCATCTTGATGCGTGACGAGTACACCGACACTCCATCGATGCGCGAATCCGGACGAGCGAAGTAAACATGCTCGAAAATACACGGGGTCAGCTTCGAATCTTCGGCACACTGCCGGGACTGCATGTTGCCGTCCATGTCGATGTAGATTACTTCACCAGGAGCAACATCACGCACCAACTGGAAGCCCTGTGCATCAAGCGCCACGCTTTCTGAAGCCAGCATGTACTCGTAGCCCTTGCGGGTCTTGCGCTTGCCGTACACCAGTGGGCGGATGCCGAACTTGTCACGGAAGCCGATGATGCCGTAACCGACAATCATCGCGATGGCAGCATAAGCACCACGGCAACGCTTGTGCAATGCACGTATTGCGGTGAAAACGTCATCGGCTGTCGGCTTGATCTTGTTGAGCGCCTGCAGCTCGTGCGCAAGGATGTTAAGCAGTACTTCCGAATCGGAGTCAGTGTTGAGATGACGCAGATCGTCCCGGAAAATTA
>Ga0255096_1000872_pt1 | contig 13487 bp, 11 predicted proteins | sample Colum_Atlam_RepA_2_FD_188563 | JGI IMG/M metagenome (GOLD analysis project Ga0255096, IMG submission 188563) | Freshwater microbial communities from Columbia River, Oregon, United States - Colum_Atlam_RepA_8d | ecosystem: Environmental > Aquatic > Freshwater > River | place: USA: Oregon...
GACCCGCCCCGTCGTCGCCCGGCGTGGCATCAGCGGGGCGGGTCGAACCCAGCTCAACCAGAATATTGGTGGCCTGCCGGGGCGCAAAGGGCTGGCGAATATCGGGCCGCGCCTCGGCCAAGCGGCGCATATAGCTTTCCGGCATATATTCAAAGGCTTCCACCAAACCGCCCGATGCGGTCTGCAACCGGTTCAGCAGCGCCAGCGCATCTGGCAGACTGCGCGCCGACAGCGTCGCCGTGGCATAGGCGCGGGGCCGTGGCACCAGCTTCATCACCGCCGCAGTAATCACCCCAAGCGTGCCTTCCGCCCCAATGAACAGTTGTTTCAGATCATAGCCAGAGTTGTCCTTGTGCAACTGGCTCATCACGTTCAGCACCCGGCCATCGGCCAGCACCACCTCAAGCCCCAGACACAGCGCGCGGGTCGACCCATAGCGCAGCACATTCGATCCGCCCGCGTTGGTCGACAGCACACCACCAATCATCGCCGACCCGCGTGCGCCAAACCACAGCGGAAAATACAGCCGCTCGGCCTCTGCCGCCTCGTGCAACCGGTCCAACACCACGCCCGCCTCGACAATGGCGACGCGGGAATTGGGGTGGATTTCGCGGATTTTGTTCAACCGTTCGACCGAAAGCATCAGGCCGCCGTTGGTCATCGCACCGCCAACAAGGCCGGTGCGCCCCGACACCGGGATCACCGGCGTGTTGTGCCGCGCGGCAATGCGCAGCGTTTCGGCGACTTCTGCGGTCGATCCGGGCCGCACCGCCGCAATCGGGTCTGCGGTGTAATGCTGCGTCCAGTCCGACCGATAGCGGTCAAGATCAGCCCCGGTGATAACATGCGCAGCACCAAGCGCTGCAGAAAGATCGGTCAGTAGGGTCATCGGCGTCTCCGGCTTTGGCGGCAGTTTGACCGAAGGCGGCGCAGGTGCAAGGCCCGCCTGTGCTTGCCATTGCTCTTTGCTGAAATACTCCCCCCGGAGGGTCCGCCGCTGGCCGCAAGCGCAGCTTTGGCTATTTCTGAACCTGCGCCAGCAACTCCAACACCTTCGGCCCCAGCGCAGCGACCGCTTTCTTCATGCCGTCAGCATTGGGGTGAATGCCATCGGCTTGCATCAATGCGGGGTCCAACAGGCCGGTGACAGAGTCGGTGACCGCGGCAAAATACGGCGGCGACAGCACCGCCGCATAGTGGTCGGCAAGCGCGGGATACATCGCATCAAAGGCGGTTTTATAGTCGGCACCGTAATTGCCGGGTGCCTGCAACGCCACCAGCAGCACCGGCAGGTTGCGGGCTTTGGCCTTGGCAAGGATGCCATCAAGATTGGCCCGTGCCACCGCCGGATCAATACCGCGCAACATGTCATTGCCGCCCAGGTTGACAATCATCGCCGCCACTTCGGGCGTCAGCGACCAATCGGTGCGCGACAGCCCGCCTGCGGTGGTATCGCCCGAAACCCCGGCGTTGATCAGCGTAACTTCTTGCCCCTGCGCCGCCAACCACGCCTGCAGTTGCGGCACAAAGCCTTGTTCTGGCGGCAGGCCATAGCCTTCGGTCAAACTGTCGCCCAAGGCCAACACCGTCACCGGCGCCGCAAAAGCCGGGCTGACCGCTAGAATAATCGCCATGATAACATTGCGAATTTGCACAAGCGGCGCATATGTGAAGCGTAGCAATTGGGATTTTATCATGACCGAGACCGTTTTGGCGTTGCAGGACGCGTGGTTGACCTTGGCGGGAAACGCCGGGGCGGTGGATATCCTGAAAGGCATAACCCTGACCGTGCCGCGTGGCGAGACCCTTGGTCTTGTCGGGCCGTCCGGGTCGGGAAAATCTTCGTTACTGATGCTGATGGGCGGGTTGGAGCGTGCCACCCAAGGCGGCGTCACCGCCTTGGGCGCTGATCTGAACCAGCTTGACGAAGACGGGCTGGCCCGGTTTCGGCGCGGTCGCATGGGCGTGGTGTTTCAATCCTTTCACCTGATCCCAACGATGACTGCGTTGGAAAACGTCGCCCTGCCAATGGAAATTGCAGGCGTGGCCGATGCCTTCGCCCGCGCCGAAGATGAATTGGCGGCGGTTGGCCTTGCGGCGCGGCGGCACCATTATCCGGCGCAAATGTCGGGTGGGGAACAGCAGCGGGTTGCCTTGGCGCGGGCAGCGGCCCCGCGCCCTGCGATCTTGCTGGCCGATGAACCCACCGGCAATCTGGATTCGGTGAACGGCGCCGCGATCATGGATCTGATCTTTGCCCTGCGCGACCGCCACGGCGCGACCTTGGTGCTGGTCACCCACGCTCCCGAACTGGCCGCGCGCTGTGATCGGGTGGTGCGGCTGGTCGATGGCCGGATTGACGGTGCCACAGCATGAGCCTGCCGCTTGCCCTGCGCATCGCGCGCCGTGAACTGCGCGGTGGCTTGCGCGGGTTTTGGGTGTTTCTGACCTGTCTGGCGCTGGGCGTTGCCGCGATTGCCGGTGTGGGCATGGTGCGGTCTGCCATCGAAGCCGGGCTTGCCGATCAGGGTGCGGTGCTGTTGGGTGGCGATGCGCAGGTCGAATTTACCTACCGCTTCGCCTCGGATGCAGAACGCGCATTTCTGACCGAAATCTCGACGCAACTTTCTGAAATTGTTGATTTCCGCTCGATGGTGGTGGCGGGTGACACCCGCGTGCTGACCCAAGTGAAAGCGGTTGATACCGCCTACCCGCTGCTTGGCACGGTGCAGCTAGAGGCGGGCAGCTTTGAAACCGCACTGGCGGGTGTGGGCGGCGTGCCGGGCGCGGTGATGGACGGCGTTCTGGCCGATCAGGTTGGTCTGGCCTTGGGCGATCATTTCAACTTGGGCGCGCAACAATTCGTGCTGACCGGTCGCATCCTGCGCGAACCCGACAGCGCCACGGGCGGCTTCATGCTGGCCCCGCGCACGATTGTGCGCCGCGATGCGCTGAAATCATCTGGCTTACTAGAGCCGGGATCGCTGTTTGACAGCGCCTATCGCATGATCTTGCCAAAAGACGCCGATCTGGCCGCCTTGCAGGCCAAAGCCGAAGCCAAGTTCCGCGATACCGGCCTAAGGTGGAGCGACCGACGCCGCGCCGCCCCCGGCGTTGAACGCTTTGTCGACCGCATCGGCGCGTTTTTGGTGCTGGTGGGCTTGGCGGGGCTGGCGGTCGGAGGTGTCGGGGTGGCGGCGGCAGTGCGATCGTATCTTGAGGCCAAGATTTCCACCATCGCCACGCTGCGCACCTTGGGCGCAACGGGCGGGCTGATTTTTCAGGCCTATCTGCTGCAAATAACCCTCTTGGTGCTGCTTGGTGTCGCGCTTGGGCTGGCGCTGGGCATTGGTGTGCCCGTGGCATTGGCGGGGCCGATTCAGGCGGCCCTGCCGTTTCCCGCCAAAATCTCGCTTTATCCCCGCCCGGTGTTTGAAGCCGCGTTTTATGGTATCACCGCCGCTTTCCTGTTTGCGTTGTGGCCGCTGGCGCGCAGCGAACGGGTGCGGGCGGCAGCCTTGTATCGCGGCGGCGTTGCGGGTGGTTGGCCGCGGTGGCGCTATGGCTTTGCCATGTTGGCGCTTGCCGTTGGGCTGATTGGCGGCGCGGTTTGGCTGTCGGGCACGGCGATGCTGGCGCTTGGAACCGCAGGCGGTGTGATCGCGGCGCTTTTGGTGCTGGCGCTGGCGGCTTGGGGGCTGATGCGGCTGGCCCGGCGTTTGGCCCGATTGCATGGGTTGCGCGGCAAGGTCGCGCTGCGGCTGGCGCTTGCCTCTATCGGGGCACCGCGCGCCGAAACCGTGCAGGTGGTGCTGGCGCTGGGGCTTGGGCTAACGGTGCTGGCGGCGGTGGGGCAGATTGATGCCAATCTGCGCGCGGCGATCACTCGCGACCTGCCCACCCGCGCGCCGTCGTTCTTCTTTGTCGACATTCAGCCCGATCAGGTTGCGGGCTTTCACGCCAAGCTGGCCGCAAATCTGGCCGTGACCAAAGTTGAAAGCGCCCCGATGTTGCGCGGCATCATCACCCAGATCAACGGTCAGGACGCCCGCAAGGTTGCGGGTGAACATTGGGTTTTGGCGGGTGATCGTGGCGTGACCTATGCGGCCGAACAACCGGCGTCGACAACGCTTACCGCCGGGGCGTGGTGGCCAAAAGATTATCAAGGCCCGCCACAGATTTCCTTTGCCGCCGAGGAAGCCGAAGAAATGGGCCTGCACTTGGGCGATAGCCTGACGGTGAACATCTTGGGTCGCGATATTATTGCCAAGATCACCTCGTTTCGGGTGGTGGATTTTTCCAACGCCGGAATGGGCTTTGTGATGACGATGAACCCCGCCGCCGTAGCGGGCGCGCCGCATACCGAAATCGCCACCGTCTATGCCGACACCGGGGCCGAGGCCGGAATTTTGCGCACTATCGCATCTGCCTATCCAAACATCACCGCCATCAGCGTCAAAGCCGCGATTGGCCGCGTCGGCGAAGCCCTGACCGCAATCGCGCAAGCCACCACGATTGCCGCGATGGCGACCTTGCTGACGGGCTTTGTGGTGCTGATCGGCGCGGCCGCGTCGGGCGAACGGGCGCGGGTTTATGAAGCGTCGGTGCTGAAAGTACTGGGCGCGTCGCGCGGCCGGATTCTGATCAGCTTTGCCCTGCGCGCCGGATTGATGGGGGCCGCTGCTGGCAGCGTGGCGATAGCCGCTGGCGCAACCGGCGCTTGGGCGGTGATGCGCTTTGTGATGGAGGTGGATTACGCCTTCGAACCGATCTCGGCGCTTGCCATCGTTTTGGGCGGCATTCTGGGTACATTGTTGGCAAGCCTTGTCTTCGTGCTGCGCCCGCTGGCCGCGCGCCCGGCGCAAGTGCTGCGCGCCCAAGAATAGCCGTTGCCAAATAGCGCGCCTGACGGCGCATGGCTTTTGTCTCGCCCAAGCGCCAAAGCGCTTCGGCTCGGCAGGGCCTTCGGCGAGGATATTTGAACCAGTATGAAAGCCATTGCTCTTTCTTAAATACTCCCGCCGGAGGCGTTTGGCGGTGGCACGTGGTGCCGCAGCAACAGAAAAAGCCCTGCCGGTGAGGGCAGGGCAGGCGGTCTGGCCAAAGCCTGACAGGGAGGAATGGCGGCTTAATCTTGTTGATCAAGCCAATCGCGGAAGCTGGCGACAACTTCGGGGTTGCTGTCGACCATGTATTGTGGTGCCGGGTATTCGCCGGAGTGCACATCAGAGGCAAACGCGCGCATCGCTTCGATGCGCAGGTCTTGCAGGCGGGCGTATTCGGCGGCGAAGTTGGCGTATTTCTTGGCGTGACGCGGCACATGGCCGCCGTTTTGGCCCAGCACGTCGTCGCTGAACAGGTATTGTGCATGGCCTGCCGGGCCTGCACCCATCGAGATCAGGAACAACCCGGTCTTTTCCGCGATGGCTTCGGTGATCGAATGTGGCACGACTTCGATTTCCACCGCAAACGCGCCTGCATCGGCCAAGGCTTTGCACTGGTTGTAGACCAGTTGCGCGGATTCAAGCGTTTTGCCGACCGCCTTGAAGCCGCCTGTCCAAGTGCGCTTTGACGGGATCAACCCGACGTGGCCGCAGACCGGCAGGCCGTGATCGGCCATGGCCCGGACGGTTTGCAGGCTGCCAGAGCAGTAAAACCCATCCGCGCCCGCCTTATACAACGGAAACGCCCATTTCAGGAAATCCGCCGTATCGCCGATTTCGTAGAAATTGTCGCCGGGGAAGGCAAAAGCATTCGGGGCGACATCGCGAAAGCGGCGATCATGTAGCATCGCGGGCGGGATCGACAGCAGTTCGACCCCGGCCTTTTCGGCCGCTTCGGCCTCTTCCAGCGTTTCGACGCGCAGCATGGCAAACTGGTGTTTGCCGCGTGCATCCAGCAGGTCTTTGACGGTAAGCCGTGCCATTATGCCACCTGAATGAAGACGCGGTCGCCTTCGACTTTGACGGGATAGGTTTTCAGATTGATGCAGACGGGCGCGCGTTTTGCCTCGCCGGTGCGATAGTCGAACTGGCCGTTATGCTTGGGGCATTCGATCATGTGATCCATCACCAGACCATCAGACAGATGCACGTCTTCATGGGTACATTTGCCCGCCGTGGCATAGAACTTGCCGTCGGGCGAATGGTAAATGGCATAGGTGGCCCCGGCGTGATCAAAGCGGATCAGGTCTTCGGCGTCGATGTCATCGGTGGCGCAGGCGTCAATCCATTGGGTCATGTGTTTACTCGGCAGCAGAGGAGGTTTGGCCAAGGGCCGCGACGTGGAAATCTTCGCGGTAGGGTTTGGCGGTGGGCGGAAGCTCACGTTTCAGGAAGTAATCTTCATAGGCAAGCTGGCGTTTCAGCGCTGGCCACATTTCGGCGAAGGCTTCGCCAATCGACCGGTTCGGTGCGGGCAGGTCGTTCTTGATGATCTCGTGCAGGCGCGGCAAGGCATGATAGGGCACCATCGGGAACATGTGATGTTCGATATGGTAGTTCATGTTCCAGTAAATGAAGCGCGAAATCGGGTTCATATAGACGGTGCGCGAATTCAGCCGGTGGTCGATGACGTTGTCAGCCAAGCCGCCATGCTGCAACAGCCCAGTCATGACGTGATGCCATGCGCCATACATCCGCGGTAGGCCGATCACCATCAGCGGCAGGATCGACTGCAGATAGACCGCAAGCGCGATGGTTGCCGCGTAGATCGCCGTCGAAATCCGTGCCACACGCACCACTTTGTGCCATTCGCTTTGCGGCACAAAGGTTTTCTCTTCGGCGGTTGGGCCAACGAAGGCGTTGTAAAGCATGCGCGGGAAGAACCCGATCACGTCCAAAATCCCGACGAAGGCCAGAATCAGTTTGATAAAGGCTGGTGGCCGCATGATGGCGATTTCGGGGTCACGGCCGACGATATAGGTGTCGGTGTGGTGGCGGGCATGGCTCCACCGCCACGTGGCAGAGTTGCGCATGATCATGAACGACGCGATTTCGTAGACGGCGTTGTTCATCCACGGTGTCTTGAACGCGGTGCCGTGGCTGGCCTCGTGCCAACGGCTGTCAGAGGCCGAGCCGTACAGCACCCCATAAGCCAGCCAGAACGGCGCGCTATACCATGACGGCCAAAGGCAAATCCCGATGCCGGCAAAGGCGATCATCAGCCCATACAGCAGCAAGGTGTCGCGGATGGCCGGCGCATTGCTGCGCTGCATCAGCTCTTTCATCACTTTGCGTGGCACTTCGGTGTGATACCATTCGGCAGCGGCAAGGCCGGTTTCCACGGCGCGGGCGCCGTCCGGGCCAAGCAGGCTGTAATCGCGTTTTGCCATGATCCACTCCCATACGGTTCATGCGGTTTGGCAAAGGTTAGAACATTTATTCCAAATCGCGCAATCATGGGCTTGATGTCCCTCATCATATTTCGTCAGAATGGCAGGCAAGGTTTGATGATTTTTCGTCAGGAGGCGATATGAAGCGCTTGGGCATGGCAGAATTGGCGCAAGAGGCTGGGGTATCCATTGCCACGGTGGACCGGGTGTTGAACGGGCGCGAGGCTGTGCGGGCCGATACGCGCGCGCGGATACTAGAGGCAGCGCAGCGCATCGGTCATCCGGCGGCGCGGCGGTTGGCCCCGGTTGGCGCCGATTTGCCAGAGCTGCGCTTTGGCGTGGTGCTGCACAAACAGGGGCAGGATTTTTACAAGGCTTTCGCCGAAGAACTGGTCCGCGCCGTGGCTGCCGCGCAAGGCGTGCGCGGGCGGCTGGTGTTGGAATTTTCAAGCTCGCAGTCGCCCAGTGAAATGGCAGCAACCTTGCGGGCTATGGTTGGGCGCTGCGATGTGCTGGCGGCAACGGCGGTTAACCATCCCGAAGTCACCTCGGCGGTGGAAGATCTGAAAAGCAAAGGTTTGGCGGTGTTTTCGCTGTTGTCAGACTTCGCGCAGGGCGCGCGGGCCGGATATCTGGGGCTAAATAACCTGAAAGTTGGCCGCACCGCTGGTTGGATCATGTCAAAAACCGCGAAAGGGCCGGGGGTGATGGCGATCTTTGTCGGTGGGCACCGCTGGCACGGCCATGAACTGCGCGAGGTCGGGTTTCGCAGCTATATGCGCGAATGTGCGCCGCATCTGACGGTGCTGGATTCGGTGGTGAACCTTGAAACCCGGCAGCTGACCTATGAAACCACGCTTGGCCTGCTGGCACGTCAGCCCAATCTGCGCGGCATCTATGTGGCGGGCGGTGGTATGGAAGGCGCAATCGCCGCCCTGCGCGAGTCGCGGCCACAAACCGAGGTGGCGGTGGTGGTTTCGGCGCTTACCGGCGATTCGCGGGCGGGCCTGGCCGAAGGCTTGGTAACAATGGTCACCGATACGCCTTTGGAAAAGCTGTGCCGCGATCTGATCGTGGTGATGACCCGCGCGGTGGTTGACGGTGCGCCAGAAAACGGAATTCAGCATTTTCTGCCGCCTGATCTGCATGTTGCCGAGTCTATTTGACCCGTTTGCGGCATTAGGGCGCGACACTGTCTCGTCAAAACTCGTCAAAACGCCGAGGTGATTTAGAATTTTTCCATTGATTGGTTCTAAAAATGGAATATCAATTCCAAGACGCCGCCGCTGCGGCCCAAGTCGATCAAGGAATTACAGATGTTGCCCTTCGCGCTGAACCACATGACTGCACCGAAACTGGGGTGGGAACCCTTCCTGGATTTGGCGAAAGCCTTGGGCTGTGTTGGCGTAGAGTTCCGCAACGACCTGCCGGGCAAGCTGTTTGACGGTGCCGATCCGGCCGTGGTTGGCGCTGCCGTCAAAGCGCGCGGTCTGCGGTTCTTGGCATTGGCCGAAGTGAAGATGTTCAACGATTGGTCCGAAGCCAAGCGCGCCGAAGCCGAAGCGTTGATGAAAATCGCCGTGGCCGCCGGCGCCGAAGCCATCAGCCTGATCCCGCGTAATGACAACGTTGCAACCTCGCGCGCTGAAAGCCGTGCTGTGACCGAAGTTGCCCTGCGCGAACTGCTGCCGATGCTGAAGGCGCATGGGCTGAAAGCCATGGTCGAACCTTTGGGCTTTGAAGTCTGCTCGCTGCGCTACAAAGACGTTCTGGCCGAGGTGATCGACGCCGTTGGCGGCCGCGGCACCTATTTCATGGTGCATGACACCTTCCACCACGCGCTGGCGGGGGGCGGCCCGATCTATCCGGAACTGACCGGGATCGTCCACGTGTCGGGCGTGAAAGATGCGATTTATGTCAATGACATGCGCGACCCACACCGCGTTCTGGTGGATGCCGATGATCTGTTGGGCAACGTCGCCCAGATCCGCGCCCTGCGCGCGGCGGGCTACACCGGCGCGATTTCCTACGAACCCTTTGCGGCGTCGGTGCACGATCTGACCGACCCGAAGGCCGCTTTGGCGGCATCGATGGAATTCATCCGCAGCGGCGTGGCGGCTTGAAAGGAATTATTGCAATGACATTGCAAAGGCAATTTTCATTGCAAAGAAGATCAGAAAACGGTTAAGTCCGTTCTGACTGCCGCCCCCAAGAAGGGGCGGTCCGGCAGGGAGAGAAGGTGTGCCGGACACCGAATATGTGGAGGAGAGACACATGAAGAAGACCCTTATCATCGCTGGCTTCGCGGCACTGTTGGGCACCAGCGCAATGGCTGACGGCATCGGCGTTTCGATGGCAAAATTTGACGACAACTTCCTGACCGTTCTGCGCAATGGCATGGACGCCAAGGGCAAAGAACTGGGCGTTGCGTTGCAGATCGAAGACGCTGGCAACGACGTGGCCAAGCAGCTTGACCAGATCAACAACTTCATCGCGTCGGGCGTTTCGGCGATCATCGTGAACCCGGTCGACACCTCGGCGACCCAAGCCATGTCGGATGCCGCTGCTGCTGCGAACATCCCGCTGGTCTATGTGAACCGCCAGCCGATCAACGTCGACACCATGCCCGACAACCAAGCGTTTGTTGCATCGAATGAAGTTGAATCCGGCACGCTGGAAACCAAAGAAGCTTGCCGCCTGTTTAAAGAAGCTGGCAAGACCGAAGCCAACGTCTACGTCATGCAGGGCGAACTGTCGAATCAAGCCGCTGTGCAGCGTACCGCTGACATCCATGACGTGATCGGCGGCGCAGATTGCGGCGTGAAGATCAACATCATCGACGAGCAAACCGCGAACTGGTCGCGTGACGAAGCACAATCGCTGATGACCAACTGGCTGTCCTCGGGCGCTGCGTTTGACGGCGTGATCGCCAACAACGACGAAATGGCAATCGGCGCGATCCAGGCGATGAAAGCTGCCAACGTCGACATGGCAACCGTTGTGGTCGGCGGCGTTGACGCAACCCAGGACGCTTTGGCTGCAATGCAGGCCGGCGATCTGGACGTCACCGTGTTCCAAGACGCAGCCGGTCAAGGCGCTGGCGCTTTGGACGCTGCGATCAAGCTGAGCAAAGGCGAAGCTGTCGAGCAAAAAGTCTACATCCCGTTCCAGCTGGTGACCCCGGCGAACGTGGCGGACTTCCTTGCTAAAAACTGATCCTTAGGGATTTGCGGGGTGGCTATTGTGCCACCCCGTTTTCTTGTTGCGGGGCAAAGCAACAAGAAAACCATGACTTTACCGGGGGGAGAGACTGCGGTGTCTGATCAGACGCATGGCCTTGGTGGCCTTAAATACGACCCGACGAAGAAAGCGCGCCCGCCAGAACTGAACGTATTTCTGGCATTGGTTGCGATCGTTGCAATTTTCGAGGCACTGGGCTGGCTGTTCATCGGCGACAGCTTTTTGCTGAACACCCGCGACAATGTCGACGGGCTGTTCAACACTCAGCGGCTGCAGATCATCATTCTGCAAGTGTCGATTGTCGGCATCATCGGCCTTGGCGTGACGCAAGTGATCATCTCGGGCGGCATTGATCTGTCGTCGGGGTCGATTGTTGGCGCCACTGCAATGATCGTGATGAGCTTTGCACAAGTCGCCACCGTCAACGGCAACCCGAACCCGAAGGCGATTTTCGGGCCGGAATTCATGGATTTGCCGGTAATTGTGCCGGTGATCGTTGGCCTGATCTGCGGCCTGATCGCGGGTATGATCAACGGCGCGCTGATTGCTTACACCAAGATCCCGCCGTTCATCGCCACGCTGGGCATGATGGTTTCGGCGCGCGGTCTGTCGAAATGGTGGTCCAACGGCAACCCGATTTCCTTCCCGACCGAAAGCTATGCCATGATCGGCAAAGGCCTGATGCCGGTGTTCATCTTTGCGGCGCTGGCGATCCTGTTTCACTGCGTGATGACCTATACCAAATACGGCAAGCACTGCTACGCCATCGGGTCGAACGAGGCTGCGGCGCGGATGTCGGGCATCAACGTCGATCATCACAAAGTGCTGGTTTACACCATTGCGGGCGCTTTGGCGGCGCTGGCTGCCGTGGTGTTGTCGTCGAAAAACCTGACCGCGCAGGCGGGCATGGGCGTGATGTATGAACTTGACGCCATCGCCATGGCGGTGATTGGCGGCATTTCGCTGCAAGGTGGGCGCGGGTCTATTCTTGGCACCGTGCTGGGCGCGCTGATTTTCGGGGTGATCATCTCGGGGTTCACCTTCCTGAAACTGGACGCCTACTATCAAGAAATGGTCAAGGGCGTGATCATCGTCTCGGCGGTGGTGCTGGATCAATGGCGGCAACGCAGCCGGACTCGGGGGTAAGCTATGAGCGATATCATTCTGGAAACCCGTGGCCTGACAAAGCGTTACGGTGGCGTGCATGCGCTGGAAGACGCCAACTTCACCCTGCGCCGCGGCGAACATGTGGCGGTGGTGGGCGACAACGGCGCGGGCAAATCGACCTTCGTGCGCCAGATCACCGCGGTGGAACAGCGCAGCGCTGGCAAGGTGTTCTTCGACGGTCAGGACGTCAACTTTGCAGGCCCGCTTGAAGCCCGCGAAGCTGGCATCGAAACCGTGTTCCAAACGCTGGCTTTGGCCGATGATCTGGACGTGCCGTCGAACCTGTTTCTGGGCCGCGAACTGTTCAAGTTCCGGCTGGGGCCGTTTTCGATCCTGGATCGCAAAGCCATGCGCGACCGCACGATGGAGGCTTTGAAGACCACCGCCGTCAAGATCCCCAACGTCGACAACCCGATCCGCAACATGTCGGGCGGTCAGCGGCAATGCGTGTCCATCGCGCGCACGGCGGCCTTCGCCTCGAAACTGGTGATCATGGATGAACCGACGGCGGCCTTGGGCGTGCAAGAAACCGCGCAGGTGGAAAACATCATCCGCGGCCTGAAAGAGCGCGGCGTGCCGCTGATCCTGATCAGCCACAATTTGCGGCAGGTTTTCGATCTGGTCGACCGTATCGTGGTGTTCCGCCGTGGCCGCATCGTCGCCTCCTTGCGCAAGGACGAAACCGATGGCAATGACATCGTGTCCTATATCACCGGCGTAAAAGGTGCCGGTGCAGAAGGCGCTTACGCCTGACCTGACCCTTACCCCCGCCAAGGTCTGCGGGCGGCCCACAAGTTATGGGCTGGAAGGGCAAAGCTTTCCCCCGATCCGGCGGCATCACGCCGGTTCTGGTGGGCCTGATCAAAATGTTTTCGGGGCCACCCCCGAGTAGGAGACTGATATGACTGTAAGATTTGGACTTCTTGGCGCTGGCCGTATCGGCAAAGTGCATGCCAAGGCCGTCACCGGCGATGCCAACGCAACGCTGGTTGCTGTGGCCGATGCGTTCCCGGCAGCAGCTCAGGCGATTGCCGATCAATATGGCTGCGACGTGCGCAGCATTGACGCGATCTGCGCGGCAAAAGACATCGACGCGGTGGTGATCTGCACCCCGACCGATACCCACGCCGACCTGATCGAACAATTCGTCAAAGCCGGCAAAGCCGTGTTCTGCGAAAAGCCGATCGACCTGTCGCTGGCCCGCGTCAAAGCCTGCCTTGAAGTCGTGCGCGCCCATAAAGGTACGCTGATGGTTGGCTTCAACCGCCGCTTTGACCCGCATTTCAAAGCCGTGCGCGCCGAGATCGACAAGGGCACCATTGGCGACGTGGAAATGGTTGTGATCACCTCGCGCGATCCGGGCGCCCCGCCGGTTGACTATATCAAACGCTCGGGCGGCATTTTCCGCGATATGACGATCCATGATTTCGACATGGCCCGCTTCCTGCTGGGCGAAGAAATCAGCGAAGTCGTCGCCACCGCCGCCGTTCTGGTTGACCCGGAAATCGGCAAGGCAGGCGATTTCGACTCGGTTCAGGTCATGCTGAAAACCGCGTCGGGCAAGCAGGCGATGATTTCGAACTCGCGTCGCGCCACCTATGGCTATGACCAGCGCATCGAAGTGCACGGCTCGCTCGGCGCGGCTTCGGCCGAAAACCAGCGCCCGGTGTCGATCGAGGTTGCCACTGCAACTGGCTACACCCGTCCGCCGCTGCATGATTTCTTCATGACCCGCTACACCGAAGCC
>Ga0255096_1000877_pt1 | contig 13443 bp, 9 predicted proteins | sample Colum_Atlam_RepA_2_FD_188563 | JGI IMG/M metagenome (GOLD analysis project Ga0255096, IMG submission 188563) | Freshwater microbial communities from Columbia River, Oregon, United States - Colum_Atlam_RepA_8d | ecosystem: Environmental > Aquatic > Freshwater > River | place: USA: Oregon...
GCGTGTGGCTGCGAATCGCGCACCTGGTTGGTTGAACGAAGGTCTCGCCATGCGCTTGGAAGATGACGACGCAGCTTGGCGTGCGCGTGTCAAGGATTCTGGACAGCGTCTGCGCTCGTTGCCGCGTATCACGGCGGCGGAGTTGGGTGGTTCGTTGGCGGCGATCGTCGGCGAGGACCGTGTGCGCGCGGCCTATGCTGTGGCCTTGGTGTTGTTGGATGAGGTGTTGCGTGCGGCCGGAGAGCGCGCGCCGTACGAGTTGCTGGAGGCCGCGGCTGCGGGCGAACTGCCGGCCAAGCTGCAGCGTTTGACGGGTGTGGAGCTCGAGGTCCTGCTCGAACGCGTGCAGACGCGCTGAATCGCCTCAGGGCTCCCGCGCCCCCTCCTTCGTTACCGGTTGTGTACGCGCCATGGCGAAGCGCGCTGACCGCGTGACCCCGCTACCGTGTGTCTCCGCGCCGCAACGATCTTCCGTCAACCGTCGGCGCACTGAGAGGATCCGTCATGCAACGAGTCAGCGAGTGGATGAACAAAGATATTGCCGTCGTGCATCCGTGGGAGAACCTGTCACGGGTCGCCCAGTTGTGTTGGGAGAAAGACATCGGCTGGCTGCCGGTGCTCGATGAGTCGCAGAAGTTGGTCGGTGTCATCACCGACCGCGATGCGCTCCTGACGGCCCATTTCCGCGGGCAGTGCCCCTCGGAAGTGCGTGTCGATCAGGCGATGAGCCGCGAGCTGAAGTCTGTGCTGCCGCAGACCACGCTTCCGGCTGCTTTGGAGGTGATGGCGCGCAATTCCGTGCGGCGTCTGCCGGTACTCGATGAGCATCAACGCTTGGTGGGTGTGGTGACGATGGGCGATTTGGCCCGTGCCACTCCCAAGGCGTCGAGCGACGAGGACATGGTGGATGCCATGCGCGCCGTGTTGCGGCCGCGGTCTGGCGATGGGGTGCAGGCCCGTCCGGCGACGCTCACTCCCAAAGCACCTCCGGTGTCGGTGTCGAATGCGCCTGCGCCTTCGGTGCCGCCGGGGTCAGCGCAGCGCCTGCGCACCACAGCGCCCTAGCACGCGAGCGGCCGCGACAGGAAAGCGGCCGGCCACGCGCAAAACTCGTGGTCGGCCGCCGCTGTCGTGCTACCCAATCCTTTAGCCCGGCTTCGTGAGGGTGTACCCCACGAGGAATAGGGCTGTCACAGCGGTCCAGATGAGTCCCAAGAGTCCTGCTGCAATGCCAAGTAGGGCGAGCATGTGTCCCTCAACTATCCCGCCCGCGCGAGCGGCTCAACTGGATCTTCGTCTCCACATATGGGGAATCGTCGCGTTCGGCTTCAGACTTGCCGGGATTGTCAAGAAATCTAGACAAAGTCTCAAAGGTGATGTCTCGACTTGGTTTGGGTCATTGCGGTGGCTGGTGGCGGTCTACTTTCGGGCAATTGCCCGAGACGCCGCCAGCCTCATACGCGTCTAGTGGGGCGAAGGAGGGCATAGGCATGTTGTGTGGAATCAAGCTAGAGCGTTTGCGTGCCGCAGCCACGCTGGACGGGGTGGATGGCCGTGCACCGGCAGAGTTGGTGCAATTGGTCTGTGCCAGCGCCGAACCGCAGCGCGTGTCTAGCGCCTTGGCGGAACAGGACTTGGCGTACTGGGCGCGCGCCTCGTCGGCGCAATTGGCTCAGGCGCTAGCGGTCTCGGCCGAAGAGGCGCTGCGACTAGAAGCTGCGTTTGCACTGGGGCGCATCGTCGAGCGCGAGCAATCCACAGAGCGCGAGCGCCTGAATTCGCCCGCCGTGGTGCACCGCGTCATGGCACCGCGCTTGCGCGGGTTGCCGGTGGAGACCCTGCATGTGCTGTTGTTGGATGGCAAGCATCGTCTGCGGCGCATTGTGCGTGTGTCTGAGGGCACGCTGACCAATGCCATGGTCCATCCGCGCGAGGTCTACGCCCCGGCTTTGCGCGATGGAGCGGCGGCCTTGATCGCGGTGCACAACCACCCTTCCGGTGATCCGGAGCCTAGCGAGGATGATGTGCGCGTGACCAAGCGCCTGGTGGATACGGGTGTGATGGTGGGGGTGCCACTGCTCGACCATGTGGTGGTGGCCACGGGCGGTTGGGTGTCCCTGCGCGAGCGCTTGCGCTGGGAGGGTTAGTCGGCATGAGGGTTAGTCGCCGAGAGGCTTAGGGATAGCGCTCGATTGCAATTGCCGCTGCTGCCTCTAGGGCCGTCTCGATGCGCAAGACATAAGGAGCGATGCAAGCTCTTTGACAATTGAAGCTATCTAGCAGTTCGCATTCGCTGGAGGTGAAGCCGGCCTCGGGGCCAGCCCACAGGCGGATGGCCCACAACCCTTGAGCGCTGGTTTGGCCCTGCAAGCAGTGACTCAGCTTGGCTGGGCTGTAGGGGTCGAGCAGCACCTGTAGACCCGCAAAGGCAGCGTGTGTGGCTGCCAAAGGCAGCGCTGCATGGATGGCAAGCGCATGCAGGCTTCCGCTCTGCTTCAGAGTCTCGCGCGCTGTGCGCTGCAATTTTTCGCGGCGTCCTTCGCCGTCGGCGCGTGCCTCGGCTTCCGTCAGCTCCGTGATGATGGGTTGCCAGAGCGCGACTCCCAGTTGGGCAAGACGGGCGACGCAGTCTGCAGCACGGGGGCCTTTGGGAAGCGGAGCCCAAACCTCAATGCGGGGCAGTGGCGCACCTGGTTCGCCGGGTGCGGGAGCGTGGCGCGTCTGGGCCCCAATCTCGGCAAAAACCGCGTGTTTGGGGCCAGCCTGTTTGGAACCCAGCAGCAGATGCGCCTCGTAGGCACGACCGCGTCCGTCGAGTACCTCCAAGGGAGCACCGTGGCCCAAGCGCAGGGCCCGCGTCACATGCAGGGCATCGTCTGGATCTAGCTGTAGGCGGGCGCCCGTGACAGCTTCCTCCAGCACACACCGCGGGGCGTGGTTCATGTCCTTGTGATTGCATCAAGCGCGGGCTTACTTCAAGGGTGCAGCTACCTGCCGGCCCTGTTATCCTGCCTAGCCCGTCACCGCGAGGGCCACCTAGCGGTTACAGGAGGGCCGGCCCAAGGTACCTCCCCGTGTCCGTTGGCTCCTAACCGCCTCTACGCTCCGCGAACCAGACGATGCAGACCCGCTATTCCCTGCGCTTCGAGTCGGGCGACAAGAAGGGCGAGACAGTCGCTATTCCCGCAACCGGCCTGACGATTGGCCGCAAAGAGGGCAACGGCCTCCGGATCGCTGACGCCTCTGTGTCGGGCAACCATGCCCGGCTCAGCATCGACGCTGAGGGTGTGAAGATCACGGACCTTGGCAGCACCAATGGCACGCGGGTGGGCACGGCACGCGTGACCGAGTCGCGGCTGCAGGCTGGCGACACGCTCTACCTGGGCAATGTGAAGTTTGAGGTGGTGGCGACGGGCGAGATGTCGCCGGGTGCTGCGGGTGGCTCGGCCGCCGTGGATATCGGTGAGATTGATGTCGGTGAGATTGATCTCGAAGAAATCAGTATCGAGGAGATCACGCTTGAGGATGCAGTTCCGGCCGCTGCCGCTGCTCCAGCTGCTCAGCCTCCCGCTCGACCAGTTGCACGACCTGTTGCGCGAACCGAGCCCGCTGCCGTAGCGCCTGTCGCACCGGCCGCTTCTGCCGAACTCGCGGGTGAGGCAGTTGCGCATGTCAGCGCCGCGACCTTGGAGCGCGCCAAGAAGAGTTCCAAGTCGGGCCTCTTGGTCGTAGGTGGCTTGGTGGTGGTCTTGGTCGGAGCATGGTTTGCACTGAACCGTGACGAAGACAACCCCATGGCCCGTGCTCGGGCTGTGCAGCCGCTCACAGGCAATCTCCTGCCGGCTGGCTCTTGGAGTTTCGAGGGCGAGTCCGAGGCCTTCCGTGATGCCGAAGGCGCGCTGGCGACGTGGTCCAAGTCTGCCCAAGCGGCCAGCAGCGGGCAGTACGGATTGCGCGCGGAGCTTGCTGCTGGGGAATGGGCCTTGACCCGTTCCGAGGCGGTCACGGTGAGCGAAGGTCAAACTCTGGTCGCCAAAGCCCAACTGCGGGCCGTGGATGCCTCGGTGCGCGTGGGCGTTGAGTTCCTGCGCATGAGCGCCGATGGTGCGGCGCTGGCTGGACCCGTGGTGGCTTGGTCTGCCCCTCTAGGTGATGCTACGTCTGGCGGCTCTGGTTGGACTGCCGTGGAACTGGGCGTGCGGGTGCCGCTAGCCCACACGCGGGCGCGCGTTGTGCTGCTGGCAGAGGGTGCCACCCAATCTGATGCCTCCGGTCGCGCGGATGCGGATGATGTGGGCCTCGTCGTCGGGGAGAGTGCCCGGGTCGAGCATCAACTAGGCGAAGCGCGGGCCGTGGTGGATGGCGCTTGCGCTGTGCACCTCGAAGAGGTGGATCGCGTGTTGTGCTCCGGGCTTGCGTGGCGTGCCTCCAAGGATGCTCAAGCGCCGGTGGCGCTGGCTGTCCAAGCGAAGGGTGCCCGTCTCGAGCTGACTCCCCAGCTGACCGAGTCTGGTGCAGCTGTCGGTAGCGTGCGCGTCGGCAATGCGCTGCTCGCGGCTGGTGGTGTGGCCACGCTGGCCAAGGACGGTACGCAACGCCATTCCGGTGACTTCAGCCGTGACGGTGTGGAGGCGCTGCTGCTGGGTGGTGGCAATGACCTTGTCAAGTTGGCTTTACGCTCGTCCGCGCGTGTCGAAGGACGGCCGGACGGAGACGGTTTGCTGATTTCGTGGCAACACAGTGCTGCCGCGGGGCTCGAGCTACAAGCTGAGTTCGGCGAGGAAAAGAAGCTCGCGGGTGACCTTGCGCATGCCGCGCGCAACGCCAGCAAGAAGGGCGAAGCGGGCCTAGCCCTAGCCAAGTGGAGCGAGCTTCTCGATCGCGCTCCCTTTGATGCCGCTCTGGTCGAAGAAGCTAGCCGCGCACGCAGTCAGTTGGTCGAACAAGGTTTGGCCGACCTGCGCGCCGTGCGGCAGCGTGCTGTGGAAGCGCGCTTCTTTGCTTTGGCCCCGATGTGCGCGCAGGAGCGCGCCAAAGCACTGGAGCTCGCCGCGCGCTATGCGGGTAGCGAAGTGTCCACGCAAGCCACGGCGTTGGCTGACGAGTTGTCGCTGGAATTGGACACGATGCAGGCCGATGACGCGCTGGCGCGTCGCGCGCGCTTGGTGTCGATCAGTCAGGCGCTGGAATCAGCCGGTGCCAAGACTCTGGCCGCGCGCGTCAAGCAAGCCGCAGAAGGCGCGCAAGCGCCGCAGTCGAAGTGAAAGGCGCTCTCAAGCTCATGGCGCAACTCCCCGTTGGTATTGATGTAGGTGCGCGCAACGCGCGCTTCCTACGCGGTCGTTTCGAGAAGACCACCTTTGTGGTGCATGGCTTCCATGCCTGTGCGACGGGTGGGGCGGATACGGCTGCCCGGTGGGGTGCTTGCACTCCGCCGTTCGCTCCCAAGCCGGCGCGTATTGGCGTGACTGGTCGCGAGGTGAATGTGCGTTACACGCAAGTGCCGCGCGTACCGGATTGGCAGTTGCGCAACTTGATGCGCTTTGAGGTCGAGGAGATCGGCGAGCAATCAGGCTCCGGTCTGGCCAGTGACTTCAACTTGCTGCCGCCCTTGCCGGAGATTGAGGGCGAGGATGTGGTCTTGTTGGCTATGGCGCGCGAGTCGCTGCTCGAAGAGCACATGGCTGGCCTGGCTGCCTGCGGCGGTGTGCTCGATGCGTTCACGCCCAATGCCGTGGCGCTCTACAACGCGTACGTGCGCTTCAACGTGGTTGAAGATGAAGTCGTGCTGATCGCCTGCATCGGCCACGACTCGACCGATGTGGTCATTGCGCGCGGTGTGGACTTGTTGTTCGCACGCAACTTGGCCGGTGGTTCCAAGGTGTTTGACGAGGCCATCGCCCAGAAGCTCTCCGTGTCCTTGCCCAAGGCGCGCGAGTTGAAGGAGCGTCACGCGACGCTCGATCTGCACGCGCGCCAGAGCGATCCGGATGCGGAGCGCGTGTCGCGTGCTACGGCGGGGGCCGCGGGGCAGTTGCTGTCGTTGCTGCAAAGCAGTGTGGTCTTCGCCAAGAGTCAAATTCGCTTGCCGGGCCTCAAGCTCGACAAGGTGCTGTTGTGCGGCGGCGGCGCGCGCATGGACGGCATCACGCGTTGGCTGTCGAGTGCGATGAGCGTGCGCGTCGAGCTGTTCGATCCCACGCCGATGCTGGACATGTCCAAGCTCGCGCCCGAAGAAGCTGCATTGCTCAAGAGCCAAGCTCTCGAGTCGGTCGTGGCCTTGGGGCTCGCCGTGACTGCGTCGGCGAGCGATGCATGGTCAATCGAGATCGTCCCCGCGGCCTTTGCCAAGAAGCGCCAGTTTGCCACGCGCACGGTCTACATGGTCGCGTCAGGCGTGTTGGCAGTCGGGTTCCTTGGGGCCGCGACTCTCGGTATGAAGGGCCAGTTGGACGAGGTTGCAGCCAAGGCCAAGAACCTGGAGACCCAGTACAAAGGCGCCAGCAGCACGCACCGCCGTACCGAAGAGCTTTTGGCCGAGAACGAGCAGCTTGAGAAAGTGGCCACCGAGTTGTGGACGCTCAAGGGCGGCGGTGAGCAAGTTGCTCGCACGGTCGACTTGTTGCGCGCGCATTTGCCGAGTGAGTTTTGGATCACGCAGCTCACGAGTGACCTGCGCGCCGAGCCCGAGCTGGGTGTAGGTCGCGGCGCTGAGCGGCCCATCGTGTCCTTGGCGGGCAAGGCGCGTGAAGGCACGAACTCGCTCAATGTGCAGTACGAGGCCTTTGTGCAGAAGCTGCGAGCCGCCTTGCCTCCGGGTGCGGCCATGCGCGAGCGCCTGACTCCGAACGGAGCGCGTTTCACCATCGATGTGTGCTTGTACGCACAGCAAAAGGAGTCGCAATGAGCGCGCAAGATTGGTGGCAGGAGAACAAGCGCTTTGCCCTCGCCACGGCGGGCGGCGGCGTAGTGTTTCTGATCGGCGTGATGCTGGTGCAGACGTTCTACGGCGATGACCTAGCCAAGGCGCGTCGTTCCGTCGATTTGACGAACCGCAAGCTGGGCTCGGAGTCGATGTATGGCAAGGCCGCACGCGACGAGGCCGAGGCGCGCAACCAAGCGTTGCAAGAGGCAGTCACTGCGCTGAAGGATGCGGTGCACTTTGTGCCGCGGCCGTTCTGGTCTTTGGATGCCAAACGCGGCACCGCGTCCTCGCAGTACTTTGCCGCCGTGGCTGCTACACGCGAGGACTTGCTCCAACGCGCGGGTCGGGCCAATGCGCGCATTCCCGAGGAGCTGGGCTTGCCCGCCCTTTCGCCTACCAAAGACGGCGAGATCGAGCGCTACCTAGCGGCCTTGGATCTCGTGGATCGCGCGGTGCGCACAGCCTTGGCGCAAGGCGTGGCGCGCGTGGATCGCATCGATATTCGTCTCGATCCGCGCTTGGGTAGTAAAGATGGCGTTGGCCGCATCGAGAAGACACGCGTGTTGTTCGCGCTGTCTGGAGCACCCAAGCCCTTGGTGGACTTCCTCGCGGCTACGCAGGATCCCAGCAGCACGGGAGGTGTCGAGGGTGGCGCACCCTTGACGGTGGAAAAGGTGGAGCTGGCACCAGCTCGTAACAAGGCCGACGAGGCCGCACTCGAAGTGGTCTTCATCGTGGCACGCGTGGAGCGTGCGGAGTAACGGCACATGGCTGTGAACCGCGAACAACTTGTGCTTGTCGGCACGGTAACAGTCCTCGGGCTGTTGTCGTGGCGCACCTTTGGCAGCACCGTAACCACGGCCTCCACGAAACGAGCCGCAGAGAAGTCGCTCGATGCGCGGTCCACACCGGATGCGCGCTTGGCCTTGCCGACGGCGCGCACCGCCAGCAGCGGGCGCGATGTGTTGTCGCCGCCTTCGGACACGCGTCCGTTGCCGGCCTTGGAACTGCAACCGCCGCCGATCGACAGCTTGTCGGCACTGTTCCCGCCGCCGTTGCCGGGGCCGAGCTCCGCGTTGTTGGGGCGTGCCTTGCGCACCAAGCCCGGCAAGGTGGATGCACCCGACTTGTTCGCGGGGCAAACGACCGCGGACGATGAGTTGGAGAGCGCACCCGCCTCTGCGCCGACTACGGCGAAACCTGCACCCGTTGTGAACGCCGATGAGCTGGCATCGCGCGTGGCACAGGGCAAGAAGCTGTACGACTGGGTGCGTACCGGTGACTTCCGCTTTGGTTTGATCGCGAACAAGGAGCGTTGGACGCTGCGCGATCGGCCGAACGAGGACATTCTCTTCATGGAATACGACGTGAACGCGGGCCGTCCGCGTTTCCCTGGTCAGCCGCCCATTCCTGTACCGCGCAAGAATGTTGGCGAGTACGGATTTGCTGACACGGTCATCAACGGCATCGAGCAACGGCGCGCCACCTTCGGCGACCCCTTGCCCACAGGCCAGTACGACGAGGCGTTGCTGTTCGCCGAGTCGTGCCTCGCGTTGCGGCATGAAACACCGCGCGCTTTGGAGGTTGCGGCCGAGATGTACCGCCGTGCGGCTGCGGTGATCGCTCAAGACCCGGCACCCAAGCTGGGTCTGGCGCGTGTGCTGGAGGCCGGCTTCCGTTTCGAAGAAGCCCACGAGCTGTACCAGTCTTTGCTGGCGGGCCCGATGCCGCGCAATCCGCTGGTGTTGGCGAGCCTAGGTGAGTTGGAGGCGCGCTTCCTGTTGGACGAGGCCGCTGAGCAACACCTGCGCGATGCGGAGACCTACGGTCGCACCCAATGGGTGGCGCAATCGGCGTTGGGGCGCTTCTTGTTGCAGCGTGGCCGTGCGCTGGAGGCGTTGCCGCACTTGCAAGCGGCTGTGCAGTACGAACCCAGCGAGCCCGAGCGCAAGAGCGTGCGCGCGCGTCTGCGTGCGGACTTGGGTGATGCGCATTTGTCCCTCGCTCAAGTGACCGAGGCGATGGAAGCGTACCGCCAAGCGTTGGCAGCCGATGCCGAAGCAGCGCGTGCGAGCGCGGGCTTGGGTGCGTGTGCGTTGCTCGGTGGCAAACTCGCTAGCGGTGAGGGTGCCAGCAGCGCCGGTTTCGAGTCCCAGTTGGTTGCGGGTTTGACGGCCCTCAAGTCCGTGGCGGCTTCCGGTTCCGCCGGGGCTACTGCTGCGCGCGATGCGCTCTTGGCTGCGGCTACTGCCGACCCGTTGCGTGCGCATGCTGCTTGGCGGGCTTTGTCGTGGTTGGCCGAAACCGCCGGCAATGCGGAGGAGGCTCAACGCTTCATCGACCTCGCCTACGAGGCTATGCCGAGCGACTTCTGGACCCTGTACCAGCGCGGTCGCTTGGCCATGCAGCGCGATGACTTGGATGGTGCGTTGGAGAGCTTCCGCGCGGCCCTCGACCTCGAAGTAGGTTCCAGCGATGTCTTGGTCCAGCTCGGTGCCTTGATGTTCCGGCGCGGCGAGCTCGAGGCCGCCGAACGCTACTTGGCGCGCGCGGTGCAGTTGGATCCGCAATGGAGCGAGGCTTCTACGCTGCGTGGTTTGGTGTACTTGGAGCGCGGTGCCCTCAGCGATGCGGAGACTGCGTTCCGCACGGTCTTGGCCACCAACCCCGACGATCCGACCGCTCGCAATGGCATGGCGTGGTGCTTCTACCGGCGTGGTGATGCCACGGAAGCCCTCGCACGCTTGCGCGAACTCGACGACAACCGTCGCGCTCTGCCCGAGACTGACCCGCACCGCGTGTGGGCTCGCGGTCAAATGGAGCGCATCACGGATCACTTGGAGAAGGTCGTGTGGACCGATTCCTTTGATCGCCGTCAGTTGATGAACGGCTGGGAGACGCAAGAAAACGCCGGTCCGCTGGTGTCGATCCACGACGGCGTGGTCAGCATCACCGGTCAGTTCAAGCAAGACGGCAAGTCGCGCGTGTGGCAACGCCGCAGTGCAAGTGACTTCGTGTCGATTGAAGCCAAGATCACCGTGCAGCAGGGCACGAATGCGCGCGTAGGTCTGTTCGTGGCGCGGGAATCCTCGCGCCAAGGCGAGGCCCAAGTGGAGGCCGAAGTGGTCGTCGCTCGCCACAACGAACCTGGCAAGAACGCCGTGCAAACGCGTGTCGTCAAGCAACGCGGCGAAGAGAACGGCCCGTTCACGGATGTGCAGGGCTTTGACTGGCCCATCGGCAAGCCGGTGGTGGTGCGCATCGAGCGCGTGGGCGATGCCTCGAGCACCAAGGTCAACATCCTCTTTGATGGCATCCCGGTGCTCAGCGGGCGTCCGCTACCGGCCCTGGGCCGCACCAACAACGAGCTCAAGCTCGGCGTTTATGTAGAAGGCCAAACTGGGCGCACGGCCACGATCGACATCGATGATGTCGACATCGTGTTCCGCAAGCGCTGAGAGGTACCGCATGCACAAGTCTCCGCACGCACGCTCCGGCTTCACGCTCATCGAGTTGTTGGCCGTCATCGTGATCCTGTCGATCCTCATCGTGGTGCTCGTGCCGCGTTTGGCGGGCTTTGGCGAGCGCGCCAACGAGAAGGCCACCAAGGCCTTCTTGGCGCAGCTGGATGTTGCTATCGCCGAATACGAGAACCGCTTTGGCGACTACCCGCCGAGTCACTTCCCGGACTCGTGGGGCGCGCCGCCCAACACCACCAACTTGGGCGGTGAGGCGCTTGTGGTGTCGTTGTGGTCCAAGGATTGGGGCGGCACGGGCTTGGCGGAAGACAAGCTGATGAACAGCGACGGCGACGCGACCAAGAAGCCGCTGGCGACCTTTCCGAATCCGGATCTGTTCGAGTTGAAGGACTCATGGGGCAATCCCATCGCGTACCTCCATCGGCGCGACTACACGCGCGAGGATGTGTATGTGAGTGAAGACCCCGAAACGGGCGAGCAAGTCGAGTCCACGCTCAAAGCCAAGGCAAACAAGACCACCGGCGGGTGGCAGCGCGCCACGAAGTACCAACTGGTGTCCGCGGGTGCGGATGGTCGCTTTGGTACCGACGATGATGTGGGCAACTTCGAGTCCACACCTGAGACCGAGGAGTGACTCGGTGAAGCAGCGCCGCGGAGCAAGGTACGCGCAGCACAAGACGGGCTTCACGCTCGTCGAGTTGCTGATCGTGGTGGCGTTGCTCGGGACCTTGCTCGGGATGGGATTGGGTTTGTTCGCGCGCTTGGATCTGGGTGACCGCGTGGTGCGCACCCAAGTCGTGGGGCAGCTGCGCGCGGCGCGCAACTTTGCGGTGGCACGCGAAGCTTCAGCGGTAGTGGTGCTCGATCACGACCAACGCCGCGTGCAGGCTTCTGGCCTAGCAGTGGTCGGCACTTGGCACTTCGAAGAGGCGACTTTGGCCGGTGCTTTCGGTCATCTGCCCTCGGCTGCTGAGGGGCGTTTGATCGACGACGGCTTCCAAGGCAAAGCCCTCGACTTCACCGGCTTGCCGGATGGCTCGCACGCGGCCTGGCCTGTGCACACCGATCCCGCGTGGGATCCGCGCGATGGCTTCAGCGTGGCGTTGGCTGTCAAGCGTACTGGACAGCTAGGCGGCGCCGGTGGTGGTGGCTCGGTGCTGCGGCTCGGCGATAGCTTGGGCCTCGAGATCGAGGAGAACGGTGTGCTGCGCTTGTGGTTTGCGCCCGAGTTGGTCTCCGAAGACAAGACCGTACGCAAGGGCGGTCGCGTTTTCGTAGAGACCGAGCCCGGTGCCGTGCCTGCGGGGCGTTGGTGCACGCTGGACGCGCGCTATGACCGCGTGCGCATGGAAGTCGCCATCGATGGCGTGGTGCGCGCGCGCTTGGCCGAAGATGCCGCTGTGTGGCGCGCGGAAGGTCCGCTGCGTCTGTGCGGAGCCAATGCGCCGTTCCAAGGCGCTGTCGATCGCTTGGTGGTGGCGTGCGCGGTGCGCGAGGACGGCTATCAACTGCCGCCGGATGTGCGTTTCTCCAAGGACACGCCGCGGCTGGTGCGCTTTGCCGCCGGAGGCACGCTGGACCGCGAGCTGCATGCCGAACCCGTGGTCATCACGCTGCTGCGCGACGATGGCCCTAACGGTCCCATCCCGCCCGAACTCATCACGGTGCAACTGTCGGGGGCCGTCGAGTGAGGCGCCGCGCTCTACTTGCGCGTGCAGCGCGCAGTCGCCGCGGCATGGCCTTGATGGTGGTGCTGTTGGTGTTGCTGGCACTCTTGGTGTTGTGCACGCCGTTCTTGTTCTCGGCGCGCGATGCAGACCGTGCCTCGACGCAACATGCGGATCGCGTGGAAGCGCGCCTCGCCTTGGATGCTGCCGCGCGCCATGCACGCCATGTGTTGGCGCAAAGCTACAGCAGTGCCGACTTGGACCGCACGCCGTGGTCGGACACCGAGGAAGAGCTGGCCGTCGACAACCAGTTCGATGCAGCCTTCTTGAATGCGAATGATCCGCGCGGCCCGATGTGGGACCTCGAAGTGCGCGACACGAGCGGCGCCATCGATCTCGACAGTGCCTCACCGCATGTGATCGCCAATCTGCTCGGCCTTGTCGCGCGCACAGCGAGCATCGTTGAAGGCACCAACAAGCCCATTCCGTATGCAGGCGGCGCCAACTTTGCGCCCGCGGGCTTTGTGACCATCGATGGAGAGTTGGTGCGCTACAGCGCGCTCGAGGACGGCAGCGTGACCGGCCTCACGCGCGGGGTGCTGGGCCCCGGCGAAGGCGAAGAGTGGCAAGGCGGACCGCGTGCAGCCTCGGGTCACGGCATCGGCACGAACATCGTCGACCAGCGCGCCTATGCACCGGCGTTGTGGCGTTTGCGCGAGAAGGGCGCCTGGCGGCCGTTCGACGCACCGCAGCAGTTGGCGGATGTGGGACGCTTTGCGATGGCCGCTGCCGTCGATCCACGTGCTGCTGGCGTCGTCGATGCGACGATGGTGCAGCAACTGCTGGAGCATGGCTCTGTCCATGCCGATGCGCGCGGTGTCGCCACCTGGCAGCGCGCAGTGCGTGTGACCACGCCGATCGAAGGCGGCAAGACAGGCCGCTTGCGCGTGCAGGACGCACGCTTTGTGAATGCCGGCTCCACCGTGCGCATCGGTGATGGCGCGGTGCAAGAGCTGGCGCTGGTGCAGCAAGTCTTGCGCAATGGCGACATCGTGTTGGACCGTGTGCTCGAAGGCACCTGGCCGGCCTTTGGCAGCGTGCTGGAAGTCTTGGCGCGTCGGCCTGTGAACGCCAACACAGCGTCCGAGTCCACACTCACAGCGCTGTACCTCAATCTGCAACTGTCGGGTCGCAACTCGCGCGTCACGTTGGACGAAGCCAAGCTCTTGGCCGAAGTCACCGTCGCTTCGCGGCCCTTCACCGGTCACGAGGATTGGCTCAAGCGCGTGCTGTTGCCCGCAGCAGGGCTCGAGAAGTTGCCGAGTGACAGTGCGGTCATTCCCGATGCGCTCTTGAGCGGCAAAGGCTTCTT
>Ga0255096_1000879_pt1 | contig 13429 bp, 2 predicted proteins | sample Colum_Atlam_RepA_2_FD_188563 | JGI IMG/M metagenome (GOLD analysis project Ga0255096, IMG submission 188563) | Freshwater microbial communities from Columbia River, Oregon, United States - Colum_Atlam_RepA_8d | ecosystem: Environmental > Aquatic > Freshwater > River | place: USA: Oregon...
AGCTATACCGGGGCCACGGTTTCCTCTGGCATCTACAGCGGCGCGCTGAACACCATCGCGGGCATTTCCCCGACCGACAGCGGCGTCATCCTCTCAACCGGCAAGGTTGCCGATTTTACCAACAGCAGCGGCACCACCAACACCAACACCCAAGCCGGAACTTCGACCGATACCACCGGTTCGGTCGATGGCGATGCGGGGCTGAACGCGGTTGCGGGCAAAACCACCTTCGACGGTGCGATTCTGCAGGCCAGCTTCATTCCCGATGGCGATTACCTGACGATGCAATTCGTCTTTGCGTCGGAAGAATACCCCGAATACGTCGCCTCGAACTTCAACGATGCCTTTGGCGTCTGGGTCAACGGCAGCTTCGTGCCGGTGTCGATCACTGTGGCGGGCAACGTCGCGATTGACGAAGTCAACGCCGGCAAGAACGAAAACCTGTATCATTCGAACACCACCGACCAGTTCAACACTGAAATGGACGGCTTCACCTATGTGATTTCGCTGAAAGCGCCGGTGACGGCGGGGCAGGTGAACACGATCAAGATCGGCATCGCCGATGCAGGCGACGCGGCCTATGATTCAAACCTGTTGATCATGGCCGATAGCGTGCAGACCGTGGCGCTGGCGATGGATGACAAGGTGTCGGTGCTGGCGAACTCTAGCCGCACCTTTGACATTCTGGCCAATGATCGCAACAGCGCGGGCACCACCCTGACCATCACCCAGATCAACGGGGTGAATGTCACGGTCGGGCAGACGGTCACGCTGTTTTCCGGCCAACAGGTGCGGCTGAACGCCGATGGCACCATCACCATCTTTGCCAATGGCGTGCTGGGGCAGGAAAATTTCACCTATACCGTCAGTGATGGCAGCAACACCGATGTGGGCTACGTCACCATCAACACCGCCACCACGCTTGCCCCCGATGGCATCGTGTCGGGCACTTCGGGCAATGACATCATCGACACGTCCTATGTCGGCGATCCTGATGGTGACAAGGTCGACAACGCCGATGGCCTTGGCGTGCAAGGCACCACCGGCAACGCCGATCTGATCTATGCGGGGGCTGGCAATGACAGCATCAGCGCGGGCTTGGGCAATGACATAATCTACGGTGGTGCCGGAGCAGACACCGCCCTTGGCGGCGCGGGCAACGACAGCCTGTTTGGCGATACCGGCAACGACAGGCTGGATGGCGGCGCAGGCAATGATCTGGTGCAGGGCGAAGAGGGAGACGACAGCTTTGTTCTGTCGTCTGGCTTTGGCAATGACACGCTGGTGGGCGGTGAGGCCAGCGAAACCACCGGCGACGTGCTGGATGCCACCGCCCTGACCACTGGCGTTACCCTGACGCTGACTGCCCCCGAAAACGGAACATTAACCGACGGCACCTACACTGCGGGCTTTAGCCAGATAGAGGTTTTCCGGTTGGGCGCGGGCAACGACACCATAAATGGCAGTGTGGGGGCGGATAGTCTGGATGCAGGCGCCGGCAACGATCTGGTTTATGCCGGTGCTGGCAACGATACGGTCGATGGCAACATCGGCAACGATCTTATCGACGGTGGTGCGGGCAACGATCTGCTTTATGGCGGCGATGGCGATGATACTTTGGCGGGGGGCACCGGGGCCGACACCTTTTATGGTGGCTCTGGCATGGACTATGTTGATTATTCAACGTCCAACGCTGCGGTAAACATCAACCTTACAACCAGCGCGGCTTCGGGTGGCGATGCCACTGGCGATGTGCTGTCCAGTGGGGTCGATGGCATCTTCGGGTCGGCCTATAATGACACGCTGACCGGATTTGACGGCGAATTTTCCGGCGCCGGGGCCTATACCAACATCTTTTATGGCGCGGCTGGCAGCGACTATATCGACGGGCTTGCGGGCAGCGATTTGCTTTACGGCGGGGCCGATGGTGACACCATTCTGGGCGGCACCGGCAACGATCTGGTGCAGGGCGACGCTGGCAACGATTCGCTTTCGGGCAATGACGGCAATGACACCGTTGATGGCGGCTTGGGCACCGACACGCTTTATGGCGGCGCGGGGGTGGATTCCGTGCTGGGTGGCGCGGGCAATGATAGCATCACCGCAGGTGCCGACAACGACATCATCTATGGCGGCGATGGCGACGATAGCATCGGCGGCTGGTCGATTGACGATTCCGGCGACGACACGGTGTATGGCGATGCTGGCAACGACAGCATCATCGCGGGCTATGGCAATGACATTGTCTACGGCGGCGCAGATGATGACGTGCTGTCCGGGCAAAACGGCAATGACACGCTCTATGGTGGCGCAGGGTCTGACAGCTTTGCGATCACCGATGATCATGAAGGCGACACCATTTATGGCGGCGAAACCACCGCCGACAACGACGCGGTGGTGTTTTCAAACTATCTGTCCACGGCCGGTGTTAACGTAACTTTCAGCGGGGCAGAGGCGGGAACCTATAGCTATGGGTCCGGCCTAGCCTCTGGCAGCTTTGCCGAAATCGAGGCGATTGGCGGCACCACCTATAACGATACGCTGAATGCGGCGCTGGCGACGGCCACCGTGGTGGCCGATATGGGCGCGGGCAATGACAGCCTGATTGGCGGTTCGGCGGCAGATATCCTGCTGGGCGGTGCGGGCAATGACACGCTGAACGGCGGCGCCGGGGCCGATGGGCTTTCCGGTGGCGATGGCGACGACCGCTTTGTGCTGGCGCAGGGCTTTGGCAACGACACCATCGCAGGCGGCGAGGCGGCGGAAACCAACGGCGATACGCTGGATGCCACGGCACTAACAGGCAATACCACGCTGACCCTGACGGCCGCTGAAACCGGCACATTTACCGATGGCAGCACTGTTGCAAGCTTTAGCCAGATTGAAAAATTTGCGCTGGGCAGTGGCAATGACACCGTGGTTGGCGGTGCTGGCAACGACAGTGTCGACGCCGGGGCGGGCAATGACACGCTGTCGGGTGGTGCGGGCAATGATACGCTGGCAGGGGGCGCGGGCAGTGACACGCTGTCGGGCGGCAGCGGCAACGATCTGTTATATGGCGGCGCCGATGCCGACATCTTCCAGATCGCCGCCAATGACGGCATCGACACCGTGCAGGGCGGCGAAACCGGATCAGATTGGGATCTGCTGAGCCTCACCGGTGGTGGCGCGCAGGGCGTGGTTGTCACCTATTCGGGAACCGAAGCCGGCAGCTACAGCTATTCCGGCGGCGGCTCTGGCAGTTTTAGCGAAATTGAAACGCTCACCGCCACCAGCCTGAACGACACCATCAACGGCAGCGCCGCCACAGGCGGCATCAATGCCAGCGGTGGCGGCGGCGCCGATCAGATCACCGGCGGTTCGGGCAATGATTTTCTGTCGGGCGATGATGGCAACGACAGTTTGTTTGGCGGCCTTGGCGATGACACGCTGAATGGCAATCTGGGCGACGACAGCCTGTCGGGCGGCGCGGGCAACGACCTTCTCTTGACCAATGATGGCAATGACATCGCCTATGGCGGCGATGGCAGCGACTATCTGTCAGACCAGGCAGGCGCGGCGCAGCTTTACGGCGATGCGGGCAACGACAGCCTCTATGGCGGCGATGGCAACGATAGCCTGTATGGCGGCGCAGACAACGATCTGATCTTTGGCGGCGCCAATGACGACGCGCTGTATGGCGGCGCGGGCAACGACAATCTGGATGGCGGCACCGGCAATGACCTGATTGTCGCCGGGCTTGGCGCTGACACGGTGTTGGGCGGCGATGGTGCTGACCTGATTTATGCTGGCGCAGGCGCGGTGGTTACCGGCGGCGAAGGTGGCATCGACAACGATATTTTGGTTGTCGAAGCAGGCTCGATCATCACCTACACGTCCGGCAGTTCCGAAGCCGGCACCATCACGCTGGCGTCGGGCGGCACGCTGAGCTTTTCGCAAATCGAACATGTGCTGACCATGGGCCCGGTCGAAGGCACCGACACCAGCGACGTGATGACCGCAGGCTACACCGACCTGAACGGCGATCAGGTTGATGGCAGCGATGGCAGCAATGACACGATCTTCGGCTTTGGCGGCAATGACAGCATCTATGCCGGGGCGGGCAACGATCTGGTCTATGGCGGTGACGGCGCGGATGTCATCGAAGGCGGCGCAGGCACCGACACGCTTTATGGTGGCATCGGCGATGACACCATCACCAGCAGCGCCGATCAGGTCGTGGCGGGTGACGGCAATGATCTGGTGGTCGATCTGGGCGGCAGTTCGGTTGTGCTGGATGCCGGCAATGACACCGTGCACGTCTATGACATCGCGGCAGGCGGCAGCACCCTGTCGGGTGGCAGCGGCACCGATGTGCTTGGTTATGACGGCAGTTCTGCCGCCGCCATCAACGTCACCTTCACTGGCACCGCGCAGGGCAGCTATACCGTTGCAGGCTGGTCCAGTGCCGACAGTTTCAGCTCTTTCGAACATATCAAAACCGGCGACGGCAATGATGTGATCAACGCCAGCGCCGATGCGGGTGGCGTGCAGGTTGACGCCATGGGCGGGGATGACAGCCTTGTTGGCGGCACCGGGCAAGACACGCTTTTGGGCGGCGCGGGCAATGATAGCATCGACGGTGGCGTTGGCGCGGATCAGCTTTCGGGCGGCGACGGGCGCGATCTGTTTCACAGCGGCACCGGCGACAGCGTCGATGGTGGCGAAGGCGGCGACGATTACGACGTGCTGGATCTGTCGAATTACGGCTTTGCCGCCACCAATATTCGCTACGATCCGCTGAATCCCGAAAATGGCACCGTTGAATTCCTTGACGGCTCTGGTGCCGTTATCGGGTCGATGGTGTTCAGCAATATTGAAAAGATTGTGGCCTGTTTCACCCCCGGCACCTTGGTTTTGACCAATTTGGGCGAAGTTCCGGTCGAAGATCTGGTCGAAGGCGATCTGGTGCTGACCCGTGACAGCGGCTTTCAGCCGGTGCGCTGGGCCGGGCGGTGCGATCTGTCGGCGGCCGATCTTGCCGCAGAGCCGCGGTTTAATCCGGTGCGCATCGCGCGCGGTGCGCTGGGCGGCGGCTTGCCGGAACGCGATATGCTGGTCAGCCCGCAGCACCGCATGTTGCTGACCGGCCCGCGCACCGAATTGCTGTTTGGCGAACATGAGGTGTTGGTTGCGGCCACCCATCTGGTGGGCCTGCCCGGCATCAAACGCACCACCCCGCACGGCATCAGCTATATTCACATCCTGTTTGATCAACACGAGGTCGTGCGCGCCGATGGTGCCTGGACCGAAAGCTTTCAACCCGGCGCGCGCAGTCTGGGCGGGCTTGATCATGCGCAGCGCCAAGAGATTTTGGCGCTTTTCCCAGAGCTTGCGCTGGGCCAACCTTACCCTGCCGCGCGCATGGTTCTGAAAGCACGCGAGGCTAAAGTGTTGTTACGCGCCTGACCCAGCAACCCACAACCGTTAACACCCCCGGCTGATTACGCCCGATCGGCCGGATTGTTCGCGCATCCGAAACAAACCCAAGTCTCGCCACATTTCAACCATGTGGCGGGATTAAATCCAGTTTTAGGCAAACTGGATCAATCCCGCTATGGCACTGACACCGCCCCTTTTCACACTTTGCGCCGCTGCGGTTTTCGCGGTGCTGGCGCTGGCTGGGGCGCGCTAAGCCATGGCCACGCTGATCACAGGGCTGGGCGGCACCTCGGGCTATGGCGAGCAATCGTTCAAGACCACCGGCGGCTACACCGGTTCGCTGGACGATGGATCGAAGCTTGTCGACATCTCTGGCGTGTTCGGCAGCGGCGGCATTGATGTCTACGGCACCCGCTACACCTCACTTTACATCAACACCAATGGCCTGATCACGTTTTCCTCGGCCAACGCCAGCTATACCCCCGGCGCGCTGACCACGCTGGGCCAGCCCAGCCTTGCGCCGTTCTGGACCGATATCGATATCGCGAAGGGCGGCGATATTTATTGGGATCTGGATGCCAGCACCGGCAAAGTCACTGTCACATGGCTGAACGTCGCGGCCTATAGCGGCAGCGGTACGCTTAGCTTTCAACTGGTGCTGACCAATCTGGGCGGCGGTGATTTCGGCGTTGACTATATCTACAACAATATCGGCTTTACCAATGGCTACGCCGGGCAGGCCACCGTTGGCATGTCGAACGGCACCACCAGCCAGATCTTGCTGGAAGGCTCTGGCGACGCGGCGTTTCTGGCGACCTATGCCGGCAACGACTTTGACACCAATGATCCCGCGGGCGTGTTTTCGCTGCAATCCGAAGCGGGCACGGTGTTTTTGGGCGACGGCGTTGTCGACGGCAGCGCGGGCGCTGATCTGATCGACAGCAGCTATGTCGGCGACCCCGATGGTGATCGCATCGATGCCAATGATGCCACCGGCTATGCGGGCACCACCGGACAGGCCGATTATGTGCAGGCGGGCGCGGGCCATGACACGGTTGTATCGGGCCTTGGCAATGACGTGGTTTATGGCGGCACCGGCAATGATGTGGTCAACGCCGGCAGCGGTGCCGACACCGTTTACGGCGATGCCGACAACGACAGCCTTGATGGCAGCAGCGGCAACGATTTGCTTTATGGCGGTGCGGGCGATGATACGCTGACCGGCGGCGCGGCGACCTCTGGCACCACTTACACCCCGGTTTACACCGAAGTGACCGCCGCGCTGCAATCGGTTGCAGGCAGCAATGGGCGGCCAAATTTTACCGTCAACACGGTTTCAAGCGATAATAACCTGTCCACCGGCACCAGCGGCACGCTGACCGGCTTTTTTCTGGGCAACACCGATTCAACCGAAACCCACACCCACACGGCATCGTCGCAGCTGGCGGGCGGGCAGATCCTGTTCAATGCCATCAACGGCACCGAGACGCTGACCATCGTTATCGACGGCGTCACCATTAACCTGAACAGCGCAATCAGTTCCGGCATGGTCAGCTTTAACGGCGCTGGCGTCTATTCCATCAATGCCAGCGGTCAGATCGTTCGCACGGGCGGCGCAGGCTCTGTCACCACCAACGGTATGCTGACCATCAACGTGCCGTTCACCACGCTGGCGCTAAGTTCCACCGGCCCCACCGGCGGATCGGCGGGGATGTATTACGAATTCTACGCCAACACCAACCCGCTGAACGTCGCGGCCGAACTTGGCGGCGACGACACGCTGTCCGGCGGGCTTGGCAATGACAGCCTGTCGGGCGGCGATGGCAACGACAGCCTTATGGGCGATGACGGCAACGACACGCTGGATGGCGGCACCGGCCACGATCTTTTGGCAGGCGGCATCGGTGCCGATCTGCTGCTGGGGCAGGCGGGCAATGACACGCTTTTGGGCGGTGATGCAGGCGACCAGCTTTATGGCGGCAGCGAAGCCGACAGCCTAAGTGGCGACGCTGGCGCTGATTTGCTTTACGGCGGCGATGGTAACGACACGCTGGACGGCGGCGCAGATAACGACACGCTTTATGGCGATGCGGGCAACGACAGCTTGCTTGGCGGGCTCGGCAATGATGTGCTTTACGGTGGCGACGGCAACGACACGCTGGACGGCGGCGCAGATAACGACACACTTTATGGCGATGCGGGCAACGATAGCCTGCTTGGCGGGCTTGGCAACGACGCGGCCTATGGCGGCGCGGGCGCTGATACGCTGCAGGGGGGCGATGGCAATGACGTGCTGGATGGCGGCACCGAAAGCGATTCCCTGCTGGGCGATGCGGGCGATGACACGCTTATCGGGGCAGGCGGTGCCGATTGGCTTTTTGGCGGGTCGGGCATGGATTATGCCGACTATTCCGCCTCGGGGTTCGGCGTCACCATTGATCTGTCGGCTGGCACCGGCTTGGGCGGCGATGCGGCGGGCGACAGCCTGTCGGGCGTCGATGGCCTGTTCGGTTCTGCCTTTGACGACACGCTACTGGGCTACGATGGCGAAAGCACCACCGTGGGCGATGCCTGGACCAACGTGTTTTATGGCGGCGCGGGCAATGACCGCCTTGATGGCCGCGGTGGGTCGGATCGGCTTTATGGCGGCACCGGCAATGACACGCTGATCGGCGGCAGCGGCAACGATCTGCTGGACGGTGGTGCCGACAACGACCTGCTGCAGGGCGATACAGGCAACGACAGCCTCTATGGCGGCGCAGGCAATGACACGCTGCAGGGCGGCGCGGGGGCGGATGCGCTTTATGGCGGCGCTGACAATGATCTGGTCACCGCCGCCACCGACAACAGCGCCTTTGGCGATACGCTGGACGGCGGCGAAGGTGGCAGCGATTATGATGTGCTGGACCTCAGCGGCTGGGGCTGGTCGCTGACCAACGTAATCTACGATCCTCTGAACCCCGAAAACGGCACCGTGCAGTTTTTGGATGGCAGCGGTGCGGTGATTGGCGCGATGACGTTTTCGAATATCGAAAAGGTCATTCCCTGCTTTACCCCCGGTGTGATGATCTCGACCGACCGGGGCGAAATCGCGGTCGAACACTTGCGCGTCGGCGATCTGGTCGTCACCCGCGACCGCGGCCTGCAGCCGGTGCGCTGGATCGGGTCGCGCAAGCTTGGCCTTGCCGATCTGATCGCACAGCCCCGCCTGCAACCGGTGCGCATTGGCGAAGGCGCTTTGGGTTATGGCCTGCCCGAACGCGACATGTTGGTGTCGCCGCAGCATCGGATGCTGATTGAAGGTTGCGCTGCCGAAATGCTGTTTGGCGATGCCGAGGTGCTGGTTGCTGCCACGCACCTGACCACGCTGCCGGGGATTGCTCAGGTCTTCGTGTCGGGCGTGACCTATATTCATCTGTTGTTTGAGCAGCACGAAATCATCTGCGCCAATGGCGCCTGGAGCGAAAGCTTTCAGCCCGCCGACCGCATGCTTACCGCGATGGATGCCGCACAGCGCGATGAAATTGCAGACATTTTTCCAGATCTTCTAACGTCCGCTACCGATTACCCTGCCGCGCGCCTGAGGCGCGGGTGCTGCTTACCGCTGCCTAAGCCGCCATGCCGCCCAAGCTTCGGGCGTATCCAGATCGGTCAGCGCATGCTGATCGGGAAGCGCGATCAACCGCAGCCGCGCCTTGTGCCGCTGCAAAACCGACCGCGCGCCTTCATCGCCCTGCAGCTCCAACAGGTCTGCCCGCAGATCGGCGGGAAACAAAACCGGATGGCCAGCCACCCCATCTGCCGTTGCACCGCGCAAGATTGCCGTCGGCTGCTGATTGGCCGCGTCGATCAGTTTTTGCAAATCAGCCGATGTAAATTCGGGCATATCGCCGGGCAGGATCATCAGCGCGCCAGTTGCCGCCGCTGCCCCCGCCCGCAAAGACGCCGCCATGCCTTCAGCTGCGTCCGCCACCAGCAGCACCTGCACCGGCAGCCCGGCCAAAACCGCGCGCCGCGCGCTATCTTCGGCGCGCAGCGTTACCATCACCCGATCACACACCGCAGCCGCCAACCGCGCTTGCCGCCGCAGCATCGGTTCACCGCCGACCAGTTCCAACAACTTGTCACCGCCACGCATACGCGAGGCGGCTCCGGCGGCGAGGATCAGAATGCTAAGGCTCATCACCTCACCCTGTGCCAAAGCAAAACGCCGGTCAAGCGACCGGCGTTTTGTAGCTTTGCTTGCCTTCAGCCTAATCGTTTCGGATCAGGCGTTCGGACGCGCCTTAGCCCCGCATCCGCGCGCCATCGGCGTCGAACAGCGGTGCCAGATGCACCACAGCCCGCCGACGTTCACCCAAGATTTCAATCTGACATTCCAAGCCGTCACGCACCTTGTCAGCGGGCAAGAAACCCTGCGCCAGCGATTTGCCGGTGAAGTGGCTGAACCCGCCGCTGGTGCAGAACCCGACCACCGCGTCGTCCAGCCAGATCGGCTCCCACGCCACCACATCGGCGTCATTGGCATCGACGATGAAAGACACCAGCTTGCGCTTCGGCCCTGCCGCCTTCTCCGCCACAGCCGCCGCCTTGCCGATCCAATCCGCCTCTTTGTTCCAGCGGATGAACCGATCCAGACCGGTTTCGCACGGCGTGTAATCGGGGCTGAACTCGCGGCCCCAAGACCCGAACCACTTGTCCAGACGCAGGCTCATCATTGCCCGCATCCCGAACGCCCGCAGCCCCAGGTCGGCGCCCGCCGCGTTCAGCGTATCCCACAGGTGCCGCACCGACATGTGATCGCAGAAAATCTCATAGCCCAGATCGGCCGTGTAGCTGACGCGCTGCACGATGCAGTTGGCCATCCCCACGGTCATGCGTTTCACGTCCATGAACTTGAACGCCTCGCCCGACACATCGCTGCGCGTCACCCGCGCCAGCAATTCCCGCGCATTCGGGCCTGCAATCTGGAAACCAGACCGGCTGTCCGACACGTTTTCCACCGTCACGCCATCCATCGCGTTCTGTTCGAACCACCGATAATGCCAGCCCTGCGCGCCATAGCTGGCGGTCAGTTGGAATTCGGTTTCCGACAGGCAAGACACGGTAAAATCACCAATGATCTTGCCCGAATGTGCCAGCATCGGCGTCAGCGACAACCGGCCAACCTTCGGAATCGCCCCGGCCATGATCCGGTCAAGCCATGCCCGCGCGTTCGGACCTTTGACGATGTATTTGCCAAAGTTCTGCAGCTCGTTGATGCCAACGCCATTGCGCACCGCCAGCACTTCCTGACGGGTGGCTTCCCACGCGTTCGACCGTTTGAAGGTCGGTGTTTCATAGGTCGGCTCGCCGGGCAGGGCGTAATAGTTCACCACTTCCAGCCCGTATTGCTGGCCCCAAACCGCATTCATCTGGCAGTTGGTTTCATACATCGGCGTGGTGCGGAACGGCCGCGCTGCCGGACGCTCTTCGTTCGGATAACCGACCGAGAAGCGCATCTGATAATTCTCGATCACCTTCGGCACGGTGTATCCCGGCGTGGTCCAGGTGCCAAAACGCGACACGTCAAAGCCGCGCGGGTCACGTTCGACTTCGCCGTGGATCATCCACTGCGCCAGCGCCAGACCCATGCCGCCGCCTTGGCTAAAGCCCGCCATAACCGCACAAGCCGACCAATAGTTGCGCAGGCCCTGCACCGGCCCGATCAGCGGGTTGCCATCGGGGGCAAAGGTGAACGGCCCGTGGATCACCCGCTTCACGCCGCTGCGTTCCAGAACCGGGAAGCGGCGATAGGCGAAGTTCACCGAATCTTCGATCTTGTCGAACTGTTCGTTCAGCAATTCATGGCCGAACGTCCACGGCGTGCCGTCAACCGACCATGGCTCGCAGGGCTTTTCGTAAAAGCCGATGCACAAGCCACGGCCTTCTTGACGCAGATAGCTTTCGCCACCCGGGTCCATCACGTGCGGGAATTCCTGACCGGTTTTCAGAATATCCATGATTTCAGGGATATCGTCGGTGACCAGATATTGGTGCGCCATCGGCAACAGCGGCAGGTAAACCCCCGCCATCGCGCCAATTTCGCGCGCCCAAAGCCCGCCTGCGTTCACCACATGCTCGGCAATGATCGTGCCTTTTTCGGTCACAACCTCCCACGACCCATCCGGGCGCGGGTTGGTTTCCAGCACACGGTTGTGCAGCACAATCTCCGCGCCGCCCATCCGGGCTGCCTTGGCATAGGCATAGGTGGTGCCCGACGGGTCAAGGTGGCCGTCCAGCGGATCATAAAGCGCGCCGACGATGCCTTCCAAATTCACCATGCCATGGGTGAATTTCTTGATCTCTTCCGGCCCCAGAATTTCGGTATCCAGCCCCATATAGCGGTGCTTGGCGCGTTCTGCCTTCAGCTGTTCAAACCGCGCCGCGTTGTCGGCAAGGGTGATGCCGCCGACATGGTGCAAACCGCAGGACATGCCGGTGATTTCTTCCAGCTCTTTGTAAAGCCGGATGGTATAGCCCTGCAGCGCCGCCATGTTGGTGTCGCCGTTCAGCGTATGAAAGCCGCCCGCTGCGTGCCAGGTCGACCCCGAGGTCAGCTCTGATCGTTCCACCAGCATCACATCCGACCAGCCAAGTTTGGTCAGGTGATAAAGAACCGAACAGCCAACGACGCCACCGCCGATGACCAGAACGCGGGTGTGGGTTTTCATGCGCAACTCCTTGCATGTTTAGACGGGCAAATGCCGCAACCTTGCCCTTTGACCCTTGAATAATGGCTTTTCGGGCAATCGTCGTCGCGTCTGCGACCAATTTACGTCGCAAATGAACGCCACGGCTCTGTGAATTCGCCGCGGTGGACCGCAAGCGCGGTTCAAGGTAGCAAGGCTTAGGCAGCAGGAGACGAAGATGCAGGGCAAGATCTGGGGCGTGGTATTGGCGGTTGCGGTCGTGATGGCGGCGCTTGTGGCGATGCGGCCTTTGCTGCCGATTGACGAAACCCGCTATCTTTCGGTGGCATGGGAGATGTGGTTGTCGGGCGATCCGGTGCATCTGACCAAGAACGGTCAGATGTATACCCATAAAACGCCGCTGCTGTTTGTGCTGATCAACCTTGTCTGGCTGCTGACTGGCGTGTCGGAATTTGCCGCCCGCATGGTTGGCCCCGCCTGTGCGGTGGCGATGGTGGCAGGCACCGCTGCCTTGGCGCGGCGGTTCTGGCCGGGCCAAGACCTTGGCCTGCGCGCCGCGCTGATCCTTGCGGGCTTTCCGGTGTTTCTGATCTATGGCTCTGCCACCATGTTCGACGCGCTGTTGTCGCTGGGCGTGCTTGGCGGTGTGGCCGCGCTGTGGCGGATCGGGCAGGGCGATCATTCCGCCCGTGCTTGGGCGATGTTTGGCTTGGCGCTGGCCTTCGGGGTCTATGCCAAGGGGCCGGTGATCTTGGTGCACCTGATGCCCTTGCTGCTGACACTGCCGATCTGGGCGCAGCGCCCGCCGAAATTCCTAAGCACCCTCAAGGGCTTCGGCGTCGCTCTTGCTGTGGCGCTTGGCTTGGTTGCGGTGTGGCTGGTGCCCACCCTGATCACCGCCACCCCCGAATTCCGCACCGAGCTGTTGTGGACGCAGTCGGCGGCGCGCGTGGCTGGTGGCATGGCGCATGACCGCCCGATTTGGTTCTTGCTGGCGCTGACCCCGGTGCTGCTGTTTCCGTGGGGCTGGTCCATCGCCTTGTGGCGCGGGCTTGGTGGCGCTTGGGGCCGTGAACCCGCGCTGCGGCTGTGCGCGATCTGGGCGCTGTCGGCGCTGATCCTGTTTTCGATGATTTCCGGCAAACAGGCGCATTACCTGCTGCCAACCTATCCGGCCGTCGCGCTGATCTTTGCTTTTGCGTCGTCGCGCACCAAAGCCGGGTCTTTGGTATGGCTGCCGCTGTTGGCCATCGCCGTTGGGGCAGGGGCGCTTGGGCTGGGTCTGATTCCTGCAACCAACGATCTGGCACAACTGG
>Ga0255096_1000880_pt1 | contig 13418 bp, 9 predicted proteins | sample Colum_Atlam_RepA_2_FD_188563 | JGI IMG/M metagenome (GOLD analysis project Ga0255096, IMG submission 188563) | Freshwater microbial communities from Columbia River, Oregon, United States - Colum_Atlam_RepA_8d | ecosystem: Environmental > Aquatic > Freshwater > River | place: USA: Oregon...
TTTGTGACCCCACTGCTATCTAGAAACGCCAGCCATGCGCGACCATGCAACGCGGCAACATCGGTATCGGGATAGTGCACCAGCGCTACGCGCTTCAGGGTGCTATTGCAAGCGTGCAGCAGGGCAAGTCCGGCCTGACCGGCATCAGCGACATTGGTCTGTTGCCACTGGACCAGTGCAGCGCGAATTTCGCCAATGGCAACACTGCGGCGTTTGCCCTGTTGCCAGCGACGGAACAGCAACAGCGCGGCGTAAGCCAGCGCAGCCAGCGCCAGAGCGGCGACAAACCACCACACAGGCGCAGGCGGCCACCACGACACGCTCGCAGGCAGGTGGATGTCCGCAAGATCTTTCAGCGGGTCTTCTGCTTCCACGTTTCCAGTTGCTCCATGACGATCTGGTTGGTGCGTATCGTGAGCAGCGGCACTTGCATCGCTGCGAATACGTCGGTGAGGCCGCGCAGGCGCAGCGCAAAATCCTGTTGGTACAACTCGCGCACTGCACGCTGGTGTGTGTCGAGAATGCTGCGGTGTTCGCCGTCAGTAATGCTGTACTGGCCAGGGCGGGGCAGTTGTTCTTCGAGCGCGTCGTACACCAGTACGCAGGTCATGCTGTTGTGCATCGCCAGTTGCTGGATGTATTGCTGGCAGTCGGTGCTGTAGTCGCTGAAATCGGAAATCAGGTATACGTTTGAGCCGGGCTTGGTGATGCGGCACATCTGCTCCAGCGCTGTCTTCATGTAGCCGCGCCCACTGTCGATGTTGCCGTGGTGGTGAACGAGTTGCTGACTGTAGTTCGCAAGCGAATTGAGAAAGCGCAGGGCTGAGCGTTTGCTGCGGCGCGGCTTCACCAGGTCCTGCGTATTGTCGCCGAACACGACGCCACCAACGCGGTCACCGTTGTCGACCGTAGTCCAGCAGAGGATTGCCGCTGCTTCGGCCGCTATGACGGATTTGAATGCCACCTGGGAGCCGAAATAGAGGTTGCGGCTTTGGTCAACGCCGATGATGACGGGACGCTCGCGCTCTTCACGGAATACCTTGGTGAACGGCCGGCCGATGCGTGCAGTGACGCGCCAATCTATCGTACGGATGTCGTCGCCCGGCTGATAGACGCGGTGCTCTTCGAAGTCCACACCGCGGCCTTTGATCTTCGAGATGTGCGTACCCGACATGCCAAGCCGCGTGCGCGAGTGGTAGTCGAGTTCCAGATTGCGCGCCACATGCCGTTGGTCCAGCAACTGCTGCAGAGTGACGAACGCGCCCCGGCAGCGGTAACGATCCTGTTCGGCATTGAGCTGGCGTTTGCGCGACATGGGCGGGTCCGGTCCTGTATCCGTCAGCCGCTCAGGCTGTCGGCACCAGTTCGAGAATGACGCCCAGGACCTTGTCGGTGTCGACACCGGCCGCTTCCGCTTCGAAGCTCAACAGCACGCGGTGACGCAACACATCGCGCACGACTTCATGCACATCTTCCGGACTGACGAAGTCATTGCCTTTCAGCCACGCATGCGCACGTGCGCAGAGGTCGAGCGCGATGGTGCCACGCGGACTGGCGCCAAAATCGATCCACGCTGCGAGCTCCTTGCTGTAGCGCTCCGGTTGGCGTGTCGCCATCACCAGCTGCAGGATGTATTCCTCCACTGCCGGCGCCATGTGGATGTTCAGTACTTCCTGGCGGGCGGCAAACAAGGTTTCCTGTGAGACGCGTGCCGGTGCAGTACTCTCGATGTGGCGCGCTTCATTACGCACCAGATGCAGGATCTTGCGTTCGGATTCGAGGGTCGGATAGTCGACACGTACATGCATCAGGAACCTGTCCAACTGCGCTTCCGGCAGGGGGTAGGTGCCTTCTTGTTCGATCGGATTCTGCGTTGCCATCACCAGGAACAGTTCAGGCAGCTTGAAGGTTTGGCGACCCACCGATACCTGGTGTTCAGCCATTGCCTCGAGCAGGGCTGACTGCACCTTGGCGGGAGCGCGGTTTATTTCGTCCGCCAGTACCAGGTTGTGGAAGATCGGACCTTGCTGGAAACGGAAGCTGCCGTCTTCGGGACGATAGATCTCGGTGCCGGTGATATCGCTTGGCAGCAGGTCGGGTGTGAACTGGATGCGATGGAAATCGCCTTCGATCGCTTCCGAAAGATTCTTGATGGCCTTGGTCTTTGCCAGTCCGGGGGCGCCCTCCACCAGCAGGTGGCCGTCTGCCAACAGTGCAATCAACAAACGGTCCACCAGTTTTTCCTGGCCAATGATTTGCTGCGACAGCCAGGTTTTCAGTTGGGCAATAACGGCGTGACGGGCCATGCGAGGGCTCTCTCTGAATGGAAGCGGGTGCTGGACTGGTGCTGTTTTTTATTGGAGGGAAGGCATAGCACATGCAGCAATTGCCTCGGATTCTATAGGGAAAGAAGACGGCTGCAAATGCGGCTTGAGGGGATTGTGTCGGCTCTCTATATTGTGCAGCGATTATGTCTGTACTCTTATCGGAAACCTTTTCACATGCTCTATCCGTTGTTGCGTTCGTTGCTGTTCCTGTTGCCCGCCGAAACTTCGCATGACCTTGGGCTGAAAGGCCTGCGACTGATGCATCAGCTCGGACTCTCCGGCCTGCTGCGGCCAGCCATTGCGGCTATGCCGATACAGCTGTTCGGGCTCGATTTCGGCAACCCGGTCGGTCTTGCCGCCGGGCTCGACAAGAACGCCGACTACCTCGATGCCCTCGGTGCGCTCGGTTTTGGTTTTGTTGAAGTGGGTACCGTTACGCCCAAACCGCAGGGTGGCAATCCAAAGCCACGGCTGTTCCGGCTTGCCCGCGAGCACGCCATCATCAATCGCATGGGATTCAACAACAAAGGCGTCGACCATATGGTCGAGCGACTCAAGGCACGGCGTTATCGCGGCATTGTCGGCGTCAATATCGGCAAAAACCTGACAACAAAAGTCGAAAATGCGGTCGACGATTACCTTTATTGCCTGCGCAAGGTGTATGCGGTTGCCGACTATATCGTCGTTAATCTGTCGTCGCCCAACACGCCGGGACTGCGCAGTCTGCAATTCGGTGAACAACTGCAAGATCTCCTGCAGACGCTGCAGACGGAACGGCAATTGTTGTCAGCACAACAGCACCGCAGTGTGCCGCTGCTGCTGAAGATTGCGCCCGACCTGAGGCCCGAGGAAGTAGCCGGCATTGCAGAGACTGTGCGCAAGGCAGGTATCGACGGCATCATTGCCACCAACACGACGCTGAGCCGCGTCGGAGTTGCAGAGTCACCGTACAAGGATGAAGCCGGTGGACTGAGCGGTGCGCCACTGACACAGGCGTCTACTACCGTGGTGGCGCAGCTGGTGCAGGCACTTGCGGGCAGCATGCCGGTGATTGGTGTTGGCGGCATCATGCGAGGCGTGGATGCCGTGACGAAGCGGCAAGCGGGTGCGGCACTGGTACAGCTCTACAGTGGATTCATCTATCGCGGCCCGGCACTGATCGCCGACTGCGTGCAGGCCTTGCAGCAACCTCATGACTGAGCAGACCACGCTCGTTCTCTACTCCACTTTGGGTTGTCACTTGTGCGAACAGGCGGAGGCACTGTTGCAAGCGTTGCCGTTGTGCGAACCGCTGGCAATTGAGGTGATCGAAATCAGCGATGACGACGCACTGTTGTTACGCTTCGGCACAAGGATCCCGGTGTTGGGATGGGAAAGAGACGGAAATCGCGTGGGTGGTGAGCTCGACTGGCCGTTCGATGCTGCCAGGGTGCTTGCGTTTATGCGCGGGCCTAACCTTGAGTAACCAGTACCGCACCACCTGATGCCACACGCGTTGCAAGCAAGGCATGCAGGAATTTGCGCTTATTCATCGGGTCGGGCGTACAACAACTTTACAAAGTGAAAAATACTCTGGCGTTATGCGTTGTCAGTGCTGCAATTTCCGCGGCAGGTTTCTGCAGACATTCCGCCACTTTTGCCAAGACCCATACCAGGTTGGCCGGTTCGTTGCGGCGGTTGTGCGCTTTCGGTCTGATCGTGCGCGGCTGCAGGTAAGGCGCGTCAGTTTCCAGTAGCAGACGGTCGGGCGGGATGTCCTTCAGCAGTTCCTGCACATGCAGACCGCGGCGCTCGTCGCAGACCCAACCGGTGATACCGATGTAGCAGTCGAGATCGAGGTAGTCGAACAGTTCATCGCGAGTGCCGGTGAAGCAGTGCACAACGGCGCGTGACAGCCTGTCGCGCCGCTCTTTCAGCATGGGCAGGAAACGTGTGTGGGCATCGCGTTGGTGCAGGAACACCGGCAGTCTGGTCATGGCACCCAGCTCAAGTTGTTCGGCGAAGGCAGCTTCCTGCAGGTCACGCGGGGAGAAGTCCCGGAAGAAGTCTAGTCCGGTTTCGCCGATCGCTACCACTTGGGGCAGCTGCGACATGCGGTGCAGCTGGGCACTGGTGTTGGGAGTGAAGTAGGCGGCTTCGTGCGGGTGGACACCCACGGTGCTGAACAGTATCCCGGGGTGCTCCATTGCCAGCGAGGCGGCTTTGTTACTGGAGTCGACCGAAGTGCCAGTCAGCACCATCTGTACCACGCCGGCGTCGCGGGCCGCCTGTAGCACTGCGCCGCGATCGTGGTCGAAACTGTCGTGGCCGAGGTTGAGGCCTATGTCGATGAGTTCAGGCGGGTTGTTCACGGCAGGGGTCCAAAGCGGCAGGGCGCCATGATCGGCTCCGCTTTCCAATTGGTCAACATAGGTGTCCTAATTTGCCGGCAATGGCTATAATTGCAGGCCATTCGCGGCAGGCCCGGAGAACTCTCCCCTTGAACAACAAGCAGAGCAGTCAGCAGAGCAAGCAGCCCATTGACTGGGGCAAGCTCGGTTTTGAATACACCAAGACTGATTTCCGTTTTTCCGCCACCTGGGAAGACGGCAAATGGAGCGACGGTGAACTACTCACGTCTGAATACATCACGCTGCATGAAGGCTCACCGGCGTTGCATTACGCCCAGCAGTGCTTTGAAGGTTGCAAAGCGCAAACCGCCAGCGACGGCCGCATCTTGCTGTTCCGTCCCGAACTCAACGCTGAACGCATGCGCAACACCTCGCAGCGGTTGTCGATGCCCATCGTCCCAACCGAACTGTTCCTTCACGGGGTGCACGAAGCGGTCCGTGCCAATGCGTCGTGGGTGCCGCCCTATGGCAGCGGTGCATCGCTGTATATCCGCCCGCTGTTGATCGGCATAGGTTCCAACATGGGCCTGCGGCCGGCCAAACACTACGAATTCCGTGTGATCGTGTGCCCGGTAGGGCCATATTACAAAAGCGGTGGTCTTTCGGTGATTTCACTGGCGGTGTCTGACTTCGATCGTGCTGCTCCGCACGGCACCGGCGATGTCAAAGCCGGCGCCAATTATCCCGGTGGCCTCTATGCCACCAAAAAGGCCCAGGAACTGGGAGCCTACGAGGCACTCTATCTCGATGCTGCCGAGCATAGATATATAGAAGAAGCCGGGTCTGCCAACGTGGTGATTTCGCTGGCCGGCAACAAGTTGATTACGCCAAAATCCGCCGCGATCCTGCCGAGCATCACCCGCCGCTCTATCATGGATATCGCCCGTCACGAATTGGGCATGCAAACCGAAGAACGTCCGATCGATCTGCGTCAGGAAGTGGCCAGTTTCGAGGAAGTGGCTGCCTGCGGTACCGCCGCCGTGCTGTCACCCGTCGGCAAGATCTGGTTCGACAACCAGTGGCACAAGTTCCATGGCAACGGCGAAAAAGTCGGCCCTGTGATGCAGAGACTGTATGACACGCTGAGCCAGATCCAGAAGGGCGAATGCGCCGACCCCTTCGGTTGGACTCAGGAAGTCAAAGTCTGACGGAATTGTGCGGCGAGTCCATTTCGTCGGGTTTTGGCGCAGACCAATCGCTTGCGCTCCCCGCTGCGAGGCCGGTTTGTCTTTCGGACCGAAAGGCGATTTCTGAAGTCGGAGTTGCCCGTGCCGCAGCTCAAGGACAACCGCGGCGAGCGATTGCTGCGTGACTCCGACATGGCTCCGATCCAGCAGCGCCAAATTACCCGCCCCCAATTCACCGATTTGACTAAGACGCCAATTTCCGTGCTTTAATGCCGCCCCTCTTCGACAGCCCCGGCCACAAGCCGGTGTAAGCTGTCTCGTAACTAGCTGAATTGTTTAGAGAAAAATTGAGGCAATGGCCAAAAACCTAGTCATCGTCGAGTCACCGGCGAAAGCCAAGACCATCAATAAGTACCTCGGCAAGGACTTCATTGTGAAGTCTTCCATCGGCCATATCCGCGATTTGCCGGTCAGCGGCAGCGGAGAAGGCGTGGACGTGAAAGCCCGCGCCCAGGCCGCCGCAGAGACCCGTAAGCTCGGTGCCGCCCAGAAAGTAGTGCACAAGGCGCGCAAGGCCAAGGAGCAACTGGTCGCCCGCATGGGCGTTGATCCCGAGAAGAAGTGGAAGGCCAACTACCAGATTCTGCCGGGCAAGGAAAAAGTCGTCAGTGAACTGAAGAAGCTGGCGCAGGGTTCCGAACAAATCTATCTGGCAACCGACTTGGACAGGGAAGGTGAAGCCATTGCCTGGCACTTGCAGCAGGCAATCGGCGGGGACCCGTCGCGCTACAAGCGCGTAGTGTTCAACGAGATTACCAAGAAGGCCATCGACGCCGCATTCGCCGAGCCGGGCGAGCTCGACATGAAGCATGTCGAAGCCCAGCAGGCCCGCCGCTTTCTCGACCGCGTTGTGGGCTTCATGGTGTCTCCACTTTTGTGGGCGAAAGTCGCGCGTGGTTTGTCGGCAGGTCGTGTGCAATCGGTTGCAGTACGGTTGCTGGTAGAGCGCGAGCAGGAAATCCGCGCGTTTGTGCCTGAAGAGTACTGGGAACTGTTCGCCAACCTGATGCCGGCCAAGTTGAAGGACGCGCTCAAATTCCAGGTGGCCACGCACAAGGGCAAGGAATTCAAACCGGTAAACGAAACGCTCACGCATGCGGCGATGGCCGAGTTGCAGAAAGCTGCCTATGCCATTACTTCACGTGAAGACAAACCCACCACATCGAAGCCGCGCGCGCCGTTTATTACGTCGACACTGCAGCAGGCGGCATCGACCCGACTCGGTTTCAGCGTCAAGAAAACCATGATGATGGCACAGCGGTTGTACGAAGCCGGCCACATCACCTATATGCGTACCGATTCGACACATCTCAGTGCTGATGCTGTCAGTGCGTGCCGGGATTACATCAAGCAGACATTCGGCGACAAATACCTGCCGCCAAAGGCCAATGCCTACAGCAGTCGCGAGGGTGCACAGGAAGCGCATGAAGCCATACGACCGTCGGACGTCCGCGTTACCGAGAACTCGTCTGTCCTCAACACGATGGAGCGTGATGCTGTGCGTCTGTACAACCTGATCTGGCAGCAATTTGTGGCGTGCCAGATGATGCCTGCGCGCTATACCAGCACCAATATCGATGTGACTGCGGCTGACTACGGCTTGCGCATCAAGGGTCGCATCATGGAATTCGACGGTTACACCCGCGTATTCCCGTCACGTGATGAAGAGGATGTTGTACTGCCAGATCTGAAAGTCGGCGATGTGTTGAAACTGCAACAGCTGGAACCGGTGCAGCATTTCACCAAGCCGCCGGCACGCTATACCGAAGCTTCGCTGGTGAAGGAGCTGGAAAAACGCAGCATCGGCCGCCCGTCCACCTATGCATCGATCATCTCGACCATTCAGGAACGCGGTTATGTCAAACTGGAAAACCGCCGCTTCTATGCCTTGAAGATGGGCGATATCGTCACCGAGCGCCTGGTGGAGAACTTCAGTGAGCTGATGGACTACGATTTCACCGCCAACATGGAAAACAGTCTTGACGACGTCGCAAAGGGCAACAAGAACTGGCTGCGAGTGCTGGATGATTTCTACAAGAAATTCACTGAACAGCTGGAAAAGGCGCACGGCGACGACGGCGGCATGCGCGCCAACGACCCGACCGATACCGATATAAAGTGTCCCACCTGTGGCCGCCACATGCAGATCCGTACTGGTGCCACCGGTGTTTTTCTCGGCTGCTCGGGTTATGCCCTGCCGCCGAAAGAACGCTGCAAAACCACGCTCAACCTGATCAGCGGCGATGAGGCCATCAGTGTCGATGCCGATGACGAAGCCGAATCCCGGCTGCTCATCAAGAAACGCCGCTGCAAAATCTGTGACACTGCAATGGATTCGTATCTACTGGATGACAAGCGCAAGCTGCACGTTTGTGGCAACAATCCGCACTGCCCGGGCTTTGAAGTTGAACACGGCAGTTACAAGATCAAAGGCTACGATGGTCCGACGCTGGAATGCGACAAGTGCGCCAGCCAGATGCAGTTGAAGACCGGCCGTTTCGGCAAGTATTTCGGCTGCACGAATGCTGACTGCAAGAACACCCGCAAACTGATGCGCAGTGGTGAAGCCGCGCCACCGAAAATGGATGTGGTGCCAATGCCGGAGCTGAAGTGCCAGAAGGTGGATGACTTCTACCTGCTGCGTGATGGTGCCTCTGGCCTCTTTCTGGCCGCCAGCAAGTTTCCGCGCAACCGCGAAACCCGTGCGCCGCTGGTCAGCGAACTGATTCCACACAAGGACGAGATTGATCCGAAATATCACTTCCTGCTTACAGCACCGAAGAAAGATCCTGATGGCAACCCGGCGATTCTGCGCTTCAGCCGCAAGACACGCGAGCAATACGTGCAGAGTGAAGTTGACGGCAAGCCGACGGGTTGGTCGGCGTTTTACGATGGCAAGCGCTGGAATGCGAAGAACGGCAGTGACAAGGTGGCTGGCAAGGCTGGCAAGGCTGGCAAGTAAGCTGGCACCGTCTTCACCCGCCATTGCGCGCTACGTCGAAAAACCTCACGCAAAGTAGTGCTGACTGCGCGCTGATCGGGAGCTTCCCTGCTCCCAGCTGCGACATCAGAAGTTGTACTGGAAGGTAACCCCGTATTCGCGCGGGCGACCGCGGAAGTCAGCCACCGCGCTGCGGGCAGGTGCGCTTAAACCAGCGGCACCACCAGGACCTCCAACCGTCCAATAACCGCGGCCAAACGACTGAGCGTTATTGGCATAGACCTCATCGGTAAGGTTGTTGATATACAGTGACGCCGTCCAAGGCCCCTTGTTCGGTGTAAAGCGAAGCGACGCGTTGACCAGATCGTAGCTCGGTACCTGATAACGCGAATCAATAAACGTCCCTGCGAAAGCCCCACAGTTATAGCGGGCATTTTCCTCAGCCGTGAAACCACCCGGATGCGTCTGCATCGGCCCAGTGTGCGAATTGGTCACGGTAAGCAGATAACTACCACCGGTTGCATCGAAGTCGTAGCTGCCGCCAAAGTTCCAGCTGCTGTCCATCGGCGGCGGGAACAGGTAAGGCCCGTTGTTGATACAGACGTTGGACAATTCATAGTCGGCCCAGCCGGCTGACGCTTCCAGGCTCAAATTATCGGTAACTGCGAGCATGGCTTCCAGTTCGGTGCCCCACAGTTCGACGTCGCCCTGATTGACCAGCTGGATGATGAAGCCGGTCGGTTGCGTCGGATCCTGCACGGCACTCGCGCCCTGACGATTGGTGAAGTCCATACGATAGTAGGTAGCATTTATGCGCAAGCGGTTGTCGAACCATTCCGATCGCACACCGATTTCGTTGTTGCGAAGGAATTCCGGTGGAACTGCGGCAAGCGGCGGCCGCAGTGAATAGGTCCTCGTACCAGCTGGAGCCAATGCTGCCGGAACCGAAAACGTACCCGAGCGGAATGCCTTGGATGCAGTCAAGTACAGCATCACATCATTGGTCACATGCCAGTCGAGAGTAGTACGCCAGTCAGGCTCACTCCAGTCGTCACTGGCAGAAACTGATGTCGAGCTTCCGTTCTGTGGTATGAAATTGTCTGCAGCATAAAGAATGCTGGTAATTTCTTTTTCATCCCACGACTTGCGGACACCCATCGTAAGGTTGAACTGCTCGTTCAAGTGCCACGTGGCATTTGCGAATAGACCATAGGCATTAGCATCCTGTTGGGTCAGGCCATCACCTGTCACGCGCAGCCGTGGCTGCCCAGCACTACAAAGTGGTGGAGTAGTACCTGCGCCGGCACAACCCCAGAGATTGCCAAACGCAGTGCCGCCGGTAGTGGCGTTGAATACGCTTGAACCAATAGCCTGGTACAAGGCTTCCCTTGGAGTGCCGGAATCTTCCTGGAAGTAGTTCGCGCCGGTCACGAAGTCAAGTCGGCTATTAAACAACGCGAAATTCAGTTGTAGTTCCTGGTAAAAAGTATCGGAGTAAACGCCGGAGGGCCTGAATTCCATGCCCATCAACTGCCAATCACTCACACCACTACTGGTGAATTCCGCCACACCTGTGGTGGATTGCAACGTTACCCCCTCTGACAGGGCCCAACTCACATTGATATCTGCCTGTTTGTAGTCAGCAGTATTCCATTGCTCACACATGTCTTCCCAATCTGGATTTGGTCCATCAAGAAAGCACCAGCTTGGCATTGCGTAATCATCCGCCACCAGGCGCGGATCGTTATTGCTCAGTCGCGGCTGGCCTGATTGCTGCAGAAAATCAGACACCCAGTCCGCATAGTTGCCCTGCAAACAGAAAGTTGAAACTGACGGGTCAAGCGGACACACAGGGTTCATGTTGAACTGCGTCATGTCCGTAGGGCTGCCCGTCGAATAGGAATCCGTGTACATAACACCGAAATTCACCTGCAAATCTTCGGTTGGCTCCCACGCCAGCTGGGTACGTACAAAAGTGTCATCGTTGCTGCCCAGCATCTGCGGTCCACGACGCACAAAACCGTCCTGCTCCAGAGATGCCGCTTGTACGCGCAAGGCAGTGTTTTCACCCAGCGGAAGGTTGATCATGCCGGCTATATCAAGATGGTTGAAGTTGCCGCCGGTGACACGGACATACGCATCACGCTCCTGGGTCGGCTTTTTCGAGAATACACGGATCGCGCCGCCTGTACTGTTGCGTCCGAACAAGGTTCCCTGCGGGCCGCGCAATATCTCGATCCGCTCCACATCCAGTACTCGCATAACCGGACCGGTTGTGCGGGGCATAAATACGTTGTCAACATAAAACCCCACACTGCGTTCGCCGGTAGCACCACTGGCACCGCCAATGCCGCGTATCTGGAATATCGGTGAAGTGTTGCCTGTACCGCGCGAACCCTTGATGTCCAGGTTGGGCGCATTGGTTGCAAGTTCGAACATGTCATCGATGCCCAAAGCTTCCAGCTTTTCGCCGCTATAGGCCATTATGGAAATTGGCGTGTCCTGCAGGCGCAACTCGCGGCGCTCCGCTGTGACAGTTATTTCCTCCAGTTCCTGCGCCACCAACGGCGACGACAGAGCGCCAATTGAGCAGGCTATAGCCAGGGTTCGACGGGAAAAAAGGGGGTGGTGTGACATAAAGCGCATGCAAAACTCTCCTCTTATTGGTGACAAACGGCGTTGTCTTGATTTTTTAATGGCGAGCGGCTGAAGCTTCTGTTGTTCAAGAAAGCCTTGTCAACACTTGAAGCGAAAAATATCGTTCCACAATGAGGCTGGGGCAAAGAACGAGTATTCGCATTTTCTCCTGCCGGGGTTAGCGTCTGCTGCAGGCATTGAAGTGCGTTGGCCGTCAGTGAGGGACGTGTCTTTAACTATTTTGTAGTCGGGTGGTCGCTGTGCAGCCGATGTGGGTTAAGCTGCAGACCTGGTCCAAGTTTTCCAGTTCACGGCCGTCCCATTGAATATCAAATCATTGATCAGAAGGCTTCTGCTGCGGTCTGGATTGCAGATAACCCGAGCGCCAGACTCGTTGCGGCTGTCGCAGTACCGCCGATTGCATGACGCTGCCGTCCTTGCACGCAAGCCGTTCTACAACATTGGTTCCGGCGATTTTTCCCACCCGTACTGGACCAACATTGACTACGACAGCGATTGGTACAGGGCTGTGCAGCGGGATGTGCTATACCACGATTTGATGTCGCTGGCAGCGCTGCCCGTTGCCGATAGCTGTGCCAAGTTGGTGTACACATCGCATACCATCGAGCACGTAAGCGAGACCGCAGTGTGGCATTTGTTTGCCGAGGCCTTCCGCATACTGGAGCCTGGCGGCATTATCAGAATAGTGGCACCGGATGCGGCGCTCGCATTTGATGCACTGCGACGCAACGATGCAGAATGGTTCAATCATGTCGATGAGTGTGACATCAATCATGCAACCGACACGGTGGATGCATCACTGGCCGACAGCTGGTTGCACGGGCTCGCAACGCCATTGTCGCGCCTCAGCAAGTCTCCGCAGGTTGCCAAACTGACAGAAGCACAGATCCGCGCCGCGATTGTCGACAAGGGTTTTCCCGCTGTGCTCGATCACTTCTGTGCAATGGTGCACTTTGATGCCGCGAGACCGGGTTGTCACATCAGCTGGTGGACACCCGACAAAGTCATGCAGGGGCTGCGGACTGCTGGCTTTTCTACTGTATACCGCTCAGGCTGGCAGCAGTCGGCATCGCCGCTGCTTCGCAATCCTGACCTGTTTGATTCGACGTTGCCGGAGATATCGCTGTTCGTTGAGGCGATGAAATAACGTCTGCTGGGCTTTTAGCGTGCCGGCAATACAGCCTTCAGCTTCTGGTGTGCATCCCGAATCGCCTGCTCGGTGGTAGCCCAGTCTATGCAGCCGTCGGTCACTGATACGCCGTATTTCAACTGGCCCAGATCTGCCGGGATATCCTGCCGGCCGAAGTTGATGTTGCTCTCCAGCATCACGCCGATGATGCTCTTGTTGCCTGCCACGATCTGGTCAACGATGTTGCTCAACACCTCTGGCTGGTTCTCGGGCTTTTTGCTGGAGTTGGCGTGGCTGCAGTCGATCATTATGTTGGTGGTGACACCGGCCTTCTTGCACGCTGCTTCACACGCAGCAACGCTTTGGGTATCGAAGTTGGGTACACCATTGCCACCACGCAACACGATGTGCGCGTAGGGGTTGCCCTTGGTAGTGATGATCGACACCAGTCCCTGAGGGTCGATGCCAAGGAAACGGTGCGGGCTTACCACTGATTTCAACGCGTTGATGGCGACTTCAAGGCCCCCGTCGGTGCCATTCTTGAAACCCACCGGACAGCTGAGCCCGCTCGACATTTCCCTGTGCGTTTGCGATTCAGTGGTGCGAGCACCGATGGCACTCCATGTGATGATGTCATGCAGGTACTGTGGCGAGATGGGGTCCAGTGCTTCAGTCGACGTCGGCAGTCCCATGGCGCTCAGCTTCAGCAATAGACGGCGCGCAGTGTGCAGGCCTTTTTCGATCTTGAAGCTGTCATTCATTTCGGGATCGTTGATCAGGCCTTTC
>Ga0255096_1000887_pt1 | contig 13361 bp, 10 predicted proteins | sample Colum_Atlam_RepA_2_FD_188563 | JGI IMG/M metagenome (GOLD analysis project Ga0255096, IMG submission 188563) | Freshwater microbial communities from Columbia River, Oregon, United States - Colum_Atlam_RepA_8d | ecosystem: Environmental > Aquatic > Freshwater > River | place: USA: Oregon...
AGATGGTGACCGATGAGCTGAACCTGCCCAATGGGCTGTGCTTCTCTCCAGATGAACGGAAGTTATACATCTGCGAGAACGGGGTTACGCCGCGCAAGATTCATGTCTATGAGGTGAACTCGCGAGGTCGAAGCCTGCGCCGTGGTCGTGAGTTCATCGATGCGGGGCCTGGCAGCATCGATGGCATCCGCTGTGACATTGAGGGCCGCCTGTGGTGTGGCTGGGGGACTGGCGAAGGGCTCGACGGTGTCATGGTTTTTGATCACGGCGCGACACCTGTCATGCACATCGGGTTACCCGAGCGATGTGCCAACCTTTGCTTTGGTGGATTGCGCCGCAATCGCCTCTTCATGGCGGCGAGTCGCTCCCTGTATGCCGTCTATGTCAACACTCAAGGCGTCGCCTGAGGTTCCTCATGCCGCTCCATCTGCGCCTGACCGAAGTGACCGACCGGATCCGTCAACGTAGCGTTGTCACCCGAACGGCCTACCTGAAGGGCCTGCTCAGCGAACGGGCCAGGCCTCCTGTACGGGATCACATGGGCTGCGCCAATCTGGCCCATGCCTGGGCGGCCCTGCCCGTCTCCGACAAGCTGCGAGTTCGAACCGAACGGGCGCCGCATCTGGGCATCATCAGCGCCTACAACGACATGCTCTCTGCCCATCAGCCTTACGAGAGCTACCCGCAACGGATTCGCGAAATCGCACGATCGCAGGGCGCCACTGTCCAGGTGGCGGGCGGGGTTCCTGCCATGTGCGATGGAATCACGCAGGGGCGGCGGGGCATGGAAATGAGCCTGCTGTCGCGCGATCTGATTGCCCAGGCACTCGCCATCGGCTTGTCTCACGAGGTCTTCGATGGTGTGCTGTGTCTGGGAGTGTGTGACAAGATCGTTCCCGGCTTGCTGATCGGATCCTTGCATTTCGGCCACCTACCGACGCTTTTCGTACCCGCTGGACCTATGCCGTCCGGGCTGTCCAATCAAGACAAGGCAAAACTGAGAGAGCAAGCTGCACTGGGATTGATGGACCGTGCTGGCTTGTTGGAGTCTGAGTCCAGGGCCTATCACGCACCAGGCACTTGTACTTTCTATGGCACCGCCAACAGCAACCAGATGCTGCTCGAAGCCATGGGTCTTCATGTTGCAGGAGCTGCCTATGCGCCACCCGACAGTGCGGCACGACAGAACTACACGCACCAGGCCGTCCTCGCGCTGCTGACCAGCATCCGGTCTGCTCGTGATGGCGGGCGCCAACCAATCGGAATCGGCGAATTGGTCGACGAGCGGGTCATTGTCAATGCCATGGTCGCGTTGCTGGCTACAGGCGGCTCCACCAATCACCTGATTCACTGGGTGGCCGTTGCGCGCGCAGCCGGGATCAGGATCGACTGGGATGACTTCGACCGTTTGTCGGAGGTCGTACCGCTGATTGCGAGGGTCTATCCCAACGGCGACGCAGATGTGAATGCCTTGCAGGCTGCGGGCGGACCGCTCTTCATCCTGGCCCAGTTGCTGGACGCCGGCCTGCTGCATGGTGATGTTCCGACCGTTTCCGGTGAGTCGATGGCCAGACGACTCGAAGCTGTTTCGCGGATCTCGAATGACAATGCGGTCTTGCGTCCCTGTTCGGATCCTTTTCAGTCGCAAGGGGGATTACGAGTCCTGCGTGGGAACCTTGGGCGGGCTGTGATGAAGGTTTCAGCGGTGCCCGAAGATCGCTGGCGAGTCCGGGCGCCCGCGAGGGTCTTCTCGAGCCAGGAAGATTTCATGAAGGCCTTTGATCAAGGCGAGCTTGATTCCGATTGCGTGGTCGTAGTGAAAGGACAGGGGCCTCGGGCCTGTGGCATGCCCGAGCTCCATAAACTGACACCCCCACTGGCGGTGCTGCAGAACCGCGGGCTGAGGGTTGCACTCGTCACTGACGGGCGCATGAGCGGAGCCTCGGGCAAGATTCCCGCAGCCATTCACCTTTGGCCTGAAGCTATAAACGGTGGGCTGATCGATCACATCAACGATGGCGACTGGATCACCGTAGACGCCCGCACCGGAGACCTCGAGCTTGAAGTGTCAACCCAGGTCCTGGACCAGCGACGTGCTGAAAAAGCGGAGGGCTCCGCAAGAGCCCTCACCATCGCACAAGCGGGCCCGATCGAATCAACCCCGGATCAGCACAGTCTCGGAAGAGGGCTATTCGATGGCATGCGTTCAAATCTGACCCCTGCCGAAGACGGCGCTTGTGCCTGGTGATCTCCCCCCTGACGATCCTCTGATCTAGCAATGTCCCTTGATGCCCTCGATGAAATCGTTGCCTGCGGCCCGGTGATCCCGGTCGTGATCATTGATCGCCCGCAGGACGCCCTGAATCTGGCTGCAGCCCTGCACGCAGGCGGCATACGTGTTGTCGAGGTCACTCTGAGGACCCCGTGTGCGCTTGATGCGATTGCCAGCATCTGCAAGGCCTATCCGGATATTCGGGTGGGTGCAGGCACCTTGCGCAGCCCGAAGGATGTGCAGGCCGCCAAGCAGGCCGGGGCAGTCTTCGGCGTGAGTCCTGGCTACCTGGAGCAGATCGACCAGGTGTGCGAACAGGTTGGGCTTCCCTTGCTGCCAGGAGTTTCAACCCCCAGCGAGCTCATGCGGGCAACGGCTGGGGGCCGTCGCCTGCTCAAACTGTTCCCGGCTCAGGCCGTGGGCGGCATCGCGCTGCTCAAATCGCTCGCCAGTCCGTTTTCGGACGTCCGCTTCTGCCCTACGGGCGGGATCTCACAGGCCAATGCGCCTGATTATCTCGCCCTGCCGAATGTCGCCTGCGTGGGTGGCGGCTGGATGGCGCCGGCCGATCTGATGGCCCAGGGGCGCTGGGACGACATCAGCGCGCTGGCAGCTCAGGCGCAACGACTACGCGCCGCCTGAACTGCGCAGGGCTGGCCATTGCCAGGGCGGCCCGTAGAAGGCATTACCGCTCTTCTGGCCAGGCGATGCCCTCTCGGGCGGTGAGCGCACTCGCAGCGGCAGGGCCCCAGGACCCTGCGGTGTATGCGCGGCATTCCTCAGGATGCCTTGCCCAGTGCTCAAGAATGGGCATGACCCATCGCCAAGCGGCCTGCTGCTCATCAAACCGCACAAAGAGATCGAGTCGTCCGGCGATGACCTTGCGCAACAGGCGTTCGTAAGCTTCGATACTCTGTCGGCCGAACGCCTCCTTGAAATCGAGGTCGAGCGCTACAGGAACGAGACGTCCTTGCTCGGCCCGGTCGCGGCGCGAGGCCTTGGCCAGCAGATGCAGCTCAATCGTATCGTCGGGTTGAAGACGAATCACAAGGCGGTTATGGTCGGCGCCCCCGGGAGATTGAAAAATGGGATGAGGGACCGGCCTGAAGTTGATGACAATCTCGGCACCCCGTGCGGCCAGACGCTTGCCTGTACGTAGAAAGAACGGCACCCCGGCCCATCGCCAGTTTTCGATCTCCAGCCGCAGAGCAACATAGGTCTCGGTGGTGCTGTCGCGAGCCACACCCACTTCGTCAAGGTAGCCGCACACCGGTCTGCCCTGCGACAGGCCGGCGCGGTACTGCCCCCGGATCACATGCGTTGAAAGCTCGTCCTTGTCGTAGGTGCGCAGACTGCGCAGAACCTTGAGTTTTTCATCGCGTACGGAATCGGCATCGTCGCTTGCCGGAGGCTCCATCGCCACCATGCACAGCAACTGAAGAAGATGGTTCTGGACCATGTCTCTCAAAGCGCCGCTGCGATCGTAATAGCTGCCACGCTGTTCGACCCCAAGGTCTTCTGCGATCGTGATCTGCACGCTCGAGATCCATTCGCGTCGCCAAAGGGGCTCGAACAGAGAGTTTCCAAATCGAAGGGCCATCAGATTTTGAACCGACTGCTTGCCCAGATAGTGATCGATTCGAAAGACCTGATCCTCCTTGAACACGCGAAGTACCGCTGCGTTGATCAGGCTCGCCGAATCGAGGTCGTGACCCAGCGGCTTTTCCAGAACGATCCGCATATTGGGGCGGTTCAGGCCTGCCTTCGCGAGTGCGTCGCAAATGCCGATGAACAACTGGGGGGCGACAGCGAGATAGAACACAACCGCCTCGGCCTGCCGTTGATCGATCCACTGCGACAGCGAGGCATAGTTCGAGGCGTCGCCCAGGTCCATCTTGAGGTAGCTCACCCGAGTCACAAAGGACCTGAACATTGGCTCATCAAAAGGCTCTGTCCACTCTAATTGCCCGAATCGGTCGCGCAGCCATGCCCGATAGGCTTCGGAATCGAGCGGGTCTCTGGCGACGGCGAGGATTCGGCCCTGTCCCGGCAAGGCACCGTGACGGAAGGCTTCATACAGAGCCGGCATGAGCTTTCGCCAAGCCAGATCGCCTGTCCCACCAAAGAAGATGATGTCGTAGTCCATAAGTGCCGGAAAGTTTATGAAAGCGCTTTCATAGCTTAACGCGTCAGGAATCCTCTTCGTGTACTCGAGCCCACATAAACCATACGAACTCGGAAAGACCGGAATCAATCGGCCGTCCTGGCGCTGACTGGGACTCGCGCGAATTCATTTGTGGATTCACTTTGAATCCAATAGGATTGATGGATCCGAAATAGATCTTTGGCATCGACATGCCCGTCAACCTGTCGATCAAGAATGTGCCCGATACGCTCGCCCAGGTCTTGCGGGATCGGGCCGCTGCAAACAGGCGCTCGCTGCAGCAGGAGCTGATGTGTCTGCTCGAGCAAGCCGTCGGGCGGCCTTCAGCTCACGACGCCGCGCCTGGCGTCATCCCCGTGATCAAGCCCGAGTACTCCAGCACACTCGATCCCTGGTTCGACACCGCGGCGCATACCGACGGGCATCTGCCTTCAAACCGCCCCCGCAAGAGCCTGCAGGAGGTCGCCGAAAAGGCCAGGCGGCTGTTTCCGCAGGGCACCGAAGACTCCACCCCTCTGCTGCGTCAGATGCGCGATGCCGGGCTTCGAGGCAAGGCCTGAACAACGCTCGAGATTTCACCCGCCATGCGCCCGTCAGGTACTGACCATCCGGCTCGGCTTCATGTCGCCGAGCCCCCACCGGGCTATGCGGTCGGGCGACTGGTCATCGACGCCAGTGTGCTGGCCGCCTGCGTGTTCCAGGAATCTCAGTCCGAGAGCGCCCGCCTGCTGATGTTCAACCGCATGCTGCATGCACCCACCGTGTTGCCGTATGAACTGGCCCATATCGCCACACGCAAGGCCCGGCATCACCCCTCACTGGCAGCGGGGCTGTCCGAGATGCTCAATGAAGCCCTGGAGCTGGGTATCGCACTGACACCCGCACCGGCACAGCGCATCTATCCCCTGGCCGACCGCTATCGGCTGTCGGCCTACGACGCCGCCTACCTCTGGGTCGCCGAGCAACTGCAGGCGCCTCTGGCAACCTTCGATGCGCGGCTCGCTCGTGCGGCTCAGCTGCATCTGAATCCACCTCAGGCGCCTCCCGCGCCGTGAGGGTCACTGAGAGTGCACAATTCATCCGGCTGATACCGATTCCGGCTGATCGTCGTGAATCTCGAGTGACCTGAAGTCAATCCATCAGCCGCACAACACAACGGAGACCCTTTCGCATGCCCCTGCCCAGCCGCGCCCAGGCGATCGCCGAGCTCACCGCTCCCGGCCAGACCCACGAACTGCAGTCCCGGATGCTTCGAGGCCGCGCGCACAAGGTCTTCATCAACGCACCCGTCTCCCTGCGTGCGCTCTATCAGTCGACCGCGAGCCAAGCCACCTTCGTGGTGTTCCAGAACGAACGGATGAGCTTTGCGCACTGCTGGGGTCAGGCCGGACGCATCGGCGCGCTGCTGGTGCAGCGCTACGGCATCGCGCCGGGCGACCGGGTGGCCATCTCGATGCGCAACTTTCCGGAGTGGGTGCTGGCCTTCATGGCCATCACCTCCGTGGGCGGAATCGCGGTAGCCATGAATTCCATGTGGCAGCCCGACGAAATGGCCTACGGCCTGACCGACAGCGGCGCGAAAGTGCTCTTTGCCGACGCTGAGCGCATCGAGCGACTCCAGCGTGCGCGGGAGCGCCCCGCGGTACAGGTGATCGGCGTGCGAACCGACGCCGACACACCCGACGCCCCAAGGCTGTCGACCCTGCTCGCCGATTTCGAACAGGCCCCCATGCCCGAGCAGGCGCCCGCGAGCGACGATCCGGCCACGCTCTTTTACACCTCGGGCTCCACCGGCCATCCCAAGGGTGTGCTGAGTACGCATCGGGCCATCCTGAGCTCGCTCATGTCCTGGGAACTCGATGGCCAGGCCGCTTTGCGCATGGAAGGCCTGGAGCCCCCGCCGCCGCCCGCGCAGCAGCCCGGCACGCTGATGGCTGTGCCCCTCTTTCATGTCACCGGTTCGCATGCGGTCTTTCTCATGAGCTACCGCCTGCAGCGCAAGCTGGTCTGCATGACCAAGTGGGATGTCGAAGAAGGCGCCCGACTGATCGAGGCCGAACGCCTCACCTCCTTCATTGCACCCGCAGCCATGACGGGCGATCTGGTCCGCCTCTCGCGCGAGGGTCGCCACGATCTGTCGAGCCTGATCGCAGTGGGTGGCGGGGGCGCCCCGCGCGCACCCGAGCAGGTCGCGCAGATCGGCAAGTCCTTCGGTCAGGCCCTGCCCGGCACCGGCTGGGGCATGACCGAAACCAATGCCATCGGCTGCGGCATTGGCGGACAGGAATACCTCGAGCGGCCGGCGAGCTCGGGCCGCTGCTCGGCCGTGATGGAGCTCAAGGTCATTGATGACGAAGGCCGCAGCCTGCCTGCGGGTGAGCGGGGCGAGCTCATGGTGCGTGGCACGGGCATGTTCGAGGGCTACTGGAACCGGCCCGAGGTCAATGCCGAAATGATCGATGCCGAGGGCTGGTTCAAAACGGGCGATATCGCCTATCTCGATGAGGAGGGCTATGTCTTCATCGTCGATCGCAGTAAGGATCTGATCATCCGGGGCGGCGAGAACATCGGCTGCGGTGCGGTCGAGGCCGCCTTGCTCGAGCATCCCAAGGTGCATGAGGCGGCCGTCTATGCCGTGCCCGACGAGCGACTGGGCGAAGAGGTGGGCGCCACCCTGCATGGTGCGCCCGATCTCGATCTGGACGAGTTGCGGGCCTTTCTGATGAATCGCCTGGCGCGTTTCGAGGTGCCACGCTACCTGCTCACCAGCGCGCAGCCCCTGCCCCGCACGCCGTCGGGCAAGATTCTCAAGCGAGAGCTGCGCGATCTGGCAGTGCAGCAGTTGCAGCCTGGGCGCTGAAAGCGTGAGCCTACCCACTTGAGGCATGATGCAGGCACCAGACCGCAGGGCCATGCAGCCGGCGGTTCCTTGAATGAGGAGACAGGTTCATGACCACCCCCGCACCCAGCATTCCGGGCTATGACGTCGCCCGCGTCGAGGCCTGGATCGGCGCAAACATTCCCGAGCTGGCCCCGCCCTTTCACTGGTTGCGCCTGGAGGGGGGGCACTCCAACCTCACCTACAAGCTCACCGATGCGCAGGGCCGCGAAGCCGTGATCCGGCGCCCCCCCATGGGTGAGTTGCTGCCCAAGGCCCACGACATGGGCCGCGAATGGGCGGTGATCAAGGCGCTGGGTGCCACCCCGGTGCCGGTGCCTGCGGCTTACGGATTCTGCGAAGACCCGTCGGTGACGGGTGCGCACTTCTATGTGATGGGCCTGATCGATGGCCATCCGCTCTACAGCGCCGACGACACCCGCAAATGGGTTCCGGAGTCCAACCGTCAGCGCATGGCCGAGTCCTTCATCGATGTGCTCGCCGATCTGCACACCGTCGATGTCGATGCGGTGGGTTTGTCGGATCTGGGCAAGAAAGACGACTACATCGGCCGTCAGCTCAAGACCTGGTATCGCTCCTGGCTCGCCTCGGCCGAGCCTGCGCAATACGACGATCCACGGGCTCATGCGCTGCAGAAGTATTTTCTCGAGAACATCCCCGACCAGGGCCCGGCACGCATCGTGCACGGCGACTATGGCCTGCACAACACCCTGATCGGGCCGAGCGGTGCGCTGGCTGCGGTGGTCGATTGGGAGATCTCCACGCTGGGCGACCCTCTGGCCGATCTGGCCTACGCCCTGAACCAGTGGTTTGACCCCTCAGACCCGCCCAATCCGCGGGTTGAGCCGCCCACCTCGCTGCCGGGCTTTCCGGGTCGACCCGAACTGGCCGAACGCTACGCCAGGCGCACCGGGCGTGACCTCTCAAGACTCGACTACTACGTGGGCTTCAACCGCTGGAAGTCCGCCGCGATCGTGCATGGGGTGTATGCCCGCTACTGCGAAGGCAAGAAGAGCACCGAGGGCGTGAACATGCCTGGCCTGCGGCTCGCTGTCGATCAATACCTGATGCTCTCGGAGCAGGCGGTGGAGCGGCTCGAACGAAGAGTGGCCTAGAGACTCTGATCAAGTCAGCTTCGCACGTCAGCCATCATGAGCCGGTTCTCGCGCCAGCGCCCCCAGCGGTAGTAGGCCCAGGCCAGCAGGGCCGAGCTCAGTGTGCCGGCCGGAAAGCTCCACCAGATCGCGGCCTCGTGCAGCCAGGGCTCGAGCGCCAGCGCGCAGGGCACCCTGAAGATCCACATGGTCACCGCAAAGATGAGCGTAGGCGCCATCATGGCCGAATTGGCGCGCACCACGGCGCACAGGCTCGAGGTGATGCCCAGAGCAATCCAACCCCACAGCACGATGGCATTGATCTCGCGGGCCTGCGCGAGCATCTCACCGCCGCGCGGCACGAAGAGGCCGAGCAGCACGTCCTCCATCAGGTAGACCACCGCCGTGGCGATGCTGGTCAGACCCACGCCCACCATGCAGCCGCGCAGGGCAATGCGCTCCACCCGGGGCCACAGCTGCGCCCCGATGTTCATCGCGGCCATGGCGGTCATGGAGGAGGCCACGGCCGACGCGGGCATCTGCACATAGCCCCAGAGTTGGGCGGCCGCGCTGTAGGCTGCTGCGGTATCGGCACCATGGCGATTGACCAGGCCCAGCAGGACAAAGTAGGCCCCCTGCACCAGGACCGACTCGAGAGCCATCGGCGCGCCCCGCCGAGCCATGCGATCGACGAGCGGCCAATGCGGAATCAGGTGGCGCAACTGCGGCCCACGCAAGGCAATCAAACTGCGTTTGCGCATGAGGGTGAGCACCATGGCCACCAGCGCAATCCCATGCGCGCTCCAGCCCGCGATGGCCGCACCTGCAATGCCCAGGCCGGGCAGGCGGCCACTGCCGGCGATCATGAGCGGCGTGAAGATGAGCGTCAGCCCGATCCACACCAGATTGAAGCGAAAGGGCGTGCGCGCATCCCCGGTACCGCGCAGCATCATGAGCATGACCACGTACACGAAGAAGGTCGGCATGGTCAGGCAGACCCAGCGCATGTAGGTGATGCCGTCCGCCAGGCTCTCTGCGGGCATGTTCATGCCCTGCAGCAGCATGGGCGTGAAGATCCAGCCCAGCACCGCCATCACCAGGCCAAAGCCAAAGGCGGTGCTCACGGTGGTGCCCACCACCCGGCGGATGCCCTGGCGATCGCCCGCACCGAGCGACTGGCCGATGGCCACCCCGGCCGACGTGCCCAGCCCCATGACAGCGCCCATCACCATCCACATGAAGATGGTGGTGTTGGCCACTGCGGTGAGGGCGTATTCGCCCAGCTCCCGGCTCACCCAGAGCGCGGCCCAGGTGCCGGTGAGGGCATGCAACAGATTGGTGGCGAGCAGCGGCAGGGCGAATCGCACCAGCGTCGGTGCGATCGGCCCCTGAATGAGCGCCTGCTCGCGAGACGAGCGGGCGACCGGTCGGTCGCGCGCGCCCGCCTCGTCAGTCACGACAGTGACTGGACAGACCCGATGGAAGCTCGGGCTGCAGAGCTCAGTTACGCCAGACGGCGGCCGAGGTCACATCATCTTCGCCGCCTTCGAAGCGGCGAAGCTCGTTGCGACCCACCACCAGGTGATGCACCGCATCGGGACCGTCGGCGATCCGCAGCGTGCGCTGCTGGGTGTACATCTCGGACAGCGGGGTCCATTGCGAGACGCCCGTGGCGCCGTGCATCTGGATCGCGTCATCGATGATCTTGCAGGCACGCTCGGGTACCAAGGCCTTGACCATGTGCACCCAGATGCGGGCCTCACGGTTACCCAGCACGTCCATCGCCTTGGCGGCCTTGAGAACCATCAGGCGCATGGATTCGATCTCGATGCGGGCCCGCGAGATGATCTCGATGTTGCCGCCCAGATGCGCGATCTTCTTGCCGAAGGCTTCACGCGACAGGCCGCGCTGGATCATCAGGTCGAGCGCTTTTTCGGCCGAGCCGATCGAGCGCATGCAGTGGTGAATCCGGCCCGGGCCCAGACGAACCTGGGAGATTTCGAAACCGCGGCCTTCGCCCAGCAGCATGTTGGTCTCGGGAACGCGCACGTTCTCGAACCGGATGTGCATATGGCCATGGGGGGCGTCGTCGTGACCAAAGACGCACATCGGGCCGAGGATGGTGACCCCGGGGGTGTCGATGGGCACCAGGATCTGCGACTGCTGCTTGTGGGGCGGTGCATCGGGGTTGGTCTTGACCATGGTGATCATGATCTTGCAACGCGGATCACCGGCGCCCGAGATGTAGTACTTCTCGCCGTTGAGCACCCACTCATTGCCTTCCTTGTGGGCGCGCATGCCGATGTTCTTGGCATCCGACGACGCGCGGTCGGGTTCGGTCATGGCATAGGCCGAACGGATCTCGCCGTTGAGCAGCGGCTTGAGCCAGCGCTCTTTCTGCTCGGGCGTACCCACGCGCTCGAGCACTTCCATGTTGCCGGTGTCGGGGGCCGAGCAGTTCATGGTCTGCGAGGCCAGGCGGTTCTTGCCGAGCTCGGCGGCAATGTAGGCGTAGTCGAGGTTCTTCAGGCCTTCGCCGGTTTCGGCATCGGGCAGGAAGAAGTTCCACAGGCCTTCTTTCTTGGCCTGGTTCTTGGCTTCTTCAAGCACCTCCAGCTGACCCGGGGCATAGCTCCAGCGATCGGCACGGCCTTCGCCAAGCTTGTGGAACTTGACCGACATCGGGTCGACCACGTCGCGCACGAAGCGCTTGACATGCTCGTACAGGGGTTGCGCCGACTCGGACATGCGCAGGTCGTTGAGATCGTCCGAGGGGTTCATCGCAAAGGCATTGCCCTTGGGTTGAACGGCTGTCATGTTGCCCATCGTTTCTCCTCCATTGGCGGGTGACCCATGCCACCCTGTGGGCTGCTTGGTGCAGCCCTGTTGTTAATCGATCCGAACCCGTACTCTACCGCAGGGCGGTGCCCTTCCGGTGAGTCCATCTCAACCCAGCAGCCCCGCCGCCCGCGCCGCCTCCACCCTCAGGCGCTCGGGCGAACCCAGCATCGGACGGTTGAATCCGATGCGCTTGAACCAGTAATGCAGGCCCACCAGGTCGGTAAAGCCCATGCCGCCATGCACTTCGGTGGTGGCCTTGGCCACCGACGTGGCCACCTCGGACACATGCGCCTTGAGGTGACAGGCCATGCCATGCGCGCTGTCGTGCTGCTCATCGAAGGCATGCGCTGCGCCCCAGAGCAGCGCGCGGGCGGGCTCCAGATCGGCAGCCGCCTGGGCGCACAGATGCTTGACCGCCTGAAACGATCCAATGGCCCGACCAAACTGAACGCGCTGGCCGGCATAGGCGACGGCCTGATCCAGCATGTTGAAGGCCGCACCCAGCGAGTCGGCAGCCAGCAGGATTCGCCCGGCATCGAGCAGCATCCGGCAGACCGAAGCATTGGCCCCGGGCAGCGTTTCGGCGGCCACGTTCGCCAGCACAAGCTCCCCGGTGGGCCGCGATCGGTCGATCGTCTCCAGGCGTCGCACAGTGAGGCCGGGTGCGTCGGCACGCACCAGATGCAGACCATGGTCTTGATCAGCCACCAGCCAGGCCTCGGCGGCGAAGTCCAGTGCATAACGGGCCACGCCGCTCAGGCGGCCGCCTTGCATACGCACGCCTGCATCCCCCCGGGCACCGGCCAGCTCCGACACGGCCGCGCCCACCCAGCGTTTGCCGCTGGCCAGCTCGGGCAGCCACTGACCTTGCTGCTCGGGCGTGCCGGCCTTCAGGAGCGCGAGCGGCACCAGCACCGCCTGCGCGATGAAGGGCACAGGCGCCACGGCATGGCCGAGCGCCTCGGCCACCACGCAGGCATCGAGCAACCCCAGCCCTGTGCCGCCCTGATCGGCGGGCGTGATGAGGCCAAAGACGCCCAGCTCGGCCAGGCCATCCATGAGGTCCTGCGCGCGATCCTGCGGGCCGTCGGCGAACTGGCGCACCCGCGTGAGCGGACAGCGGGCCTTGAGGAACTCATCGAGCGTATCGCGCAGCAGTTGCTGCTCGGCAGACAGTCCGAATTCCATGTCAGGCCCCCGCCAGTTGCGGCTCGCGGGGCATGCCCAGTCCGCGTTCGCTGATGATGTTCTTCTGGATCTGATTGGTCCCCCCGCCGATGATCAGACCCAGGTAGTACATGTAGTGCACCTGCCAGGAACCCTCATCCTGCAACTGCGGATGACCGCCATAGGCCAGCCCTCGCTCTCCCATCACGTCGATGCCCAGCAGTTCGAGCTCGTGGCGCAGCTCAGTGCCCTGCATCTTGACCACCAGGCGCGCAAGATCGACACCAGTGGTGTGGTTGAGATCGGCCGAGAGCAGCCGCAGGTCATGCTGCTGCATGGCCAGAATGCGACCCTGCAGGCGCATCAGGCGATCGAGGTACTGGGGCTGATCGATCAGGCGCACGCCATCGACCGTCTCGGCCCGCATGAGATCAGTGAGCGCATTCAGGCGCGCCTGGGCGATGTTGGGATCGGCCAGTGAATTGCGCTCATTGCGCAGAATCACATTGGCCACCTTCCAGCCCTCGCCCCGACGACCCACGATCTGATGGGCCGGCACCCGCACATCGGTGAAGAACACCTCATTGAAGTTGGCGTTCATGGTCATGTCCACGAGCGGGCGAATCTCGATGCCGGGCGTGTCCATGCGAAACAGCAGAAAGCTGATGCCCTTGTGCTTGGGAGCGTCGGGCTCGGTGCGCACCAGACAGAAAATCCAGTCGGCCAGATGCGCCGTACTGGTCCAGATCTTCTGGCCATTGATCACCCAGTGATCACCATCAAGCACAGCCGAGGTGCGCAGGCTCGCCAGATCGCTGCCCGCGCCCGGCTCTGAGTAGCCCTGGCACCAGACGATGTCGCCGTTGAGCGTGGGTGCAATGAATTCGCGCTTCTGGGCCTCGGTGCCCATCTCGAGCAGGGTGG
>Ga0255096_1000890_pt1 | contig 13335 bp, 8 predicted proteins | sample Colum_Atlam_RepA_2_FD_188563 | JGI IMG/M metagenome (GOLD analysis project Ga0255096, IMG submission 188563) | Freshwater microbial communities from Columbia River, Oregon, United States - Colum_Atlam_RepA_8d | ecosystem: Environmental > Aquatic > Freshwater > River | place: USA: Oregon...
GAAGAAGATTGAATGTTAAATATATTGTTGACTATCCCGTATTTATTGTTTCTTCTTTTCATTATTGGTCGTGTATCTTTCATCAAAAATTCAGGATTTAAAATACAATCTCTTCAATTTGCTTTTCTAATTAAAGTTGCCTGTGGATTGGCGGTTTATCTGATATATGCATTTTACTATGGGAATCGAATTGAATCCGATACCTTTAAATATTTTGATGATAGCTATTACCTCTATGAGGCTCTGTATCATAAACCGATGGATTTTTTCAAAATGTTATTTGGAATTAATTGTGAAGGTGCTTATTTTGACTCGAATTACTACGATAAAATGAATAACTGGTATCGCGTTTATGAAAATACGCTTTACAACGACAACCGATTAATTATTCGAGTGAATGCTTTATTAAGGATATTTTCATTTGGAAATTACCACGTTCATAGTGTCATTCTCAATTTCATTTCCTTCATAGGTTCTGTTGGTCTAGCTCAATTCTTTTTACATTTTGTTCAAAGTAAATGGAAAGTTTACTTGGCAGTTTTTATGGTGCCAAGTGTGATTTTCTGGAGCTCTGGGATATTGAAAGAATCGCTCTTACTTTTTGCTATGGGTATGTTTTGTTATTTTATTTTTAAAATGGCAACAACCAAAAAATGGACTTATTTATTCTTTCTTATTTTACCGTTTTGTTTACTTATTTTGTTAAAATTTTATGTGTTTGTAGCATTTTTTCCAGCAATGTTAGGCTGGTATTTTTCGGAAACTACCAAGCTTAAATGGATTTCTTACCCAATTGTTTTGTTTTCATTAGCTTTGATTGCATATATAATGGGATATATTAATCCATCTTTTGATTTTGTCCATATTTTAGTGCGAAAACAACATGATTTTATTCGCATGTCCATTGAACTAAAAGTGAACAGCGCAATTAAAATGGAATATCTCGAAGAAAATATTCTTTCGGTTTTGAAAGCTATTCCAATGGGAATTATTAATAGTTTAACTAGACCATGGCCATTTGAAATAAAGAACTTTCTGTTTGTCCCTGCAGTATTAGAAAATATAACTTTTCTCGTCCTTATTTTTTTAGCGATTCGAAAGCGAAATCAGGTTGGGAAAATATCTTTTAATTTCATTTTCTTTTGCTTTTTATTTACTTTTTTACTCTATGCAATAATTGGTATTTCAACTCCGATTCTTGGAGCTCTTGTACGATACAAAATTCCTGCTATGCCATTTTTGGTAATCGGTATTCTAGCTTTTATCAACTTAGAGAAATCGAATAATTTAAAATTGAAAAAAATTACAAAATGGGTTCATTCGTATTTATAACCGGTGCTTCGTCGGGTTTTGGCAAAGCATGTGCTGAAATTTTTGCTGAAAATGGTTTTCACCTAATTCTTGCCGCACGCAGAATCGATCGATTAGAAGAATTATCTTTAAACCTCAAGGAAAAATACAAAATAGAAGTACTCCCATTACAAATTGATGTTCGCTCTGAGAATGAAGTTAAAAAAGCCATCCAAAATCTACCCAATGATATAAAATCGAAATTGGTTATTTTAATTAATAATGCGGGATTGGCAGCAGGCAGAGATCCGATTGAATCAGGCACTTCAGATGATTGGAATCAAATGCTGGATACGAATGTAAAAGGTCTGCTGTATGTGACCCAAAACGTTATTCCAATATTCAAGGAAAATGGAAAAGGACATATTTTCAATATTAGCAGTATCGCTGGGAAGGAAGTATATTCAAATGGTAATGTATATTGTGCATCAAAACATGCTGTCGATGCTTTATCGAAGGCAATGAGAATTGAACTGGTTAATTTTGGAATAAAGGTAACAAATATTGCACCCGGAGCAGCTGAGACAGAGTTTTCACTCGTACGGTTTAAAGGCGATGAATCAACCGCTAAATCAATTTATGATGGCTATGAAGCGCTTCAAGCACGAGATATTGCAGAGACAATTTATTTTGCTGCTACACGACCGCAACATGTAACTTTAAATGATATCGTTATCATGCCAACAGCACAGGCAAACTCCACAATTTTTCATAAAACTAGTTGAGCATTTTTTAAAACAACGAATACCGAACAATTATCTTGATCAATGGATATTCGTATAAACATGGAGTTGGAAATAGCGATGAACGTAAAAAATTCAATCAAGAGCTTTCTAAAAAAAGAGCAGCAGTTTCACAAGAATTTAAAAACCAAATGAACATCTCAAGGTTAAATTAAAATTGGATTTTGAAATTAAATTTGTGGGTCTCGGTGAAAATCTACCTCCTTCCTATGTGGATAACGGTAAAAAGACGGATCCTAACCGCCGAGCTAGGTCAATATCAATGGTTGTTGGTCCAAAAATTTTACTGTACAACGAATAATTGGGACAGAAAACATCCTTAATTGATTGGTAAAACGAAGTGAAATTTAGCTCAAAACCTCGCTTTTATTAACAAAACCCTTGATTTTTCAACATTTTGCACTTTTTTTTACGGTGAAAATGTTGTACACATTGATATTCAGATATATTTGTGTCAGTAAAAATTTTTTATTAACCCATTTAAACAAACAAAAATGAACAAAGCTGAATTAATCGACGCGATTGCTGGCAACTCTGGGTTGTCAAAAGCTGATGCTAAAAAAGCATTAGATGGTTTTATCACTGCTGCAACTGGAGCATTGAAAAGTAATGACAGAATTTCATTAGTAGGATTTGGATCTTTTTCTATCTCTGCTAGAGCAGCAAGAAACGGTCGTAACCCTAAAACTGGAGCAGTTATTAAAATCGGCGCTAAGAAAACAGTTCGTTTCAAAGCTGGTGCTGAGTTATCAAGCAGCGTAAACTAATCAGTTGATTTTTTTACAAAGAAATTAGGGAGCTTCGGCTCCCTTTTTTTATGCCTTTAATTTGCTATGTTTTCTATTTCTTATCCAAGCAAATAGTGTGAATAATGTAAAGAATACAATGGTTACATAAACCCAGTTAGGTAATTTAGCAAATCCATCTCCTTGTGCATAAGAGTGAAGCCCAACTAGAAAGAAATTCACTCCGAAAAAAGTAAACAGTATAGCTGAGTATCCCCAAAGACTAACCACATTAAACAAGAATTTACTTTTCAATGCCGGAATGTATCGAAGATGCAAAATAACAGCATAAACCAAAACTGAAACTAAAGCCCATGTTTCTTTCGGATCCCAACCCCAATATCTACCCCAAGATTCGTTTGCCCATACTCCCCCTAGAAAAGTTCCAATGGTCAGCATAAATAGACCAATGGTCATTGTCATTTCGGAGACATAGGTTAATTCCGTGATATTTATTGTAACAACCTCACCATTTCGTTGGGTTCTAAAGATGTACAAAGCCAAATTGAGAATACCTAAAATTGCGGCTAACCCTAAAAAGCCATAACTACCCGTAATGATTGCAACATGAATCATCAACCAGTATGATTTTAGAACGGGAACTAATGGAGTAATTTCAGGATCCAATAAATTCATCTCAGTAACAAACACCATCAATGAAGCCAAAACTGCTGTTCCTGCAATTATCACTGCATTTTTTCTCATAAAAGAAAAGCCAGCAATCATAGTTACCCATGCGATAAATACAACTGCTTCGTATCCATTACTCCATGGTGCATGACCTGAAATATACCAACGCATACCTAGTCCCATTCCGTGATAGACAAAAATTACAATGATTAAAAATAAAAGTGCTTTTCGAATCCATTCAGAATATTTTTGAAACGCTTCACTCGTCTGTTTAAATATTCGGATGAAAAATAAAATCAACATCAAAAGACCAAGAACCAAATAACTACGATACGTGTTTTTAAAAATCTCCATTTTGTTATAAGAAACTTCCATTTTGACTGCTGTTTCGTCAGGAACAATATTTTTTGCTACTTTCCTTTGCCCTGATTTAAATTGATTGAGCATGTCTGTTGCTTTTCCGTACTGTCCATCTTGTGCTGCTTGATTTACTGCCGCTAAGTAACGCAACATCATGGTAGAAAGTGCAGAATCTTTTGCTGTCAATTCATTACTTAATGGTATAAACCAGCGATTTTCTTTATCATCCGCTTTGGGAACCAATTTCATATAACGCCACATAAAAATGGCTTGAACAACCTCAAACTTTTCATTTAATTTTATTAATTTCTTATCGAATTCGTTTTTACGAGAATCTGCTTTTTTAAATGCCTCTTCGTATTGTTTCAACCATTTGAATTGACCAGAATTCATGTCCATTACATCTTCTAAAGAAGCGAATTCTTTCTTCAATTTCAACTGATCTCGCAATTGAGCAGGCACTTGAATAATCGGTTGCTTCATCCAGTAATTCGGATACATATGCATACTCAAAACTGTTTGAACAGCATTGAATTCTTTATATTTATTTGACCGATAAATCTTTCGTAATAATTGGTCACACAACGTATGAAAAGGTATAATTCTCCCCGAAAAATCTTGAACTAAGAGTGTTGCAAGATTATCCGAGTGATCTTTAGAAACTACTCTAAAAACTGGTTTCTCACTCGATTTTGTATTATTGCTTTTCTCCGCTTCATGACTATGTCCTTCATGGTCATGACCTTCGTGATCATGTCCATCATGGTTTTCGTGCATGGTATCTGCCGTTGCATTTGTTGTTTGAGAATATAAAGATTGATTCAATGTAAAGAATGCAACCACTAGCAATGCTGCGATTTTGGATCTTTTTTCTTTTAACTTATTCAATTTAAGATTCAAATCCTTAAAACGTCCGGTTCGAGCAAATAGCGAGAGAATCATTCCGATGGACATTAACAAATAACCAACATACGTAATATTTGTTCCCCACCAATCGTGATTAACACTCAAGCGCGTACCTTCTTCATTTTCAGGAGTTTTTGGATCATCTAAGTCATAAGCTGATTGAAAAAATCTGTACCCACCATAATCAACCACATTATTCATAAATACTTTGACATTTCGATTTACTTTATTTTTCGGATCTTCGATGGTTAGGTCGCTTGAAAATGATGATGGCGATTCAGAACCTGGATATTTATCCAATTTAAAATCACGACATTTCATAGCAAAAGGAAGCTGGATTTCAACTGAACCATATTCTAATTCATAAACCAAACCTTTAAAATTGAACATGGCTTTTTCAGGAATCGTATTTATTCCACCTTTCAGTTGAACAATTTTTGCATCGTTTCCGTCTTTAATTTCCAAGGTCAAATAATCGCTTCCTCGATCTTTTTTACCAGAAGGCACCAAAGTCTTTTTAGCATTCTGAATTAATTGCTTGAATACAAATTGATTCTCACCCGATTGATACAACGTTGTAGTTTTAAATTCCACCCATTGTTCTTTTGGAATAATTTGATACAAACTATCTGGGATAGGAGCTCCTGTTTGACGCGCTTTTTGCATTTCAGACATGGGTAAATAGCGAACGTCAAGATCCGTTTTCATTTCAACTTTTCCATTCTTTTCACGAACATCAATTCCTCCTTTGGGCGTATTCTTTTTTTCGTAAGAAATAGGAACTGTTCCAGCCATTAAAAAATCGTTTTTACCCAAGTAATTGGATTGCATTCCATTCGTCACAATATCCAGCACATTGGTTTTCAATTTAGAATCTATGAGAAGCGTATCTATCATTTTCGACTCAAATTTCACGTAATTGATTTCAACAGGCGTTTTGTGACCGGGAAAATCTACCGGTATCGAAAAATCATTCGATGTAATCGTGGACATGAACATTTTCTCCTTGAATTTGAATTGCATTTTTCCATCATTGATTTTTATATTCAAATGTGGATCTGCGGAATAAATGTAATTAACGGATTCTCCTTCACGAATCAACATGAGACCTTCGAAGCTAACAAAACGAGTAACTGCTGCACCAATGAGAATTACGATAAAAGAAAGGTGAAAAGCCAACATCGCCATTTTCTCTCGTTGAAACATCTGGTATTTGAAGATGTTAGAAATCAAATTCATACCAAGGTAAACCAATAAAATCTCAAACCATAACGCGTTGTATATCAATATTTTTGCAGCTTGAATTCCATTCGCAGATTCTATAAATGTTGCAACTGCAATCGCGACTAAAAAAACGATCATTGCGACCGCCATCATTCGCATTGAGAAAAAGGCTTTTGAAAATTTTTCCATAAGATAGATTGGGTGCAAAATTACGGAATAATCGGTGGAAAAAGAAGGAAAAAAATGAAACAAAAAAAGCCGAATCAAACTGACTCGGCTATCGTATAATGAGAAATGAAATCAATCTATCTTCGAACCTCTTTTACGTTCTGCTTCTCTTAAAAGGATCTTGCGAATGCGAAGGCTTTTTGATGTTACTTCTACGTATTCATCGTCTTGTATGAATTCCAACGCTTCTTCCAAAGTAAAAACTTTTGGTGGTGCAATTCGGACTTTATCATCCGAACCGGAAGCACGCATGTTTGTAAGCTTTTTCGTTTTTGTCACATTCACACACAGATCTCCTGCTCTTGAATTTTCACCAATAACCTGTCCTTCATAGATATTCTCATTCGGGTGAATAAAGAACGTTCCACGATCTTGTAAATTATTGATCGAATATGGAATAGCTGTCCCCTGCTCCAACGATATCAACGATCCGTTTTGTCTTCCTGGAATTTCTCCTTTCATTGGCTGATATTCCAAAAAGCGGTGAGTCATGATCGCTTCACCGGCTGTTTGAGTCAACAAATAACTTCTCAAACCAATGATTCCTCGAGATGGGATATTGAATCGTACAATAACACGCTCACCTTTCGTTTCCATCTGCAATAAATCACCTTTACGACGTGTAACTGCTTCAACCGCAATACCACTCATGTTTTCAGGTAAATCGATCGTCAATTCTTCAATCGGTTCTGATTTTACCCCATCTATTTCTTTGATAATTACTTGAGGCTGACCTACTTGCAATTCATATCCTTCACGACGCATTGTTTCTATTAAAACCGACAAATGCAATACGCCACGTCCAAATACCATCCATTTATCTGCTTTATCCGTTGGCTCAACCCGCATTGCAAGGTTTTTTTCCAATTCCTTTTCCAAACGTTCTTGGATGTGACGAGACGTAATGAACTTTCCTTCTTTACCAAAGAATGGTGAGTCGTTAATTGAAAACAACATCGACATCGTTGGTTCATCCAAACTAATTGTTGGCAATGGCTCTGGATTTTCAGCATCACAAATGGAATCACCAATATCAAAACCTTCAATACCTGTAATCGCACAAATATCTCCAGGCTGTACAGATTCTACTTTCTTACGCTCAAGACCTTCAAAAACATATACTTCTTTTATACGATGTTTTTCGAGCGTTCCGTCGCGTTTTGCCAACTGAATCGGCATATTTTCTTTGATAACACCTCTTGTCAAACGTCCAATAGCAATTCGACCAACAAACGAAGAATAATCCAAAGAGGTAATCAACATTTGTGTATTTCCCTCCGCAATTTCTTTTGGTTTAAAATACTCAATGATTTTATCCAACAACGGAGTAATACTGTTCGTCGGAGATTTCCAATCTTCAGCCATCCAACCATTTTTAGCCGAACCGTAAATTGCCGGAAAATCCAATTGTTCTTCGGTAGCATCCAATTCGAACATTAAATCAAATACTTTTTCGTGTACTTCCTCAGGCGTACAGTTTTCTTTATCGACTTTATTGATTACGACCAACGGATTTAATCCAAGAGATAAAGCTTTTCCAAGTACAAAACGTGTTTGTGGCATTGGACCTTCAAACGCATCCACCAACAAACAAACACCATCTGCCATGTTCAATACACGTTCAACTTCTCCACCAAAGTCGGCGTGACCCGGAGTATCGATAATATTGATTTTTGTTCCGTTGTAAGCAACAGAAACATTTTTTGAAACGATGGTAATTCCTCGTTCACGCTCTAAATCATTATTATCCAAAATCAATTCTCCCGTAGGACGATTTCTCTCATTCACGAAGTTCCCTGCTTCAATCATTCTGTCCACCAAGGTTGTTTTACCGTGGTCAACGTGGGCAATAATTGCAATGTTTCTAATTTCCATAACGGATTTTACAAATTCTCTATTTAACTAATTAACTTGATTTTAATATTTTGGCTTTCTACCAAACCCTCCTGGTTTTCTATCTCTAGAACCGGACGAACCACGATCTGAACCAAAACTTCTTTTTTCGCCGAAAGGCTTTCTATCTCCTGTTGATCTGCGTTCTCTTTCACGACGTTCTCCAAAACCTCCTCCGCCTGATGAACGACCACCGCCAGAAAAACCTCCTGATGATCTTCCTCCACCCGAGCGAGAACCACCGCCACCGCCATCACGATCTTTGGTAACTTCAACACGAAGTGTATTTCCTTCGTAACTTTGACCGTTAACATTTTTCAAAATGGTATTCGTATGTTCAGAATCTGCTTCAAAAAAGGAAAAACCACCCATTACTTGAATACGACCAATTAAGTTTGAACGAAGGCCTGTGGAATCGCAAATAACGCGAACCATTGCTCCCGGATTGAAATTTTGTTCCCTTCCAATACTCACAAAGAATCTTGTTTTACCTTCTTCAGTCTGATTTCCTGAACGACCTCCGCGGTCATTTCGATCTCTTCTTTCTCGACCACCACGTTCAAAACCTCTATCTTCAAAATCACGATCTCTGTCTCGTCCACGCCCACCTTTATCACGTTCATCAATATTCAAATCACCTGCACGTTCATAGTATTCAATGAAACGGTTGAATTCCATAGAAATGAATTTCTTGATTACTTCTTCTTTAGAAAGATTCTCAAATTTCTCCAACAACATCGGAACGAATGCAGCAATGTCTTTTTCTTTAACCTCAATTTGTTCAACTCGAGAAACTAATTGCATCAATTGAACTTCACAAATTTCTGCTGCAGAAGGAATCAATCCTTTCGTAACCGGAACTCGTAATTGTCTTTCTAACTGACGAATTTTACCAGTTTCACGAGCATTGATAAATATCAACGATTTACCCGTTTTACCTGCTCGAGCTGTACGACCACTTCGGTGCGTATAATTCTCGATATCATCTGGTAGGTTGTAATTGATAACGTGTGTAATATTATCGATGTCCAGACCTCTTGCTGCAACATCTGTTGCAACCAATAATTGAATTTCTCTTCTTCTGAAACGATCCATTACACGATCACGCATAGCTTGCGTTAAATCTCCGTGCAAAGGCTCTGCGTTGTAACCATCCTTAGCTAATTTCTCAGCTACACTGGCAGTTTCCATACGTGTTCGGCAAAAAACCAAACCAAAAATAGTAGGATTGAAATCAATTAAACGCTTAACTGCTTCAAAACGATCTTTTTCTTTTACTTGATAATACGTATGTTCTATGTTTTCATTGCTCTGATTTTTATGCCCAACTGATACTTCAAAAGGATCAGACATATAGTTTGAAGCAATACGTGAAACCTCAGTTGGCATGGTTGCAGAAAACAACCACACATTTTTTTCATCTGGCGTTTGTTTCAAAATTGAATCAAGATCTTCTTTAAAGCCCATGTTCAACATTTCATCTGCCTCATCCAGAATAACGATTTTCACGTCATCTAATGCAATTGCTTTACGATTAATGAGATCCATCAAACGACCGGGAGTTGCCACAATAATTGCCGCTCCTCTTTTGATATCAGACATTTGTCTTCGGATATCTGTTCCACCATACACAGAAACAATATTTAAATCCAAGTATTTCGAAAAAGTCTCTAAATCTTTCGTGATTTGCAAACACAATTCACGCGTTGGACAAAGAACTAATCCTTGCGGAATGCTCTTTTTCTTGTTGATATTATTGATAAGTGGAAGTCCAAATGCTGCTGTTTTACCTGTTCCTGTTTGTGCTAAACCTACTAAGTCTCTTTGTTGGTTTAATAAGGCTGGAACTGCCTGTTCTTGAATCGGGGTTGGTGTTTCGAAGCCTAATTCCGCTAATGCTTTTAGGACTGCACCATCCAATCCGAGTTCTTCAAATGTCATATACTATTTTAAAAATTAGCTGCAAAGGTAGAGATAAAAAAAGGATAAACCATTGAAAAAGCAAGGAATTGGGAAATGATTAAGTTTTCTTAACGAAAAACAAAAGTTAATAATAATGCATTCAATTCATGTAATTATTTATGCTACATTTGAAAAATTAAAATAAATCTTATGGAATTCTCTTTTGCGCCGATAATAGTAATCATCGTACTTTTAGCTAGTAGTTTTCTTACGGTATCACAAGGAACTGTTGCTGTAATTACCATGTTTGGGAAGTACCGAAGAGTACTTCATCCGGGGTTGAGAATGAAAATTCCATTTTTCGAAAAAGTTTACAAGCGCGTATCCATTCAAAACCAAAGTATTGAGATGGAATTTCAAGCTGTTACGGTGGATCAAGCGAATGTTTACTTCAAAAGCATGTTGCTTTATAGTGTAATGGATGAACAAGATGAAACAGTAAAAAAGGTCGCTTTTAAGTTCATTAGCCAGAAAGATTTCATGCAGGCATTGGTAAGGACAATCGAAGGTTCAATTCGAGCTTATGTAGCCAGTCAAAAACAATCTGAAATTCTTGGACTAAGACATGAACTGGTTGACAGCGTAAAGGAACAGATAGATCATACGCTTGAATCTTGGGGTTATCACTTACTCGATCTACAAATCAATGACATTACCTTTGATGCGGCGATTATCGAAAGTATGAGCAAAGTAGTTGCTTCGAATAATTTAAAAGCTGCTGCAGAAAATGAAGGTCAAGCCTTGTTAATCACTAAGACGAAAGCTGCCGAAGCGGAAGGAAACGCTATCAAAATTGCAGCATTAGCAGAAAAAGAAGCAGCCATGTTACGTGGACAAGGTGTGGCGTTATTCCGTCAAGAAGTTGCAAAAGGAATGAGTGAAGCGGCGGAAGAGATGAAACAAGCCAACTTAGACACGAATGTCATTCTATTCTCCATGTGGACAGAGGCAATCAAGAATTTTGCTGAATATGGAAAAGGAAATACAATTTTCTTGGATGGAAGTGCAGAAGGAATGCAAAAGACCATGAAGCAAATTCAGGCGATGATGAGTAGTGAAATGGAAACCAAGAAGAATAAATCTTAAATAGATTAATAAAAATCTTAATGGAAGGTTAACAGCCGACAACTAGAATATTTCTTTAACCGATATACGTAATTCCTCTTAATTCAAAAAAGTATAATTACTTACATATAATTAAGAATTTGTTTCGAATTTTCAATTAACTCCTGTGAATTTCATTGTTTGTGCTGCGTACATTTTAACTTTGAATTTCTAGACAAAAAAATGATCATTAAAATTTAGCATAATCAAATTAGAACATCAACAAGAATGAATTTTGACCCATCACGAATTGATTTATCCATACTTAAAAATAGAGCTTATAATTTAAGATGGGCAACCGTACCTGAGGGTGTAATTCCACTTACCGCTGCTGATCCTGATTTTAAATGTGCTCCCGTTATACTTGAGGCAATTGAAAAACATGTAAAAGACGGTTATTTTTCTTATGCACCTTCTGAGGGTTTACCTGAATTTAAGCAGGCTCTGAGCACCTTCTTGAAAGACAAAAGAAATGTGTCCATTTCAACTCAAAACATTCTTCCGTTAGACTATTTAACTTGTAAAACGATTCTGAAACCAACCGATGAAGCAATTATTTTTGATCCGGTTGACTTTTTATTTCAATATTCCATTGAAAAAGTTGGAGCAAAAGCAGTTCGATTTTCGATTCCTCAGTCTAGTGAAAAAATTGATTTTAATCAAATAGAGAAATTGATAACTGCAAAAACTAAATTAATTTGTTTATGTAATCCATTGAATCCAACGGGAAAAGTATTTTCAAAGGAAGAATTACAAACACTTGGAGAAATTGCTGTAAAGCACAATATATTCATCTTATCAGACGAAATTTGGAGCGACATTGTTTTTAAACCTGCTGTTTTCACGAGTATTGCCAGTATTAACGAAGAGATTTCAAATCAAACAATTTTAGTTACTGGCTTCAGCAAATCATACGGTTTAGCAGGACTAAGAATTGGAGTCATTGCCACTCAAAACAGACAGCTATTTCAGAATATTTTTGAAACATCCCTTCACCAATCTACGATTCATGGGGCCAATTCAATTGGACAAATTGCGGCGGCAGCGGCATTAACTGATGCTCAAGATTGGTTATCGGGATTTATTGCTCACTTGCAAAATATGCGTGATTTACTCACATCCAGAATCAATAGTATTTCTGGTCTAAGCACTATCTCTCCAGATGGATGTTACGTGAGTTTTATCAACATACAAAAAACAGGAATGAACTCTGAAAACATTTCTAATCACCTACTGAAAAATGCAAAAGTTGCAGTTGTCCCAGGACTACCTAAATGGTTCGGAGAAGGAGCTACGGGACATATTAGAATAAGTTTTGCAACTTCGGAGGAAGTATTAAATGAAGCTTTGAATCGAATTGAAAAAGCATTATAGTTTATGAAAGTTGCTATCATTGGAGGTGGGATTGCTGGATTATCACAAGGGATATTTCTCAAAAGTAAAGGATTTGAAGTGACCGTTTATGAACGCATGCAAAGCATGAATAGTAAAGGTCATGCATTTTTGATGAATGGAGAAGCTTTGAACTACTTGGATAAATACATAAAAAATGCTCCAAATGAACTCCTGAAAAACAATATTGATCTTTTTAGTCTAAAATCACAGAACGATGAAGAATTGATAAAGATACCTTTAGAGGAATGGTTTTGCATAAAGAGAGTTGATTTGATTAATTATTTATCCTCTTTTTTTTCGGAAAAAGATTTAAAATATGGATGTGAATTTTCGCACTTTGAATTTGAGTCTAGCAAAGCCAAATCAGTAGTTTTTAAAAACCAAGTTAAAGCCGAAGCAGATATTTTCATTGCGGCTGATGGAAGTAATTCTGAAATACGAAAATTGCTTTTCGGAGAAACTCAATTCACACCTGTTGAAGTTAAAGAAATCGTAGGTATTTCGAAATTTAATAAATCGGATAGATACCAAACTTTTCAGAAATTCCAATCTGACGAAAAAGGCCTGTCTTTTGGTTATATTCCAGCTGTAAATGATGAATCTGTCTGGTTCATGCAATATGACATTAAGCTTGAAAATAATTTTAATTTAAAAAATCCTGAAGGTCTAAAAGATTTCTGTTTTTCCATCTTGGATGACTTTCCCCAGGAAGTTAAAAAAGTACTTGATGGGAATGATTTTAATACTTCATATGT
>Ga0255096_1000894_pt1 | contig 13310 bp, 17 predicted proteins | sample Colum_Atlam_RepA_2_FD_188563 | JGI IMG/M metagenome (GOLD analysis project Ga0255096, IMG submission 188563) | Freshwater microbial communities from Columbia River, Oregon, United States - Colum_Atlam_RepA_8d | ecosystem: Environmental > Aquatic > Freshwater > River | place: USA: Oregon...
GTTTTGGCACCTTGCCCGCCCCCGGATCACAAACCGCGCCGCAGGCCGCACATCGATGCACCGTCGGCCCCAACCGTCGGTCCAGCCGCCACTTGCAGGCGCGCGTCAATGTCGAATTGCGACGGCTCAGCCAAGCATAGGCAAAAACCGAAACACCAAGCAGCAGCAAAAGAATAGGCATGGCCGCATGTTACACGCCGCCACGCCCAAGAAAACCCCCTTAGGCCACCGCCGCGTGCACCACGCTTTCGGGCCTGACCTGCGCCGCCATCGCCAAAGCCGCCCCCCGCGCCCGCCGCAGCGTCGAATAATCGGCAGGCATGTGCAGCGCCGCATACTGCCTGCCATCTTCGGCATTGCGATAGCTTTCCCCCAACCGCGTCACGCCATAGCCCAACTGCCGCAGCGCCCGCATCAATGCCAAAGACGACAGGCAAATCAACTCGCGCCCACCCTGCGCGCGGGTAATATCCACCAGCCCATCCACAATCAGCGCCAGACAGGTGCTACGCTCATGGCCGGTGGTCAGCGCATCAGAAATTACCAATCTGGTACATTCCCACACCTGCGGCGACGCGATTTCCACCGCCATCACCTGCGGCGGAATATGCGGCAGCTTGCCCGAATAGGCGTCGCGCAGCATATAGGTATGCGCGCCCCAGGTCGCCGTCGTCGCCATGGCCCGCGCACCACCCACAACCTTACCGTGCATCATCGCCAAAGAATATTGTGCCAGCGGCGTGTCGTATTGATCCATTTCGACTTGGGCGTTGTGCGGAATATCCCAACCCAATTGGTCGACAAACACCTGCTTGCGCAGCGCTAAAAAGTCGTAAAATGCCGACCCGTGCCGATGAAAATCGGAAAAGTCGAAACTGATATTGTTCATAATGCTCTCCTGAACTGGTAAGACTGTTTCAGATAAAGCAACAATATCGCCTAAGTTGTATTGCAATATACGTGACAAACTCTGCGCGATCAGCGCAAAGCCCAGCGGCTCAGCTTGGTGGCCAAGCCCACGTTTTCACGGAATTTAAAGGATACGTCGCGCCGCCGCGATAGAAGCGGCCTGTGATTGGGTTTTTGCGCCCAATTTGCGCTTTACGTTGTTCAGACGCGCCTTCACCGCGCTTTCCGAAATACCCAGCTGCGCCGCGATTTGTTTCAACCGCAGGCCCTGCGATTGCAGCTTCAACGCCTCGACTTCGGCATTGGTCAGACCCTTGCTTGCCTCACCACCCTCATGCAACTTCTGGATGATTCGCAACAAGGCCTCGACTTCGGCGGCTTCAAACTCCCGATCGTCGCGGAAAAACAGCCCATAGCTGCGGCGGCCCTTGTCGGTTGGCCGCATCACCGAAACCACAACGCCATGGCCAAGCCCGAACACGGCCGCATGCGCTCGCACCTGATGCGGGTCGGGCAGATCCATGTCGGAAAACCGAATTGCGCCAGTATTGCCATAGACCCAGCGCATCGCCGGATCATGCACAACTAAACCATGAGTTGTGTAAAACTCCACCCACACCTCGGGCAGATTGTTCATTTCTTCTTCGGGGAACGAGAACCCAACATGCAGCGCCACGTAAAAACCCGCGGGTGCCATATCTGCCAGAATATCTTTAGTTGCCGGTAGAAGTTTCATATGCTCAAAACATTTACCGAACACAAAGCCCGGTCTTGGCGTTATAACTAGGCGTTGTCCGGATAAAGTTACTTTGCAACCGCAAGCATCCATAGGGGGTCAGATGACCGAAACGACCACAGTGGACGCCGTGGCAAAACACTTGCACCGACTTTCTTTGCTCTGCGACAGCGGCTTTGCGTTAGCAATTCACATTAGGTATACAAGACCCTCTCTTTTGTATAGAACCTACCACCAGACTTGGATAGATCACTATTCCGAACAAGGCTTTATGCTGTCCGATCCGGTGGTGCATTGGGGGCTGGCGCAAACCGGCAGCGTCAACTGGTCCGATCTGGCCCCACAAGACAGTGCTGGGGTGCTGTCTGCCGCCAAGGCGCATGGCCTTGCCAACGGCTGGACCTATGCGACAGGCCCCGCCACCTCCCGCACCATCGCGGGGCTGACAAAAACTGGCGCTGATTTTACCAGCACCGACCGCGACAGCATCATCGCCATCATCAATGATCTGCACACCCTGACCGAGGGGCTGGAAACCCTGCCCCCCGATCAACAAGACGGTCTGCGCGCCTTGGGTTAACCCCGTTGCCCGCCTATTCGCTGATGATGTGCCACACCCCGCCAAGCCCGTCGCCGGCATGGTCGCCCTTGGCTTTATCGCCGGCAAAGAAATACATCGGCTTGCCGTCATAGGCCCATTGCTTGGTGCCATCCGTGCGATCCACCAAGGTCCAACCTTCGGTCATCGCATCGCCCGCCTTGCCCAGATAGGGCGGCCATTTCGTGGCGCAATCGCCATAGCAGGCCGAAACCCCGCCGGTGTCCTTGTCAAAACTGTACAAGGTCATGCCCTTGGCATCAGTCAGCATCCCCGCCGCCAATGCCGCCTGCGCCAAACCAAAGGTGAAAATACCTGCGAAAGCAACGCGTTGCATCATCGATGTCATGCTCAGCCCTCCAATTACGTCAGACGGCAAACAGAACGCTTGTCAGATCAACCGAAGATTTCCGGTCTGGCAAGTCTGCTAGGGGCCAAACACCCCGCCATCCGCCATTAGAAAAGCCTACACCCGCCGAGGTCCGGCGGGTGTAACAAATCGCAGCGCTTGGGTCACATCCTCGCGACCAGATCAGACCACGCGGTCGACCATCATCTTCTTGATCTCGGCAATCGCCTTGGCCGGATTCAAGCCTTTCGGGCAAGTCTTGGCGCAGTTCATGATGGTGTGGCAGCGATACAGTTTGAACGGATCTTCCAGATCGTCCAAGCGTTCGCCGGTTGCCTCGTCACGGCTGTCGATGATCCAGCGATAGGCATGCAGCAACGCCGCCGGCCCCAGATATTTATCGCCATTCCACCAATACGACGGGCAAGAGGTGCTGCACGAGGCGCACATCACACATTCATAAAGCCCGTCCAGCTTGGCGCGATCTTCAATCGATTGCCGCCATTCTTTCGCCGGACGGTTGGTCTTGGTTTCCAACCACGGCATGATGCTGGCGTGCTGCGCATAGAAATGCGTAAGATCGGGGATCAAATCCTTGATCACCGGCATATGCGGCAGCGGGTAGATCTTCACATCGCCCTTCACCTCGTCCAGGCCATAGATACAGGCCAGCGTGTTGATGCCGTCGATGTTCATCGCGCAAGACCCGCAGATGCCTTCACGGCACGACCGGCGGAACGTCAGCGTCGGGTCGATTTCATTCTTGATCTTGATCAGCGCGTCCAGAATCATCGGGCCGCAGGTATCCATATCCAGAAAATAGCTGTCCACCCGCGGGTTCTGCCCGTCATCGGGGTTCCAACGATAGATCTGGAACTTGCGCACATTCTTCCCGTCCGGCTTCGGCCAGGTCTTCCCCGTGCGGATCTTGGAATTCTTCGGCAGAGTGAACTGAACCATGGTCAGACCTTTCGTCTACGTTGCGTCATTGCTGCGCAGGAATGCTGGTATAGGGACGCGACGGCATCTCGCCAGAGCGGCGCATCACGCAATTATCGTAAAGTTGCGACGGGTCGCGGCCTTGCAGATAGTCAGAGCTGATCGTGACATCGAAGGTCGGGGAAACCTTGCCGGTCGAATCCATCCCCACCCCGACCGATCCGCGCGGATGTTCGGCCAGCCGCGCTTGCGACAGGCACTCGCGTTCGGCCTGCGCCCGGCTTACCGGCCCGCAAGCCAGCAGCGGCAACAACGCGGCAAGGGCAAGACCCGCGCGCATCATAGCGGTTTCAGCGGCGGCACGCCGTTGGCCGCAAAACAGGCCCCAGCCGCCGGACGTTTGGCGATGATGCGGATGTTTTGCTTCGTCAAAGTGCCGGCCTCTACGCCGATGTCACGCGCCAAACCGTTGATTTCACCTTGATTTGCCGCATCCAGAATGCAGCGCGTCGCGGCATCAGCCAGATTGCCGGGCAACTCTTGCGCCAACACCGGCTGCACCACCTGTTCGGCGGTGCGCCGAAGCGCCTTGTCAGCCACTACTTGCGGATCGCAGGCCGCCAAAGCCAGCGGCGCCGCCAGCAAAACCAAGCTCGTCAATTTCCAATGCAATAGCCTGTTCCTCCCTGCATGACCCCACCGCCCGGAACACAACCGGGCGTCGGGGCGGGTTTCGTCACTGTCACAGACTGCGCCACACCGTCAGGCGCGGCACCCACAGGCGCAGCCACCGCTGGTGGCGACGCGGCACTTGCAAGCGGATCGATACTGGCAACACGGGCAAGACAGGCCTTAAAATGCGAATCTGTCATGCCGTGTACGATCCCGCGGCCAATCGCGGCCCCCAACAAAGAGGCACCACTATTGGCATAGGCAGGCGTAGACGCCTGATCTTTCCGGGCGGCCTGATAGGCCGCCTCACATTCTAACGCGGTTTGCGCGGGACGGCCTTGATATTTCAGCACATCCTGCTCGGCACAGCCAAACAAAGCAAAAACTGGTAACGCGACTGCAACCAAAAAACGCATCAGAACTTCCGTTCTGCCGGGGCGATCTTCTTCAACGAAATCCCGCCATCGGCTTCGGCCGTCAACGGCGCGGTGTGAACCGGGCGTTCGCCCAAGCGCACCGTGTTGCCATCGACCCAAGCCAAGCTGTGCTTGCGCCAGTTGGCATCGTCACGCGCCGGATAGTCTTCGTGCGCATGCGCGCCACGGCTTTCGGTGCGGGCATGCGCACCGTAAATCGTCGCCAGCGCGTTCGGCATCAGGTTTTGCAGTTCCAGCGTTTCCATCAGGTCAGAGTTCCACACCAGCGACCGGTCGGTCACTTTCAGGTCGCTCATCTTGGCGGCAATCGCCGTCATCTTGGCCACGCCTTCGCCCAGCGTCTTGTCGGTGCGGAACACCGCCGCATCGGCCTGCATGGTTTTTTGCATTTCCAACCGCAGATCGGCGGTGGCAATCGCGCCATTGGCGTTGCGGGTCACGTCAAACCGGTCCAGCGCGCGGTCAACTTCGACCGTGTTCACCGGGGCGGCGCGTTCTTTCGGGTTCACAATCTCACCGGCGCGAATGGCGGCAGCCCGGCCAAACACCACAAGGTCGATCAGCGAATTCGACCCAAGCCGGTTCGCGCCATGCACCGATGCACAGCCCGCCTCGCCCACCGCCATCAGGCCCGGCACGGTGGCGTCGGGGTTGGTCGCGGTCGGGTTCAGCACTTCGCCGTAATAGTTGGTCGGAATACCGCCCATATTATAGTGCACCGTCGGCAGCACCGGAATCGGTTCCTTGTGCAGGTCAACGCCCGCAAAAATCCGCGCGCTTTCCGAAATGCCGGGTAGGCGCAGCGCCAAGGTTTCCGGCGGCAGGTGGTTCAGGTGCAGGTGGATGTGGTCCTTGTTCGGGCCAACGCCACGGCCTTCCCGAATTTCAATCGTCATGCAGCGTGAAACATAGTCACGCGGCGCCAAGTCTTTGTAATGCGGGGCATAACGCTCCATAAAGCGTTCGCCGTTCGAGTTGGTCAGATAACCGCCCTCGCCGCGCGCACCTTCGGTGATCAGGCAGCCCGAACCATAGATGCCGGTCGGGTGGAACTGCACGAATTCCATATCCTGCAACGGCAGACCCGCCCGCGCCACCATGCCGCCACCGTCGCCGGTGCAGGTATGGGCGCTGGTTGCGCTGAAATAGGCGCGTCCATAGCCGCCCGTCGCCAGCACAGTCATCTTGGCGTTGAACACATGGATCGTGCCATCGTCCAACTTCCACGCCACCACACCGGTGCAGCGGCCATCGGTCATGATCAGATCAATCGCGAAGTATTCGATGAAGAATTCGGCGTTGTTCTTCAGGCTTTGGCCATAAAGCGTGTGCAAAATGGCGTGGCCGGTGCGGTCAGCCGCGGCGCAGGTGCGCTGCACCGGCGGACCTTCGCCAAATTCGGTGGTATGGCCGCCGAACGGACGCTGATAGATCTTGCCTTCTTCGGTGCGCGAAAACGGCACGCCGTAATGTTCCAGCTCGTAAACCGCCTTCGGGGCTTCGCGCGCCAGATATTCCATCGCATCGGTATCGCCCAGCCAGTCCGACCCTTTCACGGTGTCGTACATGTGCCACTGCCAGCTGTCCGGCCCCATGTTGCCAAGGCTGGCCGCGATGCCGCCCTGCGCGGCCACGGTATGGCTACGGGTCGGGAACACTTTGGTCACGCAAGCGGTGCGCAGCCCCTGCTCTGCCATGCCCAAAGTCGCGCGCAAGCCAGCCCCACCGGCCCCCACCACGACCACATCATAGTCATGCACTTCATACGGATAAGCAGTCATGTCAGCCCCTTAAAGCGCGATCTTGACCAAGGCATAAAGCCCGGTCGCCACGATCACGGAGGAAATCGAATAGGCAGCGATGATGCACAGCTTGCGGGCGGTGCCGCGCGCATAGTCTTCGATCATCATGGTCGCCCCTTTGGCGAAATGGCGCATGCCAACCACCAGAACCATCGCGGTCAGAATCGACGGGAACGGCCGCGCAAAGGTGGCGCGCACCGTGTCGTAATCCTGGCCCAGCGCATGGCCGAACACATAAACCCAAGTCGGCACAAGGAATGCCAAGGCCACGGCCGAAACCGTCATCGACCAATGATGTTCGGTGCCCGTATGGGCCGAACCCTTGCCAATCGCGCGCTTGCGAGCGGTGAGATAACGCATGTCGGCCCCCTTACACGATCACGATGGTCAGAACGGTCAGCACGACCGAACCGATGATGGCGCCCCAGCCCAGCTTTTCAGCCGTTGCCACATCCAGCCCTTTGCCGGCATCGAAATACAGGTGCCGCAGCCCCGCCAGATAGTGATACCAAACCGCCCAAGCCGACCCGGTGAACACCAGATCGCCAAACCAGCTGGTGCAGACCGCATTCGCCACCGCGAAATACGCCGGCGACACCGCCGCCGCCAACAGCCACCACACCGCCAGCGCCACGCCCACGATCAGGGCGTTGCCGGTGATCCGGGTCAGGATCGAGGTGAAAGAGGTCAACTGCGGGCGATAGATCTGCAAATGCGGCGAAAGCGGGCGCTCGACCCGCTTAACCCCGGCCTGATTGGTATTGGCCATCTTGATCCCCTTCATCCCATGGCAAGGGGCGGCACGATGGCGCCCACGCCTGAATATCGTTCATCCCTCAATAACGCGTAAATTGGCGCTGTCACCTGAAACGGTGTCGCTTTGGTATATTGTTGCCGCTAACAGCGGTGGTTTTTCGCGTTTGTGATCACACGCAAAAACCGCGTGATCACAAAATCACTCAGCACTGGCTTCCCAGATCCGCGCCGCGTCTTCGGCATATTCGCTGCACATGGTGATGGTTTTGTCGTCCGAGCTGTAATAGGCGTTCGCCTCGCCGCAGGGGGCGATTTTCACCTCGATCCATTCGGGCAGGCCATAGGTCTTGTTCAGATCATCGACTTCGGCCTGCAAAATCTGCGCAATTGGGTCATTCGGATCGGCATCCACCATCCGCAGCCCCTTGGCATCCGCCCCCGGCTCTAGCCCCGCCAGCAAACCACCCCAAGATGCCTGCGCCTGCTCAAATTCGTCCGGGCAGCGTTCGGCCCGCTCGGGCGGCAATTCCAACTCTTTCGCCACGTCTTCGCGGGCGTTGGGGTCGGCACCATAAAACAAGCAGATCAGATTGTAATAGCGTTGCAAATCAAGGCTGTGTTCGTCGGAAAACGCCGGTTCATAGCCCTGCGCCTCGGCTTCGGCGGCATACATCGCATAGGAATTTGCGGTGTCGTAAATGATCTGGGTTGCCGAACTTTCGTCCCAGATGTCATGCACCAACAGCGCCGACAGCGTATCGGCCGCGTCTTCTTCCTTGCCCAGCACCGGCAATTGCAGCACGTCAATCAGCGCGTGGCCCAGCTCGTGATAAAACGTCGCCAACACGTTCGAGGTCACAAATTGCGCCTCTGCCTCGTCTTCGGGCATGTCAAACGCCGTGGCAGGCTGCGACAGCAACGGGCAAGCACTGGCCAAAACGGCCGCAAAAACAAACGCGCGCATAAACTTCTCCGAAAAAACTTTGCGCAACTGTGCCTGCGGATCAGGTGGGGATCAACGCCCAATAGTCCAAGTCCAAAAGAACTTCCGGCAAATACTTCCCATCTTCGCCGCGCAGCGCCCCCGCCCGGCCCTTGGTCGCCACCAAGCGCAGCCGGATCGCGCCCACACCCGGTGCCGCAGTTTCGGCCTTGTCCAGCACCTCGGACCAAGCCCGCACCGTATCGCCAGCAAAACACGGGTTGGCATGCGCGCCCGCGTTCAGCGCCACGATCATCTGCGCATTCGCCAAGCCGTTGAAAGACAGCGCCCGCGCCAACGAAATCACATGGCCACCATAAATCAGCCGCTTGCCATCGGCGCGGTTGGTGGCATCGAAATGCACCTTGGCGGTGTTCTGCCACAGCCGCGTCGCCAGCATATGCTCGGCCTCTTCCACCGTCACGCCGTCAACGTGGTCAATCACCTCGCCCACCGTGTAATCGCCCAAACGGTGCGGCTCGCCTGCCAGCGCAAAATCATAGCCGGTAAAATCAAGCCCTTGCGGCACAACCAGCCGCGCCGGGTCCACCACCTTCGCCAAAGCAGGCACCACGGCCTCGGGCGCCGCCGCGCTGAAATCGCGCTTTTTCACCATCACCCAGCGCACATATTCCAACACAACGTCGCCGCGTTGGTTCAGCCCGCGGGTGCGCACATAAACCACGCCCGACTGCCCGTTCGAATTTTCCTTCAACCCGATCACGGTGCTTTGCGACCGCAACGTGTCGCCGGCATAAACCGGCAACAGCCAGCGCCCCTCGGCATAGCCAAGGTTGGCCACCGCGTTCAGGCTGATATCGGGCACGGTCTTGCCAAAGACGGTATGGAAGGCAATCAGATCATCCAGCGGCGCGGCGGCAAGCCCGCAGCTGCGCGCAAATTCGTCCGAAGAATACAGCGCCCCGCGCGCCGGATACAGCGCATGGTACAGCGCGCGTTCACCACCCGAAACTGTGCGTGGCACCGCATGGGCAATGGTTTCGCCCAAGGTATAATCTTCGAAAAAACGGCCCGGATTGGTCTTCATCTTGCCTCCCAAGCTCGAGGTTGCCCCCGACTCCTTGCTTGAAAAGGCGGGAAACCCCCGCCTTATTGCTCGCCCAGTTTCACATCCGGCGTGTAGATCCCCGGTGCATCCTTCACCACCGCCTGCCCGCAGCGCATCACGCCGCGAGCCGCGTCAAAGGCATAGGTGGGGCCGCCCTGCAGCTCCCACCCCTTGTTCAGCGCCGCCGTCACCTTGTGGCAAAACGCCGAGGTGTCGTCGTCCGACAAAAACCGATACAGTTTCATCAGGAATACGTCCCCAAGAACACCGGATGGCCCAGCCATTGGTGGATCATCGCAATCACCCCCAGCAGCACCAACGTGCCAACAAGGTTCATCGCGTCGCCCTTGATGCCGCGCCCGTTCACCGGCTTTGCCCAAGGTCCGGCACGGTTGATCACCGCCATCGAAACCAGCGCCCAAACGAACATGCTGCCAAACAACACGATCGACGCCTGATCGCCGTTCACCAGCAAATGCGCCACCGCCCAAACCACGGTGCCCAACAGCATCGGATGCCGCAGTTTCGGGTAAAGCACACCCTTGGTCCCGCCCACGCCAAACAGAAACAGCGAAATCAGCATCAGGGTATTATTGGCATGCCCCATGCCCGGCAGCGGCGTGTAAACCGGCACATAGTCGGCCGCGCGATAGCCCAGCACCATCAGCACCACACCCGCAAGCGACAGCAACGCCACCACCATCTTGCCCGCATCGCCCATGCCCGCCCGCGCCTGCGGTGCCAGACGTTTGAACCAATGCGGCACCGCAAACAGCAGTATGCCCAAAACCAGCAAAGTCATCTTGTCGTTTCCTATCCTGCCAACTCAGCAATCATCCGGGCTTTGCCCAGCGTTGCCTGCGCCGTCACGATATGCAGGTTCTCGACGATCTTTCCATCCACAACCGCAACACCCTGCCCTGCGGCCTGTGCTGCGTTAAAGGCGGCAATCTGGCGTTTGGCCAGATCAATCTCGGCGTCCGACGGCGCAAAAGCCGCGTTGGCAATCTCTAGCTGCGCGGGGTGGATCAGGGTTTTGCCATCAAACCCCATGTCACGGCCCTGCGCACATTCGGCGCGCAAACCGTCGTCATCCTTGAAGGCGTTATAGACGCCGTCCACGATCACCCGCCCATGCGCCCGCGCCGCCAGCAGGCACAGCCCCAGCCCCGCCTGCATCGCCAAACGGTCGGGGCGATAGCGGCTGCCCAATTCCTTGGCCAGATCATTGGTGCCCATAACCATGCCTTGCAAGCCCGGATAAGCCGCAATTTCGGCCGCATTCAGCATGCCCCGCGCGGTTTCCATCATCGCCCACAGCGGCTTGCCGGGCGCTTTGGCCGCCACCGCCGCCAGATCCGCCGCCGTATTCACCTTTGGGATCAGCAGCGCCTCGACCGCCGGATGCGCGCCAAAAACCGCCAGATCCTCGGCGCCCCACGCCGTGTCCAACCCATTCACCCGCACGATCCGCGCCCGCGCCCCATAGCCGCCCGCCGTCAACGCCTCGGCCAGAACCGCCCGCGCCACGACCTTTTCTTCGGGCGCCACAGCATCCTCCAGATCGAAGATAATCGCATCCGCCCCCAGCCCGCGCGCCTTGTCCAGCGCACGCTCTTTTGATCCGGGAATATACAGCACCGAACGGAAGGGACGAGCAGCCATGATTCTCTCCAGCAAGATTGTTGCGCCAAAAGGCCACATTTCGCCACTTTCGGCAAGGGTGGAAATGCCGCAGCGCAGAAATTCCTGCGCGCAGCTTTAACCAAATGCTTGCCGCCCTGCCGCAAACTGACCGGAGCTTACCGCAATACAAAGGCCCGCCCGATGGAAAAAACCCTGTTCGCCCTGTCGCTTGGCTTTCTTGGCCTTATCCTTGCCACCCAAGCCGGATGGGCCGCGCCGCGTTACAGCCCCTTGGCGCCATCCCAGATCAGCTTGATCGACACCAGCAACAGCGCCCATGTCACCAGTTGGAAAAACAGCTTTTCCGGCAGCCACTTCACCAGACGCACCCCGGCAAACACCGAAACCGCTGCCACCGGCATCAGCACCAGCACCTTTTCCAAACTGTGCAGGTTGATCTGCCCCAGCATGTAATACGGGATCAGCTTGATCGCGTTGATATAGGCAAACGCGATGGTCGAGGTGCCGGCAAACACCGCCTTCTGCATCCCCAGCGGCATTGTATAGACTTGGTAGGGCGGCCCGCCCGAATGGCTGACAAAGCTGGTAAACCCCGTGACCCCGCCCCAGAACAGCCCCGGCGCCACTTCGGCGCGGCGCGGCTCGCCATGGGTTTTGTGCCGGATCAACAGGTTAAGCGCGAACACCACGCCAATCAGCCCGATCAACACCGTGACCCAGCTTTCTGACACCACGCTTGCGGTCAGATAGCCCGCCACCACACCCAGTGTCGCCCCCGGCAACAAGATCGCCAGCACCCGGCGATCAAACGCATGGCGATAGGCGTAAAGCCCGAACATGTCCGACACCACATAGACCGGCAGCAACAGCCCCGCCGCCGTCACCGGCGACATCACCAGCGCCAGCACCGGCACCGACAGCATCCCCACCACCGGCATACCGCCCTTGCCCATGCCCACCAGCACCGCTGCCAGCACGGCCAAAGTCCAAAACATCGCCCCATCCATTATTTGCCGCCTATCCGATAAAATCCATGCATCATGGCTCTTCCCCCTGCCTGCGGAATCACCCATGATCACCGCGATGCCGGCCCGACCGGCCCGTCGCTGCCCGTTTGGAATGCCCGCGCAAAGGTTTAGCGCAAACACATCAAACGGACCAGTGGCTTGCCGTGCCGCACTGCGGCGGGCTTGCACTTCACGGGGTTCGGGTTTAGCATACCATTGTATACAACCCCTCTCGGAGGCCCACATGGCACGCCCTAAAATCGCGCTTATCGGCGCAGGCCAGATCGGCGGCACGCTCGCCCATCTCGCCGCGATCAAAGAACTTGGCGACATCATCCTGTTCGACATTGCCGAAGGCACTCCGCAGGGCAAAGCTCTTGATATCGCGCAGTCGGGCCCGTCCGAAGGCTTTGACGCCAACATGAAGGGCGCAAACTCTTACGCCGACATCGCGGGTGCTGATGTTTGCATCGTCACCGCTGGTGTGCCGCGCAAGCCGGGCATGTCGCGCGATGACCTGCTGGGCATCAACCTGAAAGTGATGAAATCGGTCGGCGAAGGCATCAAGGCCCACGCGCCGAACGCTTTCGTGATCTGCATCACCAACCCGCTTGACGCGATGGTCTGGGCGCTGCGCGAATTCTCGGGCCTGCCGCACAACAAAGTCGTCGGCATGGCTGGCGTGCTTGACTCGGCGCGCTTCCGCCACTTCCTGTCGGTTGAATTCAACGTCTCGATGCGCGATGTCACCGCTTTCGTGCTGGGCGGCCACGGCGACACCATGGTGCCGCTGACCCGTTATTCCACCGTTGGCGGCATCCCGCTGCCGGATCTGGTCGCGATGGGCTGGACCACGCAAGAAAAGCTTGACGGTATCGTGCAGCGCACCCGTGACGGCGGCGCCGAAATCGTTGGCCTGCTGAAAACCGGCTCGGCCTTCTACGCGCCCGCCACCAGCGCCATCGAAATGGCCGAAGCCTACCTGAAAGACCAAAAGCGCGTGCTGCCGTGCGCCGCCTATGTTGACGGCGCGCTTGGACTGAACGGCATGTATGTCGGCGTTCCCACCGTGCTGGGCGCTGGCGGTGTCGAACGTGTCATCGACATCAAGATGAACGCCGACGAACAAGCCATGTTCCAAAAATCGGTTGACGCCGTGCAGGGCCTCGTGGCCGCCTGCAAAGCCATCGACCCGTCGCTGGCGTAACGCCACCGCACAGCCAAAGAAAATGCGCGCAGTCCGCTGTGCGCATTTTTCATTTTCTTGTCAAATTCTTAGCCAACATACTGCCCCGCCGCATCGACCAAGATCTGCCCATCTGGCGCAACCAGCATCCCCGGCGGCAACAAGTCCAGCACCCGCTCTAACGGTCGGCACAGCCGCACGCCCTTGGCCGAACATACGAT
>Ga0255096_1000895_pt1 | contig 13309 bp, 12 predicted proteins | sample Colum_Atlam_RepA_2_FD_188563 | JGI IMG/M metagenome (GOLD analysis project Ga0255096, IMG submission 188563) | Freshwater microbial communities from Columbia River, Oregon, United States - Colum_Atlam_RepA_8d | ecosystem: Environmental > Aquatic > Freshwater > River | place: USA: Oregon...
CGCGATACGAACGGGGTGTCGAACGCCAGACCTTTTTTTACCCAGCCATAGCCAAGCATCGCGCAGATGAAGACGGGGGCGATTACTTCAAAGATGGTCAGCAGCATGCAGCAATGTCAGGGAGTGGTCGCGGAGCGCACGGAGTAGAGTTCATAAAGTGCACCACCATCCTGGCCATTGGTGGTGGACAGCAGTTGGAGGGTCCAGCCGTGTTGGGTGGCTGTGGCAAAAAAGTTGTCGCGATTCTCTGGGAAAGTGCCGGTACCCGCTGCAGGCACTACAAAAAGCGCTGCACCGCTCTCAAGCAGATTCCGGTACACCACCTCAAGCCCGGCATCGAAAGGCGCTGTGAAGTGAGGCCAGTAATCCAGTACCCGGACATTGCCATTCAATACGCCGCTGATGATCGAGCCAGTGCCCCAATCGGTGGTGACCACCGTAGTGCCTGGATAGCGCCCTACTTCTTCTGCCAGCACTGTTGAAGCAGGGTCCCAGCGATCGCCTGGGTTATTGGCGAATCCATGCAGGTTGTGCAGGTCCACGCGCAGCGATGACAGGCAAACTGCAGTCACGATTACCACAGCCGTTGCCATCAGCGCAGAGCGACGCGTGCTATCGGCGAACGATTGTCCCAGCGGTATCGCCAGCATCAAAAGCCACAGTGGCGCCAGCGTTGCCAGATGATGCGGTCCAGTGGCTTGGCGTGTCGCAAAAACCTCGGCTAATGTAACGGCCATGAAAATGACAAAAAATAGCACCGGCTTCCAGTTTATCGAGCGGCGGTAATGCAGAGCGAGAGCGGCTACGATAAACATCGCGACAGTCAGTACCCGCAGGTGCAGAGTAGCAATAGTCGCTTCATCAAGCGCGGTGGTTGTCACGGCATATACGCCTGTGCCTGCCAGCGTATAACGCGCTAGCGACCACACTTCATGCCGGCGCAGCGCCCAGTCGAAATTGCCGATCTCGTCTTCCAGCGGTAGATGGTCGCGCATGTAGATCAGCAGGCCGATGCCGAGCAACACTGTAGTGCCAGCAAGAGCGCCACTGACTAGCTTGCGCTGTAGGCAGAAGTCGACGAGTTGGCGCGGATAGACCAGTGCCAGGGCCAGTACTACAGCAGGGCACAGCCACAGGAAATTCAGCTTGTCGAACACGCCCACTACTGCAACCGCGAGCAGCGCCACCAGGTATTTTGGTTCGCGCGTTTTGATCCACAGTACGGCGGCGAGCAGCAACAGCGAGCGGAACAACATCATCAGCGTGGTGGGACCCCAGTCCAGCCGCGTGTGGAACAGTGTCGAGGGTTCCACCGCCGCCATCGCCAGGAACATCAAGGCGACCGGCCGCGAAAAAGCGTGCAGCGCTACCTTGTAGTTGAACCATAAAGTCAGTGCACCGATAAGTATCATCGGCCAGCGCACGCTCCCTGCTGTCACGCCGAACAATTTGAAGATCGGGTAATAAAGCCAGGCCTTCAGCGCGCCGATGTAGGGCATGAGCATCACGGGCAGCGAGCCGAAATTGATGAACTTGAATATGCCGTTGGGGCCGCCCTGTGCCGCATCAACGAACAATAGCTCGTCGTAGTAGAAGCCGGGCGTGGCAACATTCCAGCCTGCGATCAGCAGAAACGCCAATAGCGCAACGCCAATGGCAATACGCTGTATCACGGGCGTATTCACCCTACCTGCCCCAGACCGGCAGCTTCTTCGGCAGCAACCTGTGGTTCAGACGCGCGTACTGTGGCAGGCCATTGTGGTAGGGCGGGTAGTCTTCGCCCAGTACCAGCGGGGCGAAGTATTCGCGTGCCTTGGCGGTGATGCCGAAGCCGTCCTCGGTGATGAAATCGCGCGGCATCTTCTTCTCGACGTTGGCTACGTCGCTCAGCTTCGCTTCGCCAACCGACCAGCGGTACGGCGAGTTGCTCTCCCGCACGATGGTCGGCATCACGGCGTTCTTGCCGGCCAGTGCGAATTCCACTGCGGCTTTGCCCATTGCGTACGCCTGTGCCACATCTGTGCCTGAGGCGATATGACGTGCGGCACGTTGCAGGTAGTCCGACACCGCCCAGTGGTACTTGTAACCGAGTTCCTGCTTGATCATCGACGCCATGAACGGCGCCACGCCACCAAGCTGCGCATGGCCGAACGCGTCCTTGCCGCCGGCTTCAGCAAGGAAAGTGCCGTCGGCATAGTGTGCCCCTTCGCTGACGACGATCGCACAGTAGCCGTACTTGCTGACGCTTTCTTTTACTTTTACGAGGAATGCCGCTTTGTCGAACGCAATCTCGGGGAACACGATGATGTGTGGTGCATCGCCGTCCAGTTCGGCAGCAAGGCCTGCAGCACCGGCGATCCAGCCGGCATGGCGTCCCATTACTTCCATCACGAATACCTTGGTTGAGCTTTCGCACATCGATGCCACATCAAGGCCGGCTTCACGAATCGATACCGCCACATATTTGGCCACTGAACCGAAACCCGGGCAGCAATCGGTGATTGGCAGATCGTTGTCGACTGTTTTTGGCACGCCGATGCAGGTGATGGGGAAATTCATCTCCTGACTGAACTGCGCCACCTTGTTGGCAGTGTCCTGCGAATCGCCGCCACCGTTGTAGAAGAAGTAACCGATGTCGTGGGCCTTGAATACCTCGATCAGTCGTTCGTATTCGGCACGGTTCTGCTCCACGCTTTTCAGCTTGTAGCGGCAGGAGCCGAAGGCGCCGCTGGGCGTGTGGCGCAATGCAGCAATCGTGGTATCGCTTTCAAGACTGGTATCGATCAGCTCTTCGCGCAGCGCTCCAATAATGCCGTTGCGACCGGCATATACCTTGCCCAGTGATTGGTTCTTGCGGGCTGTTTCTATGACGCCACAGGCCGAGGCATTGATAACGGCGGTAACGCCGCCGGATTGGGCGTAAAACACATTGTTGGCTGGCATTGGAGGCTCCTCATTGGATGAGCGGCATTCTACTGAATTCAGTAGAATGCCAACATCTTCCAAACGGTGGGACAGCATGCGCATCCACATTCTCGGCATTTGCGGCACTTTCATGGGCAGTCTGGCCGTGCTGGCCAAACAACTCGGGTACGAGGTCAGCGGTTCCGACCAGAACGTGTACCCGCCGATGAGCACGCAGTTGGAGGAGCAGGGTATTGCGCTGTGCAGCGGTTACGATCCGCAGCACATGCTCGACAACAAGCCTGATCTTGTCGTAATCGGCAACACATGCTCCCGCGGCAACCCTTCAGTCGAATACCTGCTGGAGCACGACTTGCCGTTCACGTCCGGCCCCGGCTGGCTCGCTGAGCACGTGCTGCGTGGCAAGTGGGTGCTGGGTGTGGCCGGCACCCACGGCAAGACCACTACCACCAGCATGCTGGCGTGGATTCTGGAGTGCGCCGGTATGGATCCCGGCTACTTGATTGGTGGTGTGCCGAAGAACTTCAGCGTGTCGGCGCGTTTGGGAAGTTCTGATTTTTTTGTCATTGAAGCCGACGAATACGACAGTGCCTTTTTCGACAAGCGCTCGAAGTTCATCCACTACATGCCGCGCACTTGCATCATGGGTAACCTGGAGTTCGATCATGCCGATATTTTCCGCAGTGTCGAAGATATCCAGATCCAGTTTCAGCACTTATGCAAGACGATTCCGCAGCATGGTTTGATCATTGCGCCCACGGCATCGGCTACGTTGGAGCAGGTATTCGCCGTTCAGGGTGAAAAATCGAAAACAGTGTGGTGTGATCTGCAGCGCTGTGGCGCAGAAGGGGCGGCTGGTGCCGACTGGAGCTTTTTGCCTGTCAGTGCCGACGGTTCGGCATTTGTTATTCGCCATGGCACCGATAGTGCACAAGTGGATTGGTCGCTGCTGGGCGATCACAACATGCAGAACGCCACTGCGGCTGCCGCTGCGGCCATGCATGCCGGTATTCCGCTGAAGATCAGTGCCGACGCACTCTCAAAGTTTGAAGGTGTCAAGCGCCGACTCGAACTGATCGGCAAGGTTGAAGGCGTCAGCGTTTATGATGATTTTGCCCATCACCCAACCGCTATCGATACCACGCTGAAAGGCCTGCGGGCTGCAATGCAGAAGCAGCAGTCGGATGGCAGATTGATTGCTGTCATCGAAGCGCGCTCCAACACGATGAAGATGGGCTATCACCAGCACACACTGGCGCCATCGGTCGGCGCCGCCGATGCTGTGCTGTGGTATCGCAGCACGGTGACAAAACTCGATCTCGACGCAATTGCGGTAGCTGCCAAGCCTGAATTTCTCTGCATGGACAACACCGCGGACATGCTGTCGTGGCTGAAAACCAATGTGCGTAGTGGCGATCATGTGGTGATCATGAGCAATGGTGGCTTTGAAGGCCTGCATCAGCGCCTGTTGACGGCATTGCGGCAGGACTGACGTGCAAAGCCAGATGGAAACAATTCCGCTGTTTCCGTTGAATTCGGTGATGTTTCCGAAAGGTCGTGTGTCTTTGCAGATTTTCGAATCACGCTACGTCGACATGATCCGCCAGTGCCTTCGTGATTCCACTGGTTTCGGAGTGGTGCTGATCGCCACCGGCAGCGAAGTGGCGCGTACCGGTGAAAAACTTGATGTACATCGTGTGGGGACTTATTGCGAGATTGTCGACTGGAATCAGTTGCCCAATGGTCTGCTTGGCATTACCGCCGAGGGGCGGTGTACTTTCCAGTTGGTGGAGACCTGGCGCGAGAGCAATCAGTTGTGCCGCGCAGTAGTGCGATTCCGTCCGCAGGATGCAGTTTCAGCGGTTGCTGTGGAAGTAGCGGAGGAGTTTGGTGAGTACGTGGATCTGCTTAAGGGGCTGTCGCGGCATCCGGCAATTGCCGATCTCAAACTCGAAGTGAGTTTCGACAACCTGCGAGAAGTGGCGTGGCGGCTAAGCGATCTGCTGCCGATTGCCAACAAGGAGAAGCAGACACTACTTGAGCTGGAAGACCCGATTACACGCCTGCAGCAGATCGAGCTCTACATCAGCGCAATGAATCAATAAGGAGCAGGTTTTATGCTCAGCCGACCGCTCCATCCGGCAACAGCATGAAATTAAGGACTGCAGCCGCCACGGCAACCAGCACCATGACCAGCAGGTTCCAACCCAGCAGAGCCCAGACGCGGAATTTTTTGCCTTCGGCCGGATAGAAGCCTGTCGTGTCATACTCCCGATCCTGGCTGGATGCTGGCGGTGGTGTTGGTTTGTTATCGTCGGTAGGAGTGGACATGGCAGTGGCAACAGGCAGCGGGTTGGCTCCATTGTACTGCCGCCGACAACAGTGATGAACATGAAACGACCTTCAATCAAACAGCTTGAATACTTCTTGACCGTGGCACGCGCCTCCGGCTTCCGCAGCGCAGCCGAACAACTGGGCCTTAGCCAACCGGCGCTTACCGTGCAAATTGCTGCGCTGGAGGAATTGCTGGGCATGCAGTTATTCGATCGTTCGCGGGCGGGGACGCTGCTGTCACCGGCCGGCCGCGAGCTGCTGCCGCTGGCCCGTGAGATTCTGGACCATTTCCAGCAATTGGAAGACCTCAGCGTGCAGTCCCAACACGACATGGCGGGCACAATCCGTCTGGGCGTTTCACCGACAATCGGGCCCTATCTTTTGCCGCGCGTATTGCCGGTGCTGCACCAGCGTTTCCCTTACTTGAAGCTGCATATCCAGGAGGACGTGCCACGCAAACTCGAAGCCGGGCTTGAAGCCGGCGACTACGACCTGATTCTTACGGTATTACCGATGAATGCCGGCAACAACCGCATCCGGCCGCTGTTCACGGAAACAATCCTCGCCGTGTTCCGCACTGATCATCCACTGGCAAAGAAGGAAAAGCTTCGTGGCCGCGATCTGCACCAGCAGGGCGTGCTCAGTATCGACGACACTCATCATTTGCATCGCCAGCTTGTCACATTGTGCGACAAGTACGGCGCCCATCTGTTGCGCCAGCAGGAAGCCAACACGCTGTCGGCAATGCGGCTAATGGCAATGATGGGCATGGGCATTGCTTTTCTGCCCCAGTTGTTTCTGCAGGCGGAACTAAACCAGTCAGAAGACTTGATGTCGGCAAGGGTGGAAGATGAAGATATCACCCGCACCCACATCGCTATGTGGCGCAAAAGCGCCGCCTCCAAGCAGCTGTTCCAGAAACTGTCTTACGAGATCAAAGCCATCGCGCTCGAACAGTTCGGCAGCATTCTTGAGGAAGCGCAGACCGACGAGAATCTGCCGGAGAATTGGTAGAACGTAGAGGGTGTGAGGCTGGGCGGGAAGAAAACAGCGCCCGCGGCGCTCGAAACCACCACACAAAAAAAAGCGCCAGTTTCTCGTCGAAGAAACTGGCGCCTTTCATGAAGATGGGTGCTACTGAAAAGCCTCTGTATCTTATTGATATAATTGGTTAGTAAGTTAAAAGGCGAATGAATATACCCCCAAAAGTACCCCCAATAACTCCAGTTCCATCAATTGTTTCGCTTCATGTAATCTTCCCAATGCCGGTGAGGAATCGGTATCAGTGGATGCAATCGAATATGTTTTTTGATGAGTCCGGGCAGCAGAGGGAAGCATCAACAAATACAGCCACTTGAGAGTATCTGGCGGGTACTTGAAGGGCGCGGATTATGGTCGAAAAAAGACTGGTTGGGTAGCGAAATGAGTGGTCTGGGGCATGTCTAGCAGTATCGGTTGAACCGACACTTACTCTGCTTAGTACTCACTCGGCAGCATCAGTGTCCAGAACTCACCAGACCAGCAACCATAGAGCTTGATCTCGGTGAGTGGTCTGCAGTTGAGTTCGGTTAAAAATGGGGGGATTACCCCCCCCAATCGTTAGGGAGCATGCCGCTCAAAAGAATACCGCTATTTAATTTTTGGCCGAACTGGATGTATTTTTTTTCAACGGGATAGTTAAGAAACATTCCGTAAGCTTTGGCAGCAGCGCTATCCTTTTTGTTTTCCGCGTCTTTTATTTGCTCTTTTATGTGGTCTTGGCCATTTCCTGACTGGATATAGTCGATCGTTTCTACGGTAAATACACCCGTAGATATCAGGGTTGATAATTCATTTTTAGTCAACTGTGATTCTAAGCCGATAGTAATTTTCTTCTTTGCCATAAACGCTCCTATGTGTTCCCTGTTTGATTATCTTGCGAGCCTTTCTGGGATTCTGGCAGAGGCCCTGGCTGGTAAGACGACAATTCACATGACAAAGTTCTTCAGACTGCCTGCTTACCGAAAGCACCGACAACCACATTTCCGCCATTCGTTTGTGCTTTGAGAGTATCCAAATAGTCCGCCCAGGATTGCATCATTCCAAAACGTTGGGGTAGGTGCGCGGTGCGATTGTAAGCACGACCATTCACATCTCGTACTTGGTGGGCAAGCTGGTGCTCTATCCAGTCCACTGGGAAGTTCAGAACTTCATCCAACAATGTGCGTGCCATTGCCCTGAAGCCATGAACTGTCATTTGTTCGTTGCTGTAGCCCAGGGTGCGTAGGGCGGTTCTCACGCCGTTTTCACTTAGCGGGCGGCTGCCACCTCTGGCGCTGGGGAACACGTATTTGCCGCGCCCAGTGAGCAATTGCAGTTCCTTAAGAATTTCATGGGCTTGGCTGCAAAGAGGAATAACGTGTTCCTGATCCATTTTCATTTTGGTCTTAGGCAGCTCTATACGCTTTTCATCCCAGTTGATTTCTGACCATTCAAGCTGCCGCAATTCACCGGGTCTGCAAAGCAGCAGAGGGGAGAGTTTCAAGGCAGCTTGAACTGTTGGGGTGCCTTGGTAAGAGTGGATAGCGAAAAGTAGTGCACCGGCTTCCTTGGGGCTTGTAATGGCGGCAAAGTGAGTGCGTTGAGGGGTTGCCAGCGCCCCACGTAAATCAGCGCTGGAATCGCGCTCAGTACGGCCAGTGGCTACGGCATAGCGAAACACCATCCCGGCATATTGTTTTGCCCTGTGGGCTGTAGCGATGGCTCCACGGGCTTCAATACGGCGCAAAGTCTTGAGTAGTTCGGGCGGGGTTATTTCTTGGATTGGTCGCTTGCCCAAGTAGGGGAACAAGTCTTTTTCCAGTAAGCGGTTCAGTCGTTTGTCGGCGCTTTCGGATTTGTTGCCACGGTTGGCGAGCCATTCGCGGGCAACGACTTCAAAGCTGTTACTGGCGGCGTCATCCTTGGCTGCTTTGCTGGCTTTCCTGTTCAGCATAGGGTCTATGCCTTTGGCCAGCAGTGCTTTGGCGTCGCTGTGTTTGCTTCTTGCAGCAGCCAGCGTGGTTTCAGGATAGGTTCCCAGCGCCATCAGCTTTTCCTTGCCGCTGGCTCTGTACTTGTACCGCCAGTATTTGCCCCCGCCTTTTTTGACCAGCAGGAACAAGCCCTTTTCGTCGCTTAACTTGTAGTCCTTTTCCTGCGGCTTGGCGGTCTTGATTTTGGCATCAGTCAGCGGCATGACTACCTCGGTTTTGGGGGTACCAAGTTGCCGGGGTATCTACATACCCCCAACTGTACCCCCACATAGGGTCGGATTAGGGGGTACATCATAGGACTGTGCTGGACAAGTGGGCAATAAAAAACCCGCTATATCAGCGGGTTCTTGTACTTACTTGGCCGTTGCTGGCCTTTGAGATGGTAGCGATGGGTGGACTTGAACCACCGACACCCGCATTATGAATGCGGTGCTCTAACCAGCTGAGCTACATCGCCGTAAAACTCATGAGGGCGCGAATTCTAAGCCGTCACACGTTAAAACGGAAGTGCATCACATCGCCGTCCTGCACGATGTATTCCTTGCCTTCCAGCCGCCATTTGCCAACGTCTTTGGCGCCTTGCTCGCCTTTGTTCTGGATGAAGTCGGCATAGGCGATCACTTCGGCGCGGATGAACCCTTTCTCGAAATCGGTATGGATCACGGCAGCGGCCTTGGGAGCGGTGGCGCCGATCTTGACGGTCCAGGCACGGACTTCCTTTACGCCGGCGGTGAAATAGGTCTGCAGGCCCAGGAGTTCATAACCGGCGCGGATCACACGATCAAGGCCGGGTTCGCTCATGCCGAGGTCCTGCAGGAAGGCCAGCTTGTCGTCGGCGGCCAGTTCGGCGATTTCGGCTTCCAGCTTGTTGCAGATGATCACTACCATCGCACCTTCGGCCTTGGCGATCGCCTGTACCTGGTCAAGGTAGGGGTTATTGCTGAAGCCTTGCTCATCGACGTTGGCGATGTACATGGTTGGTTTGGAAGTCAGCAGATGAAACTGGTAGATCGTGGCCTGTTCATCTTTATCGAGATCTAGGCTGCGCACCGGATTGCCCTGGTCGAGGTGGGCGCGCACCTTGGTCAGCACGTCGCGTACCTTGATGGCGTCCTTATCTTGGCCCCTGGCTGCCTTGGTGGCGCGGTCGAGACCTTTCTCCACTGATTCGAGATCAGCCAGTGCCAGTTCGGTATTAATAACATCGATGTCGTTCTTCGGGTTGATTGCATTGGCAACGTGGATTACGTTGTCATCGACGAAGCAGCGCACCACATGCGCAATGGCGTCGCACTCTCGGATATTGGCGAGGAATTTGTTGCCAAGACCTTCACCCTTGGAGGCTCCGGCGACAAGGCCTGCGATGTCGACGAATTCAACTGCGGTAGGGACAACTTTTTCGGGTTTGACGATTTCCGCGAGCACATTCAGGCGCAAATCCGGCACAGGCACGATGCCGGAGTTCGGCTCGATCGTGCAGAATGGAAAATTTTCGGCCGCAATGCCCGCCTGCGTCAACGCATTGAACAAGGTGGATTTGCCGACGTTGGGCAACCCAACGATGCCGCACTTGATACCCATAACAATTGTCCTGTTCGTGTCGTAATGCCGGGCCCGCGGTAGCCTATGGCGAAGGCCGGGTGTGTAGTTTGTTCATCGCAATCTGTAGTTTGCCATCAGCCAACAGCGGCATCAGTGCCACAGATTTCGCGATTTCATCTTCCATGATCGGCTCTTCGCTGTTGCGGAAGTTGCCGAGCACGTAATTCAGTACCAGCGACGGATCGCCGGGGTGGCCGATACCGAGTCGCAGGCGGGCGAATTCGGCACTCCCTAGCGCGCGGATGACATCGCGCACACCATTGTGGCCGCCATGACCGCCGCCGGTTTTCAGGCGGGTAGTGCCAAGCGGCAGGTCGAGCTCGTCATAGGCCACCAGGATCTGCGACGGTTCCAATTTGAAGAACTGTGTCAGTGGCTGGACTGATTCCCCGCTCTTGTTCATGAAGGTGGTGGGGAACAGCAGGCGCACTTCATTGCCACCTACCTTAATACGACCACTCAGCCCCTTGAAGCGGGCTTCGGGTTTGAGTTCTGCCGTGTAGGCGGAGGCCAGCCTGGCCAGGAACATGGCCCCGGCGTTGTGCCGGGTGTACTGGTACTGTTGGCCCGGATTTCCCAGGCCAACAACCAGCGCGATACCTGTGCTCATGACACAGCGTAGCTACGCGCGACAGACTACTTCTTCGCCGCAGGTTTCGCGGCAGGTTTCGCGGCAGCAGCCGGTGCCGCAGCAGCGGCGGCAGCGGCTGGAGTCTCTTCGCCTTTCTTGATGACGTTGATCGACACCACAGCATGGTCGCCGCTCGCACCGTGGTTGAGGGCAACACTGCGTACACCTTCCGGCAGTTTGAGGTCCGAGATATGCATCGAATGGCCAAGGCCGAGTTCAGCAATATCCACTTCGATATAGGAGGGCAGGTACTTCGGCAAGCACATGATTTCGAGTTCGGTCATCAAATGCGATACCACGCCGCCGCCTTGTTTGACGCCGATTGCAGTGGTTTCGTTCATGAAGTGCAGTGGCACCTTGATGTGAACTTCAAGGTCTTCACGCACGCGCAGGAAGTCAGCGTGCAGTAGGCGTGGCTGCGACGGATGGCGCTGTAGAGCCTTGATGATGGCGCTTTCATCGACGCCATCCACTTTCAAAGTGACGATAGATGTGTAGAACGCCTCATTCTCCAGAACATAAGCCAGATCCTTGTGGCTGATCGAAATATTGGCTGGGGCTTTGTCGGCACCATAAAGGATGGCTGGCACTGCGCCTTCTTTGCGACGCATACGGCGGCTTTCGCCTTTGCCGGTAGTAGCGCGATTCTTGGCCTGGAGTAAAAATTCTTGCTTGGACATCGTGGTTTCCTCTGGAACCGCTCCCGTTGGTCGGGTCGGGTTCTCCGTTGGTATTGTGGGCTTGGGCCCGTGGTTCCGTCTGCTGCCTGCGAACGACAGGGGACGGGTGTTGCCTTCAGTGCTGTTCTGCGGGATCAACCCTCGTCAAACATCGCACTGACGGATTCTTCGTTGCTGACGCGGCGGATACTTTCGCCGAGGAAGCGTGCCAGCGGCAGCTGGCGGATCTTGCTGCACTTGCGACCGGCTTCGCTGAGCGGAATAGTGTCGGTGAACACCAGCGAATCCAGTTTGGAATTATTGATATTTTCGATAGCGTTGCCCGACAGCACTGCATGCGTACAGTAGGACACAACTTTTGTGGCGCCCTGTTCTTTCAACGCATCGGCGGCTTTGCACAAAGTGCCGGCGGTATCCACCATGTCGTCAACTATAAGGCATGTGCGGCCTTTCACTTCGCCGATCAAATGCATAACCTCGGTTTCGTTGGCTTTCGGGCGGCGCTTGTCGATGATGGCGAGGTCGGTGCCGAGCTGCTTGGCAAAGGCGCGGGCACGCACCACACCGCCGATGTCGGGTGACACCACGGTAAGGTTCTCGTAATTCTGCGCGAGTACGTCTTCCACCAGCACGACCGAGCCGTAGATGTTGTCCACCGGGATGCTAAAGAAACCCTGAATCTGCTCGGCGTGCAGGTCAATCGTTAGTACGCGGTCGATACCTGCTGCACTCATCATATCGGCAACCACCTTGGCGCTGATAGGCACGCGTGCAGAACGAACGCGACGGTCCTGGCGGGCATAGCCGAAGTAGGGCACCACAGCAGTAACCCGATGGGCGGACGAACGATGCAGTGCATCGGCCATCAGCAACAGTTCCATCAGGTTGTCATTAGTCGGTGAGCAGGTGGGCTGGATGATGAACACATCCTGGCCGCGCACATTTTCGTTGAGCTCGACGTTGATCTCGCCGTCACTGAATTTGCGCACATTGGCTCGGCCGAGCGGTACGCCGAGCCATTTGGCTACTTTGAGAGCCAGCTCTGGATTGGCATTGCCGGTGAAAACCATCAAGTTGTTGGCCATTCGGAACCTTGCCCTTTTGTCTGTGCTCGTTGCCTGTCTGGCTGGGGTGGCTGGATTCGAACCAACGTATGCCAGGATCAAAACCTGGTGCCTTACCGCTTGGCGACACCCCAAAATCAGTATTGTTTCTTACGGCCGGCGGGCCGCTCCGTCTTGTAAAGGCAGGCCCAGTGCCGCGTGCAGCCGGGACTGGTTGATTCCCCTGGCCACAAAGCCCTGACATCCCACCAAACCCCGATGCCGGGAAACCGCTACGCTGCTTTGTTCAGCTTGCAGCCGCGACAGGATGGTCATTGCTTGTTCCCTGTCACTGCAGCTTGCAAACACGCTGGAGCCGGTGCCTGTCATGCGGGCTTCGGCATACTGGCCGAGCCATTCCAACGCTGCCCTAATTGGCGGGTACAGCTGGCTGGAAACGGCTTGACAATCGTTCCGGCTACCCGAAAACGGAAAGGCGCGCATTGTCGTGGAGGGGCTATTCCTTGTCAATTCAGGATGGCAAAAGATTTCCCGAGTCGAGACAAAACAGTCCGGGGTCAAGACGATATACCAACGCTCCGGAAGTGTCTGATTTTCCAGTGCTTCTCCTACACCTGCCGCGAAAGCAGTATGGCCATGTACGAACACCGGCACATCGGCGCCAAGCTGCAATCCCAGCCGTTCGAGAGCCGCCAGCGACAGCCCGCAGCGCCATAGCCGGTTCAGTGCAAGCAGCGTGGTGGCTGCATCAGAACTGCCTCCACCGAGTCCACCGCCAGCAGGCACGCGTTTGGTTAAGTGGATGTGGCAATGGGGTGACACGGTGGCATGGGGAATAAGCAACCTGGCAGCTCGTAGCGCCAGGTTGTCGTCGGTAGCCAGTGCCGGGTTGCTGCACGTGAGACCGAGACCCGTGCGGATATCAGCGTCGAATGAGAGCTCGTCGCCGTAGTCGAGCAGTTGGAACAGGGTTTCCAGCAAGTGGTAGCCATCGCCACGCCGTCCGGTGATGTGCAGGAACAAGTTCAGCTTGGCGGGGGCGGGTAGGGTCAGCATATC
>Ga0255096_1000898_pt1 | contig 13293 bp, 8 predicted proteins | sample Colum_Atlam_RepA_2_FD_188563 | JGI IMG/M metagenome (GOLD analysis project Ga0255096, IMG submission 188563) | Freshwater microbial communities from Columbia River, Oregon, United States - Colum_Atlam_RepA_8d | ecosystem: Environmental > Aquatic > Freshwater > River | place: USA: Oregon...
TCCTTGAGGATTTCAATGTCCTTCAACGAACCCTCACCTTTCTCAAGCTTCAACAGCATATGCTCTGCCCACGGCAGACCATCACGACATGGTGTGCACCAGCCACAGCTTTCATGTGCGAAGAACTTGATCAGATTGTGGACACAGCCAACAGGGCATGTCTTGTCATCCAGCACCATGATCAGCGAGGTACCAAGACGACTGCCGGCTTTCTGTACATCGCCAGGAATCATTGGCAGATCAAGGTGTTCCGGCATCAGGAAATCGGTGGAACCGCCACCCGGCAGAAATGCCTTCAGTTGATATCCATCCTGCATACCGCCTGCGTAATCTTCAAATAGCGTGCGAAACGTAGTTCCTACTGGCATTTCCCAGCAGCCCGGATTCTTGACGCGACCGCTGACACCACTAATACGAGTGCCAAACTGACCATTGATCCCAAGGCCTTTAAACCATTCGACACCATTGGCCACTATACCGGGGACGTTGCAGATGGTTTCCACGTTGTTAACCAGCGTCGGACGTCCCCACAAGCCACTGACCTGCGGGAATGGTGGCTTGAAGCGCGGGTTGGCACGCTTGCCTTCCAGGGCATTGATCAGCGCGGTTTCTTCACCGCAGATGTATCGGCCGGCAGAGGTGTGCAGCGCCATGTCGAGGCTATAGGTGGAACCCTGGATATTCTTGCCTAGCATGCCGGCCTCATAAGCCTCCTTGATCGCTTTCAACAAGGCCTTTTCAGCTTCCTTATATTCGCCACGCAAGAAGATATAGGACATTGTGGCCTGCAGCGCGATCGACGCCGTGATCATGCCTTCAATCAGCAGATGGGGGTCGTTCTCCATCAACAGACGATCCTTAAAGGTCCCCGGTTCCATTTCATCAGCATTGACGACGAGGTAACGTGGACCACCATCAGGCTCGGGGATGAAGCTCCATTTCAGGCCGGTGTTGAAACCAGCACCGCCACGACCGCCAAGACCGCTGTCCTGTACCAGTTTCATCAGGTCGCGCGGCTTGTATGTCAGTGCCTTGGCAACACTCTGGTAGCCACCGGCAGCCTGGTACTGGGCGAAGTTGAAAGCGGCACGCCCGGCTTCAATGTTCTTGGTAAGAGGTTTGTTGGTAAGTGTCATCGCGCGAAATCCCGTAAAAGTCCCGTGCTAGCCACGAGCCTTGCAGTCAGCAAGGATGGCATCGATCTTGGCCGGAGTCAGATTACGATAGGTAACGTCGCCTATCATCATCGTCGGTGCTTTGTCGCAGTCACCCAGACACGGCACCGGAATCAGCGTGAATTGGTTGTCGGAAGTAGTCTGACCGTAGTCGATGCCTAGCCTGCCGCTGATGTGCGACTTGAGGCTGTCACAGCCGAGCATCCAGCAGGCGACGCTATCGCACAGCAGAATCACGTTTTTACCGACCGGACGCCGAAAAATCATGTTGAAGAACGTAGCAACGCCTTCGAGTTCATCGGGTGGCAGGCCCAGATATTCGGCCACAGCCAACAGGCTCTCGTCGGAAACCCAGCCCTGGTATTTCTGTACGATTTTCAGCGCTTCCAGACCCACTGCCTGCGCATAGGGGTAATGCGTCTTTTCATGCTCAATGTCATGAATCTCTTCAGGCGTCAGTTGGCGCGCTTTCGGGGCTGTGCTGGCGATCAGGTTGCTCATGGTGTATCTCGGTCAAATCAGCGTTTGCATGCTGTGGGCCGGGGCCCGCAGCCTTCCATCAACGGTCAACATCCGCCATCACGAAGTCTGTGGTGGCAACGACAGCCGTAAAGTCAGCCAGCATCAAGCCCCGACTCAAGAACGGGATAGCCTGGATGTGAATGAAGGACGGGGTACGGATACGGGTACGATACGACCCGATACCACCATCGTTCACCATGTAGTACATGTTGAGACCCTTGGTGGCTTCGATAGTCATCGTCACCTCGGTCGGATCCATTACAGGCCCCCAGCTGACACTGAGGAAGTGATTGATCAAGGTTTCGATGTCAAGCTTGCTCTTTTCCTTGATTGGCGGAGTCGTCAGTGGGTGCTCGGCCTTGTACGGACCCTCAGGCATGTTTTCAAGGCACTGTCTGATAATGCGGCAGCTCTGGCGCATTTCTTCGACACGCACTGCAGCGCGGTCGTAACAGTCACCATTAACGCCGATAGGGACTTCGAATTCGAAGTTTTCATAACCACTGTAGGGACGCTGTTTGCGGTAATCCCACTCAAGGCCGGTGGCACGCAAACCCGGACCAGTCATGGCCCAATCGAACGCGTTGGCAGTATCGATCACACCCACACCTCGAGTGCGCTGGCGGATAACGCTGTTTGCCATCACCATCTTGTCATATTCAGCAAGCCGCGCCGGGAAGTAATCGACGAATTCGCGAATAAGCTTGTCCCAGCCTTTCGGCAGATCCTGTGCCACACCACCAATACGGAACCAGCCCGGGTGCATTCGGGCACCACAGATCGATTCAATAATGTTAAAGGCTTTCTCGCGGTCAACGAAGCAATAGAACAGCGGTGACAACTGGCCCAAGTCCACTGCCCAAGTGCCGTAAAACAACAGGTGTGAGCAGATGCGGAAGAATTCGGCCAGCATCACGCGAATGACTTCAACGCGCTTCGGTACCACAATGCCTGCCATTTTCTCGACAGCCATCACGTACGGCAGGTTGTTCATAACGCCGCCGAGGTAGTCGATACGGTCGGTGTATGGAATGAAGGTGTGCCAAGTCTGGCGCTCTGCCATTTTTTCCGCGCCGCGATGGTGATAGCCCACGTCTGGGACGACATCGAGCACGTTCTCTCCATCGAGCTGCAGCGCAAACCGAATAACGCCATGAGCTGCCGGATGGTTGGGACCGAAGTTGAGGAACATGAATTCGGATGTATCGGACTTGCGGGTCAGACCCCACTCCTCCGGTTTGAACAGCATTGCCTCCTGTTCGCGGTCCTGGATTTCGTCGCTCATGCGGAACGAATCCATTTCAGTGGCACGTGCCGGGTGATCCTTGCGCAGTGCATGCCCTTTCCAAGTCGGCGGACACAGGATGCGGCTCAGGTTCGGGTGACCGGTAAACACGATGCCGAACAGATCCCAACATTCGCGCTCCTGCCAATTGGCACTCGACCATAGCGGAATGGCGGTGGGCATATTGAGATCGCCCATTTTGAGTGGCACTTTGATGCGAATATCGCAGTTGCCGGAAAACGACGTCGGGTGATAAACAACAGTGAAGTCGCTCGCAGGCTGACCATCGCGGTGAATGCGCATACGCTCGTCGATTGCAGTCAGATCGAGAAGCATTTCATAACGCGGACGGTGTTCATCGCGCAGGTAGCGCAACACGGCCATGGCTTTGTCACGGCCGACCCACAACGTGGGCATGCCTTCGGCTGTGTGTTGACGAACGAAAGTCGATTCACCAAACTTTTCGTACAGTGCAGTGATGACGGCAGGTGAAGAGGGATTAGCAGCGGCGTTCATGCTTACACCTCGTCCGGGCTGCGCAGTTCAGTAGCTGCAATGCGATCAGCGCTACGCATTTCACGCTGAACAATGTTCTTCTCGCGCATGTGGATGCCCTGATCGTTGATGACCCACGACACCGGGCGGCGTTGCTTGCCAATTGAATCCTGTAGCAGGTTCAGGCCCTGCAGTAGCGCTTCCGGACGCGGCGGGCAACCGGAGACGTACACATCCACCGGTAAAAATTTATCAACTCCCTGCACTACCGAGTAAATGTCATACATGCCACCGGAGTTTGCACACGAACCCATGCAGATGACATAACGAGGCTCCATCATCTGTTCATAGAGACGCTGTACGACGGGAGCCATTTTGCGGAACACAGTACCGGCAATAATTATCATGTCGGCCTGGCGTGGTGTGGCGCGGAATACTTCGGCCCCGAAACGGGCAATATCATGACGGCTCGAGATGGCAGTCGCTGCTTCTACATAGCAGCACGACAGACCAAAGTTGAAAGGCCACAGCGAGTTCTTGCGGCTCCAGGCGATCATGTCTTCCAGTGTCGTCATGACCACATTCTTGCGAATGTAGTCATCAAACTGGTTCATGCCGGGACTCGGCGAATAGGTTTGCTCAGGTTTGACCAGTTCCCAACTCATTAGTGTGCAGCTCCCCCGTGACCATGGGCGTCGTGCGCATCATGCGCGTCGTGGCCGTGGTGATCGTCTTGACCATGATGAGAATTTTTCGCAGCGGCAGCTTTGGCGCCTACGTTCACAACGCCGCCCTCGCCTACCAAATTGGCAAGATCACGCTGTTGACGCAATGTGCGCCATTCCAGTGCGCCTGATTTCCACAGATAGAGGAGGCCGGCCAATAGGATAGTGATAAAAACAACTACTTCCGTATATCCGAGCCAGCCGGCTTCGCGAATAGAAATAGCCCAGGCAAACAAGAATGCAGCTTCAAGATCGAAAATGATGAAGAGTATCGCAGTCAGGTAGAAAGGCACTGCAATCTTCAATTGTGCAGAACCTGTGGAAAGTACGCCTGACTCGTAAACATCGTGAGTGGCGTGGTCCTTGCGCTTTTGACCGAGCATAGTTGATGCAAACAGCAGCGCACAGATCAGGACGACAACAATAACTGTGTAAATCAGCAAGGGCCAAAGGTCGATGTTCACACCTGGTTCCTGTAGTTAAAACAGAAGTTGGTATCGGTATCCTCGGCACCAATGATCAGGCCAGACGGATACACACGAAAAATAGTAATCACAAGATGAGGCAAGACAGCGCTTTGACTACCTGTTTACTTCCAGGTGACGCTGTTCTTCAGGCCGCCTGGGTTGGAACCGGAGTGGTCAAACCCGAGGGAAAAACCGTTTTGCTGCCTGCTTCAAACGGGGGGAAATTTACACATTCACCCTACGTTCTTCAAGACATTTTCCCGTTCAAAATACGCGATTGAGACCATCGAGTGCGGCCACCTTGTATGCTTCCGCCATCGTCGGGTAGTTGAAGGTTGTATTGAGGAAATAGCGAAGCGTGTTACCGCCGTTCTGCTGCCGCATAATCGCCTGTCCGATATGGACAATTTCCGACGCCTGGTCACCGAAACAATGGATGCCTAGGATCTCCAGCGTGTCAAAATGGAAAATGATCTTAAGCATGCCGACCTCATCACCAGTGATCTGGGCCCGCGCTATGTTGCGGAAGAAGGCCTTGCCCACTTCATAGGGAATCTTCTTCTCGGTCAGTTCGGCTTCGTTGAGCCCGATCGTGCTGATCTCGGGGATGGTGTATATACCGGTCGGAATGTCTTGCAGCGCCGAGAATGCATCGACATCAAAAATCGCATTGGTAGCCGCCCTCCCCTGGTCATAGGCCGCACTCGCAAGTGCCGGCCGGCCGATCACGTCGCCGGCTGCATAGATATTCGGCGTGTTGGTCTGGTAATGGTCATTGACGGCCAACTGGCCGCGGCTATTGGCTTTCAGATTGACGGCATTGAGATTCAGCTTGTCAGTATTGCCGGTACGACCGTTGGCCCACAAAAGGATATCGCTTTTTATTTTCTTGCCTGACTCAAGGTAAGTGATGACGTGATCATCGTGGTATTCCGCATGATCGAAGTGTTCATTGTGGCGGCAGCGCACGCTGAGGTTACGCAGGTGATAACTAAGTGCCTCCGAGATTTCGATGTCGAGGAAAGACAACAGTGACGCCGACGGATTTATCAGCTCCACCTTGCAGCCCAGACCGCCGAAAATTGATGCATACTCGCAACCAATGACGCCAGCGCCGATGATTGTGACCTTGCGCGGCTGCGTCTTCAGGCCGAGGATGGTATCGCTGTCAAATACGTGTGGGTGATTGAAGTCGACGTTCGCCGGTCGGTACGGACGCGAGCCAGTGGCAATCATGAAGTACTCAGCATGCAGCTTGGTCTTTTCGCGCCCTTGCTGGACTTCGATTGTGTGAGGATCAACAAAGCTGGCGGTTCCCTCATAGATTGCCACATGGTTCCGCTGGTAGAAATCCGAACGCAGCATGCCTTGTTCGTTGACGACATGGTTGGCGTGCTTCATCAACTGCTGAAAGGTGACCTTCTGCACATCACCGAATTCGCGGAACATCGGATTTGTCTTGAACTGCATCAGCTGTTTGACGCCATGCCGCAGGGCTTTTGATGGAATGGTGCCAAGATACGTGCAATTACCGCCAAGACGGGGCCCGTCACTGACCAGTCCGACGCGATGACCGTGTTTGACGGCATTCATCGCCGCACTCTGGCCGGCCGGCCCGCTGCCGATGACGATGAGATCGAAACTGTGCTTTGCCATGCTTTATTCCCCTTGTAACAAACCTGTCTCGTTTACGGCATTTTGCCCGGGCGCGGGCTCTAGCGCCGCACCGCCAGACAATACGGATGAGGTACGCAAATACGGCGCAAAGCCAGGAGTATAGCGGGCCTCCCAACCCTCATTGCCGCGGATTATAAAATAGACGGCCATGCCCAGGCGCTCAGCCAGCAGTGGGCCGTCAATAGGTCCCAGTACCATCATCGCGGTGGCCCAAGCATCGGCTTCTGCCACGGTTTCCGCCTTTACTGTAACCGATGCAAGCGCATGATCGACCGGTCTGCCCGTCAAGGGACTTATCTCATGCGAGTAGTGTCTGCCGTCCCGCGTGAAATAGTTGCGATAGTCACCGGAGCCGGCCAGTGCAATGTCCTCTCCCAGGTTATCGACCATCGCAAATGCCTGCTGAACCTCTCCTGCAATCGGTGTCTCTATCGCCACATTCCAGCTCTGCTTTGGCGCCCGCCACCCATTGGCACGAACTTCCCCGCCGATCTCCACAAGAAAGTGGACATAGCCGGCCTCCAGCAGGAGCTCAGCCACCCGGTCAACAGCATAGCCCTTGGCGATGGCAGACAGGTCAACCGTGATATCTGCACTACGCTTCACAGTTCCAGCGCGCACATCAACCACATATTGATCCGGCCCCAGCCGTTTCATCGCGGCTGCCACTGCCTCGTCAGACGGCACCTGTTGTACTGGATCCGGACCAAAGCCCCACAGGTTGACCAGCGAGCCGACCGTGACATCGAAGGTGCCAAAGCTCTGTCTGTTTACCGTGCGCGCAAGCAGCATCACTTCCTGCAATTCACGTGACACAGGCAATGCCTCGCCCACCGGTGTGCGATTCAGGCGCGACAGTTCGGAGTCGGCGGCATAAGTGGAAAATACCCTTTTATCGAGGCGCACCAGTAGGCCGATGATCTGCTCACCGGTACTCTGCAGGGCTGCAGCATTCAGAGTGACAACTTGCACCTGCCAACTGGTGCCCATGGTACTGCCTGATAGTGTGTATACCTCTGCTGCCGGCAAAAGCGGTGACTTCGGCGTCCACCACCACAACAACAACAAAAAAACGCCCACGGCGACCGCCATGAGCGTTTTCAGAGGTAGGCTACGTAACTGCATCGGGCAGCGTCGTAATGAGAGCTAAAGGATCGACTAGCTCGCCATCGATTCGTTTTCCGGATAGGTGAGGTGATGCACCCCTGCCATCTTGGCCACCATGCGTACCACCTGGTTGCTGTAGCCAAACTCATTGTCATACCAAAGGTATAGCACCATGTTCTTACCGTTGCAGACCGTCGCAGTCGCATCAAGAATCGACGCTTCGCGCGAACCGATGAAGTCGCTGGACACGGCGTCTTTCGATTCCGTGTAGCCTATCTGGTTCTGCAATGGCGAATGCAACGCAATTTTGCGCAGGTATTCGTTGATCTCGTCCTTGGTGCACGATGTGATCAGCGTCAGGTTCAGGATAGCCATTGATACATTGGCAACCGGGACACGCACCGCGTTACCAGTAAGTTTGCCTTCCAGTTCAGGCACTGCTTTCGACACGGCTTTGGCCGCACCGGTTTCCGTCAGCACCATATTAAGGGCAGCGCTGCGGCCCCGGCGGTCAGCCTTGTGGTAGTTGTCGATCAGGTTCTGGTCATTGGTGTATGCATGCACAGTTTCGACGTGGCCATGCACGATGCCCCAGCGTTCGTTGATCAGCTTCAGCACCGGCGCAATAGCGTTTGTAGTGCAAGAAGCCGCTGTCACGATTTTGTCATCAGCGGTGATCGTATCGTGGTTGATACCGCATACCACATTCTTCAGGCCACCCTTGCCTGGAGCTGTCAGCAGCACCTTGCTGACGCCTTTGGATTTCAAATGCAGCGACAAGCCGGCTTCATCGCGCCACTTACCTGTATTGTCGATGACCAATGCATTCTCAATGCCGTATTGGGTGTAGTCGATCTGATCGGGGGCATCGGCATTGATGAAGTGAATAATGTTGCCATTGGCAATGATGCGACTGTTGGCCTCGTCTATACGGACGGTGCCTTCGAAGCTGCCGTGTACTGAATCATTGCGAAGCAAGTTGACCCGCTTGAGCAGATCGCCTTCCTTGCCGGCCCGGACCACCACCGCACGCAAGCGCATCACGCTCGCGTTGCCGGTGTTTTCCAGCATCAGCCGGGTCACCAGACGGCCAATACGACCAAAGCCGTACAGCACAACATCCACGGGCTTGTTGATGGGCTTGTGGCTGCTGTCGATGAGGTGAGCCAATTCCTTTCGGACCCAGGCATCAATGTCAACGCCTTTGCCACCCTCGTTCTGGTTCATGTAGCCGATCGTCAATTTGCCCAGATCGATCTGGCACGGGCACAGGTTCAATTTCGAGAGGGCCTCCAGTACTGGGTGACTTTCGAACTCAGAAAGTTCATTGCGGGCCATCTCGCGCACCCTGCGGTGGGCCAGCATGATCTTGGGCACAGACCGGTTGCTCAGCGTACGGCCGTACATGAATACCTGCACACCCTTGTGGTTCTCCAGCCTGCCCAGTATGGGCACCATTTCCTGTGCCAGCGCTTCGCGCTGCTTCCAGTCACTGAAAATACCTTCGTCGATGTTCGGTCTGACCACGGTTGCCATCCTTCAGGGGGGGGTAAAAACGGGCGTCATTATCCTTGGCGCCAGTGCCTGAGTAAACCGTGAAAACCAGCACCACTGCCGGTCATGTCACTGGTTTATACTTCGCGCCCCGCTATTCGGAGCACCTGTGAACATACTTGATCTGCATAACCTGCCCCCACCTCCGGCGGTAGGCAGTCGCCAGCATTGGAGCGGCCTGCAGGGTGCGTTACCCGGCCTCGCACTGGCGCGGGCGGCTGCCCGCTTTGACGGGTTGTCCTTGGTGGTCACTGAAAATACTCGCCAGGCAGAGCGTCTGCATGAAGAGTTGCAGTTCTTCCTTGCAGGTGACGGCTATGCACTTGGTCTTGAAGTGCTGGATTTTCCTGACTGGGAAATACTGCCCTACGACAACTTTTCGCCACACCAGGACATCATTTCAGAAAGGCTGGAAACCCTGCACCGGCTGCCGCAGATCAAACGTGGTGTACTCATCCTGCCGGTCACGACACTGTTGCACCGGCTGCCACCCTGTGAATACATAACCGCGAATACGTTACTGCTGAAAACCGGCCAGAGGTTTCCGCTGCATGACATGCGGAAGGCTCTCGAAGCAGCTGGTTACCAGTGCGTCGACACGGTTTACGAACATGGGGAATTCGCAGTCCGTGGCTCCATCATGGATCTGTTCCCAATGGGAAGCGAAGTACCCTATCGCATTGAACTATTTGACGATGAAGTCGAAAGCTTGCGCAAGTTTTCCCCGGACACCCAGATATCGAGTGACAAGGTCGACGCCATCCGCTTGCTGCCCGGCCGTGAGTATCCGCTGCATCCGCAGGCGATCGCGTCATTCCGCCAGGCATTCCGCGAAGCATTCGCAGTGGACGTACGTAAATGTCCACTATACGACGATATTTCGAAAGGCATTGCCAGCGCCGGCATTGAATACTATTTGCCGCTGTTTTTCCCGAACCTGGTTTCATTGTTTGCTTATCTACCTTCTCGCCTCAACTGCTACCTGTACGGCGATGTGCATGAAGGTGCCGAACAGTTTTGGCGAGAAATTCGCAGCCGTTTCGAAGAACGTCGTGTGGACGGCGAGCGTCCGTTGTTGCCGCCTGATCAGATATTCATCGCCGTGGAAGAAATATTCTCGCGCCTGCGCACTTTGCCGTTGACGCAACTTGGCTTCAGCACACAAATCCTCGACGCCAGTGCCTATGCCGCTTCATGCCTGCCATTACCAGACCTGGCAGTGGATCACAGCGCCACTCAGCCACTTGCACGCGTGCAGGCATTTACCGATTCACGCGGCAACGTACCGATTCTGTTCTGTTGTGATTCAGCCGGTCGTCGTGAAAGCCTGCTGGAATTGTTGCGCCGCATCAATCTTGAACCGAAAGTCGTGCAAGGTTGGCAGGAGTTCGTCGCGCTGCAACCACCGCTGGCGGTAACCGTGGCGCCACTCGAATCAGGCTTCTGGCTACAGCAGCCGCCACTTATTGTGGTGACCGAAAACCATCTCTTTACGCAGCACGTCAGCCAGCGGCGGCGTCGCGGCCGCCAACAGGATAACGGTGAGTTTGTTTTCAAGAGCCTGACGGAGCTGAGCGCAGGGTCGCCGGTGGTACATGCTGATCACGGTATTGGGCGCTACCTCGGACTGCAATCGTTCGATGTTGAAGGCCAGCTCACTGAATTTCTCGTAATGGAATATGCAGACAAGGCCAAGCTGTACGTACCGGTGGCCAACCTGAACCTGATCAGTCGCTACAGCGGTGGTGATCCTGAACATGCACCTTTGCACAAACTCGGTAGTGACCAGTGGCAGAAGGCTAAGCGCAAAGCAGCGGAGAAAATCATTGATGTGGCTGCCGAGCTGCTTGATCTCCACGCACGCCGTGCGGCACAAACCGGCCACCAGTTCGCGCTGCCGGCAGCCGACTACCAGTTGTTTTCCAATTCGTTTCCATTCGAGGAAACAGAGGACCAGACCGACACTATCAATGCCGTAATTACTGACATGCAACAGCCACGTCCCATGGATCGCTTGGTGTGCGGTGATGTCGGCTTCGGCAAAACCGAAGTAGCGCTACGTGCGGCCTTCGTGGCCGTGAGCAACCACAAACAGGTTGCGGTATTGGTGCCAACCACGCTGCTGGCGCAGCAGCATTACGAGACTTTCCGTGATCGCTTCGCCGACTGGCCTGTGAACATTGCACTGCTTTCGCGTTTTGTCGGTGGGAAGCAGCAGGAAGCCACGCTGGCTTCTCTCGAGAACGGTACGGTCGATATAGTCGTCGGCACCCACAAACTGTTGCAGGAGGATATCCGCTACAAAAGTCTAGGATTGTTGATCATCGACGAGGAACACCGGTTTGGCGTGCGGCAAAAGGATCGACTGCTTGCGCTGAGAGCTACTGTCGACATACTTACCCTGACGGCAACGCCAATCCCGCGCACATTGAACATGGCAATGTCTGACATGCGCGACCTGTCGATCATCGCGACACCTCCAGCGCGGCGCTTGTCGGTGAAAACCTTCGTGCGCCAGTCAACGCCGGCGCTTGTCAAGGAAGCAATTCACCGCGAACTCCTGCGCGGCGGTCAGGTGTTCTATCTCTATAACGAAGTGAAGACGATCGAAAAAATGGCTGACGAGATACGCCAGTTGATACCTGAGGCGCGAGTGTGCGTGGGTCATGGGCAACTGCGAGAAAGCGATCTTGAACGGGTGATGGCCGATTTCTACCACAAGCGCTACAACGTGCTGGTGTGTTCCACGATCATCGAAACCGGCATTGATGTGCCAAGTGCCAATACCATCATCATCGAACGTGCCGATACGCTGGGTCTTGCGCAGTTGCACCAGTTGCGCGGACGTGTCGGTCGTTCGCACCACCAGGCCTATGCATACTTGCTCACGCCTCATCCTAAGGAAATGAGCGCCGACGCCCAGAAGCGGCTTGATGCTATCAGCGCTGCCGACACTCTTGGCGCCGGCTTCACACTTGCAAGCCATGATCTCGAAATCCGTGGTGCCGGTGAGTTGCTGGGGGAGGAGCAGAGCGGCCATATGCAATCTATCGGCTTTACGCTCTACAGTGAGATGCTTGCGGAAACGGTGAAGCTGCTGAAGGAAGGCAAAAAGCCTGATCTCGACAAACCGTTGCGCAGTGGTACCGAAATCAACTTGCGTATCCCTGCGCTCTTGCCTGACACCTACCTGCCTGATGTGCATGGCCGGCTTTTGATTTACAAGCGACTTGCCAGTGTGGGCTCTGAAACCGAACTGCTCGAGCTGAAAGTAGAGCTGATTGATCGTTTCGGTCTACTGCCGGAACCGTCCCAGAACCTGTTGGCACTAACCCGCTTGCGCATGCAAGCCGACAAAATCGGTATCCAGAAGATAGAAGCCACCGCCAACGGCGGCAAACTCAAGTTCCACAGCGCTACGGCAGTTGATCCGATGGCGCTGGTGAAACTTGTACAAATGGAACCGAAACGCTACGGATTCGGCGGACCGGATGAATTTCGCTTCCGCGTCGATACCACCGATGCACGCGAGCGCATTGCCTTTATCGAAGCATTGCTGGCAAAGTTGACCAACCCGCCCTCCACGGCCGCTGCCAAAGGCGGTTCCGCCACTGGCAAACTGGCTCCTGCCGGCACGCAACGAAAGCACCATGATGGCTAGACAGTCTGCCACTGTGGCTTGCGATGCCATCAGCTGTGACGTCCGTAATCGCACAACCCGCACCAATTGTCGTCCCGCCTGCGACAGATTCAGCAGCAACGACTGCGCTTGATCCACGCAGCCCCAGCGCTGATGGTTATTACTGGGTCGAGGTCGAAGTGACGATCTTCAGTTCGGTCTACGGCGGTACTCCCTACAGCGAAGTGCCAGTGCCAGACCGCAACGACCTGCGCTATCTGCCACAACTTCGACTGCTCACCAATCCCGCTGATGCATATGCATTTCCGTTTGTGCCGCCAACACCGCTTGGTGCGCCGCTTGCGCCAGCCGTTGATCCGGCTGTGGCGCTGGAGACAGTGCCTACCCTTGTGCTTGAGGGGCCGGTGTTTTCTCCTGCCGTGCGGGGTGCATTCAAACTGCCGGATGTCGAACGCGATGCCTACGTGGCGCTCGATCGCCGCTTCTGGCGGTTCAACCAGCTCAACTCCCGCCTACAAAGCGGTGCCGAACACGCGGTGTTGTGGCATCAGGTATGGCGGCAGCCTTTGCAACCACGCCCCCAAACCCCTGCGCTGCAGGTGGTGGGAGGCGATGCTTTTGGCAGCCACAATGCACTCGAGGGCAG
>Ga0255096_1000903_pt1 | contig 13208 bp, 11 predicted proteins | sample Colum_Atlam_RepA_2_FD_188563 | JGI IMG/M metagenome (GOLD analysis project Ga0255096, IMG submission 188563) | Freshwater microbial communities from Columbia River, Oregon, United States - Colum_Atlam_RepA_8d | ecosystem: Environmental > Aquatic > Freshwater > River | place: USA: Oregon...
TCAAGCTGCTGCCGAGTCAATTGCAAGCCCAATCCAGCCTGCTGCATGCGCATGTTGAACTCTGCGGACTGACGCTCCTTCTCAGGAATAATATCCAAGCGTGCCCGGTAGGCTTTATGGAATTCCTCATTTGCCCGCAGGGACTGGAATTGGGGCTTGTTATCCATAATGGCCCCCAAGTCCTTCAAGGTCTTGGCCTGTGCCATCTTGGTAAGCGAGTCATTGACCGTAGGCACTTCTGCGGCATAGGCACTCTTGTCAATCTGCTCATCCCGTAGCAGCTTGTCTTGGCGGATAGCCGGAGCAGCAGTCATGATCTTCTGGATCAGTGCTGCCCGATCGAAGGTAGGTTGGGCAGGAGCTTCAGTACCGGGGACTGCCGCATAGGCCTTGGCAACGCCAGGAGCGACCAGTTCCCCCTGCAGCAGTACATTGGGGTCAGCCGTAGTAGATACCTGGGTTAAAAGGCTGTCTATGAAGTCTGGGTTATCCCGAGCACGCAGCTGGGTCTCCATCAGTGCCTGGTTCGTATTGAACTCCCGAGTAATCTTGGCGGCCTCCTGTTGCTTGGCTGCCCGTTCTTGAATGAACTTACCCAGGTTCTCTACCAGACCCACGGCCGTATTGACGCCTGTGTTCATGCCTTGAATGGCCGGCGCCAGGTTGGGAGCGTCGATATTTTTCCACGTAATCTGCGTCATATTAGACCCCGAAACGCTTCATGTACGAATCCACGGATTCCTTACTTGCCCCAGAACCCAGCCGAGCACGCTGACGATGCTCAAGCTCAGCATTGGTCAGTTTGCGTTGGTTTTCCATGTTGGCGTAGAAAGCATCTTTCTGGAAAGCCAGCTGCTGCTTGTTCAGGTCATAGGTCTTGTTGGCTTGCCACAGGCCCCCAAGAGTGCCCAGACCATAGATGGCCGGCATGCCCCAGCCTTGCTCTTTTACAGCACCGGTCACCGGGTCTGCCTTGTCCAGGAAACCACTGGGGATAAGCTTCTTGGCCCCATCCCACAGGCTGCCCATACCCCCTTGAAGGGAGGTGGCCCCCGGAGACAGTAGGTCACTGACCTTTACTCCCGCTTGCTTCAAGGCAGCCCAAAGAGGTGAGCCCCCTGAATTGGGAGCATTACCTGTCATGGGAAATCCAGAAGGATTCGGAGGGGTAAACAACAAATCCAAAGGCGAAACATTCTGGCCTGTAAGCGCATTCAGGGTATTAGTATCTTTCCCAACAGAAGGGGCGTTATACCAATTGATCGGAGAAGGCCCCCACCAATCAGTGGGACCATTGGAAGCTGTAGGTGCCGGAAAAACCTTGGGGAAATCGGTCATATGGTGTACTCCTCAACAATGGGGGTGGGGATGTACCGCATTTGTTTGACAAAGTCTCGTGCATTGCCAGTTGCCATCTGCAGTACCTCTACCGGGTTACCGGTGCGTGCCTTGAAAGTGGCTACGCTTTCCCCCGGGAATATCATGTATTCCATGATAGGGGATGCCTGCATCTCTTTCCAGACCTTCTCAAGGGCATCCATTTCTTTTTCATAGGCACTCCGTAGATCCAATAATTCTTTCTGAATCTCCAATGCCATTGTTTTATAGGACTCCCCCACTGCCTTTATGAGACTGAGGTTGAATTGCACAAAACCATCTTTGAGGAATTCAGCAAGAGAAGTAAATCCACCTTTAAAGTACCGATGGGCGATAATAATAAGCGCTACCGCAACTGCAGAATTCTCCCCAATGACTTTCACAATAAACTTGAAAATCTGCTGGTAGAACGCGAATTCCAATATCAAGCTGAGGGTGAGAACTGCAGCTGCTGCCAGGGTACCACTGCCGAAAATAGCAATAAGTTTGGCGCCTATCTGCACCATACCAAATATGGAAAGCACTACCCCCACTGCTACAAGTAATCCTCTGAAAATAAACCCTTCATACCAATCCACTTTCTCCATAACCATGGAATTAAAAACCATGCGGATATTTTTATAGAGTAACTTTTCCCGAAGGTTCCCTGGCATATTTTCCACAATAGCCATATCCAGTGGCAGGTACAGAATATCCGCCCCCGTAGTCAAATTACCGGTACTCCACGCATCCCTGTAAACCCAATACGAGAAGGTCAGGCTGATCACCTGTATCTCTTCATAGGTGGTTTCCGTAACCTGTTTCATATAATAATGGCAAGGGCGCCCCGTGTATTTAATATGCGTAGCACCATCACTGTTTGTGTAAGGGGTTTCAGTGGTTAGAGCCCCCGTCTCGGTTTTAAGAGTGCCCACTGCCCCAATACTGCCCGTGACAGTACGCTTCCAAATACCGGCATGGGTAAGGCTCATAACCAATCTGTCATCCCGAATCACATTGCTGTAGCTGTTTACCGTACTCTCAGTAAATGCAGCATTGAATGCACTACGGCTCAACAAGGTAATCTCCCCACCTTGGCTTGCATATGCTTCCTGCCAGTAAGCATATAGGTACGTCAACTCCGCCAGATCAGTGCTGACAGGGGGGACTGCAAACCAGAGTAATGCCTGCTGCACATCCCCTATTTCCGATTGCTCATGCACAGAATCAATCAGCTCTTGGTAATTCAAACCAAGCCGCTTACACAGCTTTGTGGATTGCTTATATGCAGTACTGGATGGATCAAGATCCTGCCGCGTAGCGTCATAGCGCAAATATACCCAGGGAAAATAGGAACCATTTTCCGTGAAGCCAACATCAAACAGGGAATCCAATGCAGGATAAGTCTCATCTCCAAGCCTGTAACGCCAGAACTTGGTATCTCCTGAGAGAATATATGCGGCATGGAAGAAATCCTGTTCAGCAGAATATCCTGGAATCGGCATACTGGTAGTTACCCAAGAACTCCCGGTATGTACAACAGGGGTTAGAATACCCCCCACCAATTCCAAGACTGTCCATGTGTAATCCACAGAAACTTTCACATCACTACCCACGGTATCCCGTAGGAACTGCAATGCGCAGGGCATACCTGCAGGACTTTTTAAACCAGATGCGGGGATAGCATCGAAGGTAGCTGCAGGAACCGTGATAGTGATTTTGGTGAGTGTAGTGGTATTTCCACCATGACTGGCAGTTAATGCCTCCAGCTCTCCCGTGGCATAAACCAATCCGTACGCAGTATCAATTTCCTGCAATGCCATATGGGGGTAATTCAGCAAACCAAAGAAGCTGTAAGCCAGGGTAACTGCTGCGCCCACTTCAGTTTCAATGGCCTCCTGCACCTCAGCTGCCCCAGAAGCAGGGCTTACTGCAGTACCCTTGGGTACCCCATAGACGTAGTCATTACGCCCTTGGTTGTAATAGGCCTTGCCTCTGATGCCCAATCCATTGAACAGGTTCTCCATGTACTCATCAACGAGGTCTGTTGGCTTCACGGTACCGGCAATGATCGCTGCCCTGAGAGGGGAAATATACTGAGCATCCTCCAGTACCCGTACCACAGAAGTACCTACATAAATCTTGGTTTCCGTACTGAATAAGCCCATGGCGTTCACCTAAAAAAGAGGGGGGCCGTAGCCCCCCAAAGTCTCCCCTACGAGTTATGGGGCAGCTTCTGCATCCAACGCATCAACATCACTACCAACGCCTTCCAACAGAATACGGATAGCATCCCCAATGAATACTTCCCCAAGCCTGTTTTCCGGGGACATTATAGCGTCCCCATTGGCAGCAGCAACACTCCAGGTTTTGGTAAGAATTTCGGCTGCTTTTTGTTCAGCATCCCTGATAAAGCTATTGGCTTGATTCTGGTAGAGGGTCAACTGCGAGCCAATCACACTATTGGGATTTACCCCCGTAGCATTGACCTGGGCCAACTCAGTGGTCTTCTTCTGTTCCAGCAAGAGGATCTCGGCATTAACCCGGTCGGTTTCAGCATCCGTACGCGCACGAGAGGCCTGGGTATTCAGCAACTCTTCTTGCAGGTTTAACAGTTGTTGCTGAAGAATAGCCACCTCATGGGATGCCTTGACCCGGGCAAGTGCATACTGCACGCCCACTTGAGCACACACCCCCAAGGCCTCCGTAAACACCTTGGCATACTCAGGTCCCCGGATACGCCCATTGGTGTACTCCGCATCCAACTGCGAACGCATAGCCCGCATGAGAGCGTCAAACACCCCAGTGCCATCTGGGGTACCCGTGGTCAACTCCTCAATTGCCGCTGACAACGTATCTGGCGTATCCAGGGAAACGAACATGTTGCTTACTCCTCAGTGGTGCCATTGGCCATGGCTTGCCGTTGGGCCAGGTCTTTCAGTTCCGCTTCCGTCAACGCCGGCAGCACTTCAATGGCGAATTCCTTGATGAGCTTGCCACGGCGCATCTTGCCACCACGGCCATCAGGGACAGTATGGAAAACCTGACACTGACGATCCAGCAACTGCTTGTAGATGATATTGGGTACGTGCCACGGCTCACCGTTGAAGGGCACATACTTGCGATGGGTACCAACAATGGCATTACCCACCGTGAAAATCTCTCCCTGCCATTCCCGCTTGTTCGGGTTCATGCAGGTGACGCGAATACGTACCAGGGCCGTTGCCTCTTGGATACGCCGTGCCCGATACTCAGACGGGCTCTCCTTATGGCTTTCTGCCCCTACAGAGCCCACAGGTACGTCTTCCCCATCAGAGGGGTCTTCTGCGCCCGTATCGGCAGCCATAGCTGCATTCACTTTCTCACGCAGCTTTTCCAGTTTGATTGAAGGGTGGAAAGGAATACCCATCAGTTGGGCACGTTGCTTCAACACGGTCAGTTCGTCGATCTCGGGGAGATCGCCATTTTGGTTCTGCATCACATTTTCTCCAGATAAAAAGAAGGGGGGCCTAAGCCCCCCTCCTAGAGTACGCCCACTGTTACATCAGGGCAACCGTCTTGATCAGGCCCAGACGCTCAGAGCGCAGGACCATGAAGCCGTAGTACCACTTGATGGACATGAAGCCGGTTTCGCCATACGGGTCAGTACGGTCAGCCGTTTCAATGCCGGGCTTCTTGTGGGTGATATCGAACTTCACACCCTTACCATCGGTTTGGAAACCAATGGTGGTGAAGCTGCCTTCGCCCACACACAGCATCGGGAACACATCGTAGCGGCCGTTGGTGGCGTAGCAGGTGGTGTTGGTACCGATAGCAGCACCCGCGCCAGCCCACTTCATCATTTCCGGCACAACCACAATGCGGAACTGGTCGATGGCACCGATTTCGCCATTCAGCACGGTAGTGCCGGCAGCATACTTCTCGATACCGACAAACGCCGGCTGGTTGTGCAGATCAACCATGGCACGCAGCACCGGGATCACTTCAGAACCCACATACAGGACACGGCCACCATTGATGGTCTTGGTGTCAGTCATGCGGGTACCGGTGATGACCGTGGTCTGTTTCGGGCAGCGGTTGTTGTCCAGGTCAATGGCCAGACGCAGCAGATCGCCGTAATCCACCAGATCACCAACTTCCATTTCGGAATTGGTGGTGGCGTTACCGGCATAGCGCACCACACCGGCAGAGGTCAGCAGGTCGATCTGCAGGGCATCTTCCGTCATCTCGGTGGCGCCATCCAGCATTTCACGGCGGATGTGCATTTCCAGTTCAGCGTCAGAATCAAAGTCCAGCGATTCCTGGGTGTACTCATCGAAGAAGCCAAACTTCTCGAAGGTACCTTCCAGTTGCAGGCGCTTGAAGCCGACACGGTTCACACGACCACCGGTCTCGGACAGGGCCGGCAGCTTGCCGTTGATGGTACCGATATCCTTGCTGGAGCCGTACAGGTTACCGGACAGCTGCTTGGCAGCCAGAGTAGCAGCAGTGGCACCAGCGACATTCAACAGGATGCCAGCAGCCAGCAGAGTGGTCTTCTGGGCAGAGGAGAAGACACCATACAGCTCAGCGCCAGTACCAGAGACCGACGGTGCCGGAGAAGCACCCTTGGCGGCAGCAACAGTGGCGGCAGTACCCAGGGTGATGGTCAGGGTGGCGTAACCACTACCGGCAGCACCAGAGTCATTGGCACCCACAGCAACAGCCAGACCAGAGGCTTCAATAGCAGTTTCCGCAGCAGACTTGCCAGCATTGGCAACCTGCAGCACCAGCGACGGGAACCAGACCTGATGGTAGCCGTTGTCGATGGTCACACCGGCAGCGTCGATACCTTGGTCATTGATGTTGCGGTCATCCAGCAGCGGCAGGTACAGGAACTGGGTGATCTTCTTGCCCATGTTCTTGGGCATGGCAGTAACGTCAGCCAGCTGAGTGAAGTACTGCAGCTTGCGGGCTTCGATCAAGGCCTTCTTGTTGTAGTAATCAACAACGGCTTGCGGGCCAATGTTGGACTCGGTAGAGGGCGGAGCATTATACGTGCGGGACATGGTATTCACCTTTTACGCAAATTTGGGGGTTATTTTCTCGAACTCTTCGTCTGAAAGTGCCAGAAGGTTTTCCGGTGCTTTCACGCTGGTTCCAGAACTACGTGGGCTTGCTACGGCAGCTTTACGCTGGCGGGCAACTTCCCGGGTATCTACTCCCTTATCTGGTGCAGGTGCCTTGCCGCCGCTGTTGGACTGATTGCCACCAAAGATGTGGTTGAATCGTCCCGCTGCATGCAATGCGTCCCCTACTTTCCGATAGGCTTCGATGCTGGACAAACCTTTCAGTTGGCCCAGGACTTCCAGTTTTTGCATTTCCGAATCAATCAGGTCAAACACGCCACTTTCCAAGTGGTTGGAGATGACCCGAATCATTTCGGGATTCTGAACAAAAACTTGCTTCGATTTATCATCCCACTGCTTGGAGACAACGTCAACAAGGCGGGAATACGTGGAGGTATTCTCAATATCCGAGAATACTTCCGTCAGTGCCATTTCTTCATCAGGCACTTCCCGAGAAGTGGGGGAATACGCAGAATCATCCACTTCTGAAACTGCATAACTATCCATCTCGGCATTGGCCATCAGTTTCTTGATTGCCTGCGGATTCTTTTCCCAGGCATCAATCAGGGTATTCAGTTTATTGGGATCGGTCAGGCCATGTTTCTCCAGCAGCCGAATGGTTTTCAGTGCTGGCTTCAGGGTGGCCATTTTCTTGTTGTAATTCGCCCCCATTTGCATGAGGGTAATGGCTTCATCCACAGAGGATACCTGAATATCCCGCCCATTGGCCTTAAAGGGCGCCAGCAGGCGATCATAGGCAGCCTTGTAATCCACCTCTTCCTGAGTTACCGGCTCTTTGGTTTCTTCTTCGGTTTGCACGCCATCAGAATTCTCCTCAGTTTCCGGGGAAGTATTCGATTCCTCTTCCTCATTCGGAGTTTCTTCCTCAGAAGGTGGGGCATTTTCAGAAGAACCATCATCAGGGGTAGACTCATCCACTTCCGGTACTGGAAAGTGAATGGCCTCGTCATCGGGGGCATTCAGAATATCAGACATATTTTAGTCCTGGGTAGGGTTACAGGCGTTCCGAGTGAAGTTCCGCAAAAACTGCCTCAGATTCCGGCAAGGAGTTCTGGGAAATTTCTGCGTTAAGCTTCACCGTGCGCAGATAATTAGCGAAAACCCCAATTGAGTCAAGCTTTCGCTGTATCTCTGCCCGCTCCTCAGAGGCGATTCCCGCCTCTCCAAGCCTGCATACCAGGCGTAGGGCCTCCTTATTGAGATACCCGTCCAGAATCAGCTCCTGGAAGCCCTTATGGGCCTCCAGATTCCGCAGCACTGTGCCCATAGCAATCGTTGCCTTGTGGGCAGCGATCTCTTGGTAAATATCATCCGGGTTTATCATGGGGTAGGTCCACTTTTCTTCAGTTGATCATACATGGTGAGGGAATCCACTAGCTTACTCTCCAGTTCCATCCGGCCTTTCAGCCTAAGCAGCTCCATCTGGCTACGGGATTGCTCCCCCACCAGCTCCTTTTTCCGTGCCTGAGTAACGCCCTTTTCTTGTTCCACGAAATCCAGACTCATCTTGTCGATCGTGGCCTGCACATGGTCCGCTTTGGCATTATCCAGGTTGGCTACAGCACCCAATTTTCCAATTTCTGCCTGCAATTTCATGACTTCCAACTGGGCTTTCTGCAATTCCAGCTGCCGCATCTGCTCCTGCATGGGGTCAGGCTGGGGTTCATACGCCTCAATACGCCTAGCCAAATCAGGCATCTTTTTCAGACGGGCAATATCCGCCAGAATCACCTTATACAGGCCCGGATCCATATTGGAACCTGCCGTCTGCAACATGAAACCAAGGTCACTGGCCTTGTTGTTGTTCTCCTCTGCCGTGGAAATGCTGAGCTTCACATCAAAATTACCCAGCAACGCCTCACGGTTGACCTTGATGAACTCAGAGTTGGTGATGCGGATGACCTCCGTATCCGATAAAAACTCCCCGTTCATCATCAGGATGCGCTTACCCAACTCCACAATGCCTGCAGCCAGCCGGCGAAGGATACCCAGCTCGCGTTTGGAGGCCGCATCCAGTGCTCCTCGGATACCGGCAGCCACATCCCCCAAGGCAGCACTGCCAATCCCTGAGCTATAGCTCTTCACACCGGTCAGTGACTCCGCTTCCTGTTGTTGCATCTGCATAACCAGCAGGGCACTCTGAGGAATTTCCGGGAAGGTGTGCATGAACGTGCCAATCCGTGGATCCACCGTAGGATTGAACTCGTAATCCTCACCCCGTTCAAACTTGCGCCGGTTGGTTACATCCAGGAAATCCTTGCGCATACCAATCTGGCTGTTGGCGCTACGGCCCAGCAGGTCAATGGTGCCCCGGGTAACCGCTCCCAGTACCTTCTGATTATCCTCCAGCAAATACCCGTCACTCTCCCCATAAACCGAGAACTCCCGGGGAAGGTAGTTGACCACAATCAGCGGAATCTTTTGCCCCGGGAAAGGGTTCTCTTCCAAGCGTACCAATGTATCCCCAACCCATGCCGCCACAATAGGCATGGCTTTACCATCGCCATTGATATCCCAGTAGCCCCAGTACTCATACAACCAGACTTTCTGGCGAGCGCTATCTGCAAAGGTGAAGGAGTGCTGGCTCTCAGGTGGGGTAGTCACTGAGGAATCTGAAGCAGCCAAGGCACCAGAACCACTGGCATCACCGATGGAATCCAGATTCTTGTAGATACCCATCTTACGCATTTCTGACTTGGAAGTATGGGTTCGGAAAACCACAAAGTTGGCCTTCTCATAATCCCCCTCACAGGAGGGATCAATGATCACATTCTCAGGGCGCCAGATTTCAGCGGTGGGCTTATTCTGTACAACCTCCACCTTCTCCACTTTCTCCATGCCGGTCTTGATAGGGGCATAGGCCACCTGTTCTTCCAAGAACATGAAGGTGCCTTCCTGCAGCTCCAAGGGCACCTCATTCAAGAATTGGGAGGGAGATTCTTGCTGCATCTGCGCCAGCTGGGTATAGATCTGCTCATACCGGGGATCCGGCACATACTGAAACACAGGTTCCTCAACAATAACCTTCCGCTCTTCATACACCCAACCCGGGCGCAGGAACACGGTGCCATGATCCACAGCAGTACGCACATAAGCATCAATGAAGCGCTGCTTATTGATCTGGTTGTTGAACTGGTAGTTGAGTACTGCCCCATTTTGAAGGGCGGCTTCCCGGTCTTCCCAAGTGGTAGGCTCCACTTGAAACAACTCATCCGTACTCAGAAAGGGCTCACTCAAAGCAGGGTAACGCCACTCTGCTTGCTTACGAATGAGCTTGGGCACCACCTTGGAATTCTTGCCAGTCTGGGGAGGCTTGTGCGCACCGCGCACATGCATGGCATCAAGCCAGGAGTTGATATCGGCCAGGCGTTCATTATGGTACGGGAGTGCCCCCTTATAATCCTGCTTGAGGTCGCCCAAGGCAGGGGGATTCTTCCAGCCAACCGCAATGGTCGTTTTTGTTTCAATATCGCTCATACCCAACCCCTGCTGCTGAATTTGTTAGTTGCGCCCATCTGGTCAATGTTAACGTTATGGCGCTCAAGTTCTTGGCATGCCATCTCGTACTTGGCATAGAAACTGTTCCCCATATGGAACTCATTCACCATACCCAGTGCGTTATGCATCCGACTTGCCACAAAGAATAACAGCGGCTGGAGATATTGATAAGGCAAATCCACATCCACTTCTTCAGCCCGGTACATTCCAACCCCATCTTCCATAATGGGGTGATTGGCCCGGTAATGCACTTCTACGGTATCAGTGACATAGGCCGCATCCGTACTGGCAGAGGGGGCGTACACCGCTTCCGGCAAGGTGAGCACACCATGGCTGGGGGTAAAAGCACTCAGAGGATCCCCCCGGGAATTCAAAACCAATTCCAAACCAGAAGTGGTATAGAGGGCTTCCACCTTCAGAATGTCATCCAGAAAAGGATCATCCGTGGAATCCAGCAGGTACTTGGTAGCCTCAGTCGATGCCTCATTACTCACAGCAAAATTCGGATTCAGGTAATAGGCTTCCTGTTGGGGAACCACCTGCAATACCAAACTCTTGCGCTTCAATGGGAAGCGGGTATGCAATGCAGTCAAACCAAGATTGATACAGCTGACCAGTCGATCGTAATCCCCATCCGCGATACTCCCGGTACCCGAGCCCCCAATTTTCAATTGGGACAGCTCCCCATAGGAAAGCTGCTTGAAGATTTCAGATAGTTTCATGGAACCCCTCTCATACAATGTACGAATTTATGCGCGAGACTGTACCTGTATTATCAGGAATTTCCCACATATCCGTATAACGATCCCCTTCATTGGCACCGGTATCCTCCGAAGGTTTCCACGGAACCAGGCACCCCAACTGCGCTACGGTATCCAAGCCATCATCATGCCGACTCTTAAAACCCCCCACCGTTACCTGAGAGAGTTCAAGCAGCAACTCTACCAAGGCATCCTCTGTGGTGGCTTCCTTCGGGAAGTACACCTTGCCCATCTTGAACATGGGCAACATCACGTTGAAACGCTCCAGCTTGGTACCCCCAGACTTGATACCCGGTCTGTTCCCATTGTTGTAGGAAGCCAGATTGAAGAAGCTGTTACGTGAAAGCATCTGCTCCTGAATCCAGTTGATGAATGCCCCCTGCTGACCATTGACCTCAATCCCCACTTCCTGCGGCCGGTACTTCTGTACCAAGCGGAAGAGATCAATCAAGGTCTTGTCCATGGTCTGGCGCTTACAGATGCCATCCACCCAGAACCAATCCCCGTTATGGTTATAGGCCCACACCGAGATAAACGAGAAGTCAGCCTTCTGGGTTTCCTTGGTGGCAAAGTCGGAGGTGATGTAGAAATTGAACTTGCCTTTGTTGGCCATCAGGGATGCACGGCTGTACCACCGCAAATCCCCATCCGTAATGACCTTATCCTCTTCGGACATGATGCGCAGCATCAGCTCCTGCTGGAAGGTATCAATCTTCCCGATGCGCACTGCCTGGGTATATTGCCCCTGCACATAATCATAGTTGAATCGGTCCGGCCAGCTGCCCCTAAACTCCTCCCGTGTACAGGGAAAGGCCTCGCACACCGGGAACACATTCACTGCCCAGGCCCCTGAGCCCACCGCCTTATACAGCGGGTCCCGCGCATTAAATGGCGTGCCATTCCAGATACGCATATTGTGAGAGGGATCCAGTGCATACTCCACAGCCTTGTACACAGTATCTTCAATGGAAGCCACAATGGTGGGGGAGCGGGCATCCTCATCGGAAACCAAGTCATCCATCACTGCCAACTGTGGCCGCTTACCCATTTCCTTGGATCCCCGGACACCGGTACGGGCACCATACCCTTTTACAATAAATCGCCGGCCGTCCAGATTCTCAAACTCCCAGCGAATATCCGTGAATACTGCCCGAGGTAAATACTGCATCAGGAACTCTGAATTCTCCCTTCGGAATTCCAGGTTCTTGCGCATATTCTTGACACCATTATCAATGGAGTCCGAGATATACAGGGCAAGGTCCACACCTCCGAAACCAGGCAATTCCCCGTACACCGCAATGTACAGAAACAGGTATTCAGCCAGCAGGGTAGTTTTACTCAAGCCCCGATGGCAGAGATTCAATACCCGATTTATCCCGGCTGCCACCTTATCCAACATGTGAAAGTGGGTAACCGGGGTCATGTGGGATTCTCCCTTTTCCCCATTCACCAGCTTGATAAAGTTCACAAAATGCAGAGCAAACTCCGAGGGAATATAATTGGGGTCAGCGGCGTAGCTGATATTATTCAGGTAATCCTCTACGCCCCACGGAGTACCGTCTGCCTTAAACATGGACCACCTCCGCTTCAATGATCTGCATCTCTGCCACCTGCTTGGCAGACATACCCCCGGAACCCAGTGCCAACTGCTGCTGGGCAACCAATGCCATGGTAGCTTGTCTCAGTGCATCAATGGCACTATTTTCCTTGCCCCCCAGATCCAATTCCACTTTGGCTACCGTAGGTGGCTTCAGGGTATTCATCAAATGTGCAGCAGCATCTGAGCGTACCTTCTCACTCTTCGCTGTCAACATCAACTCCGCCTGCACATTCAGGGCCTTCTGATACAGATCCTGATTCAGAACCCAGGTAGGAATCAGCGCCTGTTCCAGAATAGCATTGACCAGCTTGTTCTTGTTGTAGGCAGTCACATGGGCGGCAATGTCTTTTTCCTGTGCCCCATTCGCTACCAACCGTTGATACCTATCCGGGAATACCTTACACCAAGCGGACTTGTTGCTGTCCCCCATGAGCTTATGACTGGCATACTTCACAGCGTACACGTAGTCCGCTATCTTGAAGCGCCCATCCTTCAGCACCCGCACATAGCTCAACAGGTTCTCCCGGTAATACTCAAACATCTCCGGGTCACTCAACACCTGATTGATATGATCAATTGTTTCCGTATCAATGCCTTGATACAGCCCTCTGGGCAGTGCCCGTTCCAACATCTCTTTGGTAATCATGGCTGTTCCTAGTATTGGTTTAGCTTTTTAGGCTACACCCCTTGACAAGCCAAGACAAGCCTCATAGCCTATGGCTATACCCTCCCCTATGCCTATCCCCGGATGAAGGCTCCGCATCTTTCTATAATGAAACCAAATAAATAATAGGCAGCTCTTAATAGGGGTATTTCTATTTATGGGTATTTATATAGAAACCCTTTAGGGGATATAGGTATTAC
>Ga0255096_1000904_pt1 | contig 13206 bp, 12 predicted proteins | sample Colum_Atlam_RepA_2_FD_188563 | JGI IMG/M metagenome (GOLD analysis project Ga0255096, IMG submission 188563) | Freshwater microbial communities from Columbia River, Oregon, United States - Colum_Atlam_RepA_8d | ecosystem: Environmental > Aquatic > Freshwater > River | place: USA: Oregon...
GTGTAGTCCGCAAACCCTCCCCGCGTTGCAGCAGTTGTCTGTTGCCACCCCGCTGGTGCGTGTGTGCAGCCCAGCGCGACGTGCAGCTACCACTTGCGGTAGCGGTGTTGAGCCACCGGCGGGAACTCACCAAACCCAGCAGCACCGGTAATCTGATCAACCGTTTGTTGCCATCCGCCGTGCAACATCGCTGGGACCCTGCCGCACCACCGCCGGCTGCGGAGGTAGTGGACCCGCAGCGCGAGTTGTGGATTCTGCATCCGCATGGGGAGGAACTACCGACGTCGGCAGATCTTGATATCGATCACACCCAGGTGCTGTTGCTCGATGGTGCCTGGCACGAAGCCAGCAGCATGGTCGCGCATGTGAAACATTGGGGGCGGCTCATTCGGCTGCCAATGCAGGGCGAGAGCCGCTTCTGGCTACGCAGCCAGCAGAGTGAGGCGCACTTCTCGACTATCGAAGCGCTGGTGTTCCTGCTGCAGGCCTTGGGACTACACGACGCCTGCAGCGAGCTGCAGCGGCAGTTCGAACTGCATGTCTACGCCGGCCTTCGTTCACGCGGCCGCGTCGACATCGCGGCCGAGTATCTGGCGAGCTCACCAATAAAAACCGCACTGGCGGATTATCTGCTGCAGTTCCATGCGCGCAGACCGCTGGCTGACTCGACACCAACATCCGACTGAGGCACAGTTCAACCGCTCACTCCGGAGCATTCACCACACAACAATACTAAGGAGTTGCCATGTCTGCTTTCCCGCTTGCCTGCACGATCAGGGCTCTGTTCTCTGCAAGCCTGTTGGCGCTGACCGGTTTTGCTGCCACCCCGGTTCTGGCGCAAAGCTGCGACCGTTCCTGCATGAGCGGCCTGTTGAGCACCTACATCGACGCCTTGGTGGCGCACGATTCGTCGAAACTACCGCTCACTGCCAACTACCGTTACACGCAGGATTCGCAGCCAGTGAAACTGGGTGAAGGGCTGTGGCAGTCTGTTACCTCCAAAACCACGTTCCGCCACGATTACCTCGATACCACCAAGCATGTCGCCGCTACCCACGTGGCACTGATGGAAGGCGAGACGACGTTACTGTATTCGCTGCTGCTGCATCTCGATGGCAGCAAGATCGCCGGCATTGAATCACTGGTGCAGCGCGTCAATGCCAACTCGCGCCTGCGGCCTACGGAACTCGGCAAGCCGGTACGCGGGCTGAATGATCCGGTGCCTGCCGGCAAGCAGAACACGCGGCGCGAGATGATCGACATCGCGCTTACCTATCCTGAAGGACTGCGCATCGGCAGTTTCATCGACGGCCAGACGCCGTTTGCCGAAGAAACCTATCGCGTCGAGAACGGCGCCATCATGGCAGGTGAGGGATGCGGCCGCGGTGATTGCGGCATGTATGCGCAGAATATCATCGTGCATCCCGGCATCATCGCCAGTGTGGCAGCAGTGGATGAAGAAAGCGGCGTCGTGCTGCTTTGGATGAACTTCGGCCACACCGGCGATTCCTACGGCGTCGGTAATTCATTGATTACCTTTGAGGCCTTCAAGGTGTGGGGTGGTCAGATCCATGCCGTCAATGCCTTCTTCGTTGGTCTGCCGATTTCTACCTCGCGCTTCTGGCCGTCGGAAGATCCGGTCTACCGCAAATAAGGCTATTGTGTCGTTGGATAACCAAAACAAGTTTCAATAGCATGTCATTGGTGCCATTGCTGTTTCATGTCGAACTGCTGCATCTCGTGCTGCAACGGCGTGTGGCCATTGTTGCCGGCATCGAACAATTGCTGAACTGCCAAAAGCAGACTGCCGATTATCAGCAGGATATGGCATTGCAGACGCGCTTGTTGAAGGACTGCTTCTTTGTGCGAAGCGGCATCGGCAGCGAACAGGCTGCCTTGCATGACCAATTGCAACGTGCGCACTGGTCAAGCGGCTTCAAGCCACGCGAAAATCCCGGTAACGACATCATCGATGCAGCAGCACTGCTGGTACGTGGCCTGCACTGCTGGCGACAGACACGCTGGCCGGGACAGAAGGGTCGCCTACGCTACGCCCATACCTTGTTCAATGTGTACGTGCTACGCAGTCTGACCTTGTTGACCCTGCGGCTGTGGGACAACGAGGACGACGAGCGACACGCTGCCAGCAAGCGCCTTGCGCTGCTGCAGAGTGTGATGGATGCGCTGTGGCACACCTCGCCGCCGGAACAGCCGGTGCTGGTGCGCGATGTGCGCTGGCTGATTCCGGTGGCAATGAGCCCTACCACCGATGACCTCAACGGTTACTTCGATATTGCCCAAAAGATCGCGCAGAGTTTCACCGACAGTGATCAAGTGGAGGCACAGAAAGCCAACGTACAAACGGGCGCCGGCCACCTGCGTTCGCAGTTCCGGCACCTGAGTATGCAGAAGGGTGTACCAGCGGATACGCACAGTGTGGTGCTGGTGACCCGCATCTCGAATGCGCTCGATATCTCACTGCTGATGGAAGGTCTTGTCACCTTGCTGGCAGCCTATCAGCGCGCTATCGAGCATAACAACAGCACGCAGCGACTCTCGCTGGCTGCGGCAATCTGCCAGGGTTTGTCGCCAGATCCAGAGCTGTTCGTCAATCGACTCGATCTGCTCGGACCCTACACGATGATCGAGCATTTGTTCATCGCAGTGGATGCCCAAGGTCGCGCACACTACACCACGACGGGAAAACGCCACATGCAGCTGCTGCAGGACTACCGACGCCTGATCACCAATTCACTGCAGCATCTGTATGTCGATAGTCAACTCAATAGGCCACAGGCAGGCCGCTATTCTCCCTATGGTGCGCTCTATGGCTTTTCGTCGAATCTGCTGGAGCTGCAGGCGATGAAGACGTTGCAACTCGACATCGAATTGCGCTTCAGCATGGAGGACATCTTCGCCCCCGGTGATGCCGACAAGCTGGCGTGGGTAAAGGAGTGGCGCAACTTGCCGCATATCAAGCCGGAATTGGTGCAGCATTTCGACTATCCGCAGCAGTTTGCGCATGACATCCATACGCGTATCGAAAAGGCGCTGCAGCAACCGGGGACAAGTGCTGACGCCAATACCAGCATTAAATGCGGACGCCTGTTGGTGATACAGACACAGTCAGCCGATGCAGAACAAGCGCAGGTTGCTGCGCTGCCACTGCGCTACATCGACTCCTCCGATGCGCAGCTTGTTGCCGCACAGAAGGCCACAGCCAAGGACGAGCAGGATCTACTGTATTGCCGGCTGGAAGGTGAATATCTGCTGACTTACCAGACCGCCAATGGCTGGGTGGGTATCAGCAAGGATTTGCTGACTGACGTGGTGGGAGCCGGGCACCAGGCGAAGCTCGAGGGTCTGCCGCCGCACGCCGTCAAGGAATTGCAGTTGATGTGTCCGTCGCTGGTGCATGTCGTCTGAAGTTGTAGGGTGAAGTTATCGCCGGCATCTACTTTTCTGTTTTCTCCACGCCTGCTGTTTCCACCACCAGCGAGAACGTCCGCTTTTGATCTCCCTGCAGTGTGCCGACATTCACCACGTGGCGAGCTACTTCCTTATTGTTCTCATCACGTACGCTGACCATGATGCAATACTCCATCGCACCATCTGTGTTGTCAGACACAAAGCTTCCTTCAATGCGCCAGTCGGGTTTCAGAGGTGCTGTGCCGCGTGGTTTGTCGAAGCGCAGGTGTCCCTTGCATCCAGGGCAGATGGATGCGCTGGCCAAGATAGTGGCCTTGCAGTGGGGACAGGGGCGCGTACTCAACGCTATTTGCTTTCGGTGAAGCCGAATTCAACGTTGCCACGCATGCGGGCACCGGCAGTGACAGACAATGTGCCGGCCTTGATGTCCCCAGTGACACTGCTGCCTTGTTTCAGCTCAACGTGCTTGGCGTTATCGATATTGCCCTGCAGAGTGCCATTGATGGCGATCTGGCCGCCTTGCACGTGGCCTTCCACGCTCGCGGCGGAGTCGATGTTGAGGTCGCCGTCGATGTGGATGTCGCCCTTGAATTTGCCGGCGACGCGCACACTGCCTTTGCCGGTGATCTTGCCTTCGATGGTGATGCCGGACGCGATCAGTGATTCGTCCTTGCTATTGCCACTCACGCGCGCGGCAGGGGTCGGCACCGCAGAAGCAGATGTTGCAGCGGTGGCGTTGTTGTTGCTGGAGGTAGCAGGCGGGGTGGGTTCGTTTTTGTCCCAGATTGCCATGGGTGTTACTCCGGTTGGATGAGGGGACCGATGGTGCCGCTGTTGACGAGGGATTACAACGGGGGGTGCTTGACAATCAACCGGCGCCACCAGCGGCCGACACCGGTCGAATACACAGGGTAACTTACTGTGTCGCTTTCGCTTTCTGTGCTTCGAGGAACTCGTAAGTCAGCTCTTCGCAGCCGTGGTTTTCATACGGCACGTCGGCCACCAGCAGGGTGTCGCTGCCGAGGTATTTGTCGGTGAAATACACCGGGTCGGTGGCGGTGTAACTGCGGTTGAGAGTCATTTTGGCGGCGTCGAGCGAAAAGCGTTCCACCACGTGCAACTGGTCACTGTTGCGCAGTGGCGGCACGATGACGCCCGGCTTGAAGCCGACGGTGTCTACCACCAGCACATCGCCTTCCCAGTGGCCGACCGAATGGCCGGTGGGGCTGGGTTCGATGTTGGCAGGGTGGGCATCCATGTTCAGGTGGATCACGCGTTCATAACTGACAAGGCCGTAGTTGATGACGATGCGGTCCTTCTCCTGCACCACACGGTTCACCGGACCGTCGTGCACCCAGTCGAGGATGATGCTGGTGGGTTCGCAGCGCAGGCGCGGGTTGTCGGTGGGGCTCCACATCTGGAATTTTTCCGATTCTTCTTTGCCGCGTGCAGTCAGCGTCACCGTCTTGGCATCCCAACCGGCGGATGGAATGGTGGCGGGATCGATGGTGCCGGCCTCAATGCCGGCCTTCATGCTCTTGGGTACCAGCCCCACGCTGCGGGTGGCGCCGGGCGGCACTGCAATGACGTACTGCTCTTGTGCCCAGTCGCCAGCCAGATTCGGCTCACCGCTGGGAAGTCGCAGTGGACGGTCACTGATGTTGAGGCCGGAGTGTTCGATCTGGTCGTTGCGGTTCAACTCGGCGGCGTCGCCGATCTTGATGTCTTCCAGATAGCACGAGCCCGGGTCCTGCCGATGCATGAAACCAAAGATGGTGGCGCGCGCACCGGGTGCGAACATTTCCTTGGTCCAGCCTGAGCGGCGCATCAGCGTGGCGGCGCGCATTTCGCAGCGCATGGCAATGGTGCCGCCGCCAGGTTGGTCGGCATCCAGGTAGAGATAGGAATGCGGATTGACGAAATCGATGCTCTTGATGGTGCCGGTGATCACCGCGTCCTTGCTGCGGTCGAACAGGCCGAAACCGTGGTGGGCAAAGGTGCTGGCAGAAAAACCCAACGCTGCAACACCGGCCAAGGTGAGCAGGGGCGCTATGGCGCGTTGCAGGGAATGGGCGGTACGGCGGCAGAAAGTGGGCTTCACGGTGCTGGACCTCGCGGGTGCAATCAATGACAGTACGTGAGCCGCTTTTAACATCCCCCTTTGGCCCGGCTGGGTAGCGGACCGATGGTGCCGGCATTGACAGGGGAATTCAACGGGGCAGAGGTAAATGGGTGCCCGCAACGGGATGCCAGAGTCGCATTTCCATTTACCATACCAACTACCAAACCAGGGGGATGACATGATCAAAACAATAAAACCAGTTGTGATGGCAGCAGTCTGTTTGTGGCAGTGCAGTGTGTGGGCGCAGGACTTGACGATTACCAACGCGCGCATCATCGCGGCCAATGGCGAGGTGATCACCAATGGTTCGATAGTGGTGCGAGACGGTCGAATAGTGAGTGCGGCTGCCGGCGCCCCAAGCGTCGCTGTGGGCTCAGTAGTCGATGCCGGTGGCAGAACAGCAATGCCGGGTTTCATCGATGCCCATCGCCACATCAATACCGGGCCCGATGAAAAAGCGCAGATGCAGGCACTGCTGGAAGCCGGTTACACCACGATCCTGTCGGGCGGCGGCCCGGCCGACGGCAACATGACGCTGCGTGATCATATCGACCAGGGCCTGATCAACGGCCCGCGCATCATCCCCTCCGGCCGCGTGGCGCTGAACCAGACTGCAGACGAAGCGCGCGCCGAAGTGCGCCGGCTGGCCGGCCTTGGGATCAAATTCACCGGCGAGATCACGCTGACCTCGTTCCCGGGACCGTCCGAACAGGAAATGACAGTGCTGCGCGCGATCAACGACGAAGCCGGCAAGGTGGGCATGATGGTGCAGGTGCACTCGGTGAGCTGGCAATCCACCATTGCCGCCACTGAAGCCGGCATCAAGCGGCTGGTACATGTGACCAACAAAAACTTCCTCACGCGTGATCAGGCCAAGCAGATGCAGGCCGCCGGCGTGATGGTGCTGAGCACGGTAGGTTTGGGTTCGCCGGTGTTCGACGTCTTCAACAACGATAACGTCCCCACCTTCCGCGACGGCGGTGTGTGGCCCGATTCGATTGCGGTTACCTCACGCGTGCCTGAGCTGTTCCTGGGACAGGAAGCCGGCCACGCACCAGTGAATGCCCGCACGCTGTGGGATGCCGGCGTGGTGCTGGGTTACTGCACTGACACCACCTACGACCCGCTGGCCGGCCTCGACCACGAACTGAAGATCCTCAACGTGATGTTCTCGATGCCCGACCTCATCAAGATGATGGGCCCCAATACCGCCGCCTACATCAACATGGGCGACCAGCTGGGCGAACTGTCTGCCGGCAAACTGGCCGACATCATCCTGCTCGACGGTGACCCGCTGGAAGGGTATTGGAACTGGCTGAAAACCGCGGTCGTGGTGAAAGAAGGGAAGGTGGTAGTAGACAAGCGTTGATTGAAATCGGTGTCAGAGTCGAAATTCGCAATGCGGCTCTGACACCTTGTTACGACAACTGATCAGGTTACTTCGAACGCGGCAGATGCAGTGACATCAGCGTCACGTCGCCATCCACCTTGCTGAACCAGTGCGGTACGCCTTCGGGTACCAGCAGGAAGTCACCGGTATTCAATTTTGTTTCCTTGCCGCCTTCAATGCCAGACCCTGTCCAGTTCGCGCCATTCTGTTTGCCTTCCAGCAGCTTGCCGCCGGTGACCATGGTGGCGCTGCCTTTCACGACATAGAACAGCTCGGCTTCGGTGTCGTGCACCGACGCGCTCTGCGGCACATTCACACGATGTTCCATGTTGACGTTGTACGGCGCCAGCTGCATGAAGCTCTGGAAGCCGTTTTTGTCGGTAGGCTGTTTGGCAACGATGGCGGCCAGATCAGCTGCGCTAACAGCAATGCCTTCTGTTGGTGTGGCTGCCGGCGCTGCCGCCTGCTGGGCCAGCGCTACTGAAGTCAGCAACGCCGACAGGACCGTGAACGAAAATGCCTTTGCTATTGTTTTCATGGATAACTCCCCCTCATATGGTGTAGCAGTTGTGGTTTTTGGAATCAGGATTCTGCGACAAATTGGTGCCAGAGTCACATCTCCTGTCGCCCCGGCGGTAGCTGGCAAGCTGTTTTCACCTTTCCCCGATGTACTGAGCAATATCAAGGTATGCTGGTCGTCCACCAGGCACACTACGCCGCGTAACCGCTGAAACAGGAGTGAGTTCATGGCCAGACAAAAGATCAAGGGTCTGCTGACGCAACTGCATGAGCGCTTTGCCAGCAGCGAAACGAGCCCTCAACAAGAGGCTCTTATGCAACAGTTGCACAGCCAGTTGGTGGAGTGGGACGGCCCCAGACCTCCGGATGGCAATGTGGTGATGACAGCGGAGTTACTGCTGGAGGAATTCAAAGAGAAGCATCCGCACCTGTCATTGGTGGTACGGGAGATCATCGACGAGCTGGGTAAGATCGGGATTTGAATGGGAAGCAGAAGTGCGAGTTCCCTCCCCGTAGAATTTCCAGAGTCGATACAGGTTCCCGATGAGCAATGAACAACCAAGAAATCCGTTGCACGGTCTCACGCTGGAAGCCATGGTGCTGAAGCTCGTCGATCACTACGGTTGGGAAAAGCTGGCTGCACGTATCGACATCAAATGCTTCAAGAACGATCCCTCCGTGAAATCCACACTGAAGTTCCTGCGCAGAACTCCGTGGGCAAGAGAGCAGGTGGAGAAGCTGTATCTGCTGCAGTTTGTGGAGGGTGGCGGATCGAATATTTGGTTGAGAAAACACGGGGCGGAGTGATGTCGACACCTCGACGCTCTGCAATGATTCTACTGAGACGCTGCTGAGGAGTGGCTACGTCGGGCAAATGTTATCCAGAAAAGTTCAAGGCAGTAGCCGTCAAACAGAACCTCAATGCACCACTTTCTTCCCCTTGGCCCCCGACTCCAATTCCTTCTGTGTAATTTCCACTACAAAACTTTCCTGCTGTAACCGGCGCGACTTCTCCGCCCGCTCTTCCGCTTCGGCCTTCCTCAGCTTCTCTTCGTCATTGAACAACTCCTGAGTCAGCGAGAGCTGTCTGGTGAGGTGAGATTTCAGGCGATCAACAACGGCGGTCATTACTTCCAGAGTCTGGCTGAGCTGTTCAAGCGTGAGCAGGGTCTGTTCGGCGTTTTGTGACGCTTCCTTTCCGGCTTCATTGCGTTCTGACATGTGTTTCTCCTTATTCCCAGCTCAGAGCGCCACCGGTCTGGTATTCGGTGACGCGGGTTTCGAAGAAGTTCTTTTCTTTGCGCAGGTCCATGATCTCGCTCATCCACGGGAACGGGTTCTGGGCGCCGGGGAATTGTTCTTTCAGGCCGATCTGCACCAGGCGGCGGTTGGCGATGAACTGCAGGTATTCCTCCATCATGGCTGCGTTCATGCCGAGCACGCCGCGTGGCATGGTGTCGCGCGCGTATTCGATCTCGAGCTGGGTGGCTTCGAGGATCATCATGGTGGCGGCTTCGCGCAGCTCGTCGGTCCACAGGTGCGGGTTTTCCACTTTGATCTGGTTGATCATGTCGATGCCGAAGTTCAGGTGCATCGATTCGTCGCGCAGGATGTACTGGAACTGCTCGCTGGTGCCGGTCATCTTGTTGCGGCGGCCCATGCTGAGGATCTGGGTGAAACCGCAGTAGAAGAAGATGCCTTCGATGCAGCAGTAGAAGGCGATGAGATTCTTCAACAGTTGCTGGTCGGTCTCTGGCGTGCCGGTGTTGAACGTTGGCTCGCTGATTTCACGGGTGTACTTCAGGCCCCACGAGGCCTTGCGGGCTACGCTCGGTACTTCGTGGTACATGTTGAAGATTTCGCCTTCGTCCATGCCCAGTGATTCGATGCAGTACTGGTAGGCGTGGGTGTGGATGGCTTCCTCAAACGCCTGGCGCAGCAGGTATTGGCGGCACTCGGGGTTGGTGACAAGACGGTAGAGCGCCAGTACCAGGTTGTTGGCTACCAGCGAATCAGCAGTGGAGAAGAAGCCGAGGCTGCGTTTGACGATCATGCGTTCGTCGGCGGTGAGGCCATCGGGCCGTTTCCACAGCGCAATGTCGGCGTTCATGTTCACCTCTTGCGGCATCCAGTGGTTGGCGCAGCCGTCGAGGTATTTTTGCCAGGCCCATTCGTATTTGAAGGGCACTAGTTGGTTCAAGTCGGCGCGGCAGTTGATCATGCGCTTCTGGTCCACCGTCACGCGCTCGGCGGCGCCGGCAAGGCTGGCTTCGCCGATGTTGGTGTCGAGGGTGGCAACGGCGTGTTTGGCGCGGTCTACCACACTCAGGTTGGCGTCAACGGTAGCGGTTTTCACCGGCACGTCGAGTGCAGGCGCTTTTACCGGCGTTGGTTGCAGGTGTATCTCCTGGCGTACAGCCGCGGCTACCTGTGCCGTTTGTTCCACCACCTTCGCAGCAGCGGCAGCCAGCGTGGCCTGCGCGGTCGGTGCAATGGCAGACACCGTCATTGGCTCGGCCGTTTGGGATGCCTTGGCCAGTGCATTGTTGACGACAGCAGCATCTGCCTGTTCGTCGGTATTGAAATCTTCCCAGCTCAACATGGTGGTTTCCTCATTATTCGTTCAGGGGCCAGACTCGGTTGGTGTTACCAAACGGGTCTGATCCCAAGGATTGTTACTGGCAGGCTTCGCAATCGGGGTTGTCGATCGAACACGCTTTCGGCACGTCGGCGGCTTTGCCGGTTTCGAAGGCGTCTACTGTGGCCGGAGCTGTCTGAAGGACGGGCGCCGCGTCGGCTTTCACCGCGTTCAGCTTGCCGCCCGATACCGTCGATTTCTCGGCGCTGGTGGCGCCCAGCGCACGCAGGTAGTAGGTGGTTTTGAGGCCACGCAACCATGCCATGCGGTAAGTGATGTCCAGCTTCTTGCCATTGGCTTCGGCGATGTACAGGTTGAGCGACTGCGCCTGGTCTATCCACTTTTGCCGGCGGCTCGCAGCTTCCACCAGCCACTGAGGGCTGATTTCGAACGAGGTGGCGTACATCACTTTGAGTGGATCGGGGATGCGGTCGATCTTCTGCACACTGCCTTCGTAGTACTTCAGATCGTTCAGCATCACGCTGTCCCACAGGCCGAGGTTTTTGAGGTCACGGATCAGGTAGGGGTTCACCACGGTGAACTCGCCGCTGAGGTTCGATTTGACGTAGAGGTTCTGGTATGTCGGCTCGATCGACTGTGACACGCCGGTAATGTTGGCGATGGTGGCGGTAGGAGCAATTGCCATCACGTTGGAGTTACGCATGCCTTTTTGCTGCACGCGCTGGCGCAGTGCAGGCCAGTCGAGCGTGCTGCTGGTGTCTACCTGCAGGTAGTCGGTGCCGCGCGCTTCCTGCAGCATTTTCAGCGAATCGAGCGGCATGATGCCTTTGTCCCACAGCGAGCCTTTGTAGCTTTCGTATGTACCACGTTCTTCGGCCAGAATCGTCGAGGCTTCAATGGCGTGGTAACTGATCACTTCCATCGAACGGTCGGCGAACAACAACGCTTCGTTGGAGGCATACGGGATCTTCTGGATATACAGCGAATCCTGGAAGCCCATGATGCCGAGACCTACCGGGCGGTGACGCATGTTCGAGGTCTTGGCGGTCGGCACCGAGTAGTAGTTGATGTCGATCACGTTGTCGAGCATGCGCACGGCGGTGTAGATCGTCTTCTTCAGCTTCTCACGGTTCAGGCCTTTCTCGGTCACATGGTTCACCAGGTTGATCGAGCCGAGGTTGCACACGGCGATTTCGTCTTTGCTGGTGTTCAGCGTGATCTCGGTGCACAGGTTGGACGAGTGCACAGTGCCTACATGCTGCTGCGGCGAGCGGATGTTGCAGGCGTCCTTGAATGTGATCCACGGATGGCCGGTTTCAAACAACATCGACAGCATCTTGCGCCAAAGGTCTTTCGCCTGCACGACTTTGTGTACATAGATCTTGCCTTCGCCGGCGAGTTTTTCGTACTGCTCGTAGCGTTCTTCAAACGCCTTGCCATGCAGTTCGTGCAGGTCGGTCACTTCGTTCGGCGAGAACAGTGTCCACTTGCCGTCGGTGAACACGCGCTTCATGAACAGGTCGGGAATCCAGTTGGCCGTGTTCATGTCGTGCGCGCGACGGCGGTCGTCGCCGGTGTTTTTGCGCAGCTCCAGGAATTCTTCGATGTCGAGATGCCAGGTTTCCAGATATGAGCACACGGCGCCTTTGCGTTTGCCGCCCTGATTCACTGCCACGGCTGTATCGTTCACCACTTTGAGGAATGGCACTACGCCCTGCGATTTGCCGTTGGTACCTTTGATGTAGGCGCCGAGAGCACGCACCGGTGTCCAGTCGTTGCCAAGGCCTCCAGCGAATTTCGACAGCATGGCGTTGTCGTGGATGGCGTTGTAGATGCCGCTCAGATCATCTGGCACGGTGGTGAGGAAGCAGGACGATAGCTGCGGGCGCATGGTGCCGGAGTTGAACAGCTGCGGTGTGCTCACCATGTAATCGAAGCTCGAAAGCAGATTGTAGAACTCGATGGCGCGTTCTTCACGGTTGGCTTCGTTGATGGCAAGACCCATCGCCACGCGCATGAAAAAGATTTGCGGCAGTTCGATGCGCACGCCTTCGCTGTGGATGAAGTAGCGGTCGTACAGCGTCTGCAGGCCGAGGTAGGTGAACTGATCGTCGCGATCGGCTTTGAGTGCTTCGCCGAGGCGCGCGAGGTCGAACTTCAGCAGTTCTGGTGACAGCAGTTCGAGCTGTACGCCTTTTTCAATGTAGGGGCGCAGCGTGGCGGCGTAGCGGTAGTGCATTTCGCTCTGGGTGGCGCTGTTGGCCACGCCGAGGAAACGCAGGGCTTCGCTGCGCAGTGTGTCGAGCAGCAGGCGGGCGGCAACGATGCTGTAGTTCGGCTCCTGTTCCACCAGCGTGCGGGCGACCATCACCAGCGATACGCGCACATCGTTGATATTGACGCCGCTATAGAGGTTTTTCAGGGTGTCTTCATAGATCTTGCTGCCTTCGCAGCCGAACAGGCCTTCACAGGCTTCGTTGATGACGGTGCGCAGACGGCCGGTGTCGAGCGGCTGTGAGCTACCGTCTTCCATCGTCACCAGGATATCGCTGCGCAGGTCTTTGTGCAGGGCTTGCGGCTGCTGATCGCGCTCACGGGCGCGTTCGCTGCGGTAGATCACGTAGGCGCGGGCGATCTTGTGTTCGCCCGAGCGCATCAGCGCCAGTTCCACCTGATCCTGGATGTCTTCAATGTGCACGCTGCCGCCGGACGGCATACGGCGTTTGAAGATGTTGGTGATTTCGCCCACCAGGGTAGCCACTGTTTCATGTACGCGCGACGAACCGGCAGCATTGCCGCCTTCTACCGCCAGAAATGCCTTTGTAATCGCTACGGTGATCTTGCTGGTGTCGTAGATCACTACGGCGCCGTTGCGTTTGATCACTCGCAACTGGCCGGGAGCGGTAACGCTGAGGCTTTCTGCTGTGGCACTGCCTGCACGGGGCGCCGGCTGCAGGGAAGCACTGTTCTGTTCGGTCTGTGTCTGCATGGTTGGGTCCTGTAGTTGCACGTGTGTGCGTGCTTGTTTTTATTTTCTTTTGTTGATGTAAACGTTGATGTAAACGTTGATGTAAACGTTGATGTTCAAGTTGGTGGTCCGACAGTTGTTGCGAGACGCAACGGCAAGCAAAGCACAACATATTGGGT
>Ga0255096_1000907_pt1 | contig 13156 bp, 11 predicted proteins | sample Colum_Atlam_RepA_2_FD_188563 | JGI IMG/M metagenome (GOLD analysis project Ga0255096, IMG submission 188563) | Freshwater microbial communities from Columbia River, Oregon, United States - Colum_Atlam_RepA_8d | ecosystem: Environmental > Aquatic > Freshwater > River | place: USA: Oregon...
TCATGTTCGGCAGGCTCAAGGACTGGAGGCGCGTCGCGACCCGCTATGACCGATGCCCCAAGGTCTTCCTCTCAGCCATCGCCCTCGCGGCTCTCGTCATCTATTGGTTATGAATCCTGACCCTAAGCGGCGGTGTTGGTAACGATGTATTCCTATTCTCGACTATTTCAGAAGTAGGCGACAAAATACTTGATTTCGGTGCGACCGTCGGGTCTAACGATGATCGTATTTTTATTCGGGCGGCTGGATTTGGCGGAAATCTTGTTGCAGGCGCGGTGACTTCTGGCCAATTTGTTGTTCGCCCTGCAGATAATTTATGCTTTGAATCAAATGATCGATTTATTTTTCGGGTATCGGACAAAACTTTGTGGCTTGATTCCAATGGAAATGCCGCTGGCGGTACGGTTTTGATCGCGGATCTTCAAAATAACGCGGCAAATCTGACGGCTTCCGACCTTTGGATCATCTGACGAGCCTTGGGAAGGTCCCGCCTTATGCGGCTTCAAAGTGCAGGCTGTCTGCGGTTGCACCCTTAAAACCCGACGTTGAATTTCTGATCTGCAATGCTGCGTTCGTACCCTGCGCAGGCCGTGCGGCGGATGGGATGTTAAATATTCCTGTCCTGCTATAGGCTGGCTTGTCAATTAAAACCGCGCATATCGAGAGTTTGAATAACACTTACATTTGGCGCATCACACTACTGGTTATCCGTGCCTGCTGCGCCCGCACCCCGGCGCGATTGGTCGGTTGCCGGGACATAAGTGCGATGCGCCAGCCCTGCCAACAGGTGTCGGGTATCGGGCTTCGTCGGTAGCCCGGCAAAAGGGCGGGGGGCTGGTGCGGCACGGGCGATAACCGTCAGGTTTATGTCCTGCGCAACATTGCAGACAGCATTGCCTTCCAGCGCAAGCAAAGCCCCATCGGCGACTATTACCTTGCAATCGGTCCAGCCCAGAACCACGACAACGTGTTCACGCGCCGCAGCCATGGCGACAAACGGTAACAGCAAAGCAGGAAACGCGACAGGACCTATGGTCAGCGCGCCTTGCCTTGGCCCCTCTGGCAAGTTGAAGTGATCGTTGATGGCTGCGCCTGTCATAATCGGGCACAGCGGAGTGGTATCAGTGGCCCGCCATTGCAACGCGTGCATCTGCGGCGGCAGCGGTGCTTGGCCGGTTGTCGTAAGCCCGTTCAAATGATCGGCCAGCACGCGCAAGCCATCCAGCCCCTGTTCGCAAAGCCAGCGGGCCGCAAAGGCCGCCTCTTCGGCCAGCCCCCAGCTATAGCCAGCACCGCGCGCGGCCTTTAGGGCCAGCGCCTCGACCTCGCTTAGCGATAGCACTACCTCATCTAACATGGTCGGTCTCCGTCTGCAGATCCTCTGGGAAAGGTTGGTTCTGAAACAGTGCGATCCGCACCCAGCGGTCCGAACGCGGGTCGAAATGGCTGGCGCCAAAGAAGGCGAGTTTGCAGCGCAGGATATCAATCGGCAGCATATCGGCGGCCAGCAGGTTGTCGTGGATTTCGGCGTAAGGGTGACGCGCCGATTGCTGCACCCGCCGCGCCATAAAGCGGTGTTCGGGATGCGCCAGCAGAAAACCCGCCAAGGGCTGATCCGCCGGCCAATCCGCCAGCGCGCGGTCAAGGTCTGCCACCATGCGCGCGGTGCCGATGGGCAGTTCCAGCGCCGCACCGTCCTCGTCAAAGCGTTCGCCCAGGCGGGGTTCCAACTTTTCTTCTGAAACATACCAGAAGCGGGCGGAGTTTGCGCGCGCGGCGTGATCCTGCCCCAGCGCCCAAGCATAGCGGCGGTGCAGCCCCGCCCGAAACGCGGCGATGGAAACCGACCCGTCAAGCGCAAAGGCCGCAGCTTCGTCGGCATCCATGCAATCGCCCAGACCGTCAATCAGCGCGCCATGCGGTTCCAGCATCAGCGCAACCAGTGCCTCTTGCCCTTCAAGCGACAGCGCGGTTTCGGCCCATAGCCACAGCGCATTCCACGGATAGGGACCATCGGGAAAGGCCTGCGTCTCAAGGCGGGCCAGATCACTGCGCAGATCGGCCAGTTTTTCCAGTTGCACCGGATGTTCGGATGTCCAGCTTGCGGCGTTCAGGATCGCGGCCTGCAAGGCACTGCGATAGCCGTCGATAGCGGCGGCCTCGGCCATCGGCTGACCGCGCACCCGTGCCAGCGCCTCTTCCCGCGCCATCATCCAGTTGTTCAGCAAGGTCGGGTGCTTGATCAAAAAGGGCGCCATGCCCAAGCCGGTCGAATTGCCAACCCCAAGGCTGCGCCGCAAATCTTGCGCCAGCCGCACCGCAGTTGCCCCGCCTTTGACCGCCGCCAGATGTTCGGCCAGATCAATCGTGAACGACCGCGTCAGCCAGACCGACAGCATTTCGGCCTGAAACGGGCCGCGCAACTCGGGGCGGTCGGCGATAGCGACACGATCCGCAGCACCGAACTTGCCAGACCCGTAAACCGCCGTTGTCCGCATCAGATAGCCCACGGCGTCAATCTCGGCCTTGTCGGGCTGCCGTCCTTCGGCCAGCCGGTCGACCACATGGGCAAACAGCCGGACCGAGCGGTTGGCACGGCTTAGCGACAGTTCGGACGGCGACACCCGCCCCGCCTCTTGCAGCGGCACATTGGCTTGCAACCGGTCCAGATCGGCGGCGGTGGGCGTGCCATCAAACAGCGCAAAGGTCGCGTCCCAAGCCGTTGCAATCACGCGGTCAGACCGCAGATGGTCGGGCAGATCATGGGCAAAGGCGACAAGGCTATAGCTGCGCGCAGGTCCGATGGCACGGTAAACCGCGCGCCCCACGCCCTTGGCGTCGATCTCCCAGACAGGGCGGTCAAAGCGCCAGCCTTCGGTTTGCATCCGCCGCAACATGACCCGCAGGAATGACAGGCGGGTCGGATGGGCGCTGCCCATGCGGGCAAGGCGCATCACCTGTTCGGGTGGGCGGTGAAAGGCGGTTCGGGCGGCAGGTTCGGGGATCATCTGTCATGCCCTCCGGTTGCAGGCGGTGCTGCGCCAAAGCTTTTGCCAAAGAAATTCAGCCAGTTGCCGCCCATGATCGCGTCAACTTCGGCCTGCGCCATGCCGGTCGCGGCAAGCCCTGCGGCGATTGCCCCGAAGTCGCGGTTGTCGCGGAACCATTGCGGCATCGGCGGAAACCCCGGCGCATCGGCACTGCCTTCGCCGTAATCCACCGCTTTGGTCCAGCGACCCGAGCGCATCCATTCCACCACGCTGTCAGGCTGATCCTGACACAGATCACTGCCAATCGCCAAACCGCCGATCCCCACCAGATCGGCCGTCCGCGCAGCCATCTCGCAGAACTCCTGCAAGGTGCAGTCCGACCCGCCTTTCAGGTGATGCGGATAAAGTGACAGGCCAAGGATACCGCCGCTTTCGGCCAGCGCCCGCAGCACCTTGTCCGATTTGTTGCGCCGCGCGGGGTGCCAGCTATGAGGATTGGCATGGGTGATGGCGATGGGGCGGGTGGAATGGGCGATTGCATCAAGGGTCGAGGCTTCGGCAGAATGGCTCATATCCACCACCATGCCGACGCGGTTCATTTCCGCCACCACGGCGCGGCCCATGCGGGTCAGGCCGGTATCGGCGGCTTCATAACAGCCCGTCGCAAGCAAGGACTGGTTGTTATAGGTCAGCTGCATAAAGCGCAGGCCCAGCGTGTGCAGCACCTGCACAAGCCCGATGTCATCCTCGATACAACTGGGGTTCTGGCTACCGAAGAAGATCGCGGTGCGGCCGGTGGCGCGGGCAAGTGCCACATCCTCGGCGCTGCGGCCTTGGAAGATCAGGTTGGGGAAACGCTCGAAATGGCGGTTCCATGCTTCGATGTTCAGCACGGTTTCGCGGAATGTCTCGTGATAGGTGATCGTGACGTGGACGGCATCCACCCCGCCCGCGCGCAACTGCCGGAAGATCTTTTCCGACCATCTGGCATATTGCAGCCCGTCGATCCGCAAGCCCGTGGTCATTCCGGCACCCCCGCCGCGACATAGGCGGTTTTGACGGTGGTGTAGAACTCGGCCGCATATTGCCCCTGTTCGCGCGGCCCATAGCTAGAGGCACCGCGCCCGCCGAAGGGCACATGGTAGTCGGTGCCAGCGGTGGGCAGGTTCACCATCACGCAGCCCGCCCGCATATTGGCGCGGAAGTGGCTGGCGCGGGCAAGGCTACGGGTCATGATGCCTGCGGTCAGGCCGAATTCGCTGTCATTGGCGGTGGCCAGCGCCTCGGCATAGCTGTCGACCTTGATAACGCAGGTGATGGGGGCGAACATTTCCTCGCGGTTGATCCGCATATCGTTACGGGTTCCGGCAAAGACAGCGGGGGCCATGAAATAGCCTTCTGTTGCGCAGCTTAGGCGGGTGCCGCCGGTCAGAAGTTCCGCGCCTTCGCTGCGGCCAAGCGCGATATAGCCAAGGTTCTGGTCAAGCTGGCCTGCGCTGACCACCGGCCCGATCTGGCTGGCGGGGTCAAGCGCGGGGCCGACCTTGAAGGCCTGCGCCGCCGCGACCAGCTTTTCGACAAAGGCGTCATGCACCTTTGCATGGACGATCAACCGCGATGCAGCCGTGCATTTCTGCCCGGTGCCGCCAAAGGCCGCCCCCGCCGCATGGGTCACCGCCAGATCAAGATCGGCGTCGTCCATGATCAGCATTGGGTTTTTCGACCCCATCTCCATCTGCACCTTGGTCATATTGGCAACCGCCGCCGCCGCAATGCCGCGCCCGACGGGGACCGATCCGGTAAAGCTGATCGCATCAATGCCGCGATGTTCGGCCAGATGCTGGCCCACATCGCGGCCCGCCCCCGCCACCAGATTGAACAGCCCCGCCGGAATATCCTGCCGCGTGATGATCTCGGTCAGTGCCACGGCGCTGGCGGGTGTCAGGTTGGCCGGCTTCCACACCACCGCATTGCCAAAGGCCAAGGCGGGCGCGATTTTCCATGCGGGCGTTGCCACCGGAAAATTCCACGGGCTGATGATCGCCACCACGCCCAAAGCCTCGCGCCGCACGTCGATTTCGATGCCGGGGCGCACGCTTTGCGCGTGATCGCCGATCAGCCGCAGGGCTTCGGCGGCGTAATAGGTAAAGAATTGACCGGCGCGGTAAACCTCGCCCTTGCCTTCGGCCAGCGTCTTGCCTTCCTCGCGCGCCAGCAGCGTGCCGATCTCGCCCGCGCGGGCCATCAATTCGGTGCCGATCGCCATCAGAACATCGTGCCGCTTCTGGATGCCCGCCGCCCACCACAGCGGTTGGGCGGCGCGGGCGGCCGCAACCGCCTCGTCCACCTGCGACGTGCTGGCTTGGGCATAGTGGCCGATCACATCGCGCAGGTCGGACGGGTTGCGGTTTTCAACCGTGGTTGCCCCGTCTTGCCAGCGGCCTGCGATATGGTTGCGCGTTTCAACTGTCATGCTGTTTCCCTGCTTTTGTTCTGCGCATCGTCGTCATTGCCGCGACAGCGCCTGAAACACGGCTTGCCGCGTCAATACCCCTGCAAACTGGCCGTTCCCGTCTTGCACTGCAATCGGAACATCGGCTGCTGCCAGCGCTGCAAAGGCGGATTCAAGTGGTGCCGCCGCATCCAGCACCGCCTCGCCCTGCGCCACGCCCGCCACCGCCAGCGCCCCACAGGTCACACTGCGCGCGCGGTTCACGTCGCGGACAAAGCGTGCCACATAATCATCGGCGGGGGCCATCAGGATTTCCGGGCCGGTGCCCACCTGCCGCAACACGCCATCTTTCAGAATGGCAATGTGGTCGCCCAGCAAAAGCGCCTCGTCCAGATCATGAGTGATAAACACGATGGTCTTGTGCAGCCGTGCCTGAATCTCGCGCAGTTGCATCTGCATGTCATGCCGGATCAGCGGATCGAGCGCGGAAAACGCCTCGTCCATCAGCAGGATTTCGGCATCGGTCGCAAGAGCGCGGGCCAGCCCGACCCGCTGCTGCATCCCGCCCGACAACTGCCCCGGATAGTGGTTCTCGAACCCCGATAGCCCGACAAGCCCGATCTGCTCGGCCCCCTTGGCGCGGGCAGGCGCAGGGGCCATGCCATCGACCAGCAGGCCATAGATCACGTTTTCCATCACCGTCTTATGCGGCAACAGCGCGAATTTCTGGAACACCATCGAGATTTTCTTGCGCCGGAACGCCCGCAAGGCCCGATCATCCAGCGTCAGCACATCGACCCCGTCCACCACGATCCGCCCCGCTGTCGGCTCGATCAACCGGTTGAAATGCCGGATCAGGGTGGATTTTCCCGAACCTGACAGGCCCATGATCACAAAAGTCTCACCGGCGTGGATGTTCAGGTTGATGTCATGCAGCCCCAGCACATGATCGGTCTGCCGCAGCAGATCGTCCTTGCCCATACCGGCACGCACCTGCGCCATCGCCGCCTTAGGGTCGCGGCCAAAAATCTTGGACACGCCTTCGACCCGTATCTTGTAGCTTTGGGTCATGGTTTACTGCTCCAGTTTCAGGGATTTCTGCATCCGCTGCCCGTAGGATTGCGCGATGCGGTCGAAGATGATCGCCAGCAGCACGATGCCAAGGCCAGCCATCAGCCCGCTGGAAATCTCAAGCCGCTGGATGCCTTGCAGCACCTGATACCCCAGCCCGCCCGCGCCGATCATCGAGGCGATAACCACCATCGACAGCGCCATCATCGTGGTCTGGTTGATACCGGCCAGAATGGCGGGCATCGCCAGCGGGATCTGTACCGAAAACAGGATTTGCAGCGGCGAGGCCCCAAAGGCGCGCACGGCCTCGACGGTTTCGGCATCGACCTGACGGATGCCAAGATTGGTCAGCCGGATCACCGGCGGAATGGCAAAGACGATGGTGGCCAGCAGGGCAGGGATCTTGCCTGGCCCAAACAGCATCACGAAGGGGATCAGATAGACGAAAATCGGCATGGTCTGCATGATATCCAGCAAGGGCAGGGCGATAGACTGCATCCTTGTGCCGCGCGACATCGCTATGCCCACGGGCAGGCCAACCAGCACGGCCAGCACGGTTGACACCACCATCAGGGCGATGGTTGCCATCGCCTGCTCCCACACCCCGATCAAGCCGATGGCAAAGACCATCGCAGCCACAGCGCAGGTGATTGTCCATCTACGCGACGCCGCATAGGCCAGTCCGGACAGCGCCAGCAGCACCGCCCACCACGGCAGCCACAGCAGCACTTTCTCCATCGCCAGCAGCGCCTTCAGCACCGGCAGGAAGATCGCCTCCAGCGTCTCGCCATAGCGGGCGACGATCTGGTTGAAGCCTTGGTCCAAAGCGCGGCCAAAGGCGCGGATATCGAAAAACTGCGGAAAGCCCGAGGCCATGCGTCTGATCCGTTTCTGCATAAAGGGGGGATCGGGGCATAGGCCTGCCCCGATCCTGAGGCGGTCACAGCGACGCGCGCACCTTGTCGGCAACATCTGCCGGAACCCATTGGGTCCAGATCGACTCGTAGTTTTTCAGGAAATAGACGGCGACTTCGTCCGTGGTGGCGCCGTTATCGTCGCCCCATGCCAGCACATCGCTGATTTCCTTGTTCGGCACCTGCATCTTGCCCAAGAACGCCGCCACATCCGGCGCGCGGTCTTTTAGCGAGGTAACAACCGCCACCGCAACTTCGCCCACCGCCCAGCCGGTCACTTCGGGGTTGGCGCAGTTGGCATCGGTAAGGCATTTGAATTTGCCCGCGTCAAATTCGGGCATCCCAACGCGGACAAGGTGGTATTTGCCGATCACATCAGTCGGCCCCCAGTAATAGCCAATAAAAGGCTCTTTGCGGGTTACTGCCTTGGCGATCGAGGCTTTCAGCGTCTCACCCGACCCTGATGGGAACAGCTCCCATGTTTCTTCCAGACCCAAGGCCTTGAACAGGTTATTGGTGATGATCTCGCAGCCCCAACCGGGGGGGCAGCCGTAAAGCCGACCTTTTTCGGGGTTGGAGGCATCGGCGAAGATCGCCCAGTTGGCCTTCAGATCGGCGACGGATTTGATCTCGGGATGGGCTTCGGCCACGTAATCGGGAATCCACCAGCCTTCTTCCCCGCCCGAGGCGAAGATATCACTGGCCTTATAGACATTGCCCTTTTCCTGCGTCTGGTCCCAGATGCTTTGCGCCGTTGAAACCCACAGTTCCGGTGCCACGTCAGGCTCGGACTTGGTCAGCATCGAGGTTGCCGTTGGCACCGTGTCACCGGGGATCAGTTGCGCGTCGCAACCATAGCCCGCCGCCATGATCTTTTGCGCCACATGCGCCAGCGTGCCAGCCGACAGCCACGTCATTTCGGCAATGGTGACGGTTTCGGCGGTGCCGCAATCGGCGGCCTCGGCGCGGGACGCGGGCGACAAGCCAAGCGTGGCCACAGCGGCCACGGTTGCGAGTTTGAACATATGTTTCATCGGACTCCCTATTCGTTTTGGCCGCGCTGAGCGGGCGGCGTTTATGGCAAGGGCAGGTTGCCCTAAACGCCTAACTTCAATCAATCGAATACAATTTATACAGATTTCAACTTTTCTGAAGTAATGTGGTGATCCGGTCGTAAAGCACGTGATCCACGGTCACGCCCTCGGCTTCGATCCTTGCGCGATTGGATTTTCGGCGACTGCCCGCCAGCCGCGCGCCGGTCTGGGCCGAAATCAGCTCTGCCAACCGCTGCACCCTTTGCCCGAAACCCGCCCCAGAAAATCCGGCGGGATCAAAGGCCAGAAAGCATTGCCCCGTGGCGGGTGGCCCGCCTGCGGTGCCGGAAAACGGGCTGGCATCGGCGCTTAGCTCTGCCCCTGCAAGGGCTGCGGCCATGATTTCGACCATCAGCCCGATACCAAAGCCCTTGACCCCGCCCGCAGGCAACATCGACCCTTTCAGTGCCGCCTCGGCATCGGTGGTGGGTTGCCCGCTGGCATCCAGCGCCCAGCCTTCGGCTATCGGTTTGCCCTGCCGCGCGCGCAGCAGCACTTCGGATTTCGCAACCACGCTGGCGGATTGGTCGATGACCAGCAGCGCCCCGCCCGCGCCATCCGGCACCGCCATCGCAAAAGGATTGGTCCCGATCACCGGCACATGACCACCCACAGGGGCAATCGAGGCTGGGGCATGGGTGAAGCACAGGCCCAGCAAACCAGCTTCGGCCAACCGTTCGGCATGATGTCCCAGCACGCCGCAGTTATATGACCGGTGCAGCGTCAGCGCCGCCATGCCGCAGGTGCGGGCGGCGGCGGTGAAATCCTGCCAGCCTGCATCAATGGCGGTATGGGCAAAGCCATGCGCGGCATCAACGCGGATACTGGCGGGGCGGGGCTGCGTCACCACCGGAACTGCGCTGGCATCAACCTTGCCGCAGCGCAGATGCTCGGCGTAGATCGGGATATACAGCAGGCCATGGCTGCGGATGCCGTCCCTTTCGGCCAGCCGGGTCGAGCGTGCCACGGCAGCCGCCGCGCCTTCCTGTGCGCCCGCAGCCCGAAGGGCGGCCTTGGCCAACGCCTCTACCTCGTCCAATGTCATGTGCCTGTCGGCCATCGCTTCCCCCACTGCCTGATAGCGGCAGTTTCGGGATTTGACCCGCTTCAATCAAACGACTATTCTTTGACTGAATTTCAACTTTCCTGAACTGGCCTTGTCATGCTGCGCACCGAAGCCCTGCGCGTCTTTGTGACCGTTGCCGAATGCGGCAACATCAAGGACGCCGCCGACCGCCTGTTTCGCACCCAGTCCGCGATCTCGATGACCTTAAAACAGGTTGAAGATCAGCTCGGTGCCCCCTTGTTCGAAACGGACCGCAAGCACAGCCTGACCGATCTGGGCCAGTTTGTGCAGGGCGTGGCGACTGTTTTGCTGCGTGATCATGACAGCGCGGTTGCGCTGATCGAAACCTATGCCAAGGGCAACAGCGGTCGGCTGCGGCTGGCTTCGGTGCCATCGGTTGCGGCGCGGTTGATCCCCGATCTGCTGCGCGGCTTTCTGGCCAGCCGCCCCGAAGCGCAGGTCGATCTGGTCGACACCGACAGTGCCGATGTGCGCCATCTGGTGGCGACGGGGCAGGCAGATCTGGGCATCGGAAGCCCGGCTGGGATTGAAGAGACGCTGCTTTACACGCCCTTGTTTCAGGATCAGCTAAAGTTGGTGTGCAGAGCAGACTCGGCCTTCGCCACCCTGCCGCATCCGCTGACTTGGTCTGATGTCGCCAGTGCCACATGGATCTTGAATGAAACCACCCGGCTGATTTCAACGCCGGATTTTCTGGCCATCGCGGCGAACGCCAAATTGCGCGTGCGCAACGTCACATCGCTGCTGGCGATGGTTCAGGCGCATGTCGGCGTGACCCTATTGCCGGGCTTGGCAACGCTTGCCTTGCCTGCCAACCTTTGCGCCCTGCCACTTGCGGATGCCAGTTGTTGTCGGGCGGTTGGAATTTTACAGCGCGAAGGCCGCGTGCAAAGCCCGATTGCGTTGGGATTTCAACGATATCTGGTGAATTCCATCCCGTCCTTGGCGGTGCAATACAACCTAACGGAAATGTTGGCTTCCGGGGCATCCTGACCGATGCGCTGCCGGGGCGCTTAAACACCACCAAGGGTTTGAATGAACTGCGAAAACAGTTCGCCCTGCGAACTGATCTGCAGCTTTGCATAGATATTGCGCCGATGAATGCGAACGGTTCCGGGGGCGATGCCAAGGATACGGCCTGTGGCCTCTGCCGAATGGCCCTTTAGGGTATATTCAACGATCTCACGTTCGCGCCCAGTCAACACGCCCTGGCCAAAGCTTTGAAAAGACTGCTCTATCTGGTTTTGCTGAGGAACCCCTTTTACCGGCGCGACGGCTGCGAACCTGTCTGCAAGGTCCGCCCAATGCCGGTGGACGCAGGCTTCGATCACCGGGCGGATGTCCTCCAGCGCGCGCAACTCGCGGGTAGAGAACGGCTTTTCATCGCGCATCATTGAAAGCACCACATTGGCGCCATCGCGCAGCGGCGCGAAAAACGCAATTTCCTCGGCCAGTCCGGTTTGCACATAGTAATTTCGGAAATATTCGCCCTGATAAAATCGGTCCGGCGCCAGATCGCGGATGCGATACAAGCCTGCCGCAACAGGTCTGCTGGCAGCCAAAAAGAACGGGTCCAGAAGATAGGGACCGTCTTGATAGTCGGTCACGAAAATCTTGCGCTTGCCCGCGGGAAAATCGTCGAACAAATCCAGCGGTCGTGCAGTGCCGCAGTAGCCGAAAATCACGGTGTAGGTATAGGGCGCAACCGCGCGCAACAGCGTGGCAAGCGCTGCCGGCAGATCCGGCGTGCCAATCGCGGCTATGGCGGCACCGATCAACGGCATCCATGCGGTCTCACGCACAGGGCGCACCTGTTTTCGGCATATATGCTATTTGTGATATATACAACGAACAGCACCTTTCCTACGCTTTATGCTGAAATCAAGCATATGTGCTGGCGGATGAAAAGCAACCAATCCCTGAACGACGCCCCGATTGCAGAACTGCGCCACGCCTCCAAACAGTTTGGTGCGGTGCTTGCAGCAGATGATCTGAACCTGTCGATCAAACGGGGCGAGTTTCTTTCCTTTCTCGGCCCGTCGGGCTGTGGCAAAACCACGGCGCTGCGGATGCTGGCGGGGTTTGAAGCGCCGACATCGGGGCAGGTGTTGCTGGACGGGCAGGTGGTAAACGACCTGCCTGCCTACCGCCGTCCGGTGAACATGGTGTTTCAGCACTATGCGTTGTTCCCGCACCTGACCGTGGCCGAAAACATCGGCTATGGCCTGCGCCAACAGCGCCCCCGCTTGTCGTTGGCAGAGATTGCTAAAGCTGTCGACAAGGCCTTGGACACCGTGCGTCTGCCCGGCTACGGCCCGCGCCGGATATGGGAGATGTCGGGCGGTCAGCAACAGCGCGTCGCTTTGGCGCGGGCGATCATCAACCAACCAAAGCTGTTGCTTCTGGATGAACCGATGGCCGCACTGGACAAAAAGCTGCGCCGCGACATGCAAATCGAATTGCAGACCTTGCAGCGGCAGTTGGGGATTACCTTCGTGCTGGTGACGCACGATCAGGAAGAAGCCCTGTCGATGAGCGACCGTATCTGTATCATGCGCGGTGGGCGCATCGTGCAGGTCGGCAGCCCGCGCGACCTTTATGATCGGCCAATGAACCGCTATGTGGCAGATTTTGTCGGAAAATCGAACTTCTTCGCCGGCACGGTCGATGCCCGTGGTGCCAGCCTGACGGCGGCGGGACATCGCATTTCGGGCCACGCAACCCAAAGCCTGACGGCGGGGCAGGCCGCCTTTGCCAGCCTGCGCCCCGAACAGATCAGCCTGACACGGCATCCCGGCGCGGGCGTTAGCCTGCCGGTGCAGGTGCAGACCCGGATCTTCTTGGGTGAACATACCGAATATCTGGTGAAACACGCCGATCTGGGCGCGTTTCTGGTGCTGGTATCCCGGCAGGCCGAGGCCAGCGAAGGCGGCTTTGAACCGGGCGACAGCGCCCATGCTAATTGGCAAGACGGCGCAGCGCTGCTGCTTGCGGATGACTGAAAATAACAAAAAAACCAACTGGGAGAATGACCATGACAGAACGGAATGACACCATCTCACGGGAAAAGTTTATTGCAGAGTTGCTGCGTTACAAGAAAGGCTCGGTGTCGCGCCGGCATTTTCTGGGCGTGACCGGCTTGGGCGTTGCGACGGGCGTTTTGGGTTCGGCGCTGCCGGGTCTGCGCGGGGCGGCTTGGGCACAATCGGGCATCGGGGATCGGGTGGTGCTGGCAAGCTGGCCGAACTACCATGATCCGGCTAACTTTGAGGCATTCCAGGCCGCAACAGGTGCGGCTGTGGACATGAGCGTTTTCGGATCGAACGAAGAAATGCTTGCCAAACTGCAAGCAGGCGGTTCGGGCTGGGATGTGTTTGTTCCAACCAATTACACCATCAGCACCTATGTCGCCGAAGACTTGATCGAACCTTTGGATCTGGCGCGCATCCCCAACTATGATCTTGCCTCGTTCGATCCGCGTTTTGCCGAACCCGGCACCGTTGATGGAAAGGTTTACGCGGTGTCGCGCAACTGGGGCACCACCGGTT
>Ga0255096_1000914_pt1 | contig 13092 bp, 5 predicted proteins | sample Colum_Atlam_RepA_2_FD_188563 | JGI IMG/M metagenome (GOLD analysis project Ga0255096, IMG submission 188563) | Freshwater microbial communities from Columbia River, Oregon, United States - Colum_Atlam_RepA_8d | ecosystem: Environmental > Aquatic > Freshwater > River | place: USA: Oregon...
TGCACCATTTCCTGTAGCTGGAGCTACATAGTCTCTGAATTTGCATTCGAAATATCCCGGTGCTAAATTCAATGGATCCACTACTTTGATATTAATTGGACCTTTACCATAATCATACGTTGGATTTGCATCGTAACCATCAGTTAAAATTTTGGCCAAAGTAGATGGCGTAAATTCAAGTGATCGATTTCCGTTTCCATATCCATCAATTCGTGTGATTTGTGGAGTAACGCCATACTCAGACAAGTAATTCGTGCCTCCTGCCTCAGGAATAGGGTTATGCGGAATTGCCTCCAGTACTTTTACTTCACCAACTGCTGCTTTGCGACTAGCCAAATATGGTTTTTTCTGACCATCCAATGCCAAGGGATCATCGGGAATGTACGTTTTGTAATTGTTATGAGCGTAGGCTATCGCCATATAATAGTAACGTTTGAAGTTGATCAATTTCGGTTGACCTTGAGCAAAAAGATCCTTATCAATTCGAAAACTATGTCTAATACCATTATTTTCAGCATCAACCACTTCAATAGGAACACTGAAACCCAATTCTTCGTCGAACTCAAAATTGATTATGCTTTTTACATCATCTTTTATATCGCACTGCGCAACCAATCGGGCTTTTTCTGGGTTTCTTAGATCCGAAACAGATACTTGATTTGTATTAAGCTGATAAATTTGATAACCCTGAAAACGAAATTTCTTATCTGCATTGGGATCACTTGCAACAATAAATGGATCTAGTTCCTCGTATTTCTCTTGATAATTATTGGAATTTGGAGCATTGGATAATGTTAAAATTAATTCTTCATCCAATTCTTGAATGGCTAAGTCCGGAGCATGGGGTGCGTCCATCACTTTGAAACAATTCTCAAATAGCGCTTGCGCTTTATCATCAGCCCTTCTTAGTGTTTCCACTGATTCGAAAGGATCTCCACCCGAAGAACGTGCCCATACCACTCCTACTGTAATGTTATTTACCGCTCCAGGTTTTAAAATAAACGGTCCTGCAGATTCAACAAATCTTCTGTCATTTGGTGTATTATTAGCCGTTTGTTCAGTCCAATTAGGTTGTGGAACTCCACCGGTGCCCCATCCAAGTGGATCCGTTGTACCTGGAAACATGAAATCGCAAGGCATTAATGGGTTGGCATCCGGATCGGAAATATGACCACTTCCTCCGTAAACGAATTTGGTTCCATCCTTCCAAAAGCCTCTCAAATAATTATAATAATCAGAGGCGTTTATTGGGTCAGTTTGATTGGGATTCGCTCCATTTGTCGTATTGGAATAATAAAGAAATCGACGCATCCCGAAACGCTCATTATCCACAATCCCATCCCCATATCCAATTCCATTCAACGCTTCATTTTCACCTATTCCAAATGCATTATCGATACCATCATCATCTTGATAAGGTCCTTCGAAAAAATCCACTCCAACCGCAGGGGGTGAATTTCCATAACCTTTGTAACCCGAATTGTCTGCATCGTAATTATCGCCGTTGTAGTAATATCCTAAACCCCGACTCACATCGCAACCAACGTAATCATCATAAGGGTCGCCGAGTGCTCCATCTGTAAAAAACCCAAAATAAGTATTATACAAAGTTTGCGTTCCACGATTAATCAATTCATAATTGTAGAAGGTCATATTATTTACCTCATCGTTTGAAGCAAAAGCAAAGGCTTGAGCACGAATTTCCATTCCAATCGGATCAGCACCGGTTTCAGTATGAATGTTTCCTCTATCATTCATTACCCACCAGTAGTTCATGTCTCCATATAAAGAAACTGTTCGATCGACACTACATTCTTTGTCTTTTTTGATATCATACCACGGAAAATCGCCATCTTGCCAATTGTAATGTCCATCCCCGTTAAAATCATAAAAAGGAGCCAAATAATAATCTTGACCTTGAGAAAGATCACCATGAGCAGGCCAATTCTTGATAATGTCAGGAACCTGATATCCTGGGAATAATTCATCTTGTGTATTCGTTCCGTTTTGTTGATCTTCAATACCTGCCTCAAACCATGAATTGAATTCTCGAATCATGTCCTGTGTGGTAACAAAATGCTTGTCATACTTGCTGCAATTTTCGTAAGTCGTCTCTGCTGTTACTTTGGTTAGTGGGCCTGACCAGTAGTCCTGTCCATCCCTATATCGTAAAGCTGCTAATTTCAACTGATTATTAACGTCTGTTCCACCCAGCCACAAAGCGGCCGTAAATAAGGCCATTATACCCGAATTTTTAGGTACTTCGTATTGAGAAAAGTTCTGATTCGGAACCTGCCAAAGATTTCCAGCTGTATGCACCATTGCCCTCACATTGTTTAGTTCAAGGTACGTTGTTGTTGTTGGTGGAGCACAGCCAGCAGCTTTTGATAAAGAGGTTTTAGGTTTTTGATTGCCTTGAAACGATTGTGAATAAAAGCAATTCGCAATAAATAAAATGCTAATTATGGCCAGAATTAACCTCATTTCAAAAATTTGGGTTGAAGATACAAAATTTAATTCGGGAAAAATAGTTCAAACTGAACCAAATCGTTTATTGAATCGTTCCTCTTGTTTTTTTCTTAATTGAACTAAATTGGTTGGTGCTTCTCTTTTCCATCTTTTATGTGACCACAACCAAAATTCCGGTTTTTGTTGAATTAATTCTTCTAGCTGTCTTGTATGCCATTCAGTTATTGATCCATACTTTGAATTTGAAATATCTGCTTCGTAGGAAAACATTTCCACTTCATACTGTCCTCTTTTAATTTTATTAATCGAGAAAAAAAAAGGAATCAAATCGTTCTCATGTGCCATGAATTCCGCACCGAATAAAACACCTGTCGGTTGATTCAAAAACCTTGTCCAATAAGCATTTTCGGAGTTGGATGGAGATTGATCTGAAAGAACTAGAAATACTTTAGAACCTTCTTGATTGAGGGATTCTTTGTAATTACCAGAATGAACAACCTGCAATCCAAACCGCGATCTTCTTTTATTCAACGCTAAATCCCAAAAAGAATTTGTCAAAGGCATTCCTATTCCAACAACCTTAGTATTAAATTGAAGGGCTAGGCTTGTAATCATCCACTCCCAATTACCGTAGTGCCCTGAAATAAGCATAATGGATTTATTCTTAGCTATTAATCCTTGAACCAAATCGGGATTTTTAAAAATGAATCGAGAATTTAACTCTGCTTTAGAAATCGTCAAATTTTTAATTCCTTCAATGACCAAATCGGCAAAATGACGATAAAATTTGTTTCGTAACAGTCGAATTTGCTTTGAATCTATATCCGGAAAAGATTTTTTTAAATTCCCGACGATAACTTTTTGTCGGTATGGAAATACAGAAATTAAAACGAGGTAAAACAAGTCGCTTAATCTGTAAAGGATGAAAAGTGGTAAACGAGAAAGTAATAGCAAGAATCCAAATAACAACCGATTCATGATTTCTTGTATTTTTCTCCCCATCGATTATTTATGAATTGTTCAACTTCCTTTTCTTTTGAATTACTTCCTGGGTTAAAAAAAGAAGTGTTTTTCAATTCGTCTGGCATAAATTCTTGAACAACAAAATTACCGGGATAATCATGCGAATAGAGATAATTTGTTCCATATCCTAATTCTTTCATGAGTTTCGTTGGCGCATTTCGCAAGTGTAGAGGAACGGATAGATTTCCGGTTTGACTAACTACTTCTTGGGCTTCATTTATAGCTTTGTATGATGCATTTCCTTTTGGCGAGCTTGCCAAATAAATTGTGCATTGTGATAATATAATTCTTGATTCGGGCCAACCAATCATTTCAACAGCTTGAAAACATGCAGTTGCCAACAATAATGCATTTGGATTTGCCAATCCTATATCCTCTGAGGCCAAGATTAATAATCTACGAGCAATGAATTTGGGATCTTCTCCTCCTTCAACCATTCTGGCAAGCCAATAGACAGCAGCATTTGGATCACTCCCTCTAACTGATTTTATAAAAGCTGAAATGATGTCATAATGCTGTTCACCATCCTTGTCATATCGTGCAAATGACTCCGTGGCTATCGATTTCGTTAATTCGTCTGTGATAGATATTTGTTCTTCACCTGAAAAGGTTCCAATAACTAATTCCAAAAGATTCAACAATTTACGTGCATCACCACCCGAAATTGCAATCAGAGCATTCGATTCTAGGAGTTGGATTTTCTTAGTTGACAAAACAACATCTGTTTGAATTGCATGGTTCATGATTTTAACCAAATCATCTTTGGAATGCTCTTTCAATGTATACGTTTGACACCTGGAAAGCAAAGCAGAAATTACTTCAAAAGAAGGATTTTCAGTAGTTGCGCCAATCAAGGTAATAATTCCCCTTTCGACTGCACCAAGAACTGAATCTTGCTGAGATTTCGAAAATCGATGTATCTCATCAATAAATACAACTGGTTGTTTCGACTGAAAAAGTCCTTGATTGGAGGACGCTGATGAGATAATATCTCTAACATCTTTAACTCCAGACGAAATAGCTGATAAACTGTAAAACGGCCTTTTTAATTCATCTGCCAATAGATTTGCCAGTGTTGTTTTACCAACTCCTGGAGGTCCCCATAAAATAATAGAAGGCAAAATTCCAGCATCTAAAGCTCTTCGGATCGGACCATTTTTTCCTACTAAATGTTCTTGGCCGATATATTCATCCAATGACTTTGGACGCATTCGCTCAGATAAGGGGACACTGGAAAACGACATACCCAAAGGTACTGCCTTTTTCGTTAGAATGAAAATTAAGGACGGATGACTTTAATAACAGTTCTTCGGTTAAGCGTAAACTGGGTTTCAGTGCAATTCTCACATTTGACATCGGGTTGGCTTTCTCCCTTTTGATCACCCTTAATTCTAGAGCGATCCAACCCTTTGGAAACCAAATAATCGATGGTGCGATTCATTCTACGCTCACCTAACCATAAGTTATATTCTTCAGAACTTCTTTTATCACAGTGAGAAACAACTTCAAATTTTATGGATGGATCAGCATTAGCTATCATTTCTGCAAAAGCATCTAAATCTGATCGATTTTGAGGATTCAAATAACTCGAATTCCGATCAAAATAGATTATTGCATCTGTCAGTTCAATCAATGGTTTCGGCTCATTTACCGGAGCAGATAAACTAACTGTTTGCCCATAAGAATCTGAAACAACAACATTGTAAATACCTTTAACGACATCGTATAAATCTTCACTTTCTTGACCAGTATCCCATTTATAAGTGTATGGCGGAACTCCACCGCGCGGTGTAACATTTACACTTCCGTCAGATCCTTTATAAACTGTAACATCTGTTGATGAAATATCGGCAAATAACTGCGGGATAATGGTTGTATAATAAATATCTGCACGTACCTCATCACGGTTACTCGACCAATAAAAATTATTACCGGAATACGTAAAATATGCGTCAAACTTAGGACTATTTATCCTAGGGCCAATATTTACAGGTTCACTCCAATCGGTCCAATTATCACTTTTTCGAATAGAATAGAAAATATCGGCGTCACCTTCGCCACCAAAACCGTTACTCGAAAAGAACAAGGTATCACTGTTGGGAGATAAGAAAGGTGAAATTTCAAATCCTGATGAATTAATATTCTCGCCCATTTGAATTGGCTCGGACCATTTACCATTTTCATCCTTTAATGAAACATATAAATCCTCTTCTCCATTTGAATTGGTTCCAAGATAAGAGATGATAATCGCAGTTTCATCATTACTAATGTGGAAGCCATAAAAACCACCTTCAATATCTAATTTGGGAATTTTAATTTCTTTCGGTTTTCCCCATTTCTTCCCTTTATATTCGCTAACTGAAATTCCTTTCTTCAAATCCTTTTTACCCTCGTATGAATTTAATAAATATACTCGATTTCCTTCTTTATTAATTCCCACGATGGAATTATTGTACTTGTTATTTAGCTCTTTAACACTAGAAGCTTTGGAATAAGAAAAATCTTCTTCTTTCTCGCTTTTCCAAACATCTTGATCACTCGTACCTCCTACTGAATTTTCATCACTCGAACGAACAAAAAACAAAGTAGAACTTTCTTTATCAAAAATGGGCATGCTCTCCTCAACTTCAGTATTAACCGTTCCACCAAGTTTCTCAGGCGTTTTAACCGCGTTAAATTGAGCTTTCAATCCAAATTGAATCAAGCAGACAAAGAAACACAATACAATTCTCAAAAATTTTGTTTTCATATTTTTATCTACCTAACATTAATCCCAAAACCAACTCATGTCCACCAGAACTATAATTTTTGAATTTCGAAATCGAAAAATCAAAAGAATATCCTAGTTTGAAGCGATTACTAATGTTCATACCAAACATACCTATTACGGCATCTGTATGTCGATAACCTAATCCAAACCACAACCATTTTTTATATTCCATTTGAGTATTAAAATCAATAGAAACCGGTGCGGGATACATGTATTTAATCATCAAATTTGGTGTTAATGTTAAATCCTCATTTAATTTGATTTGATAACCAGTCATTAAATTATAATGCATTTGAGGATTGAAATTTGCTGTGCCTTGTCCAAATTCTACTAAATCTCTGGTTAGTTGCTGAGAAGAAATACCTAAATAAAATCCTTTTCCGTAAAAATATAGCCCTGCACTTAAATCCATGATGTATTTATTGGATTGGTTCCCAATAAATGTGCTATACGTATTGTCAGTATATGTCAACGTAGGATCAACCAAGTTCAATACCTGTGCTTTATCTGCTAAAAATGCATTGTTTGATAACCCTGCTTTTAAGCCAAATGAAAGATTAAAATCTTTGTTCATCGGAATATGAAGAGCATAGGTTCCTAAAAATGAAAGTTTCCGAAAGGCACCGTATTGATCTGCTATTACCTGTCCACCAACTGTGTGTTTTAAAACACCTGTTTTGATTGGTGGATTTTCAATTGGACCAGCACTCGTCCTAATTCCTGGGTTATAATATTTGGGCTTAAAATTTAGTGGAACCGAAAACGCCAAATAACTAGTTCTTGGCGCATCCGCAACTCCCAACCACTGCCATCGACCAGCTAGCGTAACATCAATAAAATCATATATTCCTGCTGCTGCAGGGTTAGCCATGAATTGATTTCGTTGAAATTGAGAGTATTGTGGCATTTGCTGCCCCCAAATATTACTTGACATAAGAAAAAATACTATATAAAGCTTTCTCATAATTAATTTTTAATAAGCGTAACTATTCCACTTAGATTCTGCGTGAAATTATCATTGTATTCGATAATAAAATAATACGATCCCACTGGCATTTTTTCGTTATTGTAAGTTCCATCCCAAGGAGCTAGTTCATATTGACCTGACTTGGATTGATAAATTTGATTACCCCATCGATTATATATGGTAACAACGTTTTTAGGATAAATTTGATCAATGTTGTCAAGCACCCATACATCATTCGTATTATCATTATCCGGAGTAAATGCCGTTGGAATGATTATTCCACATTCTTCGACAATAATTACAACAGCTGTTTTTGGGCCTTCACAACCATTCACTGTTTGAGATACATTGTACGTTGTAGTTCCAAGAACCATGTCGGGGGTATACGTCGACCCCGTTCCCAACATGTTATTATTATCATCATACCAAGTAAATGAACCAGCTCCTGAAGCAGTTAAGTCAACTGGATTTGCATTGCTGCAATAAGTGGTGTCTTTTCCCGCAGTTGGTGCACCTGGAATTGGATTAATTGTGATGGTTTGTGTAGAAAACAAAGAATTGTTGATACAATTAACATCCTCTAAACTATCTAATTGGTAAACACCAGCTACTGACCCTACATTAAACGTGGCAGTAGAACTAGATAGTGGAGTTTGACTTGTTCCGTTTATTGAGTAATACATAGTAAAGTCTGGTGAACCATTAACTGTCGCTATTAAATCAGAAACGACATCTCCTTGGCAATATGTTGACCCACCTGTAAAGGAAACAATAGTTGGCTCTGGATTAATGGTCACCACAAACGATTCTTCATCTGAACAAGTGCCATTTGCATCATACACATACAAGGTCTGTGAGGAAGTTATTGGACCGGTAGTTACTGTACCTCCATTAGCTTGTGTATTTGTATAATAGGCTTCTGTTCCGCTTAGATTCAACCCACTAATTGAAGGAAGGGAAAAAGTCTCGCAAGCAGATAGAGGTCCTAGGTTGGTGATAATTGGAGTGTTGTTGATAGTCACAACAAAAGATTCCTCATCCGAACATGATCCATTCGCATCGTAAATATAAACTGTCTGAGAAGAAGTTACAGGTCCTGTAATTAAAATTCCTCCACTCAACTGAGAATTCGAATAATATGCTTGATTTCCACTTAAAGACGTTCCTACGATTACCGGTAAAGTATATGAATCACAAGCTGTTTGTGGGCCAGGGTTTGTAATTTCAGGAGTGCTAATTAGTTCAATCGTAAATGATTGTTCTGCAGTACAAGCACCATTTGCGTCATACGCATAAATTGTAATTAATGTGTCTGGTTCAAACAAGGCTCCAACGCTTATTATCGAACCATTTCCTCCTGCTTGTGCGTAATATTGCGGATTCACTAAAGATGTTCCCGTAATATTTTGTAACACATAAAAACCACCGCATGAGGTAAAATCTGCAATTGGATCAATAACCGGAGCACCAGGGTTTAATAAGGTTGTTGAACTCGTGATACTTTGACAACCTGTCGCCGAATTAATGAAAAATACATCATATGTTCCAGCGCTCAAATTATTTATTAAATAAGAAATATTCATTGCGCCACTATTTCCACTTGCGGTTCCACTCCACGATACAGAACCAGGAGCGACTGTATTAACAGATATAGAACCATCTGTTCCATTACAAATTGAAGGGTCTGTTGGCGTTAACGTAATGATTGGTGTTGGACTTATAGTAATGGTAAATGTTTGAACAGGTCCAATACATCCATTCAATGTTGCCTGAGCGCTAATTGTCGATACAATGTTTGATCCTGTATTATTCGCGCTTAATAAGAAAGGTGTAATTTGTCCCGACCCAGAAAGTGCAAGACCTGTACTCGCGTTAGAATTCGACCATGAAAAAGTTGCACCTACTGGATTACTGCTAAAATCAATCGGGTCAGCGGTTGCTCCCGGACATGCAGTAATGTTACTAATTGGATTTACAGTCGGTGTCGGGTCAATTGAGATTGTAAATGATGAGCTATTTCCAACACATCCGTTTAGGGTTGGTGTAACCGATATAGAACCTGTTATCGCCGCACCAGTCGAATTAGCTGGAGCAGAGTAAGCTGAAATTTGTCCAACTCCAGAAGTTGGCAAGCCAATAGCTATATCTGTATTCGACCATGAATAGGACGCACCAGCTGGAACACTCACAAAATCTTGAGGATCAATCGTTGCTCCTGGACAAACGATAACATTTGATGGTGTATTTATGGTTGGAATTTGATTAATCGTAATGGTAAATGGTTCTTCATCTGCACAAGCACCATTTGCATCGTAAGCATACAAAGTTAGGCTGGTTGGGGCACTATATGTTGTGCCAACAGCTACAACAGTACCAGTTCCGTTTGGACCGGTATAATAAGCAGGAGCCGTTAATGCAGGACCAGTAATACTTGGAAGGCTGTATGAAGTTCCACAGTTTGTTACGTCGTTAATAATATCCAAAACTGGTGCACCTGGATTTGCAAGAGAAATTTGTTCTGTCGCACTTTGACAACCATTAGCATCCACAAAATATACATTGTAAGTACCAGCACCAATATTATTAATCGTATAATTTAATGCAACACTTGAGGCCGTATTACTTGAAGGTCCAGACCAGACAACATTTCCCGTTCCTGTTCCAGATACCGTTATTGAACCATCTGTAGCATTACAAGTAAATGGACCACTTGAAGTTAATGAAATTGTTGGAAGAGCAATGATTGTTATTGTACCACTGGCAGTAATTGTCCCACACCCGCCGGTTAGAGGAATTGAAAAATTAAATGTTCCAGCCGCTGTTGGTGTTCCGGATACAGTGATTGTATTATTAAACCATGAAGCAGTAACACCACTTGGTAATCCAGAAGGAGTTCCTATTCCAGTTGCTCCCGTTGTTGTAAAAGTTACATTTGGGATCGCTGTCCCAATGCAAACAGTTGGTGTACTGGATGCCGCTGATACTGTGTTTGTTGGATTAACAGTTATGGTTCCCAATGCATTTATTGGTGCACAACCTCCAGTTACAGGAATGGAGTAATTAAAAACACCTGTTGAAGTTGGTATACCGGAAATTGTTATTGTGTTGGAAGAATAACTAGCCGAAAGACCTGAGGGAAAACCTATTGGAGCACCGATACCAGTAGCACCGATTGTCGTAAAAGTTATTGTTGGATTTAACGCAGATCCTTGGCAAACTATCGGTGTACTTGATGGAGGTGATACAGTAACGCTTCCAACATTTATGGTAATATTGGCTGTTCCAGGACAACCCGACTCTCCAGTAACTGTTAGTGTATAAGTTGTCGTGGCCGTTGGTGTGGCAGTTAATGTAAGTGTTCCTCCACTTGTATTCCCCGACAAAGGAGAAGTGGTAATAGTGCTATTATCGGTAGAAGACCAAGCGTAAGTAAATATTTGAAAATCTTGTAAAACAACAGTTAAATCTAAAATACTTCCATTATCCGCACCCCCTGTCTGGTCAGTTATTCCAAATTTCCACGTTGTATTTGTCAAACCACCCGCACTTTCGATTAATGTTAAAATAGATTGAGGGAAACAAAAAGTAGCTGTTTGAGAGGAATTATTTCCACCTGTTTGAATTGTGGCAATTACTTGATTATACAATGTTGCCATTGCGGCATTATAGACATAAGTCAAACCACCAGCTGGAGCCGGGGCTGGATTTTGAGAAGTGTAAACTGTATTTCCAACTTGAAGAGTTAGAGCAGTAAAGTTGGTGTAATTCTCGTGTCTCAATGTAAAACAAATAGATACGATTTGACCAGATGTGAATGTTGTTGGTGTAATACCTGTAGATGTTACGGTAGAATATCCATATTGACAACCTGCAGGACCATTACATCCATTTGGAATATTCACCAAAGTACTATTTTGAAAGGTTTGGTTAGAAACTACAGGCTGAGGAACATAGGATCCTGTTATCGTAACAGGCTCTCCGTTACAAACACTTGTTCCAGGTGAAGCAGTTAACGTAAGTTGAGGCGACGGGTTCACTGTAATCGTATAAGAACTCGAAGCTCCCGAACATGAAGTTGCTGGATTCGGACCGCTGTAGGGAGTAACAACTATTGTTGATGTGATTGGTGTTAATCCAGTGTTTGTTGCCGTAAAAGAAGTTATGTTTCCAGTTCCGCTAGAAGGAATCCCGATATTTGTGTTTGAATTAGTCCATGTATAAGAAGCAGTTGGAAACCCAGGTGATATATATGAGGAAGCAGCAACTGTTGCGCCATTACATACTACAATATTCGCTGGAACTTGAACTGTTGCTCCTGGATTCGATACCACTGACACATTTGCTCCCATAGAGCAGTTCGATGCATCAACAACAACAACTGTATATGTACCAGCGGGGATATTACTTAAGGTATTTGTAGAGGTGGTATTCAAGGTAGAAGTTATCAATGTACCATTTTGATCGTACCAATAATAATCCCAAGGAGAAACTGTTCCTGTTGCCGTTGCCGTTGCACTTCCATCTGAAGAATTTGAACAAGTCGTATTCGATGATGTCATGGTTGGAGGTAAACAACAGGACATATTTGGATCAAAGGAAGTCGAGGCATCTCCTTGACATGATATGTTAGACCATGATCCCGACTCACCATCTCCACTTGTATTTACTGTAACATTTAAGGAAGAAGCAGGACACGCTGCATCTACTTGCATGGTCCAACAAAATTGTAAATCGCAATTTGAAGCCCCCGCATCGCCATAATTATCGGCAGGATTAGAGGTATTACAATTGTTACAACCAAGATTTGATTCAAAGTAAAATCCTGGACCCCAATTCGTTCCATTCACATTACCGATTCCAGTAGGGTAATAATTCCATGAGCCAGCAGAACAACCTGGCGGAGGTGACTGAGAAACCATATTCCAACCAGCTCCAAAGTTTAATTGAACACCATGAAACCAATTCGTATTGACTTGATTGTAAGTAAATACGGTATAACAGAAAGTTACTGTTTGACCTGGGTAGTAATATCCATTTACAGGCGGCGGGTTGGCAACGAGTGAAGATTGAGTTAAACAATCTCCACACTCTTGATTGTTTTGAACTGATATTGTAAAGTTACCAGAACCAGTGGAAGTGCTTCCGCTTACCTGAATGTAATACGTTTGACCAGAAACTATTCCAGTAAAGGAACCTGGTGATCCATCAACATCACAACCTACAGGAGTTAAACTATTGCATGTCCCAGTGTACAAACCAATGTTGGGGTTTCCAAAACTACCTGATATATTTGAAAAACTAATAACTGCAGTTGGTCCCGATGCCACAAACGAGTACCAAACGTCAAGTGCGGGCGATGCCATGTCTGCAGTACCTGTTCCGCAATCAATTATTGATACGTATGGGTTGGCTGCTGTTGCGCCCACGTTCGTTCCATTGTGAGTAACTGGAGTTCCAACACCTGTCGCTCCTCCTGAACAACCTGCAGGTGTAGGCAAAGTACCCAAGTTATATGCCGTAGCACAATTATCCCCTTGAGAGAAACCAAATGTGTAATAAAAAAGAAAGAACAGAGTAATTATTCTTGTCATCATTTAATTTTTAGAGGTATTTCGAGCACTCACCATTCTAACAATAATTCCAGACTCATGAATATTATAAATTCCAAAATCTTCCGTTTTTTCATTCTGAAAACAAGCATCATTGAATTCTGTTGATCCAAGTTCTTTTTTTGATAATAATTCTACAATAGAACCGTCATCAAATTTAAGTTGATAATGAACTTCATTATGAAAATAACCACACCAATCGGCTTTTGACATAGCTGTCGATAATTCTATATTAGAATATTTACTACCTAGAT
>Ga0255096_1000915_pt1 | contig 13088 bp, 13 predicted proteins | sample Colum_Atlam_RepA_2_FD_188563 | JGI IMG/M metagenome (GOLD analysis project Ga0255096, IMG submission 188563) | Freshwater microbial communities from Columbia River, Oregon, United States - Colum_Atlam_RepA_8d | ecosystem: Environmental > Aquatic > Freshwater > River | place: USA: Oregon...
GTCCAAATCATCGACATTAGCAACCTAATCGGAAGGATTGAAAAAAGGCTTCAAAAACCGCGGCCGGATAGTTGAGCAAATACGGTTGATTGCCTTACCGACCCCTTTTTTTTGAGGTAGATGTCAGCCGCAATTGGTAGCATGGGGTTTCGGGACTAGTTAGGAAGGAATGCTACTGATGAGAGATGGCTTTACCGGGTTTGTTGTTTTTCTGCTTTTTGCGAATAGCGTTGTTGTTCATGCGGATGCGCATAAAATTTGCCCCTTAGACGATTCCAGCGCTACGTTCAAATCGGCGGACGGATTCGAGTTGGCAATTTGTAGGTTCGATGGGAAACAGCTAAAATTGTCGTCGGACGAACGGATGGTGATGGACGAAGTCAGAGTCTTCGTACGGGCAAAGTCCGGCAAAAGATTTGTTAAGATCATCGATAGTTCGTCAACAGATTCGCATATCCTGGAAATCAAAGGAGGCAAAGTTGCCTTTGAGCAGCTTCTCGTTGACGACATACGTGGAGTTCGTACCAAAATCGTCTGCGATGGTTTGACATGCAAACTGTCGAAACCGACCTGCGACTGGAAGCCGGGTAAAAACCCACGTCCCGAAGCAATGGAAAGAATCAAGCATTGGACTAGACCTGGAATTGATCCAAAATCAGCAGACGATTCAGGGGAATATTGGGATAAACTGATCGAAAATGCTTCATTGAGTGCAATTTATGGAGATCAAGAGGCTCAGAAATTCTTCTTCGAGGGCACTCCCAAAGGTATCCCTATGGATGGTGTGGTGTCCGAAGCGTGGGCTCGTGGAGCGCACGCGGTAAGACTAGCCAAAGATGCCGGTTGTTTTAGCAAACTCTAGCGACTAGCGACGTTGGAACACGACCAGGGTGACTTCTATCGGCATTGGCTTCCATCTACATGCTGGCGATAAGTCCATGGGATAATGGAATTCTCGACAATACCAGCCGAGGCGACGGCGGACAGGCGCCAGAAGTAGCAAACGACATGCCGTCGCAAAGCCACGTCAGCTTGTTAAGGTTTCTGAGATTAGAGGAATGCGAATCAAGAATCCAACGCGGACGCTGTCATATTGGCCAACACCATCAATGCTGCGCACGATTTTTGATTTGGATTATTTCTGATCTTCGAAAATTGATTGCGACGACATGAACTGCCCTGAGATGCGCTCTAGATGTATCTCGGGCATGTTTACAAGACGTCATCGGCGCATTCGCCGGATTCTTACGCTTTCGAACAAGGCTTCTGACGTCTGCGATAAGGTTCAACTATTTCCGCTGACCGTCCTACAACTAAGGTGAAAATTGGATTCTCGGCTGTGCTGTTTCTATGCTCAGAAAGAAACAGAGTTTACGAGAAGCCCAAAATATTTCTGACCTTCCAGGCAGGTGTGTCTTGAATTGCTTCCTGAGCAGTCGCGCCCTCGCGAAGCTTTCGTGCGCATGGATCTCTCAAAAACTTTCACGTCATGTATTCCACATTGAAGTTTATCTTAAGGGTTAGAGAGCAACCGGCCAACATCATCTAACCCAAGCTCCTCTATGCATGGTCACACATGGTGATCACGACTTTTCCTATTGGCCGTTCCTCTTGTAAGTAACGAATCGCAGCAGGTACTTCGGCTAGAGGGAACGATCGGTCGATAGTGGGTGTCAGCTTTCCGTTTTCCAAGAGCTCCTTGAGAATCGAAATCACTTCTTTCTTGGCTGGCATCGAAAAAACTGGACGCGGGAGCTGTTTAATGAAGAAGGACATTGCCACCAATCGGAACATCGCGGGGATGCTGCCTAAGACTCGACGCCCAAGCTTGCCGAAGTGATCATGCCCGATCATCACGTAGATGCCTTCAGGACTAAGCGCACGCCTCATTTCGGAGAACGGACGGTTACTTGGGACATCGAAGATGAGGTCATAGTGATCTCCCATTTTTGTTATGTCGTTCTTCGTATAGTCAATGACTTGATCGGCGCCAAGATCAAGAAGCATGGGAAGCTTCTCCGCACGATCGACGGCCACAGTGTACGCCCCGAATGCCTTCGAAATCTGCACGGCTATCGTCCCGACCGCGCCCCCCGCTCCGTTGATCAGCACCTTAGTCCCTGCACGCAGACGACCAAACTGACGCAAGTTCAAGAGTGCGATATAGCCTGACGTGGGAACCGATGCGGCGGCTTCAAATGTCGCATTGGTTGGCTTGTGCGCAATCACGTCTTCAGGCACTGACACATATTCTGCATATGCGCCACCGTTGACCCACTGCATGCCGCGGTGCGTCTCACCAAACACCGCATCCCCTGGCTTGAAATGTCTGACATTCTTCCCGACAGACTCGACCACTCCCGCGATGTCTGATCCTGGGATGGGATTCTTTGGTCGTCGCAATCCAGCACCCATTAACCGCAGCGCATAGGGCAAGCCGTAAATCACATGCCAAACGTCCGCATGCACCGACGACGCGTGGACCTTTACCAATACTTCATCATCTTTTGGCACTGGTCGTTCGACTTCCTGCAGCCTCAGATCATCCGCAGTTCCGTATTTGGTTTGAATGATGGCCTTCATGAAAGGATGTTCATGTCCAGACTTCTAAGGTTGATGATCAGAGTTTTTGTGGCCTTCAATGACGATCCAAACATGTATCAAAAGGTCTCTCGCCTCAAACGAGAGACCATGCTTTACGACTACTTTGCACTCAGGTCTTGCTGATTGCGCAAAGTTTCGATCGCTGAATAAATCAGGCGCCGTGCCCGTTGGATTTCGCCAGCGCCTTGAAACTCAGCCGGTCCATGTCCCGGATTGAATGAGAGCTTCTCGCATTTGTTAGGATCCATTAGTCGACTGCCCTTTTCAATTTTTAGTTCTGCGATATTGGTGTAGGTTCGTTCGCCCCAGACTCCAGCAGCTGCGTCCAATGAAGGGTAGCCGATCTTCCAAGGTTGCGCGTTCAATGCAAAACAGTGATCCTGATTTTGCACCTGACTCTTGATAACTTCACCCAAGTAATTTTTTCCCCTTTCAGCATCCGCCAAAAATGGACGAACATAAGCAGGTGGTACCGGTTGGTTGTCCAAGTTCATTGGCACTTTGGAGACGCAGTCAATCGCTTGAATTTGATATTTTACTGCTGGGCCTTCATTAGATTTTGCGTCACCGCCGTAACGATACGGGACAAAACTTTGAAATGAGCTTTGCAAAAGATCCCAAGAACGATGACCATTTGCTAGGTGAGTAAGCTGTGCGATTGGTCCAGTCGAACCGCCGCGCGAAGTATGAAAAACGACGTCGAAGACAGCATTTTTTATCTCGACTATCAAGGCAGGCATCATTTGGGAATTGAGCGTTCCACTCTTGAATTCTTGGTAGCGCGGACCTTTTTCGATAGCTGGATTTATGACTGCCAGCGCGGGTGTCAATGCGGGATTCGACAATTGGGATGGTAGTGTGCCTTTGTTTTGCAGCATATGCGGAATAAGTTCTTTCAACACTCCACCGGCTGCAAAGAAATCTCGATAGTCCGCGAGGCCATTAACCATGAACTCGTGAATGGCGTTGATCGTGACAATGTCGACGCTGTGGTAGTACTTTTCGCCGACGCCTTCGGCTTCGGTAAGGCGCATCTCATTGATGTCTAGCTGGCCAACGGCTTGGCGCGTCGCTGGATCAATCAAGGGTAATTTGGCGGTAATGGGAGGCTGTTGCTCAAAAGAACTGTTCAAGAAAATTTTCAAGGCAAAACCATGAAGATCATTCACAAGATCGCTCGCGGTCTTGTTGCTTGCTCCATGCGAGATGCGAATTGCTGTTTGGTATGTCTTGCTGGGTAGAAACAATTCGTTTTGAAATGCTTTAGGAAGATCAGATCTAACAGTCATTGTCACGTCATCGAAGCAGCCGTGGGCCTTAGGATGGGCGTCGCGAAAACCTTCGATACCTTTTTTAATGGCAGTGATCAGGCCAGCAGTCGTCGCTGCTTCTACACCTGGGTTGGATGAGACCAAGTTTGCATTATCAAAAACATCGGAGCTTGGGCTACTTTGGTTCTCGCTTAAGTCCGCTTCAACGTTGTCATTGTGTTTACACGCAGAGGCCACAAGTACAGAAATCGCAACTATGCCGTTGGCAAACACAGATGAATGGGTGCCCATACAAACTCCATGGTTCGTCGTTATAAAAAGAGCTTTCATTATCAGGCTTCTGGCCCAATTAGGCAATGACCTACCGTGCTAATCGCTGGATCGTCGGTCGAGGTAGATCATTTTATTGCCCTAGTCGACATTTTGTCTCAGGGTGCGAGCCTTTTGTCTTGTATGACCGCTATGAGAAACAGAATTTATCCTCATACTGCCGCTGCTCTTTCCTGTTGTCCTCATCACGCCATTGTAAAGCGGCACACATCCGCGGCTAGACTCTTCTGAAAAGCTTCTCGATTTTCCATACAATCATTAATCTGTGGCGGAAGAGTGTTCATAAATGAGAAGTGCCCTGCGCCTTCGACAATTTTGAGATCAAATGAAACTTGCGTAGGGAGATTGTTCTTAAGAAATTCAATTTGAATTTGCGGAGTGATTGAATCGCGAGTGCCAGCCCAAGCCTGAAGAGGTATTTGAATGGCACTTAGAGCGTTCGGTCCTTGGAAAAAACCAGTCGGCGGCGCAAAGAGAACGAGTTTTTTAAGTCGTGTTTCGCACTTGATTGGAAGACGTTCACCTGCTCGCATCCACATCTCGCCGCCAGCCATGGCCAACAATAATGAGGCACCGATAGAGTGGCCAATGCCAACTAAAGGTAAATTGGGATCTGCAATTTGATTCAATGCAATCTGCATTCGGCGAACACGAAGAAGCAAATCTGTTTCGTTGGGCGACGACGACATAAGGCGGTCAAAGAACGGCGCGATTACCGTGCAACCATTTTCAACCAAAGAATTTAAAAGCGCTAAGTGACGTTCAGGATTCCCACCATTACCTGCCGCAAACAAAACGAGGCGAGTTGGTTTATTCGCTTTTAGCATCAATGCTTCAAATGTCATTCCATCGCCAGTTAGACTGATTTTATCCATGACTCAATTTACCAAAGTCTCACTATTGAATCTCGAAATAACTACCATAGTTTGGACTAATTTTTTGCAGATGAAAGTATTAACATCATAATACACGGAGCTTGAAATCTTATTCGCTTCAACCAAAGAAAATGTATAAAGCGAATTTCAAGTTCTTCAATTTTTAGAAACATTGCCAGCGCATCCATGTCACAGCCGCAGCTTTCGCACTTAGTCACGTCAATCTTGAAAACTTGGGCGATCATCAAGTCGTTAATCACGACGCCATCTGCAAGGTAGAAAGCCCTCGGAAATGATTTTCCATTTCGCGCTAGGCCCTTTACCCTTTTCAATCCGTTCTTTCATCAAATCCACGTCACTAGATATGCAAATAACTGGATCGGCAGTTTCTTACTTCAATTGCGAAACCGATTTCATACAATCAATTGAGTCTTTGTAGTGTGGCGCAGAAGACCTGTCAAAAATTCGCCCACCTGTCACTTGTAGACCCGAAAACTCGCTGTTCTCTAGTACAACTTTATAGAGTCGCCTGATGTGCAACTGAGATCCAGCATAGTTCGTTTTGTATTCTTCATTGTCAAATCCGCCAGTTCTAGTGGTATAGGTTTCTAGATTTTCAAAATATTGAAACCGTTCGACAGACGACATGTGTGCATTCGAGGCTACACCACGGGTCAATATCGGAAGCAAAGACTCAATCCGCTCGCGGCTACCAATGACTTCCACGGCAAAATTCAAGGGTAGAAGTTCTAGCACGGGAGCCGACGTCGCTGCAAAAATTGTTTGTGAATTCGCTGCGCAATGGCCCTGCACCGCTAGTAGCTAACTGAGATCGAACGTCTCTCCTGACCTTTCTACGCGGCTTTCGTTGAGCAAATCAGCTGAGAGCTAGTTACGCGCCGACTCCAAACTTCATGACGCATTTGACATTGACGACTCGTCTTTTCTCCGCCAGGAAACTGAATTCTGACCGATTGTGCAGCCCTTGAAAAGCTTTATAAAGCATTGATGTGCAATGACTTGGATATTTATTCAGCACCGACGCCGGAGTGTTGGGACCGCATCGGCGTCTGTATAATCGGCCCGATGTACGCCAAACGGACCGCCGGAAATACTGTCACTTCGTTCAAATGTCGCCGTGTCACCCGATGACATCTTGCTCATCAGTCCCATGTCAGTTCAAATGCGGAGGCCGCCTATGGTTTGGTGCTCGGAATGTCCGCAGCACCAAAATCACAGCCCAAATACTCCCGCCGTCGTCCAGAGTTCACGCCCTGTTACAAGCTCGTTCAGAATCATCTGAGCACATTCCTCGCGGATCGCGATGCGGAAGGTCGGCCGGTTCCAGATTACGTCAAAAAAGAGTTCGAGGCATTCCTCCGCTGTGGAATCCTGGCGCACGGATTCCTCCGCCTAAAGTGTTCGTGCTGTCACGAAGAAAAAATTGTGGGGTTTAGTTGCAAACGAAGGGGTTTCTGTCCGAGTTGTTGCGCCAAACGCCAAGCCGAAGCAGCTACTCACCTTGTCCAGAATGTTCTGCCGCTGGTTCCCTACCTCTCCCTCGCCAGCTCGGCAGACACGAATTTGTCATCGGCTTCCCGATCCCCATGCGCTACTGGATCCAATGCAATCGCAAACTCTACGGAAAAATCCACGCTCTGGTAATCGCGGAGATCCATAGGCACTATCGAAACAAGGCCATTTCCATTGGAATCAAGGATCCTAAGCCAGGCAGCATCGCATTCACGCAGCGATTTGGCTCAGCTCTTAATCTCAATCCCCATATGCATGTGCTCTGTCCCGATGGCGTCTACACCAGAGTCGACGGTCGTCCTCGTTGGAATAATCTCGATTCAATCACCGATCAGGAAGTCGCGGAGTTGATCACCAGGATTAGTCAGTCGGTGATGCGATATCTGCGAAAACTTGGCTATTTGGACAAGGATGGTGACGTTGTTGTAAATCCAATGACCGACGAGCCCTTTCAAGAATCAGAATCTTTGAGCCTCTCGACCACGGCGTCAATCGCAGGAAAAATCGCCTTCGGTCCCAACGCCGGAAAATACGTTACAAAGATCGGCTCGGGATTTGGCTACGGTGAAGAAATCCCACTCGCAAAGGGCAAACTGTGCTTCAGCCTGAACGGTTTCTCCCTTCACGCCAATACTCATATCAATACTCAGCAGCGCGACCGCCTCCATAAACTAATCGAGTACATCGCCAGAGGCCCGCTCAGTAACGATCGTCTCGAAATAACTTCCGATGGAAAAGTGAAACTTCAGCTCAAGACTGACCCGCCGCCGCTGACTCCGGCACGAACGAGTCAAGGAACCTTCGACTTTGATCAATCGTTGCCAGACCCAACGGAAAACATCATCCATATCGACTAGCACAGCAGCCGCCTCCATGACGACGACAGGTGCGATGTTGATCGCTATTGTCAAATTCGCTCAAAACATCAACAAAAACGTCGCGAAACATCAGTCCAAATCATCGACATTAGCAACCTAATCGGAAGGATTGAAAAAAGGCTTCAAAAACCGCGGCCGGATAGTTGAGCAAATACGGTTGATTGCCTTACCGACAAATTAACTCCGATGCCTCATTCGTTGCAAAAATGAAAAAGTTTAGAGCCGGAGACAACGACCCACGTTTGGCTTTTGCAGATGCGATTTACCGACTTCGCCCCGCGGTTGCGGGTTAGCGCCGCGATCCAAGATGGATCGACTCGATCGGAGACGGCAATGACGAAGCTTTTTGCCGCCAAAGGCGGCGACAAGCATGTCGTCTGAACGCGAACTGGCACAAATGGGTCGCGTGGTTTGGGGGCTGCTTCGGCCTTCGCCTTCCAATATCGAAGCGTGTCGGCGGCGATCCAGTTTTCGCGGGCATATTTGGCGAGCGGTTGATTGCCTTTCGCCAGTGCGGCGACGTGGCCGAGCCAAAACTCGCGACCTAATTTCGACTGTTTCATCGGTCCTCCAGGTTGAGGCCGCGAATGTCGCTGACTGGGTCGGAGATTTCTAGGTGGGAATTGCTGAGCGCTAACGCTACAAGCACGGATCGAGCAATTAGAAAGTCGATAAGGCTTTTGTGGCGCCTTTTTCCATTGAAGAAATGCGAGAATTTTTGAAGCGGTGGGAAACGTCCAGAGATCGTCAGAAGATCATTTAAACGCTCAAGGAACGTGTAGGCACTATGCTGGGAGCAGCGGCAAAAAATGTGTGAGACGTAGCGAACTTAAAGCCACGCGTTTTACTGTCTCGCGTGGCTAATCATTTTTGCCTGACTCGTTATTAAAAAGGCAGAGCCAAAGCCAAGGCTACTTTATACCACTTCTTGACTAACACAAGGATGTCCTCGACGGGATTCGGTTCTGGCTTACACAAAACTTTGTATTCAATGACCGTCTCTCTTGATTTTTTTTCGATATGCAATATGAACGCACCTCGACTTTGCAAAGGATGTGGAAGGTCTCTAATATTCAGACCTGGCGTCATTTCATTATAGTAAAAGTCAAGATCCCAAATTTGGTCGCCATTTTCATCAGTTCCCGTAGGCTTCGCAGCCCAAACGAGTGGCTCCTTGATTGGCTTAGAATTGTAATTAACCTTTTGCCCCAAAAACTTCATTTTCGCCGGTGCTGTGCCGTTGGGGCAGGCTCCCTGTACTTCAATAGTTTCTTGTGCGAATTTTTTTCGCAGCTCTTTCTCGACAGCTTTTTTCTTCTCTTCGATTTTTACTTGTTCCTTTTGCGTAACAGGGATTGTCTCCTCCCACCTAGATTTGCCTAGTTTGCGCTTCGTAACAGTGACGGTGAAATTTTTCCATTCTTCGTCGTCCGCAATGCAGCCGGCAGGGTTCGATGCGGATGCGGCTGCAAATGCGCCTTCCCCGTTGAGGACGGGCGATTCACAACTTGGTTCACAGACGCCTGTAATCGGATCACAATAATCGAGATTTTCATCAGGATTGGTCTGATCGACGGCTGTTGGTGCGTCATCGCAGTAACCCTCTGCGTCGCAGGCTAGATTTTCATCGATTTCAGAGTCAGCCGTAGGATCTTGAAAGAGCATTGTCGAACTTGCGAGTTCATCGGTGGCTACACTTTGTTGAGAATCGGTCAAGGTACCGGTAAGCAACTCAGATTGGGCATAGATCGGCGATGTGGCGAGCAACATCCCTAATAGATAAAGGCGCTTCATTTGATAAATCTCCATCTTTTACATGCTGGGGTTAAAGGTCCAGAACACTTCCGAACACGTAGCTGCAACGGCTAGGCCAATGGGAAATCCCTGAAATTCCAGGCTTGCGCCCTTTAGGTCTCGCCGAAAAAAAGGGGTTCCTAATCCTTAATGCTCTGATTTAATTAAGGGAATTGGGAATCTCGCGGGTTAAAGTCCGTTGCTGTGGTGAATCTGTGAATTTCTCGAATAAATTCAAATATACCCGCGAAAATGGGATCGCCGCCGACCCGCTTCGATATTGGAAGGCGAAGGTCGAAGCAGCCCCCAAACCGCGCGACCCATTTGTGCCAGTTCGCGTTCAGACGACGCGCTTTTTGCCGCCTTTGGCGGCGAATAGCTTCGTCATTGCCGTCTCCGATCGAGTCGATCCATCTTGGATCGCGGCGCTAACCCGCAACCTCAGGGCGAATGCTTGAGAGGCCTCGCGGAATTCGCGCGCGTTTGGATTCACCGTGACCCGGTCGACATGCGCCGATCGATCGATCGATGGCCTTAGTGCGATCGTGCGCAACGCAATGAGCGTCGCGCTGAATAATTGCAATAGTCTTTTCGTCTTCTCTGGTCGATGCCGCACACGCGTCAAGATCTTGCACTGGGACGAAACCGGCTTCGTCGTCTGGTACAAGCGGCGCGAGAAGAGCCGCTTTCCTTGCCGCCGGAGGTCGAGACCGAAAAACGGGTTCGCAGCTCCAGCAACAACGGTAAACCGGTTCGCAAACTGCTGCCTGACGACATGCCGCGCGAAGTCATTCGTCACGAGCTTACGGAAGATCGGCGAAAGTGCTCGTGATGCGGCGGCGAATTGCACGAAATCGGTGAAGATGTCACCGAGCAGCTCGACATCATTCCGGCGACTGTCAAAGTGCTGCGGCACGCGCGCGTGAAGTATGGGCGGCGCGGCTGCGAAAGTTGGGTCACAGCCGCCTCGATGCCGAAGCAGCCGATTCCGAAATCGTTTGCATCTCCAGCGACGCTTGCGCACGTCGCCGTGGCGAATTATGCGGATCATTTGCCGCTCTGCCGCCAGGAAGAACTCTGGGAGCGTCTCGGCGTCACGCTGAATCGCGGCACGCTGGCGAGCTGTATGATTCGCTGCGGCGAGCTCGTGCGGCCTTTGATCAACCTCATGCGCGACGACATGATCACCGACGGCGTCGTGCACTGCGACGAATCGACGATCCAAGTCCTCGACAAAATCGAGCGCGGCAAGCAGTCAACATCGACAGGATACATGTGGGTCCTGTCGTGTGCCGGTCCTGGTCCGCGGTCGCATATATTTACGTATGATCCCGCGCGCTTGGGTAAGGTGGTCGCCAATCTAATGGACGGCTTCCAGGGCGTCGTCGTCACAGACGGATTAAGCGGCTATCACCGGCTAAGCTCGCTCGGCATGACAAGCGCCGGGTGCTGGACGTACGCGCGGAGAAAATGTTTCGAAGCGACTGAAAAAGAGAGCGACGCATCGCGCACAGGCGTCGCCCACAAGATGCTGCGCCAATGCAATCGGCTTGCGGCGGTCGAAAAAATAATTGCGGCAAGCGACAGCAAACGTCGGGCTGAAATTCGCACGCGAATTTCCAAACGAATCGCTAAACGCGTCGAATCGATTCTCGACCGATGGATTGGCGTCGTCCCGCCGCGCACGGAAACGGGAATCGCGCTAAACTACTTGCGGTCGGAGTGGGAAGGCCTGCAGGTATTTCTTCGCGACGAGCGCGTGCCGCTCGACAAAAACTGCGTCGAAAACAATTCGCTGCGCAATGGCCCTGCACCGCTAGTAGCTAACTGAGATCGAACGTCTCTCCTGACCTTTCTACGCGGCTTTCGTTGAGCAAATCAGCTGAGAGCTAGTTACGCGCCGACTCCAAACTTCATGACGCATTTGACATTGACGACTCGTCTTTTCTCCGCCAGGAAACTGAATTCTGACCGATTGTGCAGCCCTTGAAAAGCTTTATAAAGCATTGATGTGCAATGACTTGGATATTTATTCAGCACCGACGCCGGAGTGTTGGGACCGCATCGGCGTCTGTATAATCGGCCCGATGTACGCCAAACGGACCGCCGGAAATACTGTCACTTCGTTCAAATGTCGCCGTGTCACCCGATGACATCTTGCTCATCAGTCCCATGTCAGTTCAAATGCGGAGGCCGCCTATGGTTTGGTGCTCGGAATGTCCGCAGCACCAAAATCACAGCCCAAATACTCCCGCCGTCGTCCAGAGTTCACGCCCTGTTACAAGCTCGTTCAGAATCATCTGAGCACATTCCTCGCGGATCGCGATGCGGAAGGTCGGCCGGTTCCAGATTACGTCAAAAAAGAGTTCGAGGCATTCCTCCGCTGTGGAATCCTGGCGCACGGATTCCTCCGCCTAAAGTGTTCGTGCTGTCACGAAGAAAAAATTGTGGGGTTTAGTTGCAAACGAAGGGGTTTCTGTCCGAGTTGTTGCGCCAAACGCCAAGCCGAAGCAGCTACTCACCTTGTCCAGAATGTTCTGCCGCTGGTTCCCTACCTCTCCCTCGCCAGCTCGGCAGACACGAATTTGTCATCGGCTTCCCGATCCCCATGCGCTACTGGATCCAATGCAATCGCAAACTCTACGGAAAAATCCACGCTCTGGTAATCGCGGAGATCCATAGGCACTATCGAAACAAGGCCATTTCCATTGGAATCAAGGATCCTAAGCCAGGCAGCATCGCATTCACGCAGCGATTTGGCTCAGCTCTTAATCTCAATCCCCATATGCATGTGCTCTGTCCCGATGGCGTCTACACCAGAGTCGACGGTCGTCCTCGTTGGAATAATCTCGATTCAATCACCGATCAGGAAGTCGCGGAGTTGATCACCAGGATTAGTCAGTCGGTGATGCGATATCTGCGAAAACTTGGCTATTTGGACAAGGATGGTGACGTTGTTGTAAATCCAATGACCGACGAGCCCTTTCAAGAATCAGAATCTTTGAGCCTCTCGACCACGGCGTCAATCGCAGGAAAAATCGCCTTCGGTCCCAACGCCGGAAAATACGTTACAAAGATCGGCTCGGGATTTGGCTACGGTGAAGAAATCCCACTCGCAAAGGGCAAACTGTGCTTCAGCCTGAACGGTTTCTCCCTTCACGCCAATACTCATATCAATACTCAGCAGCGCGACCGCCTCCATAAACTAATCGAGTACATCGCCAGAGGCCCGCTCAGTAACGATCGTCTCGAAATAACTTCCGATGGAAAAGTGAAACTTCAGCTCAAGACACGATGGGCCGATGGCACAACGCACCTTCCAAGACACGATGGGCCGATGGCACAACGCACCTTCTGTTCACGCCTCCGGAATTCATCGAAAAACTCAGAAGCCCGAGATCAAGAAGGGATTTCAATTCCGGGAAGAGCAAAAAGAGGGCGGCTTCAAAAACTATTCGTGGAGCAAAATGCTCGCCCAGGTCTTCAAGATCGATGTCACAAAGTGCGAGAGTTGCGGCGGTGACTTGGTCCCAGTTGCCGCGGTGATGGAACGTGACTCGGTGCAACGGTACCTCCGCCATCTCGGACTGGATCCTGACCCGTCGCCGCTGACTCCGGCACGAACGAGTCAAGGAATCTTCGACTTTGATCAATCGTTGCCAGAACCAACGGAAAACATCATCCATATCGACTAGCACAGCAGCGGGGACTGAGCTCACTTCAAGCCTTTGACCAATATGGGTTTCAGCATTGGATCGATGTGAAGGGTGGCAGTGTGCATACGGCAGACGGAGTGCCATTTG
>Ga0255096_1000916_pt1 | contig 13088 bp, 13 predicted proteins | sample Colum_Atlam_RepA_2_FD_188563 | JGI IMG/M metagenome (GOLD analysis project Ga0255096, IMG submission 188563) | Freshwater microbial communities from Columbia River, Oregon, United States - Colum_Atlam_RepA_8d | ecosystem: Environmental > Aquatic > Freshwater > River | place: USA: Oregon...
GCCGCGCGCCAAGGGGGCATTGCCCGCCATCAACGCTTGCCGCGCCACGATCAGCCCTTGGTCAAGCGTCAGCCGGACCGTTTCCGCAGCAGTTGGCGCCGTGCTTGCCAGCAGCGCGACCATAGCCGCCGCCGCAGCCCACCGCCGCATCGGCATTGTGCCGATCAGGGCGCTCCGGGGTTGCACAGCGGCGATTCCCCGGCGGTTCCGCATTGCGGCAGGTTGAACACGCCATGTTCCCAAGTGCCGCCCAAGCCGCCGATCGGGTTAATAACCAAAGCCCCGGCCACATCGCTGGCCTGCAAACCGCCAAACACCCCGTTTACACTGCCGATCACGGTGCTACCGGGCGGCACCTGTGGCGCGATCGAAAATTCGACATCGCCCAGAAACTGGCCGTTGGCGGTAATGTCCATCACCGGGAAAGTGATATCCCCCAGCTTGTCATCGTCATTGACCAAACCGTCTGCGTTCAGGTCAATCCGGTCGCCGGCAGCATCCAGCAGCCAGCGGTTATCAACGCCGCCATCGACTTTGCTGTTGATGAAATTGGCGTTGATCAGCGCATCGCCCTGCACGCGGTAGGGGGTATTGGCCACCAGCCCATCTGGCAAATCGCTGCTGGCATCGCCGGGCGCAAACACCCCCGCATAGGTGCCCGCATAGCTGAACTGCCCGGTTGGCGCCGAATAAAGGTCAATCCGCGCAAAGGTGCCGCCGCCGAAATGCCGGTTGAACTGCCCGCCATCCGACACCGCCGCCGCGCGCAGCGTTGACCGCCCCGTTGCTGCCGGATTGTCGGCCACCAGCGCGATGTAAGACCGCTGCGTTGAACGTTCTTGGTAGGTAAAGGCCTGATAGCCTTCAATATCGCGCGCCGCATCACGAACAAATTCCACGTTTTGCGTCGACCCAACCAGCCCGTCCAAATCCACCCGCAGCGCGCCGCCGCCGCTGGGGTCATAGGTAATCGCCCGCAGATCCACCGCAACTTTGGGGTCAACCGTCACCGTTGCTTTCGGGTCTGTAGGGTCCGTCGGATCAACCGGCGTATCGATAAACGGATTGCCACCGCAGGCCGACAGCAACAGGCTTGACACAAACGCAAGCGCAACGGGTTTAAACACGGGGGTAATCCTCGCAATGGTATTTTGTCTTAAATAAACTGGCATGAACTTTGCCGCGAAAGCCGTTGAAAGTCAAAGTTGATTCCCGATGCGGCTTTCGGCGCGGCGCAGTGTGCCCTCGTGGCATCACACCCGACCGCGACGCTTGTGCCGACCTACAAGGTTGGCCCGTGACCCCGGCTGGCATCCGCTATAAAGTCCCGCGCGACTCATCCCGCGTGAAAGGCTGTTCCGATGTCGCTGACCCCTGACCAACTCGCAGAGATCGAAGCCGCTCGCGCCACGCCCCGGCCAACCCTGCGTGCGGTGTCCGAAGGGATGGAGGCGCATCTTTACCGTGCGCACGAGGTGCTTGATCACGGTCTGGTGCGGGTCATCGACTATATGGGCGACGATTCTGCCATCGTGCAGGCCGCCCGCGTGTCTTATGGTGCTGGCACCAAGCATGTGCAGAACGACGAAGGCCTGATCCGCTACCTGATGCGGCACTGGCATTCGACCCCGTTCGAGATGTGCGAAGTCAAACTGCACGTCAAACTTCCGGTGTTCGTGGCGCGGCAGTGGATCCGCCACCGCACCGCCAACGTCAACGAATACTCGGCGCGCTATTCGATCCTTGATCGTGAATTCTACATCCCCGAACCGTCGCAGCTTGCGGCACAATCCACGGTGAACAATCAGGGTCGCGGCGCGGTGCTGTCGGGCGAAGAATCCGCCCGCGTGCTGGAGCTTTTGAAATCCGACGCCGCGCGGTCCTATGACAACTACGAAGCGATGCTCAGCCAAGACGGCCAGCAGGGGCTTGCCCGCGAATTGGCGCGGATGAACCTGCCGATGAACATCTATACGCAGTGGTATTGGAAGACCGATCTGCACAACCTGTTCCACTTCCTGCGCCTGCGTGCCGATGCCCATGCGCAATATGAAATTCGGGTTTATGCCGAAATCATCGCCGCCATCACCCGCGATTGGGTGCCTTTGGCCTTTGCCGCCTTCGAAGATTACCGCATGGGCGGCGTTACCCTGTCGGGCAAGGCCATCGCCGTGCTGAAGCGCCGCTTGGCGGGCGAGGCTGTGGCACAAGAAACCTCGGGGATGAGCAAGGGCGAATGGCGCGAGTTTGTCGAGGTTTGGGGCTAACCCCAAACCCGCCGCGCCGCCCCCCGGCGCGGCCTTTTCGGGCGGCGAAGGCCCGCAGCTAAATAAATTCGCCACGACGGGACATTTCCGGTTTTCGCCCTAGATAGCGAAAAAAGCCCGGAGTTCCGCATGCCCAGCCTGATCCTTTACCTGTCCACCGCCGCGATTTTCTTGATCCTTGATGCGCTGATGCTGGCCTTGCATATGCGGCCGCTGTTTCAGCGCAACCTGGGCGATCAGTTGGCCGAAAACATCCGCGTGCTGCCCGCCGTAGTGTTCTATCTGCTTTATGTGGCGGGGCTGATCTACCTTGTGTCCCTTCCGGCGCTGAAAACCGGCAGCGCCGTGCTGCTGCCCGCCGCCATTCTGGGCGCGATGGCCTATGGCACCTACGAATTCACCAGCTTTGCGATCATGAAAAGCTGGTCGGCGGAAATGGTCGCCACCGATGTGATCTGGGGCACGCTGCTGACGGCGCTGTCGGCGTGGGGCGGGCTTGCGGTGACGCGGGCCGTGCTGGGCTAGGCAGTTGCCGAAGCCGAACGGCTCAGGCATAGCTTTGCCACCGCATCGCAACGCAAAGAGGCAATGATGATCCTTTACGGAATCTCCACCTGTGACACCTGCAAGAAGGCGTTGAAGGCCATCGAAGCGGCGGGCCACGCCGTAACCTTCCGCGATGTGCGCGCAAACCCGCTGACCGCCGCCGAAATCGACACCATCGTCACCGAATTTGGCGACCGCGCGGTGAACAAACAGTCCACCACCTATCGCGGATTTTCCGATTTCCTGAAAGCGTCAGAGCCAGAGGCGCAGATTGCAGCCCAACCTGCGGTGATGAAACGCCCGGTCATCAACGCCGATGGCAAATGGCTGTTGGGCTGGGACGAGGCCGTGCAGGCGGCCGTTCTTTAATGAAAAGCGGCCCCAAAAAGGGGCCGCCTTCCTAGGGCGTTACAACAGCCGCAGATCGCCAGCAGATTCTTTGCCGTCGCGACCAGATTGCAGCTCGTAGCCGATTTTCTGGTTGTCGTTCAGACCTTTCAGTCCGGCACGCTCTACTGCCGAAATGTGGACGAACACGTCCTTACCGCCATTGTCGGGCGCAATAAAGCCATAACCCTTGGTGCTATTGAACCATTTTACGGTGCCGGTCGGCATGCCGTCTCTCCTATCTCAACCCTCCCGCAGCGACATTGCCACGGGCCGTGCAGCAGGTCTTCCAGGGCCACGATAGGCGATCAGAAAGTCTGTCTTCACTGCGCAAATCATGCCAAACCTAAAAAAGAAATCAAGCACGGAGATTCGCATGCGCAATGCCGCCCTGACTTTAGGCCTGATTGGCGGCTTACTTGCTATGATTGTTGGATTTTTTGGCTACGGCTACACCGTGTTTGTCGAAAAGAATGGCGAAATTGGCGACGTGGCGCGGCAAGTTGACCATCCGCTGGTGATCCAGATCGCCAGCTTTTTGGCGCCGATCCTTGCAATTGCCGGTGCGGCGATGGCGCGGTCGCAAAACCTGCCCGCCGGGGTTTTGATGCTGGCCTCGGCCGCGGGCATCTGGTTTGCCTTCGGATTTGGCGTGTTTACCATGTTCCCGATTGCGATGTGCGGCTTGGGCGGTGTGCTGGCACTGGCCGCCCGGCAGCCCGACGCTCACTAAGACCCCCAACGTCCCGCAGACAAAAAAAGAGCGCCGGTTTCCCGACGCTCTTTTGCATTTTTGCGCAGGCTTAGTGGCCCGCTGGCGGCAGCGCCGCAAAGCCGAATTCGGCCAAGGCCTGATCCAGCGACATGGTTTCGGTGCGGGTATCGCCCAGACGCCGCACAGATACCGTGCGCTCTTCGACTTCTTTCATGCCAATCGCCAGAATCACCGGCACTTTGCCGACCGAATGTTCGCGGACCTTGTAGTTGATCTTTTCGTTGCGGGTGTCGGCCTCGGCCCGCACCCCCGCCTTGATCAGCGCATTGGTGATTTCATGCACAAACGGGTCGGCATCCGACACGATCGACGCAACCACCACCTGACGCGGTGCCAGCCAGAACGGCAGTTTACCGGCGTAGTTTTCGATCAAGATCCCGATGAAGCGTTCAAACGACCCCAAAACCGCGCGGTGCAGCATGACGGGGCGGTGCTTGGCACCGTCTTCGCCAACAAATTCCGCATCCAGACGCACCGGCAGGTTAAAGTCTGCCTGGAAGGTGCCGCACTGCCATTCGCGGCCAATTGCGTCGGTCAGCTTGAAGTCAAGCTTCGGGCCATAGAACGCGCCATCGCCGGGGTTGATAGTATAGGGCAGGCCCAACCCTTCAATCGCCTTTTGCAGCGCCGCTTCGGCCTTGTCCCACACCTCGTCCGACCCCACGCGCACATCGGGGCGGGTCGACAGTTTGATGTCAAACTTTTCAAAGCCAAGGTCTTTGTAAACGCTGGACAGCAGGGCGATAAAGCCCGCGCATTCCTGTTCGATCTGGTCTTCGGTGCAGAAGATATGCGCGTCGTCTTGGGTAAAGCCGCGCACCCGCATCAGCCCGTGCATCGAACCCGAAGATTCGTAACGGTGGCACGACCCGAATTCCGCCAGACGCAGCGGCAGATCGCGATAGGATTTCAGGCCCTGATTATACACCTGCACATGGCAAGGGCAGTTCATCGGCTTTAGCGCGTTGATCCGCTTTTCCTTGGCGCCATCCTCGTCCACTTCGACGATGAACATATTCTCGCGGTAGGCTTCCCAGTGGCCAGATTTCTCCCACAGCACGCGATCAACCACTTGCGGTGTCTTGATTTCCTTATAGCCCGCCGACTTCAGCCGCCCGCGCATGTAATCTTCCAACTGACGATACACCGTCCAGCCGTTCGGATGCCAAAACACCATGCCCGGTGCTTCGTCTTGAATGTGGAACAGGTCCATTTCGCGGCCAAGCTTGCGGTGGTCGCGCTTGGCGGCCTCCTCCAGCATGGTCATATGCGCTTTCAGGTCGTCGCGGTTCTTGAACGCCAGACCATAGATACGCTGCAGCATCGGGCGCGAGGCATCGCCCAGCCAATACGCGCCAGCCACATGCGTCAGCTTGAACGCATCGGCGGGCACTTGGCCGGTGTGCTGCAAATGCGGGCCGCGGCACAGGTCTTGCCAATCGCCGTGCCAATACATCCGCAGATCCTGGTCTTCGGGGATGCGGTCGATCAGTTCCAGTTTGAACGGCTCGTGGCGGCCACGGTAATATTCAACAGCGCGCGCGCGGCTCCAGACTTCGGTTTTCACCGGCTCGCGGGCGTTGATGATCTGTTTCATGCGGGCTTCAATCGTGCCCAGATCTTCGGGCGTGAACGGTTCGGCGCGGTCGAAATCGTAAAACCAACCGTAATCGCGCACTGGCCCGATGGTCACTTTCACATCCGGCCAAATTTCCTGCACCGCCCGCGCCATGATATGCGCAAGGTCGTGGCGGATCAGTTCCAACGCTTGCGCGTCATCGGCCATGGTGTGAATCGCAATCGCCGCATCGGCCATGATCGGCCATTGCAGGTCGTAATGCGCACCGTTGACCGAGGCTGAAATCGCCTTTTTCGCCAATCCCGGCGCAATGCTTGCGGCCACTTCAGCGGCGGTTACACCGGCTGCATAGTCGCGCTTGTTGCCATCGGGGAAGGTAAGGGAGATCTGGGACATATCGTGTCCTCCTCGTCGTTTTGGCGCCTACGAAACGCCCGGTTGCGGGTTATGTGGCGCGGTTTTGCCTTTGCCGCGCGGGCTTGTCAACCGGGCGCGGCGATCGGGACTACCGGGGCGCAAACGCGGTTGCTATAGGTCGCAAAACTTGGGGGAACCATGACCGATCCGCAGTATCTGATCACAGCGCAAGGCCGTCGCATCGCCTATCACCTGACCCCGGCGCATGGCGCGGGCGGGCAACTGCCGGGCGTGGTGTTTCTGGGTGGCTTCAAGTCAGATATGGCAGGCTCCAAGGCGGTTTACCTGCAAGACTGGGCTAACCAGACCGGGCGCGGCTTTTTGCGGCTGGATTATTCTGGCCATGGCGTGTCGGACGGCGCGTTTCTGGATGGCGCGATTGGCGATTGGTTCGAAGACGCCTTGGCGGTGATCACCACCGTCACCCAAGGGCCGCAGGTGCTGGTGGGGTCGTCGATGGGCGGCTGGATTGCGTTGCTGCTGGCCAAAGCGATCCCGGCGCGTATCGTAGGGCTGGTCGGCATCGCCGCCGCCCCCGATTTCACCGAAGACAGCATGTGGGCGGGCTTTACCCCGGCGCAGCGCGCAGAGCTGGCGTCAGGGCAGGTGGTACTGCCATCCGATTACGATCCGACGGGCTATATCATCACCCGCCGCCTGATCGAAGAGGGGCGCAGCCGGTTGGTGCTGCGCGACCCGCTGCCGCTGCCGTTCCCGGTGCGCCTGCTGCAAGGCACCGCTGATACCGATGTGCCGCCTGCCGTCGCGCTGCGGTTGTTAGAGCATGCAACCTGCGCAGATATGCGCCTGACCTTGGTCAAAGGGGCAGATCATCGCTTTTCAACACCAGACTGCCTTGCAATGATAGCGCAAGCGGTGGAAGACGTGCTGACGGCCACCCGATGAACAGGAAACGCGTTGCGCATGGATGAACCGCTTGTTCTGATACCGGGCCTGATGGCCGACGCCCGCGTGTTCATGCCGCAACTGGTGCGTCTTGGCGCTGATCGGCAGATGCAGGTGGCGCTGGCGACCAAGGGCGAAACCGTTGAACAGATGTCAGAAGCCATTCTGACCGGACTGCCAGAGAAATTTGCGCTGCTGGGCCATGGCCTTGGCGGCGATATTGCGCTGGATCTGATCCGCCGCGCGCCAGATCGGGTGACGCGGGTGGTGCTGATGGCAACCGACCCACTGTCAGAACCGCCGCAGGCTGCCGCTGCACGCGAAACTCGGATCGTTGCGGCACGCTCTGGCCGGTTGGCCGAAGCCATGCGCGAAGAACTGCCGCTGTCGGCGATTGTCGATGCGCCGTGGCGCGATGACATCATGGCCTTGGTGCAAGATATGGCGCTGGGCTTGGGCGAAGGGGTGTTTCTGCGCCAATCGCGCGCCCTGCAACGCCGCCCCGATCAACAAAAGACCATGCGGCGGGTCAAGCTGCCGGTGCTGGTGATTTCGGGCGATTCTGACACGCTGGTGCCAATGCGGCGGCAAGAATTTACCGCCAATCTGATGCCCTTTGGTCGCTTGGTGGTGATCGAGGCTGCCGGGCATCTGGCCTGCCTGGAACAGCCCGACGCGGTGACGGCCGAGATTGCGGAGTTTCTGAACGGGCCGATGATGCTGCGCTAAGCTGTGGGGGAAGGAAGGGGGCGTTGCCCCCTCGCCGCGATGCGGCTCACCCCCAGGATATTTGCACCAGTATGAAAGCCGGGGCGGGTTATTTGCCGGCTTTTACCGAGGCCAGTTTGGTGACGGTTGCCGAGGCTGGTTTTTCTTCAGCTGCGGCTTCGGGGGCTGCCACCGGTTCTGCGCCAGAATTCGCGTCAAGGAAGCTGAGCACCAGCGGGCGGATGTTCAGGCGCCAGCTTTTGCCCGCGAAAATCCCGTAGTGACCCGCGCCGGGTTCAAGGTGTTGCGCCTTTTTGCTGTCGGGCAGGCCGGTCAGCATATCCAGCGCCGCGACGCATTGGCCGGGGGCGGAAATGTCATCTTCGGCACCTTCCACCGTCATCACCGCAACTTTGGTGATCGCGCCGATATCAACCCGCTTGCCCGCGACGATGAATTCGTTCTTGGCGATTTCGCGGTTCTTGAACACCCGTTCTACCGTGGACAGGTAGAATTCGGCCGTCATATCCATCACCGCCAGATATTCATCATAGAAGCGGTTATGGGCATCGTGATCAGAGGCTTCGCCTTGCGCCACGCGCATGATCTGATCGGTGAACGCCTTGCTGTGGCGTTCGGCGTTCATCGACATGAAGCTTTGCAGCTGCAGCAGCCCCGGATAAACCAGACGGCCCACGCCCTTGTATTTGAAGCCAACGCGCTGGATTGCGATCTGTTCCAACTGACCCATGGTGATGCGGCGGCCAAAATCGGTGACATCGGTGGCGGCGGCATCCGGGTCGATCGGCCCGCCGATCAGCGTCAGCGAGCGCGGCTGCGCATCGGGATCTTCGGCGGCAAGATAGGCGGTGGCCGCCAGCGTCAGCGGTGCGGGCTGACAAATTGCGATCACATGGGTGTCCGGCCCCAGCGCGCGCATGAATTCGACCAGATACAGCGTGTAGTCTTCGATATCGAATTTACCCGCCGAAACCGGAATGTCGCGCGCGTTATGCCAATCTGTCACATAAACGTCGGCATCGGGCAGCAAGCTGGACACGGTAGAGCGAAGCAAGGTGGCATAGTGGCCCGACATTGGCGCAACCAGCAGCACTTTGCGGGCCATCGGCGCGCGACGGCGCACGAAGAATTGCACCAGATTGCCGAACGGGCGCTCAACCACGGTGTTCACATCAACCAGGTGATCCTGACCATCTGGGCCGGGGATCGACCGGATGCCCCAATCGGGCTTGGTGACCATGCGGCCAAAGCTGCGTTCGGTCACTTCGCCCCAAGCGGCCATCACGTTCAACATCGGGTTCATCGTCATGGAAAACGCCGGATACGACGCCATGGCCCGTGCCGTTGCACCCATCCACTCATTCGTGTTGCGAATGCTTTCCATAAGGTCATAGGTGGCCATATACTTCATCACGACTCCTTGCGGGGAGGGGCCCCGGCCCGTTCGCCGCAGACCAAAGAAGGCAGGGCGACGTTATGCTGCATGGCAGCGAGATTAGGGGCGAAAGATTAACATGACAACAGAAGACAATGCCGCAATCGCAAAATTGGACCGAATGACAGCCAATCTTGCAAAAATCGAAGCGTTGTCCGCCCGTCTGATGGCTGCCTTGGCCCAGAAAAAGCCGTCTGACCCCGGAGTGCAGGGGCCGGGGCAAGAAATGTATATGAAAGCCGCGGCGGCCTATCTGGCAGGCATGATGCAAAATCCGGCGAAGGTATTGGAGCATCAGGTCAGCTATTGGGGCAAGACCATGAAGCATTACATCGAGGCGCAAAAGGCGCTGGCTTTGGGCGAAATGAAAGCGCCCGAAGATACCGGCCCGAAAGACCGCCGCTTTGCCAACCCGCTGTGGGATACCAACCCCGCATTCAACTATCTGAAGCAGCAATATCTTTTCAACGCCGAGGCAGTGCAGAACGCGGTTGCCGATATGGAGGCGATCGACCCCGGCGATAAAAAGCGCATCGAATATTTCAGCAAGCAGATCGTTGATATGCTGGCGCCGACGAACTTTCTGGGCACCAACCCGGATGCGTTGGAAAAGGCGGTGGAAACCGACGGCGAAAGTCTGGTGCGCGGTCTGGAAAATCTTGTGGCCGATATCGAAGCCAACAATGGCGAATTTGCCGTCACCTTGGCTGACCGTGAGGCGTTTGTGGTCGGGCAAAATATTGCCACCACGCCGGGCGCCGTGGTGTTTCGCAACCGCATGCTAGAGCTGATTCAATACACGCCGACCACCGAAACCGTGCATCAGACGCCGCTGCTGATCTTTCCGCCGTGGATCAACAAGTTCTACGTCATGGATCTGAAACCGCAAAACAGCCTGATCAAATGGATTGTTGATCAAGGCTTTACGCTGTTTGTGGTGTCTTGGGTCAACCCCGACGCGTCTTATGCCGACATCGGCATGGATGACTACATTCGTGAAGGCTACCTGACCGCGATGGCCGAAGTGCGCCGGATTACGGGCGAAGCGCAGATCAACGCGGTTGGCTACTGCATCGCCGGAACCACGCTTAGCCTGACGCTGTCGCATCTGCACCGCGCTGGGGACGCTTCGGTGAAATCGGCCACCTTCTTTACCACGCTGACCGATTTTTCCGATCCGGGCGAGGTGGGGGTGTTTCTGGATAACGACTTTGTCGATGGAATCGAACGGCAAAGCCATGTGGACGGCATGCTGTCGAAAACCTTCATGAGCCGCACCTTCAGCTATTTGCGGTCAAACGACCTGATCTATGGTCCGGCAATCAAAAGCTATATGCTGGGCGAAGCGCCGCCAGCGTTTGATTTGCTGTTCTGGAACGGCGACGGCACCAATTTGCCCTGCAAGATGGCAATCGAATATCTGCGCGGTCTGTGCCAACAGGACGGGCTGGCGAAAGGCACCTTCAAGGTGTTCGGCAAGGCGGTTAGCCTGCAAGACATCCAGATTCCGGTCTGCGCCATAGCCTGCGAAACCGATCACATCGCGCATTGGCGCGGCAGCTTTAATGGCTTCAAACAGATGGGGTCGCAGGACAAGACCTTTATCGTGTCGCAGTCGGGCCATATCGCCGGCATCATCAATCCGCCGTCGAAGGGCAAATACGGCCATTACACCAATCCAGGCCCGGTTCAGGGCCAGCCAGAGGCGTGGATGGCAGGGGCCACCTTCAACCAAGGCAGCTGGTGGCCGCGCTGGGGCGCTTGGCTGGCAGAGCGGTCCGGCGCGCAGATTCCGGCACGGATTCCGGGTGATTCGGTGCACCCCGTGCTTTGCGCCGCACCGGGGACTTACGTAGCGGCAACGCCAAATACTTGAGCCGTCACGCTTTTCGCAAAGTCCCTGTCCTAGCGTGACTGTCATTGCTGCGTTGCAGAAAATTCATTTGCAATGCTGCAGTGCAGCATGTATATATTGCTCATCAGGAAACGGGCAGACCCCGGAAACCTTAGGAGCAAATCAAATGACCAACGCAAACGATTTTACCAAAGTCATGCAGGACATGATGGCCAAATTCCCGGTTGACGCGTCCGCGTTCCAAAACGCATTCAAATCGCAAGCTGCCTTTGGCGAGAAGCTGTCGAAAGTGGCTTTGGAAGCTGCTGAAAAGTCGACCGAAATTTCGTCCAAATGGGCAAAAGAAACCATCGCAAAGCTGTCGGGCGCTGCGAAAGCCAAAGTCGAACCGGCTGACTACACCAAGGCTGTGACCGATTTCGCCACCGCGTCGGCTGAAATGGCTGCTGAGAACATGGCTGCCTTCGCTGAAGTTGCGAAGAAAGTCCAAATGGAAACCGTCGAGCTGCTGTTGGCTGCTGGCAAGGACGCTTCGGCTGAAGCTTCGGCTGCTGTCAAAAAAGCCACCGACGAAGTGACCGCTGTGGCCAAGAAAGCCGCCGCTGCAAAGTAATCCTTCGGGATCTGGCGTCCTACCGATCCTCCCCGATGGGATGATGCCGGAAAATACCTTAGGGCGGGCCATTGTGCCCGCCCTTTCTTTTTATTCTGCGCTGCCCTAAGGTTTCTCTGCACTGCAACAATTGCTGCATGAACTGGGGAGATCTTGATGGCCGAAACTGCCAAGCCGCTGTTGATCAAGCGTTATGCCAGCCGCCGTCTTTATAACACCGAGACGTCAGACTATGTGACGCTGGAAGACATCGCAGGCTTCATCCGCGCCGGGCGCGAGGTGCAGATCGTTGATCTGAAATCTGGCGATGACCTGACCCGCCAATATCTTCTGCAAATCGTCGCAGAACATGAATCCAAGGGCGACACCGTTCTGCCCACCAATGTGCTGACCGATCTGGTGCGCAGCTATACGTCGAACATTCAGTCGGTGGTGCCGCAGTTTCTGGCGGCCAGCTTTGAAATGCTGCGCGATGGCCAATCCAAGGTCATGGAAAACATGGGCATCCCGAACCCGCTGGCGGCGATGCCGGGGTTTGATTTGATGCGCAAGCAGCAAGAAGCCTTCATGAAAACCATGATCGGCGACGTGCCGGGCTGGGCCAGCACCACCGTTGCCAAGGAAGAAGCCGAAGCGCCTGCGTCGTCGGAAGATCTGGCCGACATCAAAAAGCAATTGGCCGAACTGCAGAAAAAACTGTCGAAACTCTGACATGCCCGAGGTTCAGGGCCGCGTCACGCTGTGGGGGATCGAAGTTTTCCTTGCCGTCGCCGAAGAAGGCGCGATCTCGGCTGCGGCCAAGCGGCTGGGGGTCAGCCCGTCGGCCATCAGCCAACAGTTGACGGGGCTGGAAGCCGCCCTTGGCGCGGTGCTGCTGGATCGCTCGGCCCGGCCCATGCGGCCAACGCCTGCGGGCGCGATGTTTCGCCGCCATGCCCAAACCATCCTGAACGCCGAAGCCGAAGCCCGTGCCGATCTGGCGGTGGCCGATCTGTCGGGCCTGACCACGCTGCGCCTTGGCATGATCGAAGATTTCGATGCCGAGGTGACGCCCGCCTTGCTGTCGTCCTTGGCGCAAGATCTGAAAGGCTGCCGCTTTTTGCTGGAAACCGGGGCCAGCCACCGGTTGCTGGATCAGTTGGAAAGCCGCAGTCTTGATATCGTCGTCGCCGCCGATCTTGGCACCGAATCAAGCGATAACGGCTGGCGCGAGGTGCATCCGCTGCTGGCCGAACCGTTTCTGGCGGTGACGCCAAAGGGGCGGTCGCACAGCGATCTGCCGCTGATCCAATACACCGCGCGCCATCTGATGGGCCGTCAGATTGCGGGGCATCTGGCGCGGCAAAACCTGCGGCTGGCGCATCGTTTTGAACTTGATAGCTATCACGCCATTCTTGCAATGGTGGCGGCGGGGCAGGGCTGGACCATCCTGACACCGCTGGCGCTGCATCACGCGGCGCGGTTTCGGCCGCAGATTTCGGTGATGCCGCTGCCCTTCGAACCCTTGCAGCGCACCCTGTCGCTGTCGGCGCGGGCGGGGGTGCTGCGCGATATGCCCTGTCAAGTTGCCGAACGCTTG
>Ga0255096_1000918_pt1 | contig 13075 bp, 8 predicted proteins | sample Colum_Atlam_RepA_2_FD_188563 | JGI IMG/M metagenome (GOLD analysis project Ga0255096, IMG submission 188563) | Freshwater microbial communities from Columbia River, Oregon, United States - Colum_Atlam_RepA_8d | ecosystem: Environmental > Aquatic > Freshwater > River | place: USA: Oregon...
TTCCCCCGCCGCCCCCATTCATAAGGTATGAAATGAACCAGGAACTCTCGACCAACCCGTTCAATCCGGTTGCCCCCGTCAAGACCTTTGACGAGATCAAGATCAGCTTGGCTTCGCCCGAGCGGATTCTCTCGTGGTCTTATGGCGAGATCAAAAAGCCCGAAACCATCAACTACCGCACGTTCAAGCCGGAACGTGACGGCCTGTTCTGCGCGCGTATCTTTGGCCCGATCAAGGATTACGAATGCCTGTGCGGCAAATACAAACGCATGAAATATCGCGGCGTTGTCTGCGAAAAATGCGGCGTTGAAGTTACGCTGCAAAAAGTGCGTCGCGAACGTATGGGCCACATCGAACTGGCGTCGCCGGTTGCCCACATCTGGTTCCTGAAATCGCTGCCGTCGCGGATCGGCCTGATGCTGGACATGACGCTGCGCGATCTGGAACGCGTGCTGTATTTCGAAAACTACGTTGTGATCGAACCGGGTCTGACCGACCTGACCTATCAGCAACAGCTGACCGAAGAAGAATATCTTGACGCGCAGGACCAGTATGGCGCTGACGCTTTCACCGCCAACATCGGCGCTGAAGCAATCCGCGAAATGCTGGCGGCTATTGATCTGGAAGCAACAGCAGAACAACTGCGCGCTGACCTGAAAGAAGCCACCGGCGAATTGAAGCCGAAGAAGATCATCAAGCGTCTGAAGATCGTCGAAAGCTTCCTGGAATCCGGCAACCGCCCGGAGTGGATGGTTCTGACCGTTCTTCCGGTTATTCCGCCGGAGCTGCGCCCGCTGGTTCCGCTGGATGGCGGCCGTTTTGCGACCTCTGACCTGAACGACCTGTATCGTCGCGTCATCAACCGCAACAACCGTCTGAAGCGTCTGATCGAACTGCGTGCGCCCGACATCATCGTGCGTAACGAAAAGCGCATGCTGCAAGAAGCTGTCGATGCCCTGTTCGACAACGGCCGTCGTGGCCGTGTCATCACCGGCACCAACAAGCGCCCGCTGAAATCGCTGTCCGACATGCTGAAAGGCAAACAGGGCCGCTTCCGTCAGAACTTGCTGGGCAAGCGCGTCGACTTCTCGGGTCGTTCGGTTATCGTGACCGGCCCGGAACTGAAGCTGCACCAGTGCGGTCTGCCGAAGAAGATGGCCTTGGAACTGTTCAAGCCGTTCATCTACTCGCGTCTGGAAGCCAAGGGTCTGTCTTCGACCGTCAAGCAAGCCAAGAAGCTGGTTGAAAAAGAGCGTCCCGAAGTTTGGGATATCTTGGATGAAGTCATCCGCGAACACCCGGTTCTGCTGAACCGCGCGCCGACGCTGCACCGTCTGGGCATTCAGGCGTTCGAACCGATCCTGATCGAAGGTAAGGCTATTCAGCTGCACCCGCTGGTCTGCTCGGCGTTCAACGCTGACTTCGACGGCGACCAGATGGCTGTTCACGTGCCGCTTTCGCTGGAAGCCCAGCTGGAAGCCCGCGTGTTGATGATGTCGACCAACAACGTGCTGTCGCCTGCCAACGGTGCGCCTATCATCGTTCCGTCGCAGGATATGGTGTTGGGCCTGTACTACACCACCATGGAACGTAAGGGCATGGTTGGTGAAGGCATGGCTTTCGCTGACATGGAAGAGGTCGAGCATGCTTTGGCCGCCGGTGCGGTGCACCTGCACGCCAAGATCCAGGGCCGTCTGCGTCAGGTTGACGAACACGGCAACATCGTCTGGAAGCGTTACGAAACCACGCCCGGCCGTCTGCGTCTTGGCAACCTGTTGCCGCTGAACGCAAAAGCGCCGTTCGATCTGGTGAACCGCCTGCTGCGGAAAAAAGACGTGCAGACCGTCATCGATACCGTCTACCGCTACTGCGGCCAGAAAGAGTCGGTGATCTTCTGTGACCAGATCATGGGTCTGGGCTTCCGCGAGGCGTTCAAGGCCGGTATTTCGTTCGGTAAGGACGACATGCTGATCCCCGACACCAAGTGGCCGATCGTCAACGAAGTCCGCGATCAGGTGAAAGAGTTCGAACAACAGTACATGGACGGCCTGATCACTCAGGGCGAAAAGTACAACAAGGTTGTCGACGCTTGGTCGAAGTGCTCGGATAAGGTCGCTGCCGACATGATGGCGTCGATCTCGGCGGTTCACTACGACTCGCTTGGCGCTGAAAAAGAGCCGAACTCGGTCTACATGATGTCGCACTCTGGGGCGCGGGGTTCGCCGGCTCAGATGAAGCAGCTGGGCGGTATGCGTGGTCTGATGGCCAAGCCGAACGGCGAGATCATCGAAACGCCGATCATCTCGAACTTCAAAGAAGGCCTGACGGTTCTTGAATACTTCAACTCGACCCACGGCGCTCGTAAGGGCCTCGCGGACACCGCGTTGAAGACCGCGAACTCGGGTTACCTGACCCGTCGTCTGGTTGACGTGGCGCAAGACTGCATCGTGCGGTCGCATGATTGCGGCACCGATCGCGGCATCACCGCTGACGTGGCTGTGAACGATGGCGAAGTCGTGCAATCCTTGGCCGAGCGTGTGCTGGGCCGTGTGGCTGCCGATGACATCGTGGTTCCGGGCACCGGCGAAGTGCTGGTGGCGCGCGGCGAACTGATCGACGAACGCAAGGCTGATGCGATCCATCAGGCTGGCGTGGCTTCGGCTCGTATCCGTAGCCCGCTGACCTGTGACGCGGAAGAGGGCGTTTGCGCCATGTGCTATGGCCGCGACCTTGCACGCGGTACGCTGGTGAACCAAGGCGAAGCGGTGGGTATCATTGCCGCACAGTCCATCGGTGAACCGGGCACCCAGCTGACGATGCGGACGTTCCACATCGGCGGTATTGCTCAGGGGGGCCAACAGTCGTTCCTCGAAGCCAGCCAAGAAGGCAAGATCGAGTTCCGCAACGCAAACCTGCTGTCGAACGCAAACGGCGAGCAGATTGTGATTGGCCGGAACATGTCGATCGCCATCGTGGACGAAGCCGGTCAGGATCGCGCGGTTCACAAGCTGTCTTACGGTGCGAAACTGCACGCCAAAGACGGCACCATGGTGAAACGTGGCACCAAGCTGTTCGAATGGGACCCCTACACCCTGCCGATCATCGCTGAAAAAGGCGGTATGGTTAAGTTTGTTGACCTCGTGTCCGGTATTTCCGTGCGCGAAGACACCGACGAAGCCACGGGTATGACCCAAAAGATCGTGTCCGATTGGCGTTCTGCGCCGAAGGGCAATGATCTGAAGCCGGAAGTGATCATCGTTAACCCGGCAACGGGCGAACCGGTGCGCAACGAGGCAGGCAACCCGATCACCTACCCGATGTCGGTCGATGCCATTCTGTCGGTCGAAGACCAGCAGGACGTGCAGCCGGGTGACGTTGTGGCGCGTATTCCGCGCGAAGGTGCCAAGACCAAGGACATCACCGGGGGTCTTCCTCGCGTGGCAGAATTGTTCGAAGCCCGTCGCCCGAAAGACCACGCGATCATCGCGGAAGCCGATGGGTATGTGCGCTTCGGCAAGGACTATAAGAACAAGCGTCGCATCACGGTCGAACCGGTCGACGAAACGCTGCAGGCGATGGAATACATGATCCCGAAAGGGAAACACATTCCGGTGCAAGAAGGCGATTTCGTCCAGAAGGGCGACTACATCATGGACGGCAACCCCGCGCCGCATGACATCCTGCGTATTTTGGGTGTCGAAGCGCTGGCGAACTACATGATCGACGAAGTTCAGGACGTGTATCGTCTGCAAGGCGTGAAGATCAACGACAAGCACATCGAGGTGATCGTTCGCCAGATGCTGCAAAAGTTCGAAATTCTCGACTCGGGCGAAACCACGCTGCTGAAAGGCGAAAACGTCGACAAGCACGAACTGGACGAAGCGAACGACAAAGCCGCTTCGCACGGGATGCGTCTTGCCACGGCAGAGCCGATCTTGCTGGGTATCACCAAGGCGTCGCTGCAGACCCGCAGCTTCATCTCGGCGGCATCGTTCCAGGAAACCACGCGGGTCCTTACCGAAGCTTCGGTGCAGGGCAAGCGCGACAAACTGGTCGGTCTGAAAGAGAACGTCATCGTTGGCCGTCTGATCCCGGCCGGCACCGGTGGCGCGACCCGCAAGGTCAAGGGCATCGCCGCAGACCGCGACCATGTCGTGATCGAAGCACGCCGCTCCGAAGCCGAAGTCGCCGCCGCTTTGGCAGCGCCGATGCCGGTGATGGACGATGAGATCGAAAGCGGTCTGGTCGACACCGTCGAAAGCCGCAGCGAATAAGCCTCGGTCAAACCAACAAAAAGGCCCCTCGGGAAACCGGGGGGCCTTTTGCATTCTGGCGGGCGGTCTTTCGCGGGGTGTGGGTGCGCAAATATTAACAAGGCCTTAAAACGGCTACCCTAACACATTGAGATAAAACACATAAATTTGGTCCCGAGTTGGGACCACCGTTTTCCCGGCCCAACCGGCCCCCCTTTCCAGTGCCCGCCGCACCTGCTACCCATCCGGCGGGGGGCAGCCATGGCAATTTCAGACAACCTACGCGGCACGCTTTATATGAACCTGTCGATGTTCGCCTTTACCGCGAACGACACGATTGTGAAGGTCGTCACCTCGACCGTGCCGCTTTACGAAACCATCGCCCTGCGCGGCGCGGTTGCGGTGCTTGGCCTGCTGATCATGGCCGCGATGACCCGCAGTTTCACCCTTGCGATCCAGCCGCGCGACCGCTGGCTGATCGGCCTGCGCTCGCTCGCCGATGTCGCGGCCACCATCTTCTTCCTGTCGGCCCTGATGCGGATGCCCATCGCCAACCTTTCCGCCGTGATGCAGGCAACCCCGCTTGCCGTCACCCTGGGCGCGGCGCTGTATTTCAAAGACAAAGTCGGTTGGCGGCGGATGGCCGCGATCTTTATCGGCTTCATGGGCGTGATGCTGATCATCCGCCCCGGTTCCGACGGGTTTGATTTCTGGGCGATCATGGGCCTCTGCGCCGTTGCCGCCGTGGTGGTCCGCGACCTTGCCGTGCGCCCGCTGGGCAACGCGGTGCCGTCGATGATGGTCGCCCTTGGTGCAGGCGTGGCGGTGATGCTGATGGGCGTCATCGGTGCGGCGTTTCAGGGTTGGAACGCGATTTCCCTGCGCGAAGCCGCGCTGATCGGCAGCGCCGGCATCATGCTGATCGTCGGCTACATCTGCGCCGTCACCGCAATGCGGGTCGGCGACGTGGGCGTGGTCGCGCCGTTTCGCTATACCTCGCTGCTATGGGCAATCGTGTTGGGCTGGGTGGCTTTTGGCACGCTGCCGGATCACTATGCGGTGATCGGCTCTGGCATTGTGGTTGCAACCGGGCTTTACACCCTGCTGCGCGAACGCAAACTAGGCCGCGCCAAAGCTGCCGCCGCGTGATCAATTGCAAGGGCCCCGGGGCTGGCCTATAAGCCGCACATCCTTGGGGCCTTACCATGACCACGCTTTCCATCGTTATCCCGGCGCGAAACGAAGCCGAGAACATCATCACGTTGGTCGAAGGTATCGACCGCGCGCTAGCCGCCCATGCGCCGTTTGAAATCATCGTTGTTGATGATTGTTCGACCGACGCGTCGGTTGCGGTGCTGACCAAGCGTGCCGAAACCATGCCGCATCTGCGCATTTTGCGGCATGACCGTTCTGGCGGGCAGTCAGCTGCGGTGCATTCTGGCACGAAAGCCGCGCGGGCGCCGATCATCCTGACGCTGGATGGCGACGGACAAAACCCGCCGGAAGAACTGCCGAAACTGGCCGCGCCGCTGCTGAATGACAGCACTGGCAAGATCGGTCTGGTGGCCGGGCAGCGGGTCGGGCGGCAAGACACCTGGTCGAAAAAGATCGCCTCAAAATTTGCCAACCGTCTGCGCGGCTGGATCTTGCAGGACGGTACGCGCGATACCGGCTGCGGTCTGAAGGGCTTTCGCCGCGATGCGTTTCTGGACCTGCCGTATTTCGACCATATGCACCGCTATCTTCCGGCGCTGTTCACCCGCGATGGCTGGCAAGTGGCGCATGTTGATGTCAGCCACCGCGCACGCGGGGCAGGGCGGTCGAACTATTCCAACATCCAGCGCGCCTTGGTCGGCATCGTCGATCTGGCGGGCGTGGCGTGGTTGCTGCGGCGGCGCAAGAAGGCGCGGGTCGTGGGTGGCGCGGAATGATGCATGAATTGCTGGGCAAGCTGGGGGCCGGAACGCCAAGCGACGCGATCTGGCTGATTGTTGGTCTGTTGGGGCAGTTGGCCTTCACCGCCCGATTCATCGTGCAATGGATCGCGTCAGAGCGGGCCGGGCGGTCGGTGATGCCGATCACGTTCTGGTATTTTTCGATCGTTGGCGGCCTGATCGTGCTGGCTTATGGTATTCATAAGTTCGACGCGGTGATCATCTTGGGGCAGTTGCCGGGGGTGATCGTTTACAGCCGCAATCTGTGGCTGATCCACAAGCGGGGCGATAAAGATCAAGATGGCCGCCCAGACTGAAACTGGACAGACTGCATTTGGCCAGACTGAAATGGGCCAACCTGAAACCGGCTGGCTGCGCCCGGCCTTGGCGCTGGTCGCGGCAATCACCTTGCTGCGCTGGCTGCTGTTGGCGTTTGACCACACCGATCTTTATGTCGACGAGTCGCAGTATTGGCTCTGGGGGCAAGAGTTTGCCTTTGGCTATTATTCGAAGCCGCCGCTGATTGGCTGGCTGATCGGCGGCGTTACCAGCCTTACAAACGATTCCATCTTTTGGGTGCGGATGCCGGGGGCGGCGCTGCATGGGGTTACGGCGCTTGTTCTGGCGGCGCTTGCCGCGCGGCTTTATGGCCGCCGGGCGGCGGTGCTGACCGCTGCGGCCTACGCGACCTTGCCGTTCACTGCCTTGGGCAGCTTGCTGATTTCGACTGATACGGTGATGGCGCCGTTCTTTGCCGCGGCGCTGTATTTTCATCAACGGCTGCTGGAAACCCGCGCCGCCCGCTTTGCGCTTTTGGCTGGGGCGATGGGCGGTATGGCGATTATGGCGAAATACATCGCGCTGTTCTTCTTGGCGGGTGTGGCGCTGGCGGCGCTCCGCAAAGACGGGCGGATTGGCTGGCGCAATGCTGTGCTGTTGGGGCTGGCCTTTGCGGCGGTGATCAGCCCGAACATCTGGTGGAACCTGACCCACAAGATGACCACGTTTTCGCACACGGTCGATAACATCGGCTGGGTGCGCGAAAACAACCCGCTGGCGTCGCTGCGCCCGCTGGCGACGCTGCGCTTCGTGCTGGAGCAGTTTGGCGTCTTTGGTCCGGTTTTGCTGGCTGCGCTGCTGATCACCCTGCGCCGGTTGCCGGTGCAGGCCGCCTTTGCGGCGCCGGTTTTGCTGGTGATTACGCTGCAATCGGTGTTGGGGCGGGCCGAGTCGAACTGGACGGTTTCGGCGTATTTTGCCGGAACGGTGCTGGCGATTGGGCTGCTGCGCCATCATCCACGCTGGCTGCGGGTTTCGTTTGCGGTCAACGGTGCAGTCAGCCTGATTTTGCTGCTGTTGGTGATCTTTCCAACGCTGAACTGGAACGACGCGCCGCTGTTGGAACGTCAGCTTGGCCGCGCCGCGATGAGCAGGCAGATCATTGCCTTGGCGCATCAGGCGGGCGACGTGCCAATCTATGCCGACCGGCGCGATGTGTTGGCGGATCTGTTTTATACCGGCCGCGACTCGGGGCTGCAGTTCTTTGCGCCGCGCCCGCAGGGGCGGCCGATGCACCATTATGAACAGCGCTATCCGCTGCCGCCCAGCCAAACCGGGCCGATCTTGGTGGTTACATCCACCCCGCCCGCCTGCGTGGGGCAGGCGATGCCGCTGGATGCCAGCGGCGGGGCCTATCGCAAATCGCAGTTGGCGGCGTATTTGGTTAACGCGGAGTGTCTACAGCATGAATAGCCGCCTTATCCTTACGCTCGCTGCGCTGATGGTCGCGCTTTTGGCACTGTTTAGCCTTGTACCCGCGCTTGACCTTGGCGTTGCGGGCTATTTTCACGATGCGACCGGCTTTCCGCTTGCCGCCAACCCTGTGATCTCGGCGCTGCGGACGGTGTTCTGGGATGCCTCTATTCTGGTGCCGGTGCTGGCGCTGGGGCTTTTGGCCGTGGGTCTGGTGTTGCGGCGGCCGATCTTGGGCATCGCGCCGCGGCTGTCGGGCTATGTGCTGGCGCTGTTTGTGCTGGGGCCGGGGCTGTTGGTAAACGGCATCCTGAAGGCGCATTGGGGCCGGGCACGACCGATGAATGTGGTCGATTTTGGCGGCAGCGCGCAGTTTACCCCTGCTTGGACGATCACCGATCAATGCGCCAAGAACTGCTCTTTCGTGTCGGGCGAAGGCGCAGGGACGATGGCGCTGACCATCACCTGCCTGCTGATTCTTGCGCTGTGGCGTGACCGCATGTCGGTGCCGCTGTTCCGGTTGGGGCAGGGGGGCGCGCTGGCGATGCTGGCCTTTGTCGGGTTTCAGCGCGTTGCCACTGGCGGGCATTTTCTGTCGGATGTGGTGCTGTCTTGGTGCCTTGTCGCGTTGATTGCCGCCGTTCTTGCGCCGCTGCTGCCGCGCCCGCTGGGCCTTGCAAACAAGGGCTAAGCGCCCGCGGCGGCTGTTGACATCTGGACCGACTCTGTCTATCAGCCGCGCTATCCCTCATTCCGTCTGGAGTTTGGGATACGCTTGATGTGGTCATGATCCGGGTTCACACCCCGATCCTCTGGAATTCCACCGCACCGCCCTATCACTAGGGACGGCCGCGGTTTTATCGTTTTGCAATCTGTGCAAACGACGTCGAGAAGCAGTGTCCCGAAGTTCGGGGCGAGTATTGACAGCGCAACACGGGGAACGTGAATGCCGACTATCCAACAGCTGATCCGCAAGCCGCGGGAAGCGAACGTACGGAAGTCCAAGTCGCAGCACTTGGAATCCTGCCCGCAAAAACGTGGGGTTTGCACCCGCGTTTACACCACCACTCCGAAGAAGCCGAACTCGGCTATGCGGAAAGTCGCCAAAGTGCGTCTGACCAACGGTTTCGAAGTGATTTCTTACATTCCCGGCGAAAAGCACAACCTTCAGGAGCACTCTGTGGTTCTGATCCGTGGCGGCCGGGTAAAAGACCTTCCGGGTGTGCGTTACCACATCCTGCGCGGTGTTCTGGATACCCAGGGCGTCAAAGAACGTCGTCAACGCCGGTCGAAGTACGGCGCGAAGCGTCCGAAGTAAGGAAGATCAGAGATGTCACGTCGTCACGCCGCTGAAAAACGCGAAATTCTTCCCGACGCCAAGTATGGCGACCGGGTTCTCACCAAGTTCATGAACAACCTGATGCTCGACGGCAAAAAGTCCGTCGCAGAATCGATCGTTTATGGTGCTCTCGATCGCGTTCAGACCCGTCTGAAGCGCGAACCGATCCAAGCTTTCCATGAAGCTCTGGACAACGTGAAGCCGTCCGTCGAAGTGCGCTCGCGCCGCGTCGGTGGTGCAACGTACCAGGTTCCTGTTGAAGTGCGCACCGAGCGTCGCGAAGCATTGGCCATCCGTTGGCTGATCATCGCTGCTCGCAAGCGCAACGAAAACACCATGGAAGAGCGTCTTGCTGCCGAACTGTCGGACGCAGTCAACAACCGTGGTACGGCTGTTAAAAAGCGCGAAGACACCCACAAGATGGCCGACGCGAACAAAGCGTTCAGCCACTACCGCTGGTAAGGGGTCATTATGGCACGCGACTATCCGCTTGAGCGTTATCGCAACTTCGGGATCATTGCCCACATCGACGCGGGCAAAACCACGACTTCGGAACGCATCCTTTACTATACCGGCAAGTCCCACAAAATCGGCGAAGTCCACGACGGCGCCGCTACGATGGACTGGATGGAACAGGAACAAGAGCGCGGCATCACGATCACCTCGGCTGCCACGACCACCTTCTGGAACCGTCAGATTGATTCGGATTCGGGTCTTGGCGACAAGGCAACGAAATTCCGTTTCAACATCATCGACACCCCCGGCCACGTTGACTTCACCATTGAAGTTGAACGCTCGCTGGCTGTTCTTGATGGCGCAGTCGTTCTTCTGGACGGCAACGCAGGTGTGGAACCGCAGACCGAAACCGTGTGGCGTCAAGCTGACCGCTACAAGGTTCCGCGGATCGTGTTCGTCAACAAGATGGACAAGACCGGCGCAGACTTCTTCAACTGCGTTCGCATGATCAAAGACCGTACCGGCGCAAACGCCATGCCGATCGCTTTGCCGATTGGTGCGGAAGACAAGCTGGAAGGCATCATCGACCTGGTGACCATGGAAGAATGGGTCTATCAGGGCGAAGATCTTGGCGCATCCTGGGTTCGTCAGCCGATCCGCGCTTCGTTGAAAGACGAAGCCGAAGAATGGCGCCTGAACCTGCTGGAAACCGCAGTGGGCCAAGACGACGCTGCGATGGAAGCCTATCTTGAAGGCAACGAGCCTGATGAAGACACGCTGCGCGCGCTGATCCGCAAGGGCACGCTGGCAATCGACTTCATCCCGGTTATGGCTGGTTCGGCGTTCAAGAACAAAGGCGTTCAGCCTTTGCTCAACGCTGTGATCGACTATCTGCCTTCGCCGCTGGACGTGCCGCCCTACATGGGCTTCGCTCCGGGCGACGAGACCGAAACCCGGAACATTGCACGCTCGGCAGACGACGCGCAGCCGTTCTCGGCTTTGGCATTCAAGATCATGAACGACCCCTTCGTTGGTTCGTTGACCTTCACCCGGATCTATTCGGGCAAGTTGGCCAAGGGCGATGCGATGATGAACGCGACCAAAGAGCGCCGCGAGCGCGTTGGCCGTATGATGATGATGCACGCGATTGAACGGGAAGAAATTTCCGAAGCTTTCGCAGGCGACATCATCGCTCTGGGCGGTCTGAAAGAAACCACCACCGGTGACACGCTGTGTGATCCGGCAAACCCGGTTGTTCTGGAAACCATGACCTTCCCGGTCCCGGTTATCGAGATCGCGGTCGAGCCGAAGACCAAAGCTGACCAAGAAAAGATGGGCATCGCTTTGGCCCGTCTGGCTGCCGAAGACCCGTCCTTCCGCGTCGAAACCGATATCGAATCGGGCCAGACCATCATGAAGGGCATGGGCGAACTTCACCTCGACATTCTCGTTGACCGTATGCGTCGCGAATTCAAAGTCGAGGCGAACATCGGTGCGCCGCAGGTGGCTTATCGCGAAACGATCTCGCGCGAGCATGAAATCGACTACACGCACAAGAAACAAACCGGTGGTACCGGCCAGTTCGCACGCGTGAAGCTGATCATCTCGCCGACGGAGCCGGGCGAAGGTTATTCGTTCGAATCCAAGATCGTTGGTGGTGCGGTTCCGAAGGAATACATCCCCGGCGTCGAAAAAGGCATCAAGTCCGTCATGGACTCGGGCCCGTTGGCTGGCTTCCCGGTTATCGACTTCAAAGTGGCTCTGATCGACGGCGCGTTCCACGACGTTGACTCCTCGGTGCTGGCTTTCGAAATCGCTTCGCGGGCTGCTATGCGTGATGGTCTGAAAAAGGCCGGCGCTAAGCTTCTGGAACCGATCATGAAAGTCGAAGTCGTCACCCCGGAAGAATACACCGGCGGCGTCATCGGCGACCTGACCTCGCGTCGGGGCATGATCAACGGCCAAGACAGCCGCGGCAACGCGAACGTCATCGCCGCCATGGTCCCGCTGGCAAACATGTTCGGCTACATCAACACCCTGCGCTCGATGACCTCGGGTCGCGCCGTGTTCTCGATGGAGTTCGACCACTACGACGCCGTTCCGCAGAACATCTCGGACGAGATCCAGAAGAAATACGCATAACCGGTGTGGCGGGCTAACGCCCGCCCTACCACCTCGTAGGGTGCCTTCGGGCACCACACCCGATCTAATTAGGAGGCCATCATGGCAAAGGCAAAGTTTGAACGGAATAAACCGCACGTCAACATCGGCACGATCGGCCACGTTGACCACGGCAAGACGACGCTGACGGCAGCAATCACCAAGTACTTTGGTGAATTCCGCGCTTACGACCAGATCGACGGCGCACCGGAAGAGCGCGCTCGTGGGATCACGATTTCGACCGCCCACGTCGAATACGAAACCGAGAACCGTCACTACGCCCACGTCGACTGCCCCGGCCACGCTGACTATGTGAAGAACATGATCACCGGTGCGGCACAGATGGACGGCGCTATTCTGGTTTGCGCCGCTTCGGACGGCCCGATGCCGCAAACCCGCGAGCACATCCTGCTTGGCCGTCAGGTCGGCATTCCGTACATGGTTTGCTACATGAACAAGGTTGACCTTGTTGATGACGCGGAACTGATCGAACTGGTTGAGATGGAACTGCGCGAGCTGTTCTCGTCCTACGAATACCCGGGCGACGACATTCCGATCATCAAGGGTTCGGCACACCAGGCGATGATGGGCACCCGCCCGGACATCGGCGAGAACTCGATCCGCGAACTGATGGCGGCTGTTGACAGCTACATCCCGACGCCGGCACGCGCTGTTGACCAGCCGTTCCTGATGCCGATCGAAGACGTGTTCTCGATCTCGGGCCGTGGCACGGTTGTGACCGGCCGTATCGAACGTGGCGTGATCAACGTCGGCGACGAAGTTGAAATCGTTGGTATCCGCGACACCAAGAAGTCGGTTTGCACGGGCGTCGAGATGTTCCGCAAGCTGCTGGACCGCGGTGAAGCTGGCGACAACGTCGGCGTTCTGCTGCGCGGCATCGACCGTGAAGGCGTGGAACGTGGCCAGGTGCTGTGCAAGCCGAAGTCGGTGAACCCGCACACCAAGTTCGAAGCCGAAGCCTACATCCTGACCAAGGAAGAAGGCGGCCGTCACACCCCGTTCTTCGCAAACTACCGCCCGCAGTTCTACTTCCGCACCACGGACGTGACCGGCACGGTTGAGCTTCCGGCTGGCACCGAAATGGTGATGCCGGGCGACAACCTGAAGTTCAACGTCTCGCTGATCGCTCCGATCGCGATGGAAGAAAAACTGCGCTTCGC